>ERZ836441.2279-NODE-2279-length-15624-cov-6.623996_pt1 | contig 15624 bp, 12 predicted proteins | sample MGYA00519686_ERZ836441 | MGnify/ENA primary metagenome ERZ836441 (study PRJEB31850, sample SAMEA3708800) | human gut metagenome | biome: human gut; feature: human-associated habitat; material: faeces | place: China | collected 2014 ... | reverse complement strand
TGCAAACAGTCTTTTAAAACACTCGGCATTTCAATTCTTTACACCTGCCAGGAAACCACCGACAACTTTTTATTTAAGATTAGCAAAGTCAATATACAGATCTTCATAAATCCCGGCTTTGACTGTATCAGCAAAAGTATATTGTTCGGAATCGCTGGTGTCAAAATTGTAAACCAGAATCAGATTTTTGCCTGGATCCACAATCCAGTATTCTCGAACGCCTGCAGTGCGATATTTGAAAAGTTTGGTGAAATAGTCCATTTTCCGACTGCCGGGTGAAACAATTTCAATGATCCAGTCTGGAGCACCGGTGCAGCCTTTTTCTGAGAGTTTTTCTGTGTCACAGATAACGCTGATATCCGGCTCTACATAATTTCGGTTATCTTCATTCAGAAATACTGCAAATGGAGCAATATCAACCTCACAGATTCCTTTTTTTGAATCGATATAATCGGCAATGGTACGACTGATTGAAAAAAGAAGTTTCTGATGAGTTCTGGTTGGCGGTGCCATGTAATAAATCTGACCATCTATCAGCTCAGCTCGGGTCCCTTCAGGCAAATGATAAATATATTCGGTAGTGTAATCTTCATGCTGTGGTAATGGCATCCTAACACATCCTTTCTTGAATTTGCTGAGTTTGCTTTCTTCTGCTATGGTTATACCTAAGCTTGTTTGCAGATGAGAAGATTGCTAAATCCAGATTTACTAAATCACGATTTAGCAAAAGAAATGATAAGAGTATTATAAAAGAAAAAGGAGAGAAAATCAAGGCAGAAAACAACCCCCCGGGAGGCTTGTATGAAGTATACAAAATCAATATAATGATGTCAGTGTCAAAAGTTCAACCAAATCAAGTAAGTCCCCTGCTTCAATTGCGAAAAGAAATAAGCAGTGGGTGGGGACTTGCTTGTATCAGGAGGAGGGCAAGCTCCTTCTGATAAACTGCGGAGCAGTTATTTGGTTATGAGCAAGTAGCAAAGCGGATTGCGAATATCCGCTTGACATTGTGATTGTGCCTGCATAAATCAGCACTTCGTATACAGTTATGGCTTATTATAGAATGTACAGGCATCATTTATTCGATACATACAAGGGGGTATTCCTTATGGAGAACAAAAAACTTCTGGAGGAGATCAGAAGTTACTGGAACAACCGTGCGGATGGTTATTCCAGAGTAAATCAGGAAGAGCTGCACAGTGAGCAGAAGGAAAAATGGAAAGAGGTGCTGCTGGAGCAACTGCCGAAAAAGGAAAAAGATCAGGTGAAGATTCTGGATATCGGAACGGGACCTGGATTTTTTGCGATCCTTTTAGCGGAAGAGGGATATCAGGTAACGGCGGTAGATTATACGGAGCAGATGCTGCAGGAAGCGAAATCCAATGCGGCGGATCTGGCGGATCAGATTAGTTTTAAGAGAATGGATGCTCAGAATCTGGAATTTCCAAAGGAGACGTTTGATTATATCGTGACGAGAAATGTAACCTGGAATCTGGAACATCCGAAGCGTGCATACAGGGAGTGGCAACGGGTGCTGAAACCAGGAGGGAAGATCCTGAATTTTGATGCGAACTGGTATGCATATCTTTATGATGATAAATTAAAACTCGGATATGAGCAGGACAGGCAACGGGCAAAAGAGGAACAGGTAGAAGATTATTATGAAGGAACGGACATTGCATGGATGGAGAACATTGCAAAGCAAGTTCCGTTAAGCCCGCTGAAGCGTCCGAAATGGGATTTGGATGTCCTGAAGAAAATCGGACTTGACTGCTGGGCAGATGAGACAATCGGAGAGCGAGTGCTCAGCGATGCAGAGAAGATCAATTACCAGTCTACACCGGTGTTTATGGTCTGTGCGGTAAAATAATCACCGCACACCCCATACAAGGAACATAGGAGCATCTTTCAGGTCGTGCTCTTTTAAGATATTCTGACCGACGGAAAGGTCGTATCCGGATCTGGAAAATCCGATGTTTTCCAGAAATTCCTGATCCCAGTAAGGACGCTGTTTCCGGCTCATCGGCATGGAAAGGGTGATGGATGCATTTTCTTGCTCCAGTTCCGGTGTGACACCGCAGTGACCATACACTTCAGTATCGGATATATGAGAAGCGGAAGTATTTTGATTTCGGACATTAGATGCATAGTCAGCATCAAAATTCAGCAGGATGCCGCCCTTTTTCAGCACGCGCATCCATTCTCTGTATGCAGATTCCGGATCCGGCAGCGTCCAGGTCAGGTTGCGTGAGATGACAACGTCAAAAGACTGATCCAAAAACGCAAGCTTCTGGGCATCCATTTGCTGAAACGTGGGATGGACCTGATAGAGTGCAGCGTTATCACGGGCTTCCTTCAGCATGGCATCGGTGAGGTCGATCCCGGTCACCTGATGTCCGATCTGAGAAAGCAGGATGGCAAAATATCCGGTTCCGGTGCCGACATCCAGGATCTGCAGCACTTTGCCCTCCGGCAGAAAATGAACGATTTCTTCTCTCCAGCGTTCGGAAATGCTGCTGTTTAATTCATTTTTTCGCACGATATTGAAGTTGTGTGCCCGTTTTGTCCAGTAACTCTGGACACGTGATTCTATATTATTCATGTTTGAGATATTCATATTCAAGGTTCCTTTCATTATTTTATCAGGTAGTATCCTATCATAAAAATAAAAAAGAAAGAAGCCTGCGGGGGGGATACAATAACAGTGCGGTTTGTATTTCGTTATAAAAGTTTGAGCGTTCCCGGTGCGAGTGTGACAACTCGAGCGGTGACAATTGTATACAGGATGGTAATGTAATGAGAAAATATATCATACAACGATTTTTGCAGTTGATTCCTATTCTTATAGGGATTACTTTTTTGTCTTTTGCCATGATGCGGGTGGCGGGAAGCGATGCTGTCACGGAGATGTATGAAAACCGCGGCACGGCGGTGTCGCAGGAGATCATTGATGCAAAGAAAGCAGAACTTGGCTTGAATCAGCCGTTTCTGATTCAGTATGTAAGCTGGCTGAATGGATTTTTGCATGGTGATATGGGGACAAGCTATGTGTCCGGGAAAAAGGTGTTTGATGAATTTATTTCAAAACTTCCGGCAACGCTGCTGCTTACGGTCATGTCGATTTTGGCAACGGTTGTGATTTCCATCCCGCTTGGTGTTCTGGCGGCAGTCTGTCAGGATAAGTGGGTGGATCTGCTTTTACGGTTTTTCAGCTTTATCGGTAATGCGATGCCGAATTTTTTTGTGGCGATGCTTCTGATGCAGTTGCTGTCGATCAAACTGAATCTTCTGCCGGTCATCGCAAGCGGTGTAAATATCAGAAGTGCACTGATGCCGATGCTGACGCTGGCAATTTCCATGTCTGCAAAGTATATGCGGCAGGTTCGTGCAGCCGTTCTGGAGGAGCTGAACAAAGATTATGTTCAGGGAGCCAGGGCGAGAGGTATCAGGGAGAGCGTAATCTTATGGAAAAACGTCATAAAATCAGCCATGCTTACGATCATTACATTGCTTGCATTATCCATTGGAAGTTTGCTTGGCGGTACAGCGATCATTGAGAGTATTTTTATGTGGGATGGGGTCGGAAAGCTGGCAGTGGATGCGATCACGACACGCGATTATCCGGTGATCCAGGCATATGTCGTATGGATGGCACTGATCTATGTCATAGTCAATCTGATCACGGATCTCTTATACCACTGCCTGGATCCGAGAATCCGTCTGGAGGTGAAGCAAAATGGATAAATCAGCACGAAGAAAACCGAAGAAGCAGAAAAATTATCTGAAAAAGCGATTTTTTATTTTTGCCACACTGGCACTGATTCTTGTTGTCGGTTCTTATTTCAGTGAACGCTTATGCCCATATGATCCTTATGAGCAGAATCTTAGTATCGCAAAAGCAAGTCCGTCACTGGCACATCCGTTCGGAACAGATCGTTATGGGAGGGATATGTTATCCAGAGTCATCGTCGGAAGCAAGACCAGTATCTATTCGACTTTGCTTCTGGTTGTCGGGATCACGGTGATCGGAACGATCGTCGGGATCATCTGTGGATGGAACGGAAAGAAACTGGATACGATTCTGATGCGGATATCCGACATTTTCCTTGCATTTCCCGGTCTGGTTTTTGCCCTGGCAGTTGCAGCCGTGATGGGAGGCGGCGTACAGAATGCGGTTATAGCCCTTGGGGCGATCAGCTGGCCGAAATATGCAAGGATTGCCAGAAGTCAGACATTGGCACAGAAAGAAAGCCTCTATATGCGGGCGGCAATCTTATCTGGATGCAGTACAGGAAAACTGATTTTGAAACATATTCTGCCGAATATCACAGGACCGATCCTTGTGACTGCCATGCTGGATATCGGAACGATGATGATGGAGCTTGCAGGTCTGTCGTTTCTGGGACTTGGTGCAAAACCGCCGGTTGCGGAGTGGGGAAGCATGATGAGTGATACCAGAAATCTGCTGACGACACATCCTTGGGTAACCTTTGCACCGGGAATTGCCATTTTTCTTTCGGTCATGGTTTTCAACCTGCTTGGCGATACGGTAAGGGATCTGTTGGATCCAAGAAATGAGAGGTAGATATGTCAGGAATCATTTGCTATGAAAACGTCGATATCTGTTACAATGGCAGTCCGGTAATCAAAAAGGTCAGCTTTTCGGCAGAAAAAGGTGAAATCTTAGGGATCGCAGGGGAGAGCGGAAGCGGCAAATCCACATTGATTAAGGCAGCAATCGGATTGCTTGGAAAGAATGGAAGTGTCACAGGCGGAAAGATCTGGTACGAAGAAAAAAATCTTCTGGATTTAAATGCAAAAGAACTACGTAAAATCTGCGGGAGCGAAATTGGCATGATCTTCCAGAATGCCGGAAGTTCTTTCTGCCCGATCCGAACCGTTGGGGATCAGCTGCTGGAAGAAATGAAAGAGCACCGAAAAATAAAAAAAGCCGAATTTGAGGATGAAGCAGTGGAAATGCTTGCAAAATTCGGATTTCAGGATCCAAAAAGAATCCTGAAAAGTTATCCGTTTGAGCTGTCGGGTGGCATGCAGCAGCGTGTCGGCGTTGCGGCAGCGATGCTCTTAAAACCGAAGATCCTGCTTGCGGATGAGCCGACTTCGGCACTGGATGTTTCGATTCAGAAACAGGTCGTAGAGCAGATGAAAATGATCCGAGAACAGTATGGGACAACGATCCTTATCGTTACGCACAACATCGGAGTGATCCGTGCGATGGCGGACTCCATGCTGGTTCTGAAAGATGGAAAAATGGAAGAATACGGAAAGACGCAGGAGGTACTGAGTCATCCGCAGTCGGATTATACAAAGCGATTACTTGCAGCGATTCCTGTTCTTCGGAGGTGAAAAAATGGAGCCATTATTACAGATTTCGCATCTGACTAAAATTTTTTCGGATGGAAAAGAGGATGAATATAAGGCAGTGGATGATGTCAGTTTTGAACTGTTTCCGGGAGAAAAGCTGGCGATCATCGGGGAGAGCGGAAGCGGAAAGACAACGGTTGTAAATATGATCACCAGGCTTCTTGAGAGTACCGATGGAAAGATTCTGCTCGATGGAGAAGAGATCACCCACTATAAAAGAAACAAAATGAAAAACATTTACCGGAAAATGCAGATGGTTTTTCAGACGCCGACCGAAAGCTTTGATCCGAGATGCCGCCTCGGAGATGCTGTGGCAGAGAGCCTGAGAAATGCCGGTATGCCAAAGAAAGAAGCTATGGAAATTGTGAAAGAGCTTTTTAAGCAGTGCGGACTGCCGGAAAATTTTATGAAACGTTATCCACATGAAGTCAGCGGCGGACAGTGCCAGAGGGCAGCGATTGCAAGAGCGATTGCAATCAAGCCCAGACTGCTGATTTTAGATGAAGCGACGTCCGCACTTGATGTCACCGTCCAGGCAGAGATTCTGCAGCTTTTAGATGCTCTGCAGGAAGAACGTCAGATGTCGTATCTGTTTATCTGCCACGATATTGCACTGGTGCAGAATTTCTGTGACCGTGTACTGGTCATGTATCAGGGAAAGATCGTAGAACAGGGAAAAACAGAGGAAGTGCTGCATTTTCCGAAACACGAATACACACGTATGCTGCTGGACAGTGTATTATGATGAGAAAATGGGAGAGGTACTTTGCAACAGAGTAATTTGCAGATATAACAGGATGCGAAAGGAAAATAGAATTATTTGTATGGCATCAGAACAGAAAGAAAATCAGAGAAAAGAGGAAAAACGCATGAAAAAGAACATGAAAAAGAACATGAAAAAAATAATGGCATTGCTTCTTACCGTGACACTCAGCCTGGGACTGTACGGCTGCGGAAGCAAGAATGACAAAACGGAAAGCGGGACAAGTACGGCAGCTGAGTCGGATACATCTGCGGCAGCCACAGACGGTTCTGAGAAAAAAACGCTGGTGATCGGGGATACGACTTTCAATCCTTCCAATGAAGAACTGGATGTCAATCCGCACAATTCTTACTCCGGATGGGCATGTATCCGCTATGGAATCGGAGAAACGCTGGTAAAATATTCAGACGATATGGAACTGCAGCCTTGGCTGGCAAAAGAATGGGAAAATACCGATCCGCTCACCTGGAAGATCACACTGCAGGATAATGTTACGTTTTCAAGTGGCAGAGCGATGGATGCCGAGGCAGTGAAACAATGTCTGGAGCATCTGCTGGCAAACCATGACCGTGCGGCAGCCGATACGAAAATTGATTCGATGGAAGCAGACGGTCAGGTGCTTACGATCCACACATCCGAGCCAAAGCCGGCACTTTTGAATTACCTTGGAGATCCATATGGCTGTATCATCGATGTAGATGCAGGATTTGACGATGGAATCGTAGCCGGAACAGGTCCATATATTGCAACGGACTGCCAGTCCGGTGATCATCTGACCCTGGTGAAAAATGAAAACTACTGGAATGGAACGCCACATATTGATGAACTGACGATCAAGACCATCACCGATGGAAATACCCTTGCCAATGCACTGCTCTCAGGAGAGGTACAGGCAGCTTATGGTATGGCATATGAAAGCTATCCGATGTTCGAAAACGATAACTTTACCTTTTCACAGATTTCCACATCCAGATGTTTCTTCCTGAAAATGAATTTCAACGAAGGTTCCGTCTGTACCGATCCGGCCGTGCGAAAAGCGATCGCTATGGGTATCGACAAAGAAGGATTTGTGGAAAATCTGCTGGAAGGAAACGGCTATCCGGCAAATGGAACCTTCCCTGCTGGTTCTGCTTTTGGCGGAGACAAAGTAACGACAGAGACGTATGATGCAGAAGGTGCAAAGAAAGTTCTCGAAGAAGCCGGATGGACGGACAAAGACGGAGACGGTATCCGTGAAAAAGACGGACAGAAGCTTCAGATCAAATGGCTTACCTATCCAAGCAGACAGGAGCTTCCGCTTCTGGCAGAATCCGCACAGGCTACGTTAAAAGATATCGGAATCGATGTGGATATCAACTGTACGGCTGACAACAACAGTGTTGTGCAGGATCCGGCAGCGTGGGATGTCTATGCCATGGCAAATGTACAGGCTCCGACCGGAGATCCGGAATACTGGTTTACCGTGTTTGCAACTTCCGATGCAACGAAAAATCAGGGAGCTTATAAAAATGAGAAACTGGATCAGTTGGAAGAGCAGCTCAGCCAGGAATTTGACACCGACAAACGTGCCAAGCTTGCAGTAGAGATGCAGCAGACGGTTCTGGATGACAATGCCTTTGTATACTGCTCTTTCCTGAAGATGAGCCAGATCTCACGGGCAAATGTAACTGGATATACGGCACATGCCTGTGATTACTATCAGGTGACAGCGGATTTGGATATTAACTGAATATTTTTCATATCCTGAATTAAAAAAATGAGTAAGTAATATTCTACGGGAACCGTTTGCAATGAAAAAATTATGCAAACGGTTCTTTTTTATAGGCAGAGTAAACAGAGATTGAAAGATATGAATAAAAAAGGAAATTCGATTGACAGAAAGAATGTCGAATGTTACTATAAAAAGCGGGGGGGAGATAAATAAAATTATGCATATTGCACAAACAAGGAGGAAAATTTTGAAAAAGAAAGAAAAACAATGGTTGTCAATTGCTTTGAGTGCGGCCATGGTAGTGACCGGTATTCCAGCAGCAGGGATTGGAACGACCGTTCAGGCGGCATCAGGAGAAGCACAAGTCTCTGTGAAAAACGGAGAAGTTACGATCGGAAATGAATATCTGGAGCGTAAATTTTCTACTTCAGACAACAAGCTGGCAACGACAGAACTGGACAATAAGAGGGCAGATCTGACGTTTACACCGGCACAGGGTTCCGAAGAATTCATTATCAAACTTCGCCAGGATGGTACAACAAAACTGGATGGAGAGCTGGATCGCACAAACTGGACAGTTACAGCAAGCGATCAGTACAATAATGAAGTAGGTGCAAAAGACGGTCCGGGAGCCAATGTTATTGATGGTGATGCATCTACAATCTGGCACAGCAAGTATTCACCGGATCAGCCATATCCACATTCCCTGACTTTTGATATGAAGAGCGAACAGGAAATTGCCGCATTTTCTTATCAGCCACGTCAGGACAGTTCCACAAACGGCGATATCAAAGGATATAAACTGTATGTGGGAAACAGTGAAACAGATCTGGAAAGTGATGCAAACCTTGCGGCAGAAGGTGATTTTACTTACAATGACAGAGAAACGATCTATATCAATCTGACAGCACCGAAAAAGGGTCGTTATGTAAAACTGGTTGCTGTATCACCAAAGACGGACGGTCAGGCATGGGCAACGGCGGCAGAAGTAAAGATGTACAGCAAAGCAGTCGGTACAGCAGATGCAAGTGCCATGATCAGATCCAGCGAGATGACTCTGGAAGGCAGCAAAGTTAAAAAAGTAGATACGAACGGCGGAGTCATGGTAGAATTCCCGTTTGAGACCGTTTCCAAAAACGGTGTAGACTGGGATGTTACCATGAAAGTTACCATGGATGACGGAGATCATTTCATGCGTAAATTCCTGGAAATCGAAGTAAGTGACAAAGAAAAAGCAGCAATTGATTATATCGATCTGGAATCGCTGAATGTCAATGCAAATGATACTGTGTGGACACATCCGATCATGGGTGAAGGCGTTGGCGGTATGAGCGGATATGTCATTTCTCTTGGTCAGCCGGTTTATATTCAGGGAATGTTCCTTGGATGTGAGTTCCCGATGACCGAAACAGAGATCGACAGCAATAAAAATGCACATATGCGTTATTTTTCCGGCAAGACATTTACAAAACTGCAGGAAGATAACCAGCTTACCACAGACGGAAAATATGTAACCTGGCAAACGGTAGCGGGTGCTGCAAGAAGTACGGATATGAATGTCATTCAGTCTGACTTTTATGAATATATCAACAGCATTGCAACAAGAAGCGATTTCCGTACGCAGTACAATTCCTGGTACGATAATATGATGACCATTAACGATGACAACATTGAATCTGCATTCAAAAAAATGGAAAAGGGATTCTCTGAATCCGGCGTAGAACCGATGGATTCGTATGTTGTGGATGACGGATGGAATAATTATAACAACTCGAATACAACTTCCACTGTTCATGACGTGGCACGCTGCGGTACCACGGATAATGTGACAGGGTTCTGGGAGTTCAACAATAAGTTCCCGAACGGATTCCGTCCTGCGTCCGATCTTGCAGAAAGCTTCGGCTCCGGATTTGGTGTATGGGTAGGACCTAGAGGTGGTTATAACTATAACGCTGCAATGGGTAAGATTATTGAAAAAGCAGGTTTTGGTGCATACAATGCGGTAACCGATGATATTGATGTCGGTGACAGACGGTATGTGACGAAACTGACTGAGTTTTTCTTACAGATGCAGGATGCTTATAAAGTAAATTACTGGAAACTGGATGGATTTGCGACAAAGCCATGTACAAATGCAAATCATAAACATATGACAGGCGGAAAGAATGGTATGTATTATTTTTCCGATACCTGGGAAGCATGGATCGATCTGTTTGAGACGCTGCGTACCAATGCAGAGAAAAACGGCATTGACAATCTGTGGTTTAACCTGACCTGTTATGTAAACCCAAGTCCATGGTATCTGCAGTGGGCAAATTCTATCTGGATCCAGAACAGCCAGGATATCGGACGTGTTCAGGTCGGACAGAACAGACAGGTAGATCAGCTGCTTTCTTACCGTGACGGCAGATATTTTGATTTTGTAAAAGAAAGAGAGTTCCAGTTCCCACTGGCAAATATTTACAATCATGATCCAATCTACGGAAAAACAGGAACCAATCTGGCAAACCAGATGACAGATGATGAGTTCAAAACGTATCTGTATATGATGGGAACCAGAGGAACGGCATTCTGGGAGCTGTACTACAGCCCGGAAATGATAGATGAAGGTCAGAAATGGGATATCAATGCAGAATATCTGGAGTGGGCTAAGAAAAATTATCACATTTTGAAAAATGCGAAACTGATCGGTACGACACCGGATAAGGGCAATACCTACGGATACTCCTGCTGGGATGGTGAAGAAGGTATTATTTCCATGCGAAATCCAAGTGCATCCGTAAAGACACTGAGCTTTACACTGGATCGAAACGTTGGTGCGGCAGAAAGTCTGAAAGGCAAGACACTCAACCGTACAACAATTCTGGATCACAAGACAACCGATGCACAGACCGACTATCAGACAGTAAAATACGGCGATGTGATCACAGTTACACTGCAGCCGGGTGAGGCACGTATCTGGTCTCTTTCTACTGCAAAAGATACAAAAGCACCTCAGCTGACACTTGCAAAAGCAACTGCGGACAACACGATTGAGCTGACATTTGATGAGTGCGTGACCGGTACTCCTGCTGCAACCGTTTCCGGAGCAAATGTTACAAAAGCAGAAGTAAGTGCAAATCAGAGAAAAGTAACGCTGACTACATCCACTCTGAGTGCAGGAAGCAAAGTAACGGTTTCTGTAAGTGGATTAAAAGATTTAACCGGCAATGCAGCAGCAGTAAATACAGAAGTTGTATATCAGGAAAATCAGGTTGTAGCGAAAGCAGCAGCAAAAACAGATCTGAAGAATGCAAATGATGTAACGGAGACAACAGACGAAGCACTGGCAGGAAAGACAATACTTGGTCTTACAAAAGCATATGAGCTGAACGGAACAGCTGTTACAGGAATCGCTGATTTTGCAGCATCTGCCTATGTGAAAACAACCGGAAACAACATGAACATTTTGAAACAGGAAGGTGCTTACAGCCTTTCCATTGACAAAGACGGAAAAGCAGTCTTTACAGTTGGAGATATATCTGTAACTTCCAAAGAAGCTGTAAACGATGGAACATGGAAACACATTGCAGGTATCCGTGAAAAGAATGGCAGTCTGAAAGTTTATGTCAACGGTACACTGGATGCAAGCAGATATGAGAAAAACATCAAAGATTTGAAAGATGGAACCCTGACTGTTGGAGGCGGAAGTGATCTTCAGGTAAGCCAGGCAGAAGTAAAAGATGCAACACTTAAGCTGGCTGCACTGGAAAAAGCAGGATCAGCAGTTGGCGGAGACAGCAGCGGAGATTCCGGTATTGTTCCGGATGGAAACGGAAAAATCCCTCTGCAGGCTTCCAACATCACAGTAAAACGCGCAGATAATGATCAGGATGTTTCAAACAAAAAAAGTAGTCCGGAAAAAATGATCGATGGTGATAAAGGTTCAAACTCCTTTACCTGTACACTGGACAGCATTGAAAGTGATGTACTGGCAGGAACCAGCGTATACTTCCAGATCAATCTTGGCGATGTATTCAAGCTGGATCAGGTAAAAATGTGGCGTTATTTTGCGGACGGACGTACCTACCAGGATACGATCGTGGTTGCATCTGAAGATGCTGCTTTTGATGCAAATGATACCGTGCTGTACAGCAGCGTTTCAGATTCCAAGTATGCATACGGACTGCTGAGCAATGAAAAGCTTGCAAATCCGGATGCAAAATATGCAGAAACATCAGAAGGAAAGACATTTGAAGCAAAAGAACAGAAAGCACGTTATATCCGTATTTACACACGCGGAAGTATTCTGACAAGCGGAACAGCACATGGCGGAAACCATATCTGCGAAGTAGAAGTTTACGGAAAAGCAATTAAGAACACAACAACACAGAAAAAATTCACCGTTGCTTTTGATACAAAAGGCGGAAACAGCATTGAGTCTCTGAAAGTAGCAGCCGGCGAAAGCTGGAGCCTGCCGCAGAATCCGACCAGAGCCGGATATGTATTCAAGGGCTGGTACAGCGATGTAAACTGCACAGTAGCATATACAGCAGCATCACCGGTAAGTGCAGATCTGACACTGTTTGCAAAATGGGAGGAAGATCCGACCACAAATGTACAGTTAGAAGAAGCAAAAGCAGTACTGAACAGCAAGATTGCAGAAGTAAAAGACAAAACAAAAGGCGATTACAGCGATGCAAGCTGGAATGCATTCCAGAATGCACTGGCAGCAGCAAAAGAAGCAGCCGCTTCTAAGACTGCAAGTGCCGCAGACGTCCGCAAAGCACTGGACAGCCTGAAAAAAGCAGAGCAGAATCTGAAAGTGGCAGGTAGCGAGCCGGATACTGGCAAAGAAACAGAAACGGAAACCGAGACTGGCAAAGAAACCGAAACGAATAAACAGCCGGAAACACCAAGCACACAGCCTGGAACAGAAAAGCCAAACACAAATCCGAATACTCAGAAAGTACCTGCTGTCGGAACAACCAAACCGGTTGGAAGAGGATTCTACAAAGTAACAAAATCCGATGCAAAGAACGGAACCGTTACTCTGGTGAAACCGAGAAAAGCAACAGAAAAGAAATTTACCATTCCTGGAACTGTGAAAATTGATGGCGTTACTTTCAAAGTAACCGAGATCTCAAAGAATGCATTCAAGAACAACAAAAAACTGACGCAGGTTATCATTGGCAAACATGTAACCAAGATCGGTGCAAATGCATTTAACGGTGCAAAGAAACTGAAAAAGATCACGATCAAATCCACACAGCTGAAGAAAGTCGGAAAAAAAGCCTTCAAAGGTATTGACAAAAAATGCAAGATTAAAGTACCAAAGAAGAAACTGACAAGTTACAAACGCCTGTTGAAAGGAAAAGGCCAGAAGGCAAGCGTGAAGATCACAAAGTAAGAAATCAAGAAAAACAGAATGGAAGTAAGAGAGAAGACTGGTGCAAAGGTGCCGGTCTTTTCTTTTGATTTCAACATCATATTATTAAGGTTATCTTGAAAAAAGTATATATCTTAGATATAATGTTAGATAATGCGAGAATGTAACAAAAATATTGTGAGACAAAATTATAAAAAAATTTGAGTATTCCGGCGGGAAATCCGAAAATTATTTCCGAAGTATTGATTTTGCGGTATTGGATCATTCCAGAGATCAATATAATTTCAGGGAATTTTCGGGAAAGTTCAAAAAGTTCCGATAAAAAATATAACAGTTAAAAGATACAACAGAAAGGCATTTATATGTATTACAAAACAACAGAATCTCTTCTTGCTTTTATCAAAAAAAGTCCGACGGCTTTTCAGGCGACGGCAGAGATGGAGAAAAAGTTTACAGAAAACGGATATCAGCTTCTTTCAGAGCAGGAATACTGGAAGTTACAGCCGGGCGGGAAATATATCGTAACAAGAAATCATTCGGCATTGATTGCATTTTCGATTCCAAAGAAGGAATGTCGGAAGTTTCACATTATCGCAAGTCACAGCGATTCTCCGGCTTTTAAGATCAAGGAAAATCCGGAAATGCGGGTAGAAAATGCCTACACAAAACTGAATGTGGAAGGTTATGGCGGTATGCTGATGGCACCGTGGTTTGACCGGCCGCTGTCGGTAGCGGGCAGAGTGGTTGTAAGGCGTGACGGTAGTCTGAAAGAGGAACTGGTCAATATCGACCGGGATCTGGTCATGATCCCAAGTCTGGCAATCCACATGAACCGGGAGGCAAACAAAGGTGTGTCTTACAATCCGCAGAAAGATCTGCTGCCGCTTCTCGGGTGCGGAGATTCGAAGCCGGAGCTTTTAAAAATTGTTGCGGAAGAGATAAAAGTAAAGGAAGAGGATATTCTTGCACATGATCTGTTCCTCTATAATCGGATGGAGGGTACGATCTGGGGTGCAGACAGAGAATTTGTTTCGGCACCAAGGCTGGATGACCTGCAGTGTGCGTTTGCTTCGATGGAAGGAATGCTTGCCGGAAAGCACGAGGAGAGCATTGCGGTGCACTGTGTTCTGGATAATGAAGAAGTCGGAAGCGGAACAAAGCAGGGGGCAGCTTCTACTTTCTTAAAAGATACGCTTCGGCGGATCAACGATGGCCTTGGCAGAACGTATGAAGAATATCTGATGACGCTGGCAGGCAGTTTTATGATCTCGGCGGATAATGCCCATGCACTGCATCCAAATTACATAGAAAAGGCAGATCCGGTGAACCGGCCGCTGCCAAACGGCGGAATTGTCATCAAATACAATGCCAACCAGAAATACTGTACCGATGCGGTGTCAGCGGCAAAATTCAAGGATCTCTGCGACCGGGCAGGCGTAAAATACCAGACCTTTGTGAATCGCTCCGATGTACCGGGCGGCTCAACACTTGGAAATATTTCGAATACACAGGTACCGATGAACACGGTAGATATCGGGCTTCCGCAGCTGGCGATGCATTCTCCGTATGAGACAGCCGGTGTGGAAGATACCGGAAGTTTTATCAGAGCAGCGGAAGAATTTTTCAGATAAGCAAAACAGAACAGGCATCAAAATAAAGAATTCAGACAAAAAACAGGCGGGAGAAATCCTGCCTCTTTTGCGTGACATGAGCAATGCGAAGCTCTGTGAGCTTTACGTGAATGTTCATTCTTTATATCCTGATATCCGTTAATGTATAAATTTTTTCAGGAAAAGGACTTGAAAAATACGTCATGGGGGTATATAATGTAATACGAAAAATACCTAACAGGGGTATATAAGAAAAGGAAGTGAATGAAATGGAAGAAAACAGGGAACAGATAGAAAAAACATGCTGCTGTCAGTGTTCTGAGCGAAAAAAGGAACGCTCAGAAAAAGAATATAAAGATCTGATCAATCGTTTAAGCCGCATCGAAGGGCAGGTTCGCGGTGTGAAGGGAATGTTGGAAAAGGATGCCTACTGTGCCGATATTCTGGTACAGGTTTCGGCGATCAATTCTGCACTCAACAGTTTCAATAAAGTTCTGCTGTCCAATCATATCCATACCTGTGTGGCAGAGGATATCCGCAACGGAAAAGACGAAGCGATTGATGAGCTGGTGGATCTTCTGAAGAAACTTATGAAATGATGACAGGATGAGAAAAATACGAAAGTTTTTCGTATGATATACTTTGATCCTGACACCAGGCAAAACATTAGGAGGTAAAGAACAGCTGAACAAAACTTATAAAAGTATATAAACAACTGTTGAATTTTGTAGATTATTAGTATAGAATAATATTGAAAGGAAGTGATGCTTTGAGTAAATATTATTCT
>ERZ836441.2274-NODE-2274-length-15651-cov-5.186650_pt1 | contig 15651 bp, 15 predicted proteins | sample MGYA00519686_ERZ836441 | MGnify/ENA primary metagenome ERZ836441 (study PRJEB31850, sample SAMEA3708800) | human gut metagenome | biome: human gut; feature: human-associated habitat; material: faeces | place: China | collected 2014 ... | reverse complement strand
CCTTATCGAAACGTTTATATGTAGCATCATTATTTGCTGTGGAATGGATTAAGCGCTCCATTTTCTGCTGCCTTCTCTGCTGTGCTGAAATAATAACTTTTCCATCATCACTTGTTATACTCTCAAGAGATTGCAATTCGTCGTAATGATGCATTGCGATGTCAGAGATATAATGTACGGCATTGCGGTATGTTTTAATTGTCTTGTCGAAAATATGATAGGCTTCTGTAATTTTTAACCCATAAGATACTATTGCCATACATTGACACCTCCTTCAAAAATTTCTACACATCTAATATGCTGGATTTTTGATAACTCGTGCTTCGCGCTCGTTACCAAGCCTCGTTTGACCCGCGGACGATTTTTTGTCGACTTGGGATTTCCTGTTCTATGTTAGTCGATTGCATTAAGGAAATCTTCCAGCATCGTCAATGCCTCTTCTCTTGTGCTGCACCGCTCCCATTCATATCCGTCGTCAAAAATAAGCAGCTGTTTTAACAGATTTCCGTGCAGCTTCTGATACCGCATCGCGCCGTAACGCAGCCGAAGTGACGGGATGTCTAACAGCATTCTTTTCAGCAGCACCGCTTCTTCTTTGTTTTTACTGTCCAGCTCCGGCAGCATAAATTCGCAGTCCATCATAACCTGCTTCACATATTCCGTTTTGTACAGTGCCAGGCCATCTTTTCCCATCCTGGTTTTTTTGATATCTTTGTCTATATTTTCAGCAGCCTCTTTCGCAAAATTGCGGACCTGCTCCTTGTCATTTGAAAGCATGCCGTAAATGTAATCAAACACCAGAAAATTATCGCCTGTTCTCTGATTAAGCTCCGTTTCGATTCTTTGCTTAAGTTTTTTCAATGTTTCTTCGTTTGTCACGTCATGTACAATGATTACTGTATCAGCCTCAATACGCGGCAGGTCCTTATCTGTTCTCCAGGTCTTTACGCAATGCTTTTTCTTTTTTAACTCTTTTCCAATCTGCTTTATACAATATTTTGTGCATCCGGACAGCAGGAATACCGTTTTTGTTTTTCTCATTTTGTTATCTCCTTTTTTATTATATATCCAATATGCTTGATTTTTTAAGATTCAGCAATTTTTCGCATTTCTAAGTTAATGCAATCCAACACTTCTGCAGAAGCATATTTCCCGTAATTCTTAGCAATTATCACAAGAAGTGTGTACGAGAAATCGCAAACATCCAGCAGACATTGCAGCTGTTTGATATTATTTGTATCTATACAAATCTTAACTGCAGCAGTTTTTCTCATATTTAAGTAATTTTTAAGTTCTTTTCCGTTTTTCTTTTTTCTTCTCTGCTGTTCCATATTTTTATATGCTGCAGCTGCAACTGTTAAATCCTGGTCACAATACGCAAGCCTATACGATTGTTCCAAAATATCCTGCAGTGCATGCAAAGTACGCGAATGACTTATTTTTTTTGCATTTTTTATTTTTTCTGTTAAATACACACGATTGCCTACAAACATACGCGCCGGTATTGTAAATGACATATCAGCAAGATGTATGGTAATACTACTGCTTTCTTTTTTCTGGAAGAATACGGGCTGCTGCACAGGTTCGATTCTCGTAAATGTTTTTACGTTGTCATTAATGATGCTACACAAGTCGTTTAACATATACTTATCATTTTCTTGAATCCAAAATTCGGTCATATTTTTGTCCCCCTTTTTTTCTTGAGCTTAGTATGCTGGATTTTAGATTTTTTTTGCGGTTGAAAAATATTGCAAAAAAAATAAAGCAAAGATTCTGAAGGCTGATGTTTAACAAATTATGTACAAAAATAAGCATCGCTTAGCGATGCTTATAAACCATATCAGAGACTGACATTGCTTTTACTTTTTCTTTTCGGCAGTTTTTCCAGGATATATGCAATAAGAGACAGGTATTCTTTTTCCTGTGCGATTTTTAGCATATGCTCCCAAACATCAGGCTTCCAGATATCTAGTGTTACCAGTTCAGCCATTGCTTCTTCACTTTTTTCTGCTTTCCTTTTTGCCATTGACCATACATTTAAGACCAGCGAGCGGCGGGAAGACTTGGTCTGATAAAGTTTGTACTGCAAAAGCGCAGCGTCTTCTTTTTCTAGGCCATTGCCTCCATATTTATACAAGTCAGGTGCTTCTGAGTTTTCATGCGAGAAGAATGTATTGACATCATTAGCGAACTTGTCAAAATTGCTGCCAGGCTTTACATATCTTGGTATTGCAAGCGGCTTAAAACCTTCCACTCTGAACACGATTGCTTCAGTAAATTCCTTACTATCTGTTTCGTAGAATTGATGCATGTAATCAGATAAGCATGGATTCAGAAAACAAGAAATACCTTTTTGTTCATATAATGCTTTTTGAACTTTTACCTCTTTAATTGGGCAATTGGCGAACAGGTCGTCTTCTACTACAAGCTTTGCATTATCAGGATATGTGAAAGTCTCAATCCCTGAATTTTTAAATATTTCATACTGCATATACTCCACAGAATCAGGAAAGGTAATTTGTTTTAAGGATTTACAGCCATAGAACGCATCGCTCCTTATTTCCGTTAGTTTACTTCCTGCTGAAAAGTAAACATGTTCTAGCGATGTACTTGACGCAAATGCAACATCATCAATCATCTCAACAGAATCAGGGATTGTAATTTCCGCGATTTGGCTTGAAGTGAATGAATTTCTGAAAATGATTTTCGTTCCGTCCAAAATCCTTACATGTCCTGTTATACCCGCCGGGCAGAACAACAATTTTGAGCCATCTTTTGAATAGACAATCCCGTCAACAGTTTTGTATCCAGAATTTTCATCGCATATTATTATACTTTTTAATTTACGCATGCATAATTCCATGAGGCCACGAGTAAAATAAACATCGCTCTTTAAGCGCCTTCTGTCATTGCAGACAAGATATTCCGCCTCCGTTCTGATTTCAGACGGCAGAAGTCTTATCTCTCCCCATTCATTCAGCGTTAAAGTTTTTGTTTCCCTGTCATATTCGTACATAGTCTTTATTTCCTTTCTTTGTTTTTTTTGTTTCTTGCAATTAATATGCGCAACTTCCGCAATTTGTAGAAAAAGACCGCTGTTTATTTTTTTTGCATTTTTTCTCTTGAATTTTTATTTTCCTCGAGTTATACTTACCATACGCGAATCGCGCGAAGACGCTCTTAAGAGCACTGAGCAATCGTGGGATTGTTCTCGATGCAAAGCCCGGCATATTTCTATGCCGGGCTTTGTTGGGTTCATATATAGAATTTTGTTGAATTGGTTTTGTGGGTGTTGGTGATTTTTGTTGTTTTTTTGTTTCTTTTTTGTGTGTTTAATCTGAAATCTTTGTGTATGTGTCGGCGATGTTACTTGGGAAGTTCGCTGTGCCGCTATTACCATTGAATGTTTCGTCGGCTGTGTTTTGCCAGATACCGTCTAATCTATAATTAGTACCGACAAATTTAAAGTTTTGGCCAGTGGTGAGGCTTGCCAGGTTTCCGCACAAATAAAACATAGAGTCCATATCCATCACTTTCTGCGTGTCAAACGAAGACAAATCCAAAGCTGTCAGGCCGCTGCATTTATAGAACATACAACTCATGTCCGTCACATTCTGCGTGTCAAGCGAAGACAAATCCAAAGTTGTCAGACCGCTGCAGTCTTGGAACAGACCACTCATACTCGTCACACTCACTGTATCCAGGTTTGTCAAATCTATAGTCTTAACATTATTCCGGTTGTAGAACATATACCCGCTATCTTTTGGTGCTTGTACTTTCATTCCTTTAATTTGTGTAGACACTTTCATAACAGTACCGTCATTTTCAGTCCAGGCAACAACCATACCATCTCCGTCAGCATCTACATCAATTATAGAAGCTCTTTCTGGTTTTATTTCGTCTGTAAAGAAGATTTCCGTTACCGTATCCGGAATTAGGTAATTAAAATCATTATAGCTTTCTGAATAATTTCCATTATATCCCTTAATCTCAAACGTCTTTACTTTTCCATACAAATCGACATCTCCACTTAAAGCCATCGGCACAGTACCATCTTCACTTACATCAACTTTATTTGTCAGCGCTTCATCCGTAAACCACGCAACCGCATTTGCCCCCCATCATTTCGGTATCTTAAACACACCTTCTACAATCTGCCCGCTGCTGTTATAGACTACTTCGTTCACATCGCTACCATCATCAAACACCAGTCCGGCATCTTTATCACCATGAAACGTAATTGTATAACCAAGTGGATTTTTCCCCGGCTTCGCCGTGCTGATTTTAATATCTGGAATTGTCCTCTCCTCATTTGTCTTATCATCATCCCAGACCTCCGTCACAGTCACGGTCCCGGTCATCTTATTATCCTTAAAGTCATATACACCCAGATTTTCATCTCCTGTCGCATCTCCGCTTTTACTTACCCCCCCCCCACGAATTTTCTGACAATTCGCCTGCAGCATCAATGTCAGCATCAGCAGCCATATCACTTACAACTATCTCTTCACCGGCACTTTCCTCCGCCATCACCGGCAGCACATTTATCCCGAACATTGCCGCAGCGCCAGAAATAACCGTGCATGCCCCAAATATCAACCTGCTTCTCATTTCTCTCATTTTCCTTTTCTTTCCACGCATTCTTTTTCCTCCTTTTTTGCGTTTATTTTTTTATACTTAATATGCAAAATCACGCCTGGAATTTATCATCTTCCCGCAAAACAACAAAAATAAAAAATAATAAGAAAAAAGACAAATAACAAAAACGCAGCAAGACGAAGGCCTGCAGCCTGCTGATTTTTCTGTTTTTAACTTTCCTTCGCTATTGTGCTGGATTTCGACAACCGCAAAAATTTTATTGCAATGAAAATTTAGGCATATTGGAAATATAAAAAAACAAGAAAGGAAATAAAAAATTATGAAAAAAGAAAACGAAAGCGAAGTTGTCGTAGCACAGACATGCTACAGCACTGACAGAAAAGTGACAATTGGAAATGAGGATAATCTTAACATTGAAAAAAGCAGGATTAACGCAATAACAGAATTCAGACCAAGTAAAAAAAGCAAAACACTTACACTTGACAAAGCTTCAGAATATAACCTTCTCGGGATGAGAGAAACATTCCCGAACATTACAAGCTTAAAAATAGGAGAAAAGGTAACCAGCATCAAAATGCTGAATAAAACCTTCCCAAATATCAGAGAAGTTAAGTCCTCCTCTCCACATTTTTTGTCAGGTGATATGCTGATTAAAAACATCAAGAACTTCTCAGGAGAATCTTTTAACATCTTATTGAATGCTTTCTGCCGAAAAGCGGAAGAGCCAATTAATTTTGAAGGAGTATCAGAAATTGCAGACCTGGCCCTTAATGGCTGTTTGTCAAGTGATATACAATGTACCTCTTCTCTTAGAGCATTTTTTAAAGATGCACTCAAAGGTTCTGCATTTGACTTTGAGAACGAAGACACCTGGAACGGTGATGGTCCGGTTATGTTCGGGTCATGCCTGATTGGATTTAAAAGAAATACTTCTTCCTTTAATCTGACAGATGGTTTGGGTATTGATAATTTTGTATTGCTTGACAATTATAAGCCGATTACAAAAATATCAGTAAGCAGAGCCAGATTACTTCACATCTTCAGCAGTATTCCAGATGACCGTATGATTTGCGATTACTTGTATATCAGCGATACATCTAATTTCAGGAGTGAATTAGTGAACCAGCGCATTCCACTTCCGGCAGCTCATGTCCAGATTAATCCTGGTAACAATTATTTAAAGTCAGAAAATGATATAATCTGCAATGCAGACATGACTACCGTAGAAGCATCAGCATGGTTTATTTCAGGAGTGGTAAAAATTCCGGATGGAATTCTCAGAGTTGAAGAAAACGGGTTCTTATCTGATAGTATTACAGAGCTACAGATTCCCGAAAGTGTAAACTATGTACAACCAGGCTCAATGTGGAACGGGGACAAAATCAAGCTGATTGAAACCAAAGGAGAAAACCTTCCAAAAGGATGTGTCTCAGCTGTTTGCCGTGACTTCCTGCCATTTAATGACGACAGAGATGACGTTATTGAAATTATAAGCAAGAATGCACACGTCTTTATTCCACGTTATGTTTCAGAGAAATATATTTCAACTATTGATATGCTATGCAGTGAAGAATTAGCTTCAGCTAACGATACTTTCAGATACGCCCTTTCAAATACGATTAAATACCACGTACTAAAAAGAAGCTACGATATTTTAAAAGATAAGAGCTGTTTTGAGATAATCAAGAAATCAATTGCACCAATCTTAATTTCTCTTATTAAAGATGGCGAGATTGACGAAGCAGTCAATCTTGTAACATCTAATTACGACTTCGTGAAGGAGAAGGCATATGACATTTTGGAATGTATCAAGAAAAACAAAAATAAAATTAATGTTTTAAATTATGATGCCTTTTTAACAAAGTTCAAAGAGCTCAAATTTATTTCATAACGCAATATAGCACACGATGATTAAATCCTCGTGTGCTTTTGTTTTTGCATATTTTTGTGATTTGATGACAAAAAAAACAAGCAGAACTATGTTCTGCTTGCGGCCAGTCAAGGGCGGCTCGCCATTGCAGGGTGCGTGGCAGAGTTCCGCGTTCCTCTTTTTCTTTCTTTCTCTCCGTTCTTCTTTTTCCCTCTTCTTTTTCTCTTTTTTTTGTTTCCTACCTACGCCACACTTTTACTCCCTCCACTCTCTTCTTTTCAGTTACGTAGTTAAAACCAATGCTTTTTTATTTCTTTTTTTGTCGTTTTCCGGGCTTTTCACTTCCAATATGCCGGAAATCCGGCCTATTTGAACTTTTTTTGTGGATTATCTTTTCAGCATATTGAATATGAAAAATAAAAAAGAAAGATTGCCGACGAGAAAGAAAGACACCACCAGTATTGAAAAATTGCTTCACAATTAGAGTCAGACATGATACAATCAGAGAAAGATAGAGATAAACACAAGAGCGAATGTTTGTCGTTTATCCATCATTATTTATTTTATTTTGCAACTTACTTGTTGACTTAAGCCATGCACGTAAAACGGCGCCGCTTCGCGGCGCCTTGTCTTTTTTCTCTTACTTTTTCTCATTTTTTCTGTTTTTCTGCTCTCCTTACACCTTAAATTTACCTCCACCTTTTCGTTTCTTTAATCTCTCCATCAGATATGCACTCACCGTCATCAAACCTTCTTTCTCAGCCTCCTGTAGCATCTTGCTTAACGCAGCATTTGTAAAACACTGCATCTGAATCAGATTCATCAGCCCCTCTTCTCCATGCAAGGAATACTGATTTTGGAAGATGCTTGCGGCATGTGTTGTCAGAAACCGCTTCACATACGGCGTATCGTGATATTTTGCATGCAGTATCGCAGCTGACTCCTGTGTAGACTCTAACACACCATATTGGAACAGTGCAGCATATTTTTCTTCACCCGTTTCCAGATATTTTTTAATATTTTCGTTTATCACACTCGGACTGTGTATGTAAACGTTGTTTGGAATCACCAGCGGGGCTTTTGCTCCACGCACTTCCAAAACGGTTGCCGTACTCATCGTGTCGTAAGCGTAATATTTAACAGACGCTTCCGCAATTGGTGTAACAAAAGCATTTAATGTGTTTTTACTATAATAGTGAACCGCCAGGCGTTTGATTTTGTATAAGGCATGATTTTCAAGGATATCCATTCTTTCCGGCAGTTTAATACTTAACTGCACGCATCCGCTGAACGCCCATTTTTCCAGTTGTCTTAATGTATTTGGGAGCGTAAGTTCTTTCAAAGTTACGCATCCGTTAAAAGCCCCGACTCCAATCTTATATAAGACCTCTCCAAGAAATACGGATTCCAGGCTGTGGCACCCAGCGAATGCATAATCGCGTATGATTTTGGTATATCTTCCCATTTTTACGCGCTTTAGATGACTGCAGTTATGAAATGCATGCCTGCCAATATCCGTAATAGAATCCGGCAGGATAACCTCCTCAATGTTTTTGCAGTCCAGAAAAGCCGACCCATTGACCAACAAAGTCCCATCCGCAACGTTGACAACCCCGCGTCTTCCTTTCGGACAGAACATCACTATTTTTGACGCTACGGTATACACGATTCCATCCACCGAGCACAGGCGCTGCCCTCCGACAATCTCAATCTCTTCTACTTCCGACATCATGGCGCTGCGGAAATACTGTTGAATTTTCGTCATCGTCAGCCTAGCTCCGTTTTTGACAATTACTTTTTTTGGTCTTTTTTCTGTTTCTTTTACAATATCATCCAACTCCTGCAGGCAATTAATTGTAAGAACGAGTCTTTCATTTTCGTAAGAAAAATCCATTTTTTCTCCTTTCTTTGTATCTTTTTACAATTCCAATATGCATGATTTTCCGACTTCCGAAAACATATTCCAGCTTGCAGTTTACCGTCGTGTGTGGCATATTATTTACAAGCGCGAAACGTTCTTAAGAGCACTTGACGATGGAGGCATCGTCAACGATAACCGGCCCGGGAGGTTTTATCCTTCCGGGCCGGTTTGGTTGTGTGTGGATTTTGGGAGTGTGGTGGTTGTGTATATTTTTTCTTATATTCTTATTCTTTTAGGTAAAAATGAAGAACATGGTGTTCTCCTAACCGTTAGGAAAGGCGGCACATTTTTTAGACTTGTCCTAGTTTTAACTTGGACTTATCTTAGTCTAGTCTTAATCTCATATTGGCTTTAACTTGGTCTTAACTTAGTCTCGTCTTAGTCTCATCTTAGTCTCACCAAAATCTCACCTTAGTCTCAAACCAGTCTCCTCACACTCAAAATCGTCCTGTACGCAGCATTGTCACTTACCTTGATGCCGTCTCTTGAGTTAGAGGCATGCACAATTTTTCCGTTTCCCATGTAGATAGCCACATGACCGCCATAGCAAATGAGGTCACCAGGCTGAGCGTCCGAATAAGACACTTCGCGGCCTACATTCTGCTGTTCATAAGAAGTACGCGGCAGGCTGACTCCGAAATTGGAGTATACGCTCTGGACGAAACCGGAGCAGTCTGCGCCGTTTGTAAGGGAAGTGCCGCCCCAGACATATGGATTGCCGACAAACTGAGTGGCATAGTTTACAACAGAAGACCCACTGCCAGAGCCACTGGTGCTTCCGGTTGATGCACTCTCTCCGCTTCCTGTACTGCTTTCGCTTTCGGAATATCCTCCCCCACTCACATCACTTTCATTATTCTCTTCATATCCACTACCGCTTTCCGTATATCCTCCGTCATATTCGACATTATCATCATCACTTCCACCGTCTCCGGTATATCCATAGTCTCCATTTTCAGTCTCATAACCATCGCTATCATAATCATAATCACCAGCATCATCATTATTATAATCCGCATTTGCAGCCTCTTCCGCTGCCGCCTGTTCTGCTGCAATCCTTTCAGCCTCGGCCCTTGCCGCCTCTTCTGCTGCAATCTTTTCTGCAACAATCTGTTCTATCTCCGCCTGTTGCTGTGCGATAATCGCGGCATAATCATTTGCCATCTGCTGTGCATATGCAATTTCATTATCGCAGTCAGCAGAGCTTGCACGTTTTGAATCAATTGCCGCCTGCAGGTTTGCCTGCTCGGCCTCCTGTTCCTGCTTCATTCCTTCCAGGTCGGCTTTTTCCTGTTGGTACTGTTCTTTTAATTTTTTTACCTCTCTTACCGTATTTGAATACTTTTCCAGGTTTTCACGGTCATACTCATACATCTGCTGTGTATATTCAGCCTTATTCAGCATGTCAGAAAGGTCATCTGCATTCATCATCATCTGAAACCATGCAGCACCCGTTCCACCGTTCTCATACAGATACTGGATACGTTTTTTCATTGCCTCATACTGCTTTTCTTTTTGCTTTTTTGCTTTTTTTAAATCTGACTTTATTTTTTTGATGTCTGCCTTTTTGGTCTCAATGTCATTGTTAAGTGTCTGAATAGATACCATAACGTTCACAAGGTCTGTATCAAGTGAATTGATTTCAGCTTCCAGCTGCTGTTTCTGGCTGTACAGCTCATCCATTCTTGCATACATGTTATTCATCTGCTGTGCGTTCCACGCCTGGTCCTCCCTGAGGTCAGACTCCCTGTCAGCATATACACTTGCCGCCGGTGTCACACACATCATAATTGCCAAAGTCACAGTTAAAATTTTTTTTCTCATTTTTCTTACCTCTTATTTGTTTTTTTTCTTTGTTTTTTTTGCTGCCCTTTTTCTGCAGCAAATTTAATATGCTAAATTTTAAATAAAATGTAACACTTTTGAAATAAGTTCTTTAGATTCGGCATTTTTACAAGTATTATTTTTTTTGCGCAGGCGTTATTGTTTGGTTTCTACAAAAAAAGAAGAACCCTCGTTCTTCTTTTTATCTTTGCCAATATGGAATATTCAGCCTTCGGCATACCTCCTCCGTGCTTACATCTTTTGTCAGGAGCCGCCATCTTTCTACAGGGATTACAATACCTGTCCCATACCACCTGCAGTATTCAGCTCCACCATATTGGCAAGGGATGCCGAAACGGTCAAGGCTTGTACTCCTGGCGTAGATTTCCAGCGGGTTAAGGCGCTTGACAATTCCAATATCCAGCACTGCCACATTGCTTTTTGTAAATACAACTTCCCCGATTTTTGCTGTAGTCCGGTTTAACAGACTTGGCGCTGCCTCTCTTCTTTCTCTGAACAAGCAATCTTTTTTCTCTTCGCCAGCAAATATTTTTCTTGCTTCTTTTGCCTGTTCTTTTTCGCCTTTTTCGTCCAGTGCCATACAGATGCGGTCCAGAATCCTTCCATACAATGCATGGCAGTCTTTGGTTCCGTCTTTGTATCCGCGCTCGTATTCAGGTGTGTTTGACATAATACATGTTCCTTTCTTTTTTGGTTTATTTTTATGCATTTAATATGCTGAAAATTTGCCGGAACGACAAAAACGACATGTCTCCACGGACATTTTATCCGCAAGCATTTCTTCGCATCTCCAAATTCAGCATACTATATACATAAAAATAAAAAAAAGAAAGGAATGTAAAAAATGTCAAAAAAAAATATCCAAACAAAGCTTATATGTTTAAAGGACTCAGGGCTCTCCTTTGACGAATGCCAGTTTACCGGGCGACTTGAATTCCATGACACCCACTCTATCGCAAATCTTGTCTCAAACATAACATGTGCTGAAATAATGGCAACAGAAGTTTTCCTGAACTTTGATAATGAGATTGATGAATTCTTTCTCTTTTCATTGTTTACTGATGCGCAGATAAGATTTTCTGCCCTCAAAAAAATTACAGTAGCCAAGACAAATCAATATTACAAAGATATTGATGGAGTACTGTATACAAAAGACGGGGAAGCACTTATTTACTGTCCAATATGCAATACTGGCGATGAAGACGGAGAAATACACATACCAGACGGCGTTAAATATATATCGTCAAAGGCATTTGCTCACAATACAGGCATAAAAAAGCTGTATCTTCCTGATTCTTTAAAGCTGATATTTGAATCAGCCTTTTCGGGCATGGACGAATTGCAGTTCGTAGATTTCGGCAAAGGAATCAGACATATTGGGAGTGAGAACAGCCCTGGTGTGTTCAGGTTCTGTCACAAGCTTAAGGAAGTCATTATCCAGGAGCAGGTGAAGTCAATAGGGCCAAATGCGTTTTACAATTGCAGCAGCCTACAGCAGGTCAAGCTTCCAGAAGGCCTTGAATATATCTCCAAATATGCGTTTTATGGTACAGGCATCAAAACGATACACCTGCCAGTCACATTATACGAGATAGGGGAATCTGCGATATCTTCGGCCGATAATGTTTACATTGACCGCTCTATCAATAATCCAAGCGGTCTTATACAAAGTGTAATGTTTAATTCCGAAAATTACAGCTGCGGACAGAAAGAAGCCGTTGTAACAATCCATGACAAAGGGCATAATACTTATTATTTCCCAAAGGTCTGGGCGTTCCAGTCATACATTGACGCAGTACGGAAATTCTGTGACAGCGGCATGATGTATAGGGTGAACCCGGATTTCGTAATTGAATACCTTGACTTTTCAACGGTGCAATATGACATTCTTAACCGGTTATACAGGGATAACCCAAAGAATAATCGGGTTTTGAATGAGCTTACAAGTTTTAGTGATTCAGTTATAGACAGGTATTTAAATCGTGGGGTATTCAGACTGTCTGACCCGGAAAAGGACAAACAGACCGAGAAGATGATATGCGAAATGATGGACCTTGGGGTTGTGTCGCTTGATATGCTTCAATATCTTTATAAACATGCCTTAAAGAATGATAATACCGAAATGATAGCGTATGTGTTATCAAGCGCCAATAAGTTTTACCCAGATAAAAGCCTTTATGAGGCTGAGGATATGAATATATGAATATTTAAAAATGCTTTTACTGACATTACAAGAGCCTTAAAAATGTAATTGTTTTAAGGCTTTTTTATTTTGTGCATTTAGACGACACGACAAAAACGGCATGTTTCCCCGGACTAAACCGGCATGCCGTTTTGCTTTCATATAATAAAGGAGTTCTATATCGCATCGGCTTTCTTCAGATGGCTGGTCTCATTTTCCTCGGAAAATACATCTGAAACATATTGCCATATGAATACAGGTTTTGTCAGAAAGTTAGCTATACTTTCTGTTAACTGCCTGCTACTTGGTATCTTCGCTCCGGCATTCCTTACCGCAACTCGCCCCGCGTTACCATTTCTGGCTATATACTGATGCTGGCAGTTATGTTTTCTGCGAGATTACGCAACGTTTTCGCGAATCGTCCCTCAGCGTGTTTCAAAAACGCGCTGATTGCCTTCGGATTGCGATTCCGACAGGCCAAGTTTCCTCATTAAGATGCAGCTATTGCATCTGTCCTCGAAGTCATCCTACTTGTTTTATATATCTCGCAGTTTCTCAAAAATCTTTGTCGCGCGACTCCATGCGCGCGAAACTCAACATTACTCCGCGTACGTCGCGGAAAAATCAGCTTGCGGCAACATCGCCGCAAAAAACATCCCGCTCTAAACCCTGTCTACTTGCGGGACACGCTGCGGCCACTTAAATCCTTCTCCCGCAGCAGTTCCAATTTTTTTTGTCGACATTTTTTCTGGCTATTTTTTGCACTGCCGTGCAGATTCGCCTGCGCATCCGGCACTCGGCGCCAAAATTGTACCCGATGCACCAAAGAAATAAGGTTTCCGCCCGGCCGGAGCAGACCTGTATTTCCAGCAGAGGACAAATCTTCAGTTGTTTTGCTTCCCTCTACATATCTAATATGCCAAATAAAATATTTTTTGGACACTTTTTGCGAGAACTTTTTGGAAATATTTTTCAGTATTTTTGCGGCGCAATATATCGATTTTTATCGGCGATATTTTTTTTGCATATTGATATTGATAACTTATTTTTTAATCAAGAAAGGAGAAATGTATTATGGAGAATACATTTAAAAACGGAAACACTGTTAACCCTACCTTTGAGAATCTGACACCGCATGATGTCAACATCATCCTTCCGGATGGTGAGATTCTCACAATCCCGGCATCTGGAAAGGTTGCTCGCGTGGGTTCCCATGTTGAGCAGATTGGAAACATTGGAGCCATTCCTGTCGTTAAGACAGTGTTTGACACCAATGTGACCGACCTTCCAGACCCGCAGGAGGGTGTGATTTACCTCACCTCAACCCTCGTGGCTCAGGCAGTACCGGACAGGACTGACGTCCTCGTCCCGGCCGACCTGCGTCGCGATGATGCGGGACGCATTATTGGCTGTGGCGCTTTACAGCGCCTCGGCTGAGTCCGGTCTCCAGTATTGAGCCATATAAGAAGGCCTTAATTGGTCTTCTTTTTTTGCACAAAAAAACAGAGCCAAAAACATCAGCTCTGCCTTTTTTGTACCTATTCTCTTTCTCTTCCAAGCTCCATCTCAACTTTATCTAAAACCCGGTCTGCTGCACCGTCATGCTCTCTTATGTAATCAAACTGTGTTTCAAAAGCCTGGTGCTCAAAACAGAATTTTTCATCAATCTTCGTTAACGCCTGGATGTTTTGGTTGATGTCAACTTCTTTCAGGACATTCACGTAAGCCTGTGCAATCACATCTGCACCGTAATTTCTTTCATTCGCAATGGCATAAGCTTCTTCAACGTCCGGGACTCCGTTAAATACGTAACCTTTCATCATCTCCTGCACTTCGGAAACAGAATTTGCAAAGCCGTCATCTTCAAGCGATATTCCGGCTAATTCATCCGTATCCCTTATATTGTTTTTTGCCATAATTTTTGCATCTTCATAACTGATATTTGTACCTGGCACTTTATAGGTCTGGCCAAGTACCTGTTCTGTCATGTCGTGCTCCATTGCATTTTCTTTTCCGTCCTGCAGTCTTTCATGTCTCCGCTCTTCTTCCTTCATCCTCTGGTGCATTGCTTCGGTTTCCCGCTGTTTGGCAGCCCTCTTTGCACGTTCCGCCTCACGCTCCATTGTCTTGTCACGTTCCGGTACCCGTTCACGTTTATCTGTTCTTACTTTTTGGATTTCACGCGGCCGGTCCTCTCTTGTACCTCCACGCTGTTCCCTTGCTGTCTCCACATCCCTTAACGCATCATCTGTTTTTTCAAATTCTTTTTGAGTCCTTTTTTCACTTATGGAAACATCACTGTTTTTATCTGTGTTTTTCTGCATTTCTTTTTTGCTTTTAGAGGCAATATCGTGTAATGCTTTTCCGGCATTAACGCCTGCGCCAACGATTGCTGCGGCGGTAAGTGTACCACGCATTGTGATGTCATCACCCATATGTTTTTCTGCCGCCTGTTTTGTTTCTTTTGCTGCTCTTGAAAAAATATTTTTTGCCATAATTTTTTCCTCCTTATTTTATGTTTTCTTACAATATGCCAAATACTTCAGCAAAATAAAAACCAGACTAAAGCCTGGTTAACATTTCCATTATTTCATGTTTGCATGAATCAAATGCACTGACCACATCCGGGTCATACATTTTTCCTCTGTTTTTAATGATTTCATCCACACATACTGTCCATGGCAGGGCTTTGCGGTAACATCTGTCTGATGACATCGCATCAATGGAGTCTGCAACTGCAATAATCCGTGCAAGATATGGGATATCTTCTCCAGACAGTCCGTTCGGGTATCCACTACCATCATATCGCTCGTGGTGAGACAGAATGATGTCTGCAATCTCGGCATCTTCCGGGCTTACAATCGCAAAGCCGTATGCGGAATGCTTTTTCATTTCCTCGAATTCCTCATCCGTAAGCTTTCCCGGCTTGTTTAAAACCTGAAGGCTTACATGAATCTTCCCGATATCATGCAGTTTAGATGCCTCATTTAATGCGTCCATATCACATTCAGAGAGTCCAAGTGCACTCCCAATGGTATGTGCAATTTTTGCAATACGGGAAGAATGCGCTGCAGTATACCCGTCTTCTTTCTGACAGAGATTATCACAATGGCGCGTAAAACCGCGGCCAATTCTGATGCGTATTGCTTAGATTTACGCGTTAGGTTGTCCGTCGGATATAAGCGCCGGTATTATTTTTTCTTCTTATATCTGCCAGTCTTCTCGTACTTACGT
>ERZ836441.2262-NODE-2262-length-15700-cov-12.031767_pt1 | contig 15700 bp, 9 predicted proteins | sample MGYA00519686_ERZ836441 | MGnify/ENA primary metagenome ERZ836441 (study PRJEB31850, sample SAMEA3708800) | human gut metagenome | biome: human gut; feature: human-associated habitat; material: faeces | place: China | collected 2014 ... | reverse complement strand
ATGTATCGCATTTTTGAGTTTTAGGAGGTAAGAACTATGACAAGTGAAATTTTAGATGCAATTTCTGGTGAAGTGTACGGTGTCTGGTTCCTGATCGGAGCGGCATTGGTATTCTGGATGCAGGCAGGATTTGCGATGGTAGAGACAGGATTTACCAGAGCAAAGAATGCCGGAAACATTCTGATGAAAAACCTGATGGACTTCTGTATTGGTACAGTTGTATTTATCCTTCTTGGTTTTGGACTCTTACTTGGTGAAGACATGGTTGGTTTGATCGGTAAACCGGGATTTGACATATTTACTGATTATGCAAATTTTGACTGGTCCAACTTCGTATTTAACTTAGTGTTCTGTGCAACAACAGCGACAATCGTATCCGGTGCGATGGCAGAACGTACAAAATTCATTTCTTATTGTGTATATTCAGCAATTATCTCAGCAGTTATTTATCCGATTGAGGCACACTGGACATGGGGCGGCGGCTGGTTGGCTCAGATGGGCTTCCATGATTTTGCCGGTTCTAACTGTATTCATATGGTTGGTGGTATCTGTGCATTGATCGGTGCAGCAATCCTTGGACCTCGTATCGGTAAGTTTGTAAAGGGCAAGGATGGTAAGGTTGAAAAAGTAAATGCATTCCCTGGACATAACCTTCCGATCGGTTGTCTCGGTGTATTTATCCTCTGGCTTGGCTGGTATGGATTCAATGGTGCAGCAGCAACAACCGTTTCAGAACTTGGTTCAATATTTGTAACAACAACAATTGCTCCTGCTGTTGCAACAGTTGTAGCAATGATCATTACCTGGGTAAAATATGGTAAGCCTGATGTTTCAATGTGTCTGAATGCATCTCTTGCAGGTCTGGTAGCAATTACAGCTCCTTGTGATGTCTGTGATGCTTTCGGTGCTATCGTGATCGGTGCTGTTGCCGGTGTATTGGTTGTATTCGGTGTATGGCTCTTAGATTACAAATTACATATTGATGATCCTGTAGGTGCTGTTGCAGTTCACTGCTTAAATGGTATCTGGGGAACAATCGCAGTTGGTCTTTTCGCTACAGATACAGCTCCTGCATTTGCAAGAGGTATCGGTGATGGCGTAACATATGGTGCAAACCAGATTGCAGCCAAAGGTTTATTCTATGGCGGTGGTTTCAAGCAGCTCGGTATTCAGTTCGTAGGTATGGGCGCGACCATCCTCTGGACAGCAGTTACGATTACAATTGCATTCCTTCTTATTAAGAAGATCTTCGGCCTTCGTGTATCAGAGGAAGAGGAAATTGTTGGTCTGGATTCATGCGAGCATGGTCTTCCATCTGCATATGCTGGCTTCAGTATCGTTGATGTATCAAATACAATGACAATGGATGTAAATGAAAATACAGATCTTGGTGTAGCTGATTATGATAAGGCTTCTGACACATTAAAGAATGCAGCAGTCAAGGTTGCGGAAGCTCCTGTTACAGCATCTCCAAGCGGTATCTACAAGGTAGTTATCATTGCAAAGCTTGCACGGTTTGAGATCTTAAAGAAAGCTTTAAATGACCTCGGTGTTACAGGTATGACAATGAATCAGGTTATGGGCTGTGGTATCCAGAAGGGTGCCGGCGAGATGTACCGTGGTGTTGAATTAGATGCAACCCTTCTTCCAAAGGTTAAGGTAGAAGTCGTAGTCAGCAAGATTCCTGTCAGTGCAGTTATTGAAGCTGCTAAGAAGGCTCTGTATACCGGACATATCGGTGATGGTAAGATCTTCGTATACAGTGTTGATAAGGTTGTTAAGGTTCGTACCGGTGAGGAAGACTTTGCAGCTTTACAGGATGTAGAGTAAATTACAAATAACCTATAATTATATAGAAGAAAGAGCCAGACCGGTGAGTGCCGGTCTGGCTTTTTCTTTTAAGTGTAGAAATAGAAATCAGATAGTTCACAAAATCTTCACATAAAATTAGCACTCACCTCTTGACAGTGCTAATAAATGGTGCTATAACATAGCTAAAGATAAGGAAAGGGATTAAGAAAGAAGATAAAAGAAAAAATCCCGGAACTTATAACATACAAATTCGACACCTCAGGTTTCTCTGACAGTGCTAAACATACAAAAGTCTAAGTGCCTCAAGGTTCCATAAGAGCTGAGATTTCCGACACTGGTTTGAAATTGAAAGGAGTAATGACTTATGTTAAGACCTAGTATTTTTGGAGAAAGTTTATTTGATGATTGGATGGATGATTTCCCATTCGGTAAGGAATTTGAAAAGGAAATGTTTCCGGAGAAAAGCCCATTGTATGGCAAACATGCTAAGAACATGATGAAGACGGATGTCCGTGAAACAGATGACAGCTATGAAGTAGACATTGATCTTCCTGGATTTAAGAAGGATGAAGTAAATGTCAAACTGGAAGATGGCTACATCACCATTTCCGCTGTAAAAGGTCTGGATAAGGATGAGAAAGATAAGAAGACCGGTAAGTATATCAGACGTGAACGTTATGCCGGCAGCATGAGCAGAAGTTTCTATGTTGGTGACGGTATCAGTCAGAAGGATATACATGCAAAATATGAAAGTGGTATTCTTCGTCTGACCCTTCCAAAGAAAGCACCGGAAGCAATCGAAAAGGAGAACTTCATTGCCATCGAATAAAATGTGTTGATATCGAGCCGTGCGAATAAAAAACATGACCCCTTATGTATATGTATACAGATATAAGAAAGGGAGTGTAGATCATGGATAAGAATCCAAAGCATCCATTGAAGAAAAAGAAAGCAGTTCAGAAGGTATGTGCAACAGCTAATCATAATGCACAGGAGGTTGAAGCTGCAGCACCAAAGTCAAAGAAACATACTTATTAGAGTGAATAAATCAACAAATAAAGAAAAGGTTCCCCGCATTTGCCTGTAGCCCGAAGAACTACAGGAGACAAGTGCGGGGGATTTTTTTGCTTTATAGGAACAGAAGTATCATCGGAAGCATTTTCATCGAAGGCATTTGGTGACAAAATCGAAAAAATATACATGGAGGAGTGCAAAAAAACACAGTTCTGTGATACTCTATAAACGGAGGTGGTTTTATGCAGGAACAAAAAGGAGCAAAAATAGGAGCATTTGTTTTCTTTTGCTTTGGTGTGATGATGCTTGCCCTCGGAGTCTGGGGCATAACAAACCTGTATGATCAGGGAGGAATCTTAACATGGGGGATCGTACTTGGATTCGGATTGATATTTGCATTGACAGGAATTGTATTGTTTATTAATTCGATGGAAAGTGTATCCAATCGGGTCAAACAATTACTGGGTTGCATTCTGGGAACTTTGGTATTCATGAGTTTTGGCTTTGTAGGTCTTTTGGCAAAAGGGTTAGGCATTATGAGACTTTTCCTTTTGTTTTTCGGTGGTATAGGAGTGCTGCTTCTGATACAGGGAATTCGTAACTTTATAAAAGGAGAGAGCGATGATGTCGTTCAGACTTCCGGATATAACAGTCAATATGGCGAATATAATAGTCAGTCCGGATATAACGGCCCATATGGTGTGTATGGCAGCCAACCCGCAGACATAATAATAGAAAATAGCGAGAAAACATCACCATGGGCTACAGATACCAGACAGGATTCACAATGGCAGCAGGGAACTCCAGGCACACCATATTCAGGAAGTGCGGAAAATAAGGTCTATACCAGTCAGGTAAATGATGATGCTGCAGGATATGGAAGCGGACTGTCACCGGAATTTGACCAGATGATGAACGGCATGGGTATGGATTCTGCACAGCGGGAGAAGGCAAGAAAGGTTGGTTCTGTAGTTCAAAAAGGTGCAAATATTTATGCCGGAGTCATATGTATTGTGGTCGGAGGTTGTTTTATATTGGCAAACAGCATTATCGTGCTTAGTTTTATTGTCATGCTTATTCAGACAGCAAGCCTTATGGCTGTTATGAGTTCATTGTTCTCAACTGTAATGTCGGCAGCATTGTTGATCGTAGGAATATTCATGGTCGTTCGTGGTGTGAAGATCCTCCGGGGAAAATAAATAAGTGATACTTATCTGAAAGACATACCAAATCACTTGCATAAGTGAAGCGACAGAGCAGACCGGTAGAAACAGTGTGCGATTTACATACAGGCAGGAGGACAAAAGGTGAATCAGATGGAGTTAACGATTTTGGATTTTATACAGGAGCATATGAGAAATGCATTTCTTGATGTAGTGATGCCATTTGTATCGACACTTGGGAATGCAGGGGTCATCTGGATCGCACTTACGGTCATGCTGTTGATCAGTAAGAAGCACAGAAAAACAGGGATTCTGATGGCACTTGCACTGGTATTTGATGTTATACTTTGTAATGGCATATTGAAGAATGCGGTAGCAAGGACAAGACCCTTTGATGTAAATACAGCGATTCCCCTGTTAGTGAAGAAGCCGACAGATTATTCATTCCCATCCGGTCATACGGCAGCGTCCTTTGCAGCAGTAACTGTATTGTTTTTTGCAAAAGAGAAATACCGGTATCCGGCACTAGTGCTTGCGGTGCTGATCGCATTTTCCAGACTATACCTGTATGTGCATTACCCGACCGATATCTTAGGTGGCATTCTGGTTGGAATTCTGTGTGGAGTAATAGCATATCTGATTACAAGAAAGAAACTGAAGTTTGGTTCAATGAACGGATAGAAAGAAAATGGGGGGCTGGTTATCACCTGAATAAAGACGAATAAAGAATTAACAAAATTTAACATTTATTTTCGTTTTCTTTCCATAAGAATGTAGTAGAATGGTGTAAAAGTTTTAAGAACACAGACCAGAGAGGAAATCTTATGGACGATACAAATGCAAATCAGATCAATCCTTCGATCCGGGGACTGACAGAAAACGAAGTAAAGAAACGAATCGAAAAAGGGCTGACGAATCAGACCGATATATCGACGGATAAAACGACGAAAGAGATTATTCTGTCGAATACACTTACATACTTTAACTTAATATTTCTTATTATCACAGTATTATTGATCCTTGTTGGTTCCTTTCGAAACCTGACCTTTCTGCCGATCATCATAGGTAATACATTGATCGGTATCATACAGGAGCTGCGTGCGAAGAAGACACTGGAAAAAATGAATTTCTTAAATGCACCTCATGCAGATGTAGTCAGAGACGGTGTTTTGCAGCAGATCCGTTCGGAAGAACTGGTAAAGGATGATGTCATTTTACTGACAGCCGGAAAGCAGATCTGTGCAGATGCGGTTGTTATCGATGGCAGCATTCAGGTAAATGAATCCCTCCTTACCGGTGAAGCAGACGAGGTAGAAAAGACGAGCGGCAGTTCCCTTTTGTCCGGCAGCTTTGTGGTGTCTGGTGAATGCTATGCCAGACTCGAAAAGGTTGGAAATGAATCTTATATCTCAAAACTCAGCATGGAAGCAAAGACCATGGGAAGCGGTGAACAGTCCGAGATGATCCGGTCGATCAACCTGATTGTAAAATGGGTTGGTATCATCATTATTCCGATCGGACTCATCCTGTTCTGGCAGAGTCATTTCGTAAATGATGACTCGATCCGGAAGAGTGTAACCTCAACGGTTGCAGCTATCCTTGGTATGATCCCGGAGGGCTTATATCTTCTTACTACGATTGCACTGGCACTCAGTACGATGAATCTGGCAAAACGAAAAGTCCTGCTGCATGATATGAAAAGTATCGAGACACTGGCACGTGTCGATGTGTTATGTGTGGATAAGACCGGAACGATCACAGAGCCTGTTATGAGTGTCAAGGATATGTTCTTAAGTAAGGATAGCCGGAATCCGTTAAAGACGACGGACGAATTAAAAGGGCTGCTGATTGATTATACAGCAGCGTCACAGGATAATAACGCTACGATGGAGGCATTGAAGAAATATGCCGATGAGGCAGACGGTAGTGTCGGAAAACACAGAGTACCGCTTGACCGTCTGGCATTTTCATCCAGTTTGAAATACGGCAGTATTACATTTTCGGATGGCATCTATCTGCTTGGTGCACCGGAATTCATCATGCGGGATGATTATGCGTCAATCGAGAAAGAGATCCTTCCTTATGCCGAAAAGGGAGATCGTGTGCTGTTATTTGGAAGATATGAAGGAAGCAGTATTGCAAATGGATTATCTGACAGAGTAACACCGCTTGGCTTTGTGGCACTGGCAAATCCGATTCGTGAAAATGCGGTAAAGACTTTTGCATACTTTAAGAGTCAGGATGTAGCGATCAAGGTTATATCCGGTGATAATCCAAAGACGGTATCACAGATCGCAGTTCAGGCGGGTATTGACAACGCAGAAAGTTATGTGGATGCAACGACACTTGATACGGATACGAAGATTAAGAAAGCCGTACGGGAATATACGGTATTTGGCCGTGTGACGCCGAAGCAGAAGCAGAAGCTTGTGCAGGCACTTAAAAAGCAGGGGCATACCGTGGCCATGACAGGTGATGGTGTCAATGATATCCTTGCAATGAAGGATGCGGATTGCAGCGTGGCGATGGCATCCGGTAGTGAAGCTGCAACACAGGCAGCACAGGTCGTTCTGCTGGATTCCGATTTTGCACATATGCCGGATGTGGTATACGAAGGACGACGGGTTGTAAATAATGTACAGCGTTCCGCCAGCCTGTTCCTTGTTAAGAATATATTCTCACTGTTGATGTCGCTGTTCTCGGTTATCTTTATGATCACCTATCCGCTGGAACCGGCGCAGATCTCATTGGTCAGTATGTTTACGATCGGTGCTCCCGGATTTCTGCTTGCACTTGAACCGAACAGAGACCGGATCAAAGGACATTTCCTTACAAATGTCATGTTCAAAGCATTTCCGGGTGGCCTTACTGACGTAATTGCGGTTGGCGCGTTAGTGATTTGCGGTGAGGTATTTGCTCTGCCGGAAGAAAGCATCGGTACGATCGCAACAATGGTGCTTTGCGTTGTTGGCTTTATGATCCTGTTTAAGATCAGTGAGCCGTTAAACAAGATGAAATATGGTGTGATCGGACTGAACATCATTGGATTTATATTCTCAGGATTTTTCCTGAAGAAGTTATTTGCATTGACCGATCTGTCAAATATCTGCGTACTGCTTATGGTGGTATTCGGATTCGCGGCAGAATCCCTGTTCCGCTACCTCACCCTGTTGGTGGAGAAGCTGCAGGAATACTATAAAAAGAAAAAACCAAAGCTTAAGAAATATCTGGAGATTAAATAGAGACAGGCAGCCCACAAAGCAGGGCTGTCTGATTTTTTGAGGTCAGAAAAAATCCTTGACTTATATATAAGATGTGTTTATGAGTATTGACATTATATTTTATTTCTTATAAAATTAATGATACAGTACGTATCAAAAAAGGAACACGGTAATGAACAAATCAGAGAAACAAAAAGCAAAAGAAAATGAACGACGACAGCGGATCCTGGATACTGCATTTTGCATCTTTGTAGAAAAGAAGATTGAAGCGGTAAGTATGGGCGAGATTGCAGAGGCGGTCGGTATCGGCAGGGCGACCTTATTCCGGTGTTATTCGAACAAGACAGAACTCGTGATCGCAGTCTGTATGGCACAGTGGAAATCATATCTGGACGAGCTCGATAGAAACAGACCGATTTCATCGGTTCAGGATATTCCGGCGATCGATCGATTCATATTCACGCTGGACAGTTATATTGAAATGTATCTGAATCATAAAGAACTGCTTCAGTACAATGATAACTTTAATCACTACGTCACGCATGAGGGCGTAGACCCGGAACAGTTTGAGAATATTCATACGTCGGTGTATTCGGCTGATACCCGATTGCATATGATGTATGAGAAAGCAAAGGAAGATCATACCTTTCGCACGGATATACCGGAGGATGAATTTATCCGTGTGACCGTACATACGATGATGGCAGCATGTACCTACTACGCGGGAGGCTTTATATGGGGCGCAGAGGATAACAGGGATTATATGCCGGAGTTGATACGTTTAAAGGAAATGATCATAAACTATGCGACAGCATCCGTATAACAGGATGCAGGGGTACTAGGGATATAAGGGATACGTGCATGAATGAAAGGGAGGTAAATATGAGTAAATTAAAAACAAAGAGAAAAAAGCATTATCTGGCAGCCGCCATGCTTGCTATGCTTGCGGTTGCGACGCCCATAACACTTTATGGGTCAATGACAACGTATGCACAGACAGATGACGCGGCCGGGGCAGAATCTGGTGAAGATACTGGTGAAGTAACCAATGAAGAAACCGGATATCACTATCAGAAGACTGGTGAACCATTGGTGGAGGAAAAAGATAACAACGGAAATATATGGCGGATCTATGCAGCTGCAGAAAATACAGCAGATACGGAAGCTACGGCAGACACAGCAGATGCAGTGGATACAGAAGATTCATCAGTGAAAAAATATATTGCTACGATCACATATGGAGGCGTAGATACAAACAGCAGCAGGGCTGGTGAGTTTAGTGTATTCTCAGGTTATGCAGACGTATTTGCCAAGTACAATATCGTGCAGGTAGAAGTTGGAGAAGGACTGACATATTTTAATGTATATAGTCCACCAGAAAATCTCCAGTATGAATATATCTATCTTCCAAGTACGATGCAGAAATTAACAACAGCATTGGTGCAGCAACAGAAGAAGCTGAAGGAGATCACGATTCCGGCATCTGTTACAGAATTCAATTCAGGTTCGTTCAATCATGGCATGTTCTATATGGATGAGTCACTGGAGAAGATTACATTTGAGGAAGGATGCAAGCTTACTTCATTTGGAAAGAATGTTCAATATTTACTTTACGGTTGTAAGTCTTTAAAAGAATTTACGGTTCCGGCTTCCATTGAAACGATACCGGAGAGGTGCTTTTATAATTCACAGTATCTTGAGACGATCCGGTTCGAAAAAGGCTCAAAGGTTGAAAGCATAGGAAAGGAAGCTTTTTATGCCTGTTACGCTTTGAAAGATGTTGAATTAGCGGAAGGACTTACAACGATCGGAGAATCAGCATTCCGAAATCTGGATCAGATAGAGAAGCTTGTGATTCCTGGCACAGTCACAACGATCGGTATATGTGCATTTTATGACTGTGACGGATTACAGGGGATCGCAATTCCGGATTCCGTGACATCAATTGGAAAAGCAGCATTTGCATATTGCGGGAATGTTACCGATATAAAACTTCCTAATCGGTTAGAGACGATTGAAGAGCAGGCTTTCATGGGATGCTCAAAGGTATCATCACTCCGGATTCCGGACAGTGTTAAGACAATTAAAAATGAAGCGTTCCGTTATATATATATAACCGAGTTGCCGTATATGCAGAACGTGACTACCATTGGAACCCGGGCATTTAGCATCAGTAATCTGCGAAGCCTTGAATATCCAAAATGCTTGACGGATTTTACAGCGACTTCATTGGATGGTGGCGGAAATGCAAAAATCAAGTACATAACATTTGAAGACGGATGTGCCTTGAATACCTTGCCGGAAGGCTTATTTTCTACATATAAAGAAAATAATACAAATCTGAAAGAACAACGTGAGATTAAGCTGCCTCTTTCTTTAAAAGAGTTAAATATGAATGTATTTTGTGGTTCGTGGAACAGAACGATAGTGGAGATTCCGCACACAGATAAGGATTCTTTGCAGTTAACTTTAACAGATTATGGAACTACATCGAAAGAGACGATAGGGAAAGGTTTAAAGATGATGTATTATACAGTACATTCATTTGAGGTTTACAGATGCCTGACAGAGACCTTTGGTGTGCCAAGAGATCACATCACTTTCCATGAGGAAAAGGTGGGTTGGAAATTGGCCGGTGTAAAGGATGGCATATATACCTATACGGCAGAATGTAGTACATGTGGAGAAGTCAGCAAGAGCCTGACCTATGATGAAAATGGATTTGCAACGGTGGATGGTTCCTATCAGCCGGCTGAGCAGGTCACGGCGGAGAATTGTAAGGCATTTGGATTAGACGAAAATTACATAGGATACTATGCAGTAAGCAATGCCGGACAGTTATACTGGTTTGCTGATTATGTAAATGGAAACGGAGATGATGCTACGGCACATCTGTCGGAGAATGTCGTTCTTTGCAATGATATTGAGATGAATGATACAAGTGAATGGGATGTATGGACAGATGAAACGACAAATGTGATCAACTGGCCATCTCTCGGATCTTATAATGTTAATTTTACGAAATATAACATTATATATCAGGGAGTTTTTGACGGAAATCATAAGACGATCCGGGGCTTGTATCGGAAAAATCCGGGATATGATAATCAGGGCGGACTGATCGGATATATCGGCAGATCGGGAGCTTTAAAGAATCTGACGATAGAGAAGTCTTATGTAACTGCATGTGCAGTATTTGCAGGGTTCAATAATGGATCCGTTACGAACTGTACAGCCGGAAGACTGCGCACAAAATATTGTGGGCATGGCGGTGCTGTTTTTGTATATAAGAATTATGGAATTATGGATGACTGTGTGAATACAGCAGATGTAGAATGGATCGATAAACAGCGTGAAAATTGCTTTGGCATAGTAGATATGAATTATGGCATTGTAAAAAACTGTGTCAATCGTGGAGCAATCAATAATACCGGAGGACGCATTAGCGGAGATGTGGGAGGAATTTGTGATTGGAATAAGGGCAAGATCCTGAACTGTTATAATGAAGCGCCAATTACATCAACCGGTCAGGCAGCCGGTATTGTAAGAGATAACAAGGGATATGTTGCTAACTGCTATAATAAAGGAGCACTTACAGGAACATATGTCGGAGGTATTGCAGCAGGAACCGGTGTGGCAGAAGGCGGTGATGTAATAATCGTAAATCCATCTATTGGGGGGTGGGAAGATACATCCGGCGGATCTTCAGATGATTCGGGAAGCGGTTCTACGGAAGCGGAGGAATTGGTTCCGGTTTCTCTGTCACAGTATGGAATCTATTATTGTTATAATACAGGAGCTGTTACAGCTTCGGACAGTTGCGCCGGAGGTATTGCTGCTTATGCAATATGTAGTAAGGGTACGATCTATGGCTGTTATAATACAGGAGATGTTGAAGGTGGTTCCCATACCGGAGGAATTGTAGGAGGGGTAGAGAATGCTCTGATAAGAGACTGCTATAATTATTCCATGAATATAAAGACAACAAATGTTGCAACCAGCTTCCAGAATAATGAACCGCATGCATTTGCAGCGCCTATTGCAGGTTGTGTTTCATCTTATTTGGGAAATGCAGTGGTATCTGCCTGCTGTTATGTGGGAGATATTGATGTGGAAGCTTACGGATATTCCATGGATTTGAAGGGACATAAGGTGACATTTACTGATAATGAAGCTATGACAGCGGAAGATTTTGAATCCGGTAAGGCTGCCTGGAAACTGCAGAATGGTATCAATGAAGATCTGAAGGCTTCCGGAGGAAAGCAGTTATTTGTATGGAAACAGATAATAAGCGGAGCAGAAATCGAACGATATCCGTATCTTGATTTAACAGAGGAAGAAACAAGCAGAAGCGTTATGCAGATGACCTTCCATTATACGACCGGTGGTAAAGATCTTGCAGGATATGGATATACGAATTACAACCATGCAGTTACCGAGACCCAGGCACCGACTGTAACAGGAAAGAATGATGCGATTCATACATTCGACTGGTATGAAGATAAGGAACATACGACCTTGTATGATTTCACGCATGTATTAACTACAGATAAGGATGTATATGCAGAAGCATATGACCTGTATACTCTGGAATTTAAATTGACGGAAGGTAGTTATGCATCGGCAAGCGTTGATAAGAAGAAAGTGACAGAGCTTATCACCGAGACCGGTGAGACTGTTGTATTTACAGTAACACCGGATACAGGATGCATATTAGAAGGGGTAAGCTTGGATGGAAAGACACTGAAGCCGGATGAGGATGGCAATTATACGATATCCGATATCTCAGCAAATCATACGGTAGAGATTACAACAAAGGAAACAGAAGTTACATTTACCTACAAGGCCGGCGAGCATGGAACAGTAAAATGGGTAGGTGACAAGACCGGTTCCGGTGAATTGACAGAGACGATCAAGGCAGTAAGCGGAACACCAAAGGGAGTTCTTCCGGTGGCAGATCTTGGCTGGCATTTCGTGAAGTGGGTTGACAGCAAGGAGGGTAGTCCGTCCTATTCCATAACCGGACTCTATCCAACTGCGGTAAACGGTGTTTTTGAGGGCGAGACCTACACCGCAATCTTTGAAAAGAATATAGAGACTTATGCGATCTCCGGAACTGTTCGCGATCCCGAAGGCAATCCTGTACCGGGTGTAACAGTTAAATTAAAAGGAAACGGTGATACAAAAAAGACGACATCAGCAGAAGATGGCTCTTATCGGTTTGAGAAATTAGAAGAGGCAGAATATCAGTTAGCAGCCATAAAGTATTATGAGAATAACTGGAAGGCAGAGAGTGAAACCGCTGGTGTCAGATTAGAGGGATCGGATGTAACCGGTCGGGATCTTAAGCTTTCGATGAACAGAGCGACAAATACGAAACCTGACGGATGCATCGAGTATTACAGAGTTACACTTACAGAGAATGCGCAGGACTATCTGGAAGAAACAGGTGGCGACGTAGTTGAAGATTCAGACTATACATTATCGGCAAGAGATAGATACAGCAATGCCCATGCGGTTGTCTATGTATACGAAGCGGTGAGGGGATTTGATGGTAACTATTATAAACTGTCTGATGAAGTGGCAGAGGCACTTAAGACAGATGGCAGATGCTATACTATTAAGAACATTGGAAAAGACTACATCATAGATGTGAAAGCAGAAGATGTGATCCCGAACCGATATGAGGTTACGATTCCATCCGGTGGGGATGATTATACGATCCTTCCGGAGAAAGAGGGAGAAACGATCAGTTATGGCGAGGACTATTCCTTTACAGTTAAGGCTGCAGCCGGTCGGTGTGTGCTTGTATCTGCAAATGGCACAAGGATAGAATTTGCAGATGGAAAGTATACGATCAAAAATGTGACAAAACCACAGAAGATCGTGGTTGAATTTGCGGATCAACATACCTGTGGAGAATGGAAGGTTGTTACACCTGCTACTTATGATACGGCAGGAGAAGAAACAAGAACCTGTTCTGTATGTGGAGCGGTTGAGAGAAGAGAGCTGGCACAGCTTATCTGCAAGCATGTATCAAAGCGTCTGGTAACAGATAAGAAAGCAACCTGTACGGCGGCAGGAAGTGGACATTATGTTTGTGATACCTGTGGGAAGACAGTGCAGACAAATGTCAGTATAGCAGCAAAGGGTCATACCTGGACTGCATGGACAGTGACAGTGAAGCCGACTACCTCAAATGCAGGGGAAGAAAGCAGAACCTGCTCTGTATGTAAGAAGGTTGAGAAACGTCAGGTCAGCAAGTTAAGCCAGAAAAAATATACGATTACTTATAAGTTAAATAAGGGTAAGAATAACAGGAAGAATCCGAAGACCTATACATCAGCGAAGAAGGTTGTATTAAAGAAACCGACCCGGAAGGGATATGCATTCAAGGGATGGTATACAAATAGTAATTATACGAAGAAGATAACCTCGATCAAGAAAGGCTCAAAGAAGAATTATACCGTATATGCGAAGTGGTCGAAGATAAAGGTGAAGAAGACAACCGGACTTAAGGTTACGAATACGAATGGCAGGAATCTGGTTGTGAAGTATTCAAAGGTATCCGGAGCAAAGGGATATCAGATCACATACGCGACCAATTCTAAGTTCACCAAGGGCAAGAAGGTTGTCAATACAACGAAGAGAACGAAGACCATAAAGAAGCTGAAAAAAGGAAAGACCTATTATGTACGGGTCCGTGCATATAAGAAGGATTCTACAGGCAGGAAAGTATATGGTAAATACAGTAAAGTAAAGAAAGTCAAGATAACAAAATAAGATTAAGACAAAGGAGCATGATTAAGAATGTAATCAGGGGCAGGATAAAAAGTTTGCTTTTTATCCTGCCCCTGAATCTGATTATTTATTCTATTTATCAGCATCGATTACTGATTGGATCTGTTTCATAAGAGTGTCATAGTTATTCTGGTCATCGATACCGCCGAGCATAGGATCTCCGACGATATTACCATTCCTATCGACAAGTATGGTTGTAGGAAATGCCATGATGTCGGAGGCATATTTACCTATGTTTGAATCAGAGTCAATGGAAATATTGCGGTATTTGGCACCCTGACTGTCAAGAATGGCTGCGGCCTCCTTGATAGCATCTTCGTTTCCGTCAAAGGTCTCTGTGTTGATACCTACTACCTCGCCTCCCATCGATTTGATGGCATCGTTTAATTCATTAAGCTTGGATAATTCTGCGACACAAGGTTTGCAGCCGGTAAACCAGAAATTAACGACCGTTACCGCATTATTGGAAAACAGGCTTTCGTCAACAGAATTACCATCGAAATCCTTACCGGAGAAACTCTTGAAAGGTGTGATTTCTTCGGAACTGTCGTTCTGGTCGGCGCTTTCTGATCCTGTATTATTATTTTCGATTTCGGATATCTGCTTTTCAATCTGTCTGATGGTTTCAATATCATCGTTAAGTGTTTTCAGTTCATCATCTGTAAAGGATTCCTTGTTTGATTCCACGGCGCCGGCCAGATAATCGGCATAATCTCCGCTTGGATCAGCGCTGCTTTTATTCATCATGCCAAATACCTTGTTCCATACATCCGCATGATCTGCAAAAATCTGGTTCTCCTGCTGATATAAATCATCCAGCTTCGTGTTGGAATTGTCCGCAGCTTCAGTGGTGGCTTCTGTCTGGTTTTTTTGTGAACTCTCAGTTGTGGCCGATCCTGATCCGCTACATGCCGTGAGAGATAATGCTGCACAGAGAGTGATAATAGGTATTAATGTTTTTTTTGTCTTCATAGATAATTGCTCCTTTAAATAATAATTTAGATAATATTAGTGTGGCTGATTGTTACACGTTGGTTTTGGAAGATTGCTTATGTCCCTTTTGGGAACATGGTCTCCCCATAAACTGATAGCAGATCGCGTCTTTTGGACAGGCCTTTATACATGCTCCGCATCGTATGCATTCCGGATGATTTGGTGTTTTGCATACATCTACATCCATTTTGCATGCCTTTGAACACTTACCGCATCCGACACATTTGCTGCTTTCAACCTTGATATTCATAAGGCTGACCTTGTTAAATAATGAATAGATTGCTCCAAGAGGACAAATCCATTTGCAGAAAGGCCTGTAGAACAAAATACTCAGTATAATAACCGTAATTAAAATAAGGCACTTAAAAGAAAACAGTTTTCCAAGTGCAGAGCGTATAGCTGCATTTCCAAGTGAAAGTGGTATAGCCCCCTCCAGAACACCTTGTGGACAAATATACTTACAGAAGAACGGGTCTCCCATTCCTATGGAGTTCGTTACAAGCATCGGCAGAAGTATAACGAAAACAATCAGGATGATATATTTCAGGTATCTTAACGGTTTCAGTCTGGCTGTGGAAAATTTTTTCCCCGGTATTTTATGAAGCAGATCCTGAAACCATCCAAATGGGCACAAAAAACCACATATAAATCTTCCGAGGATCACACCGAGCAAAATGAAAAAACCGGTTATGTAGT
>ERZ836441.2261-NODE-2261-length-15703-cov-3.376917_pt1 | contig 15703 bp, 12 predicted proteins | sample MGYA00519686_ERZ836441 | MGnify/ENA primary metagenome ERZ836441 (study PRJEB31850, sample SAMEA3708800) | human gut metagenome | biome: human gut; feature: human-associated habitat; material: faeces | place: China | collected 2014 ... | reverse complement strand
CGCCGAGGCCTCCAAGGCGGCGGCGGAGGCCTATGTGGCGGCCCTTTCGGCGGCGGCCGAGGGTACCGGCGAGGTGGCCGAGCTGGCGGCCGGCATCCTGGCCAACAAGGAATACCTGACCAAGAAGTCCGTGTGGATCTTCGGCGGCGACGGCTGGGCCTACGACATCGGCTACGGCGGACTCGACCACGTGCTCGCCTCCGGCAAGGACGTGAACGTGTTCGTGTTCGACACCGAGGTGTACTCCAACACCGGCGGCCAGGCCTCGAAGGCCTCCAACCTCGGCCAGGTGGCGCAGTTCGCCGCCGCCGGCAAGGACGTGAAGAAGAAGTCTCTGGCCGAGATCGCCATGACTTACGGCTACGTGTACGTGGCCCAGGTGGCCATGGGCGCCAACCTCAACCAGACCATCAAGGCCATCACCGAGGCCGAGGCCTATCCGGGCCCCTCGCTCATCATCGGCTACAGCCCCTGCGAGATGCACTCCATCAAGGGCGGCATGACCAACTGCCAGACCGAGATGAAGAAGGCCGTCGACTGCGGCTACTGGAACCTGCTGCGCTTCAACCCTGAGGGCGCTCCGGGCAAGAAGCTCGTCATCGACTCGAAGGATCCGGCTGAGGGCGAGTACCAGAACTTCCTCATGAACGAGGCCCGCTACAGCCGCCTGACCCGCGAGTTCCCCGAGCGCGCCGAGGAGCTGTTCGCCGAGAACGAGCAGGCCGCCATGGCCCGCTGGTCGCATCTGCAGAAGCTCAAGGACCTCTACGCCGCCGAGTAGCGCGAGCGTACGCCAGAGCTTGTCGGCCGCCTTGGGCCGCAACCGAAAGGGAGCCTCCGGGCTCCCTTTTCTTTGGTTGTCACCGCGTTTGCGATAGTAAGAGCGTCAACTGCGGCATCTCTGAGACAGCGAGATCGCGGCTGAGGCACTTCTGCGACAGCAAGAGCTAGTTTTCCCGATGCTCTTCTCTTGATTTGGAGCGATTCAGCCTCTGGAGGTCTGTCGGTCAACTCAACCCTCGGTTTTTGCATGAGATCGACGGTTATGAGCGTCTCGGGGGTGCGGACTCCAAATTGGCCAGCCGACACTTTCGCAAAATGGAGTGGTCAAGACTTCTTGGACAATTATTTAAGAATCTTTAGGCTGCTTCGCGCTCTAAGTCGCAAGGAGCATTGTAGCCAATGGCGGAATGCATCCTCTGCCTGTTGTAGTAGAGCTCGATGTACTTGAAGATATCCTGCCGCGCCTCGTCTCTTGTCTTGTACTCCCTTCCCTTCACCAGCTCCCGCTTCAGGGTCTTGAAGAAGGATTCGGCGAGCGCGTTGTCCCATGGGTTGCCGGGCCTCGACATCGATTGGGCTATCCCATGGGACTCCAGGCAGCGCTGGAATGCGCGGGACGTGTACTGGACGCCCTGATCGTCATGGAACACGAGGCTGAAGTCGGCAGGGGGATCCTCCCTGCCGACCGCCTGCTCGAGCGCATCCACCACGAGTTTCTCGGTGATGCGCTCGGACATAGACCAGCCGACGACCTTGCGGTGCCATGCGTCGATGACGGCTGCCAGGTAGAGCCAGCCCTCGGAGGTGCCGATGTAGGTGATGTCGCCCACCCAGAGGCGGTTGCGCGCATCCACCCCGAACATGCGGTTGACGAGGTTGACGCGCGGATCGCCCATCTCGACCGCCTTCGCCCTGCGGTGCCTCCTCGTGGCGCCTTTGGCCTTAAGCCCCAGCTTCCGCATGACGCTCAGCACGCGCTTCTCGCTGACTGCGATGCCGTCTCTCCTTAGCTCGCGGTTGATGCGGCGATAGCCGTAGCGGCCCTTGTGCAGCTCGAACTTCTCCACGACGAATCCCTCCAGCGCCTCGCGCTCTATCTGGGCATTCGATTTCCTCCGCTTGAGGTAGTCGTAGTATTCGGACTTCGAGACCCCCAAGATCTCGCATGCCTTCCTGATGGGGCCGAACTCGCCCCTATGCGCTTTGAGGAACTCACACCTCACGCATGGTCTTGACTCAAGAAGGCCCGGAATTTTTTTAGCATCTCGTTCTCGCGCTCGAGCTCCTCGACCTTCTTCCTGAGCTTCACGATCTCGTAGTCCTTGTTGACCCTGGGGCTGCCGTTGCCGGGGAATGCCGCCTCTCCCATCTCCTCGTACTCTTGCGCCCAACGCCTGAGCGTCGAGTCCTTGATACCAAGCTCTTTCGCAAGGTCGACAACTCTTATCTCGCCGCTCAGGACGGTCTTCGCTGCAGCTATCTTGAACTGCTTGTCGTATCGCTTCCTTCTTTGAGTCATATCGAACACCTTTCACCCTAAACTTGGTGTCCAATTTATCTTACCCTCTCCAAAACCCCAGGTCGTTAGTATTGGTTAGCCGCGTTATGCAAGATTCCCTCCACTCGAGACGCTCATAAGCGGCGATCTCATGCAAAAAGGAGGGGTTTCACTGACGAACGCAGCTACAAAATCTTCCTGAAGAACCCTCGGCAGCGTTTGTTATGCAAGGAGCCGGGCGGCGCGTATGCTTTTCCCAGGGAAACAGGCAACGACGAAGGAGGGTTCCCGTGGAAAAGAACACGAACGCGATGGAAAAGGCCAGCTGCGCGATGGAAGATGCAGCGCCGATGGGCGAGGGCATCTCCCGGCGCTCGTTCCTCGGCCTTGGCGCCTTAGGCGCGGCGGGGCTGGCGGCCTTAGGGCTTGCCGGCTGCGCCCCTCAAGCGAACAACGCCGCGCAGGTCGGTTCGGCCGATGTGGCGGCCGAGGCGCCGACAGCGGAGGAGCTTCCCGCCGCCGATACCGAGGAGAGCTGTGACGTGGTCGTGGTGGGCCTGGGAACGAGCGGGCTGGTGGCGGCCTCTGCCGCGGCTAAGGAGGGCGCGAAGGTCATCGGCCTCGATCGCTCGGCCTCCATGGGCGCCACGAATGCCGCGATGGTGTCTGGCGTGTGGGCCGTGGAATCCAGCCCCGAGCTTCAGTACGACAACCACCTGACCACTAAGGATATGTTCGACTTCATCTGGACGTCGACTCACTACCAGACCAACGCCCCGCTTCTGCGCAATGTGCTGCCGGCCTCAGGCAAGGGCATCGATCTTATGATCGAGGGCGGCGTGCCCTTCATGTTCGCTTTCGAGGGCGCTGACGAGAACACGCTTATGCTGAACCGCGGCGGTCACATTTATGCCACCAGTGGGGCGGAGCGCGCCGAGGCGCTGCAGGGCATGCTCGACAAGTTCGGCGTCGATTCCCGTTGGGATGCCGAGGTCACCAACCTGCTCATCGAGGACGGCGCTGTGGTGGGCGTGCGCTATGAAAGCGGATCTATCGTGACCGACGTGCGCGCGAGCAACGTCATCATCGCCACCGGCGGCTTTATTCAGAACGAGGGCATGCTGCGCGACTACTACTCCGGCTCGGTCATGTACGGTACGGGCAACCAGTACAACGACGGCGCGGGCATCCGGCTGGCCCAGTCGGCCGGTGCCCAGATGGGCAAGAACTTCAGCACCTCTATCAATGAGTCCGGCGCCTGCAACATGAAGTCCGCCGACCGCTTCGTGAGCCTGTCGGATTGTAACGACACGCCGGTGTTCAGCCTGCCTTTGTTCGGCGGCCTCATGGTGAATAAGCACGGGTCGCGCTTCATGGACGAGGGCACCATGGCCAAGCACACCATGTACTGCGGCGAGCCGCTTCTGCGCGAGGGCGTATACTACATGGTGATCGACGACGGGCTCATCGACGAGCTGGCCACCACGCCTATTATGGACTTCATTTCCGAGGACGCTTTCGGCAACATGGCGCCGGGCGTTCAGATGGGCTTCATGGACAAGACGCTGACCGCGCTTCCCGAAAAGGTTCAGCAGGGCATCGACGAGGGCTGGATTTGGAAGGCGGATTCGGCCGAGGCGCTGGCTGAGGCCTGCGGGATGGAGAACCTTGCCGACACCCTGGAGGCCTACAACGGCTATTGCGCCACTGGCGTGGACGAGGAAATGTTCAAGGAGGCCCAATTCCTGCGCGCCGTGGACACCGGCTCGCTGTATGTAGTAGAGCTCGGCATCGCGGCTTGGGTGACCTTGGGCGGCATCAAGACTGACGGATACTGCCGCGCCGTGGATGCCGATGCCAATCCCATCCCTGGTCTGTTCGTGGCCGGCGTCGACGGCGATTTTTGGGCCGTTCCCTACTTCGAGGGCGGCTCGGCCCAGGGCTTCTGCGTGGGCTCCGGGTATCTTGCCGGGGTGACGGCCGCCCAGGGCTAAGAATCGGGGTTGTCTTGGCGGCAGTTGGTTTGCGCTCTTCCCGAGGGCGCGATCTGCGAACCAGCGCCGATTGCTATCGCCTCCCCACGGGCGGGCGCCGTTTGCGCGGCGTCCGCTCTTTTGCGCGCTGGAAATCGGTTTACTAGCCGCTTTGGGGTATGATGGGGACAAGGGAAAGGGGAGCAGCGATGGATGTGCGGCAAATTGAGTATTTCGTTCTGGCGGCAAAGGCCGGCTCGTTCTCTGCAGCGGCGAAGAGCGCCTTCGTCACTCAACAAACGTTGTCGGCTTCAGTGGCGTCCCTTGAAGGCGAGGTGAAGACGCCGTTATTCCATCGCCGGCGTCAGGGTGTCGAGTTGACCGACTTCGGCGCCCGCTTTCTGCCGAAGTGCGAGCGCGTTCTGGAAGCCGTGCGGGAAGCTGAGGGGTTTGCCCTCCAGTGGCATGAGAGCACGCGCCATACGGCCACTTTTGCCTACGCCACCGCAAGCTTGCGGGAAAGCGGCCCCGGTTTCACCCTGGCGACCCTGCGAGGGTTCCGTGCCTCCTACGACGATGCGGATCTGCGGCTGTTCGAGTTGACGAGTGATGCTTGTCTGAAGGCGTTGGAGCGCGGGACAGTGGATATGGCGTTGGTTGCGGGTCGTCCCGATTCTGCGGTGTTCGAATTCACGCCCCTGATGGAGGGGCGCCTCCTTGTCGCTGTGCCTGAAAGGCACAAGCTTGCAACGCAGGAGGCGATTAGTTTCTCCGATTTGGCCGAGATTGACCTGTTTCCCACGCCTGATCTGGATGTGACCTACCGGCATATTGTCGAAGGGTTTGCCCGTTATGGCCTCACGCCCCGTTACGCCCCCGTCCCCTTTAGTTTGGAAGCAGCTCAGGAATTCGTACGATCGGGCCAGGGTGTCGATTTCTCGCCAGCGCACAATGCCGAAAGACCTCATGAGGGAATTGCCTATCGGCCCCTTGCGAGTGAAGATGATTTCACGCTCACTCTTGGGCTGGCCACTAAGCTCGGCGTTCCGGAAAAGCCCCTTGTGGCCGCTCTTAAAGAAGCCATTGTTCAAGCCGTTTCCGCGTAAGCAGTCGCAGTTTTCTGCGTGAGGCATATTTTGGAGAAAAACTAGCCGTTTTAGACACAGTAGTGATTTCAGACTGGTGGTTTGACGCTAAGCTGCAACGGCCTCCAGGTCGAGGTCGGGGGTTGCGGCGGTGGCCTCGGTGCGGCGGTCGGCGAGGGCCTTGCGGAGGCGCAGGACGACGTAGGCGCCCATGACGATGGAGTACACGGCGATGCTCAGCACGGCCACATCGTTGCCCGCAAGGGCGCTGGGCATGAGCAGCAGCGCCAGGTGCACGTAGGTGAGCACGTAGAAGGGGTAGGCGAGCCGCTGCACGCGCTTCCAGCTGGCCGCCTTCATAGCGTGCTTTACCTCTGAAAACGACGTGACCCATAGCACCGCCATGAGCGCGGTGATCAGCGCCGCAAGTCCTAGCGAGAAGGCGAGATTGCCCGTAAAGGCGCTCGTCAGGCGCGGCACGTAGGATGCGGCGTAGAAGGCGATGTGGCCCACGGCGAAGATGCAGGCGAGGATGGACAGCTGTCGACGGATGGGCATGAGGTGGGTACGCAGAGGGTTCTTCTCACCGAGCACGCCCACGAACATCACGATGGAGAACAGCAGAAACGCCAGGGCGCACCGCTGCATGAGCGGCTGGAAGTACGACCAGATTTCGTTGCGCACGCCGGTGGCCGATCCCCAGAAGTACAGCCCCAGAAGCACGATGGCGCCGAGATAGAAGGGCACGGGGTATTTCTTGAGGGGCTTGGCGCACAGCCAGATGAGCGCGAAGGAAATGACAAGGGCGATGACAAACCTCATGAGGCCTCCTCGGATCGTTCGATCAGGATCGAACTTTTCTCTTCTGATTGTCACAGTAGCATAGGATAGAATTTTTCTCAACACAACATTGTGCATTTCCGTCAACAAGTAGGCTGATTGGACGAGGGAAGAGGAGAGGGAAGGAAAGGAGCGGAGAACCTGGAATAGGACACTTTTAAATATGTGGCACTAAGTGATGTAGAAAATAGTGCGTCAAGGAGACCTGGAAAAATATATTCTCAAGATAGATAGACGAGTTTCGAAAGTGTCATTGACTGTCCTGCGGCAGCATGATAGTATGCGGCTTGTAGCCGTCATACAAGTTTAGGACGGTTTCACCTATGCATGGGTCGTATTAGAGGAGAAGGGGAAGCGACCTAGCCCGGGAGCTTTCCCGTACGATCAGAAGAGGGAGGGTCAACCATGAGCAATGATTTGACTCGACGCAGCTTCGTAAAATGGGGCACCGCCGCAGCCGGCGCCGCCACCCTCGCCGGTTTCGCCGGCTGCGCCCCGTCGGGGCAGGAAAACGCCCAGAAAGAGGGGCTCTCGGACACGGGCGATGCACCTGCCGAGGAGACGGGCGCGTGGCTAACGGGCGCGTGCATGAACAACTGCAGCTGTGGATCATCGCGTTGCCTGCTAAAGGTGTATGTGGAAGATGGCGTGCCGCTGAAGATCCGCACTGACGAGCAGGACGAGGATTCCATCGAGGTGCCGCAGCGCCGTGCCTGTCCGCGCGGCCGCGCCCAGATCAGCAACATGACTTCTCCGGCGCGCATCAAGTACCCCATGAAGCGTAAGAGCTGGAGCCCCGACAACCCCAACGGCGAAATGCGCGGCAAAGACGAATGGGAGCGCATCAGCTGGGACGAGGCGCTCGACTACATTGCCGCCGAGATGAAGAAAGCTTACGACAATTACGGCCCTCGCTCCATTTTGTGTGCCGGTTATGATGACATCGGAGATACCTATTTCGATCCGGTTGTCTGCCTGTTGAATGTTATGGGCGGCGCAGTGCACCACGACATGGGCACCGTCTCGCTCGGCTCCTGGCCGCTGCCGGAGATGCTCATGACCGGCGGTATGCTGGCCGCCCCCGATTCGCTTGCCATTCAAGATAGCCAGCTACACTTCCACTTTGGCAACAACTGGATGGCCAACAAGGGTGGCAACACCGCCTATCAGCTCGACTATGCCAAGCGAGAGGGTGGCAAGGTCATCATCGTGGAGCCGTGGCTGAACCAGACGGCCCAGGCTGTAGCTGATGAGTGGGTGCCCATTGTTCCTGGTACCGACACGGCTTTCTGCATCGGCATGGCCTACCATATGATCGAGAACAATCTGCAGGATCAGGCATTTCTTGACAAGTACTGCGTGGGCTTCGATGCCGAGCACATGCCCGAGGGGGCCGACCCGAAGGATAACTTCAAAGACTATGTGCTGGGCACCTACGACAAGGAGCCGAAGACCCCCGAGTGGGCTGAGGCTATCTGCGGCGTGCCGGCGGCCGACATCCGTCGACTGGCCGAGGAGATCGCGGGTACCGAAAAGGTGGATTTCTTCGCTGGCCAGTCCACCACCAAGATTCCCGCAGGCGAGATGTTTGCCCAGGCCTTCTACACTCTGGCCATGATGCACGGCGGCCTCGGCACGCCGGGCAACTATGCCTCGTGGGTGGGCCTGCACGAAGGCATGTCTGCCACGCCCTACTGTATGGCCGGCGATTCGTCCAACGGCGCGGGCAAAAACCCCGTAAACCCGCTGACACCGCCGCTGCTCATGTCCACCCCGAACTGGGCCGAGATTGAGGATCCCGCCTCGTGGGAGAAGATCGACCATTCCGAGTGCTGGCAGTCGATTCTGGAAGGCGCATACGGCCGCGACGTGTGGCCCGGCGGCAAGAAGCCCATCGATATCCACGTCATTTACTCGGGCGCCTATCAGAACTCCCTGAACTCGCTGCCCAACGCGAATGCGGGTATCGAGGTGTTCCGCAAGGTGGACTTCGTTTGGGGCGCGAATCCCTTCTTTGATCCCTCGCGCCAGTACTGTGACATTGTGTTGCCCGTGGCCACCTGGTGGGAGAAGGGGAATATCGCCTGGATGAACAACTCCGATACGGTGTACTGGGCCGATCGCATTATGGAGCCTCTGTTCGAGTCGCAACCCGAGGGTTATATCGCAGAGGAGCTGGCGAAGCGCTTCGACGTGGATCCCTCAGCTGCCAATACCATGACCGATGCCGAGCGCACCTATAGCTCGCTGTCCGGGGCAATGTACATGACCGATCACGACACTATGGCTTATGCCCCACTGCTCACCGTGAGCCAAGCTGACATCGATGAGCTCGGCGTGGACGGCGAGCCTCAGGAGGGTCTCATGACCGTGGCAGAGTTCAAAGAGCGTGGCTTCTTCAAAATCCCGCGTACCAAAGGCGATGCGCTCACCAGCGTGCCCTATAAGGCGTTCTACGCCGATCCTGAAGCCAATCCGCTGGCCACATCCACCGGCAAGTTCGAGATCTACTGTGCTGGCCTGGCTGCTTACATTAACTCGGTGGGCTTCTCTACCATTTCGCCCATTGCGAAATGGCAGATCGGCGACCCGGAGCAGGGCGCCGGCACTCAGACTGAGGAATTCCCGCTGCTGCTGTGGACACCTCACTCCCTGCGGCGCGCTCACACGGTGAACGACAACGTTGTCTCGCTGCGTGAGGCCTTCCCGCAGGAGTGCTTCATGAGTGTGGTGGATGCAGAGGCTCGCGGCATCGAGACGGGTGATTTGGTGCTCATGACAAGCCCCCATGGCAAGGTGCTGCGTCCCGCTAAAGTGCTGCCCACCATCGTTCCGGGCGCGGTTGCGTTGCAGGATGGAGCCTGGCTGCGCATCGACGAGGAGTCGGGCATTGACTTGGGTGGCGATCCGAACATTCTTCAGGCTCCCAAATCCTCTGGCGAGGCGTCCCAGTCGTGGACGGGCACGCTCGTGCAGGTGGAGAAGTACGACGGACCGCTTACGTTAGACCCCGATAAGAACACGCCTATCGTCATGCCTGTGGGCATCGAGGAATAGGGGAGGTGCGCTATGACTCAGTATGCATTTCATTTCAACTCCGATGTGTGTACCGGCTGCAAGACCTGCCAGGTTGCGTGCAAGGAGACCTATAAGCTGCCGGTGAACAATCTCTATCGTAAGGTATACAACTACCAGGGCGGCTCCTGGAAGCCTACCGAGGCTGGCCACTACGTGCCTGAAGGCGTGTTCGGCTACTTCGTCTCGCTGGCCTGCAACCACTGCACGAACCCGGCTTGTGTGGCGAACTGCCCGACCGGCGCCATGCAGAAGGACGAGGAGACCGGCATCGTGTGGACTGATCACGACGTGTGCATCGGCTGCAAGACCTGCGAGACGGCCTGCCCTTACGGTGCTCCCACTTTCGATGAGGAAGCGGGCTACATGCTCAAGTGCGATATGTGCAAGGACGAGATTGCTCGCGATAGGCTGCCTATCTGTGTGGCTGGCTGTCCCATGCGCGCGCTGGACTTCGGCACCCGCGAGGAGATGATCGAGAAGTACGGCGAGGGCGACGTCGAGGTAGAGCCGCTGCCTGCCGACACGACGGATCCCAACTTGATCCTGACGCCTCATCGTAATGCGCAGAAGTCGGGCTCGGGCACCGGTTCGGTGGTCAATCTCGAAGAGGAGCTGTAGCGCTTCTCGGAAAGCGGTCACCTCGGTTCGAAAGGGTTACGAGGGGCGCGGGTCGGTGCGCGAATCAATCCGAAACGGCAAGATCTGTGCCCCTTTCATGAACCTTTCCAATACCGAGAAGAATGCTCTCCAATTCTGTATAATCCCACGTTGAGGCGGGCACCGGACAGATTCACCCCCCCTCCCTCCCGATTTGCCCGGTGCCCCGCCCTTTCTTTTTTGAGGTGTCTCCCATGAACACTCCCTTCAATTCCGATGAGTTAGCACGGGCCGAAGTGTGTTTCGCCGTCGCCTCCCAGTTGCTGTACGTTGAGCCGAATGTCGCATCGGTGGCCGAGCAGGCTGCGAGTCGCCAGTTCGCCTGCGCTCCTTTCGGCGAAGACAGCGAGGACGTGCGAGAGGGCCTGCGCCTTCTGGACGGGTGGTGCGCCGATGCCTTGCATGCGGCCGAGGTGACCGACGGCGCCGACGAGGCCGATGGGGTCGATGCGGCTGCGCTCCTCGTGGAAAGCCCCGCATTCGCCGAGTCGGTCGACGAGCTGCGTCGCGAATGGCTGCGCTTGTTCGTCGGTCTGGGTACACCCGAGGCGTCATGCCTGGAATCCTTCTACGTGGAGCCTAACAGCCACATGTTCGGCAAGAACGTCATCGCCGTGCGGGCGGCTTACCGGCGCCATGGCCTGGAGATCGAGCGGCTGCACCGCGAGCCCGACGACCATTTGGGGCTCATGCTGGGCTTCCTCTCGCGCCTCGTGGCCGAGGAGCGCGAAGCTGCAGAAGCCGGCGACGAGCAGCGGGCCGTCGCGCTCGCAGACGAGCAGGACGCGTTTCTGACCGAGCACGTCCTTCCCTGGCTGGCCCCTTGGCGCTATGCTGTCGAGAAGCACGCGCGCACCGATTACTATCGCGGTGTCGGAACATTCGTTTTCGGCTTGGCTGCCTGCTATGCCGAGCGCTTCGGCATTCGCTTCGACGAAGAGGCCTGCGCGTTCAAGCGGAGGAAGTAGCGTCGGTGCCTTTGAGGGGAGGTGCGTATGCTGGGGACGTTCGTGGTGCTGTACCTGTTTCTGGGCGGCGCCGGCGCCGGCGCGCTGTTCGTGGCGGCTGTGTGGTCGCTGCTGTTCCACCGCACGGTGACGCGCACCTTCGAGCAGAGCCGTGCCTTCCGGGCTTTGGCGGGAAGGCTCTACCTCGTCGGCTTTGGGCTCCTGGCGCTCTCGGTGTTCTGCCTGCTGATTGATCTGGGCAGTCCGCACCGCTTCTTCCTGCTGTTTCTGCGGCCGACGGCATCGCTGCTGTCGGTGGGATCCTTCGTTCTGCTGGCGACGCTGCTCGCCTCGGGCCTCCTGGCCGCGTTCCACGCCCTCGGCTGGCCCGCTCCCTTTTGGGTGCGCAAGGGGCTGGAAGTGCTCTGCGCGGTGCTGGCGGCGGTGCTCATGGTGTACACCGGCCTGTACCTGGCGTGGATGGAGGCGGTGCCCCTTTGGAATAACGCGGCCCTTCCGGCTCTGTTCGCTCTTTCGTCGTTCTCCTCGGGAGCGGCGATTGTGCTTCTGCTCGTGCCCTATACGCGCGATTGGGCGCTTCTGAGCGGTTGGGTCGACGGCCTGCATCGGGTGCACCTCGCGGCCCTTGGGCTTGAGTTTCTGGCGCTTGTCGCCTTTGTCGCTCTGGCCGTGGTGAACCCGTTCGCGGGCCCGAGCCTCGTGCGGCTCGTCTCGCCTGCGGGGCAAGGCCCCTGGTTTATCGCGGGCTTCGTGCTGGGCGGCATCGTCGTTCCTTTTGGAGCCGAGGCAGCGCGCCCCTTTACGGGTAGAACTGCGCCGGTGGCCGCAGCTGAGGTTCTGTGCCTCTTCGGAGGGCTGATTCTGCGGTTCTGCCTGGTGCTGGCCGGAAGTCATTGGCTCGGGTGATACAATGCGAGCCGACGTAAAACCAGCGTGCTCGTTGGGCGCGCAAACAGGAAGGCAGCGAACGGTTTATGGCCCTGTTCGAGATAGACGAATCAAGCGGACTCCCCGTATGGGTGCAGCTGCGCAACCGGTTCGTATACCTCATTAAGACGGGCTACTACCAACCCGGCGACCAGCTGCCCAGCGTGCGCACCTTGGCCGCCGAGGCCGCCATCAACTACAACACCGTGAGCAAGGTGTACGTCAATTTGGAAAGCGACGGCTACGTCGAGTCCGTGCGCGGCCGGGGCGTGTTCGTGCGCGATATCGGCGGGAAGGCCGACGACGTGCGCTCTATCGCCGACACTGAGATCGAGGGCTGCATCCGGCGCTGTTTGGCCTTGGGCATGACCATAGACGAGGTCACCCTGCGCATGATGGACGTGACCCACCGTTTGAAGGACGAGAAGTCCTGATCCTCGAAGAGGGGAGAGTTCCATGCTGAATCGCACTGCGAAGATCGAGCGTGAGGGCCGCGCGCGCCGCGCCACGGGTATCGAGAAGTACAATTCCAACGTCGATCGCCGCACCTCCCAGAACGGGCCGCTTGTTTTCTCGGCCTTCGTCGCCGTGGTGGTGTTCGCCTGTGTGCTGGGAGGCGGGTTCGCGCTGACAGGGGAGGTCAACGTCTGGTGGCTTTTGGGGGCGCTTGTGGTAGCTTGGGCCGCCACGATGTGCGCGCACATCGCCATGCAGTGGGAAAAGGTGGTCATCTTCCGCTTCGGCAAGTTCAACCGCATGGCGGGGCCCGGGCTATACCTCACCATTCCCTTCATCGAGCAGACGGCGCTCAAGGCTGACCAGCGCATCATGGTCACCGGCTTCGGCGCTGAGGAGACCCTGACGAGCGATCTGGTGCCCATCAACGTGGATGCGGTGCTGTTCTGGATGGTGTGGGACGCGAAAAAGGCGTGCCTAGAAGTGGAGAACTACTACAACTCCGTGTCGCTGGCGGCCCAGACGGCCCTGCGCGACGCCATCGGCCGCGCCAGCGTGTCGGAGGTGGCCATCCGCCGCAACCAGCTCGACCAGGAGCTGCAGGAGGTCATCGAGGAGCGCACGAGCGTGTGGGGCATCACGGTCATGTCCGTGGAGATTCGCGACATCGTCATTCCGCAGGATCTGCAGGAGGCCATGTCCGCCGAGGCTCAGGCCGAGCGCGAGAAGAATGCCCGCATGGTCCTGGCTGAGGTTGAGAAGGACATCTCTTCGATGCTGGTGGACGCCGCCAACGTATACGACGAGAACGAGCTGGCCGTGCGCCTGCGTACCATGCACCTGCTCTACGAGTCCGTGAAGAACTCCGGCGGTACGGTGGTCATCCCGAGCGCCTACTCCGAGGGCTTCGCCGACGCCGGTCTCGACCGCGCCCTCGACAGCTTGAAGACGGGGAAATAGGACGTTCGAAACCGGTTGTCTCACGCGGTTGGAGGGGGCAGACCAAGGTCTGCCCCTACGGGTTGTTGCGGTAGGCTGTCCTGTGCTGCGCGAGCCCCCTAGAGGGGACGGATGTTCGGGAGATCATGCTTAAGCGAGTCGTTCTGGATCGTGCGAACCCCTCTCCGTAGGGGTGGACCTTGGTCCGCCCTTGAGGCGTGGGAGATATTCAGCCGAAGTACTGCTCGTGCCAGTTGAGGAAGCAGTAGGCCGACCAGATCTTCTTCATGTGGGAGCGAGGGCCGCACTGGTGCTCGTCGAGCAGGGCGTTCAAACGGTCGGTGCGGAAAAAGCGTCGGGCTCGTTCGCCGTTCAGCACCTCGCGTACCTGGCTGTGCCAGGGCTCTTCCTGCAGCCACTGGGCGAGCGGGGTGACGAAGCCCTGCTTGGGCATGGCGGCCGTGGCTTGCGGCAGCGTGCGGGCTGCGGCGGCGCGCAGGGCGATTTTCGTCTCGCGGCGTCCGACGCGCTGGGAGACGGGCAGCGTGCTTGCCAGGGCGAACACCTCGCGATCGAGGAAGGGAACGCGCAGCTCCAGTGACGACGCCATGGACATTTTGTCCGCTTTCAGCAAAATGTCTTGCTGCATCCACGTGAGGATGTCGGCGGTCTGCATGGCGGTGATTTCATCCGCCTCGATTTCCGCGAAGAGGGGCGCCGCAAGTTCCCAAGGAGTCGGAGCCGCGGCGCAGCGCGCGCCCAGCTCGGGCGCCAGAAGATCGAGCGCCTCGGCCCATGGGAAGTTGTATTCCAGGCGGATATAACGCTCGGGAAGCGGGTGCGCTCCGCGCATGAGGAAGCGCCGCCCGTGGGTGCCTTCGGGCAGGCGCCGAGCTGCGGCGGCTAGGGCGCGGCGGGCGGGCGCGGGCACCGTCATGTAAGGCGCAAAGGCAAGGCACTCCTGGTAGTAGGGGTAGCCGCCGAACAGCTCGTCGGCCCCCTCGCCCGACAGCACCACCTTCACCGACTCGGCCGCCATCGCGCACAGGTGGTACAGCGGCACCGCCGAGGGGTTTGGCAGTGGCTCGTCCATGGCGTACTGCACGGCGGGCACCGAGGCGAAGAACTGCTCGGCGCCGAGAATGCGCCCCTCGTTCGGCAACCCTGTGGCCCGGGCGAAGGTTGCGGCGGCTTCCAATTCCGAAAAGCGCCCCTCACCCCAGCCGATGGTGAACGTGCGCGCCTCCATGATGCGTGCGGCCTCCCGGGCGACGAGGCTGGAATCCACCCCGGCCGAGAGGAAGCAGCCCACATCCACGTCGGCGATGGCGTGGGCCGCCACCGACTCCCGCAAGGCAGCCTCGATGGCCTCGGCGCTCTCCTTTAGACTGTGCCCCGCGTCGGGGGCGAAGCGCGGGACGAACCAGCGACCGCGTTCCGCGCGCCCGTTGCGCCAGCGCAGCCAATGGCCGGCGGGCAGCTTGCGAACGCCTTCGAAGAGGGTCTCCTCGTCGGGCAGGTATTCCATGCACAGCCAGTGGGCGAGCCGCCGCTCGTTCAGGCTCCGGCGTGCGTGCGGGTGCGCGAGAAGCCCCTTGATCTCCGAGCCGAACAGGATGCGGCCGCCTTCCACGGCGTAGTAGAGCGGCTTGATGCCGAAGGTGTCCCGGGCGCAGAAAAGCTCGCCCGTGGCGGTGTCGTACAGGGCGAAGGCGAACATGCCGCGCAAACGGTCGAGCACCCCTTCGCCCCACTGCTCGAACCCGTGGAGCACCACTTCCGCATCGCCCTGGGTAGAGAAGGCGTGGCCCGCAGCGATCAGCTGCCGGCGCAGTTCCCGGTAGTTGTAGATCTCGCCGTTGAAGACGAGCACGAGCGAACGATTCTCGTTGTAGAGGGGCTGGTTCGCCCCGGCGAGATCGATGATGGCCAGGCGCCGGAAGCCCAAGGCGGTTCGGCCGTCGTTGAAATACCCTTCGGAATCGGGGCCGCGATGGGCGATGGCATCGGCCATGGCGACGATGGCGGCGCGGTGGTCGTAGGTCTGGTCGTTCTCGTCGATAAAGCCGACAAAGCCGCACATAAGGGATCCTTCCTGAAGGCTCGTGTCGCAAAGCGCGGAAAACTTGCCAAGCTCCTGACCTGGTGATATCAAAGAAAACTGCAGGTCAAATGGCTAGTTTTGAAGTGACAAGTTTTTCGAGGTTTTCGACGGCCGGCCGGCACGCATGATGACGCAGTCGGCTAGTACGTCCAAGGCGTCTACCACGGGAAGTCCTGCCGCCCGCGTCACGCCGCCGAAGGCCAAAGACAGCTCGGTGCACCCGAGCACCACGCCATCGCAGCCAACGGCGCGGAACGGCGCCGCCAGCCGCTCGAGTGCCGCCGCATCCACGGGCCGTCCTGCTTTCACTTCGTCGAAGATGACGCGGTTCACCTGCCCCTGGGTCGTCGCGTCCGGATAAAGGCAGTCCACGCCGAGCCGTGCGGCCTCGCGCC
>ERZ836441.2221-NODE-2221-length-15935-cov-6.616373_pt1 | contig 15935 bp, 10 predicted proteins | sample MGYA00519686_ERZ836441 | MGnify/ENA primary metagenome ERZ836441 (study PRJEB31850, sample SAMEA3708800) | human gut metagenome | biome: human gut; feature: human-associated habitat; material: faeces | place: China | collected 2014 ... | reverse complement strand
TTCATTTGATTGAAACATTCAAAGGTGCTGGTTTCTTGTCTGCTGTATCCATCATGGGTGAGATTGGTGACTTTTCAGCATTTTCAAAACCAAAACAACTTTTCGCTTATTTTGGTCTTGATCCAGCCGTAAAGCAATCCGGTAAATTTGAAGGCACCAAGGTTCAAATGTCTAAGCGTGGTTCTGCCATAGCTAGACGTGTTATTCACACGTTAACCTTACAAAGCATCAGTATCTCCCGTAATGGAGAAGCTAAAAATCCAGTTCTTCGTGAGTACTACCTCAAGAAATGTGACTCAAAACCAAAGCTCGTAGCAATGGGAGCTGTTTCACATAAGGTATGCAATATGATATTTGCAATACTCAGAGACAACAAACCATTCAAAATCATTGCTCCTCAGGAGCATATCAAACAATACAATGCTGCTAAATGCGACATAGCTGCATAAAATACTATGAACCCAATGAATCAATATCTTTCAAAAAACGATATTTTCACCAAGGGGAAAGTCCGCCCTTTTTTAGTCAGAAAACAAAATAATTTTTTTCTCATTTAACTATTGACATTTATTAGCTGGACTTTTTATCTGAGGTGTGTCTGAGCTGTGCAAATGAAAACCTCAGGCACTGCCCTCTTTTATTTTAATTAAGAAAGAATACTTCTTTTGGAACTATGCTTCTTTAGAATGTATCACCTACAGAACCTGCCACTGGCAGCTTCCTCCGGATGCATGGCAACTAAAAAAAGTCCACCGAACCTTTTTGTCGTATGGTTGACAACACAAAATCCCCCGACGCTTACGCTCCGGGGGACTGACATACATTCACCATAATTCTTCTCTCATCCAGACTTTACTGTCGGTTCCGGAATCTCACCAGATCAGCCACTGCATACACTTACACAGTGGGTCGCGGACTTTACCGCCGGTTGGGAATTACACCCTGCCCCGAAGAATCTCTCTTATCTGTATTTGATTATAATCCTCTGATTAGTCCTTTTCAAGGCTTTTTTCAAAAATCTTTTTACTGGAAGGACATCATCAGATCGTCCTGATGCACTGTCTCACCTGGTTTTACATAAATCTTGTCTACAACACCTTCGATCGTAGATACAACGATTGTCTCCATCTTCATAGCTTCCAGAGTAAGAAGCGGTGTATTGACTTTGACCGGATCTCCCTCTTTGACAAGGACATTTCCTACGATACCTGGGATATTTGCTCCAAGCTGTTTCGGATTGGACTTGCTTGCCTTAAGCTTACGATCTGTCTTGATCTCCAGTTTCTTATCCAGAATCTTGACGTTACGGATAGATCCATTTACCTGGAACATCAATGTACGGTATCCGTCCTCGTCCGGCTCGCTTGCTTCCAGATATTTGATCAGAAGTTCCTTTCCTTCGCCAATCTTCAAGTAAGTCTCCTCACCCTTTCTAAGACCATAGAAGTATACGTGACTTTCCAATCTTGTAACATCATTGTAAATCTCAAAGTGTTCGCAGTAGTCTTCATATACCTTCGGATACAGCGCATAGCTGACTGCTTTCTTGCACATATCTGCATCTGAGCGATCCTCATAATGATATTTCTCACACAGATCCTTCTTAATCTGATCCAGATCAACTGCCGGGAGAAGTGCACCTGGACGTTCTGTCAGTGGTTTAATATCTTTCAGGACAATCTTCTGCAGTTCCTTCGGGAATCCACCATACGGCTGTCCCATCATACCCTGGAAATAAGATACGACGGAATCCGGATAGGATAATCCGGCACCTTCTGTCAGAATATTATCTTTTGTCAGGCCATTCTTGTACATAAAGATAGCCAGATCACCGACTGCCTTGGAAGTTGGAGTTACTTTTACGATGTTTCCAAGCAGATCATTGGCGTCTTTGTAAAGTCCCTTGATTGCTTCAAAATCATCCGGTGATCCCATACTTGTTACCTGTGCAAGCAAGTTGGAGTATTGTCCTCCTGGAATCTCATATTTGTAAATCTCTGTGTTTGGAGATTTCATATCACTTTCAAATGGTGCATATACTTCACGCACACGGCTGTAGTAGTGACTTAATTCTGTCAGTTCCTCCGGCTTCAGGCCTGTGTCACGTCTTGTTCCACGAAGTGCCTCTGCTACTGCGTTCATAGACGGCTGACTGGTCAGTGATGACATAGACTCAATTGCCAGGTCGACAATATCTACGCCGGCTTCTGCCGCCATCATAACAGTACTTACACCATTTCCCGTGGAATCGTGTGTATGCAAATGTAATGGTACATGAAGTTCTCTCTTCAGTGTGCTGATCAGTTCTTTTGCTGCCAGCGGCTTCAGAAGTCCTGCCATATCCTTGATCGCAATAGAATGGCATCCTAAGGACTCCAGTTCTTTCGCCATCTTCACATAATAATCTAATGTATACTTTGTCTCGTTCGGACTTGTAATATCTCCTGTGTAGCAGATTGCACCTTCAACGATCTTTCCAGTCTTAAGTGCCTCCTCGATTGGCAGTTTCATAGTCTCGATCCAGTTCAGACTGTCAAAAATACGGAATACATCGATTCCATTCTCTGCTGAGATCTGAATGAACTCTTTTACAAGGTTGTCCGGATAGTTGCTGTATCCAACAGCATTGGACGCACGAAGCAACATCTGGATCAATGTGTTCGGCATACGTTCTCTTAAAGTTGTCAGACGTTTCCACGGTGACTCCTTCAGGAATCGGTACGCTGTATCAAACGTAGCACCGCCCCATGCCTCTACTGAAAATGCGTTCTGCATAAATGCATTTGTCGCATAAGCGGCGCCACACAGATCTTTACTACGCATACGTGTTGCCACAAGTGACTGCTGTGCATCACGCATACTTGTATCTGTGACATAAAGTTTTTCTTCTTTTAAAATCTTCTGCATATAGCCTTCTGCACCAAGTTTTAAAAACTCATCTCTTGCACCATAGACCGGTTTATCCTGGTCAAATGTCGGCAGAATACGGTTGTCGAACTGTTTCTTCTTACCCATGTCAGAATTGATGATACGATCACCGATAAACTCAATGATCTTAGTCGCACGGTTCAGGCTATGTGTCAGGCGGAATAACTCTGGTGTCTCCTCGATAAATGTTGTGTAACACTGACCGGACTGGAATGTCGGGTGGTTCAGCACATTGATCAGGAACGGAATATTTGTCTTAACTCCACGGATACGCATCTCCTGAAGGGCACGCTCGGATTTTCTCACTGCACCTGCAAAGGTACGGTCATGAGAAATAATCTTTACAAGCAGACTGTCATAGTGTGGTGATACAATTGCCCCGACATATGCACAGCCACCGTCCAGACGGATACCATTACCGGAACCGGAACGATATACTGTCATCTCACCTGTATCCGGCAGGAAGTTATTTGCCGGATCTTCAGAAGTAACACGAGTCTGAATAGAATATCCGTTACATGTAACATCTTCCTGTGATTTAATATGTATCTCCTCTGAATCAAGAGCATATCCTTCTGCAACCAGGATCTGAGCCTGCACGATATCAATTCCTGTCACCATCTCACTGACTGTATGCTCTACCTGAATACGAGGGTTCATTTCAATAAAGTATGGATTGTTATCTCTGTCTACCAGAAACTCCAGTGTTCCTGCATTGACATATCCAACATTTTTACAAAGACGGATTGCTGCATCAAAAATCTTCTCTCTTGTCTCGTCTGGAATGGTAAATGCCGGCGCATACTCTACGACCTTCTGGTGACGTCTCTGCACAGAGCAGTCACGGTCGAACAGATGCACAACATTGCCGTAATTATCTCCGATCACCTGAACCTCAATATGCTTTGGTCCTTTCAGATATTTCTCAACGAAAATCATATCATCACCGAAAGCTTTTTTAGATTCATTTCTCGCCTCGTTGAATTCTTTTTCCAGATCAGCCGGATCATTGACAATACGCATACCGCGTCCGCCACCACCGTTGGAAGCTTTCAGCATAATCGGATATCCGACCATGTCTGCGATCTTCGCTGCCTCTTCATAAGACTTCATCGCGTGATCTACTCCAGGAATGATTGGTACATCTGCTGCAATGGCAATCTGTTTGGAAGAAATCTTATCTCCCATTGCTCTCATAATATCACTGGAAGGTCCAATAAATGTAATGCCATTCTGTTCACATGCATCTACAAACTCCGGATTCTCTGACAGGAACCCATATCCAGGATGGATTGCATCTACGCCTGCATTCAGTGCAATCTTAATAATTGTATCAATATCAAGATATGCATCGATTGGTCCTTTATCAGGATTCAGGGGATAGGATTCGTCTGCTTTGGAACGGAAAAGAGCGTATCTGTCTTCCTTAGAATAAATGCTGACTGTCACAATTCCGAGCTCATTGAGCGCGCGGAATACTCGAATGGCGATTTCCCCACGGTTCGCCACCAGAACTTTCTTGAACTGTTTCATTGTCTTCTTCCTCTCTTTTTTTATTGGTTTGCAATTAGCCTTTTTCTCTCTAATCCCACGGGCAATTACAACTTGACCGAAAAGTCGCATGATAGTTCATCTGCCCCACACGGATTACATGCACTTTTGATTTAGTTTACAGGATTTTTCTGAGAAATGCAAGATAAAAATATGACAACTTCATTTTTTGACAATAGTTAAGAAAATAACAATGAAATTTGCAAGATTTTAAATTGTAAAATTCATTTTAGCCTCTTTTTTCCCTTTTTTCTTGTCTATAACAGATAAAAATTGCATCAAAACTTTTCTTTTCCATGATTCACACTTTTTTAACAATCTAAACACAAATCGAAAACATTTTTTCATTATTATATAGACATCAGCAAGAGAGATGCTGAGATATAAATAACAATTTTCTTTTTCATACTTTTTCCTTTGAGAGTCTTCCGGTAGGAGGGCTCTTTTTATTTTGGAAATTTAATTTATTCTTCTGACATTGACGCCCCTGTTTTTTCCCTGCCACTTATAAATCATGAGATAAACCTTATAGTCGAGTTCGTCTTGTGCGGTGACGAATGGCTCTTCTCTTAGTACCTCGGATTTGATTCCCTGCTGATAAAGTTCTGCCTGCTCTTTTTTTGCCTGACTGATAAGTTTCTGATGTCTTTCATCAGCTTCTTTTCCGAAACTCCGGTTTGGATAGTTTGCGGCTTCTTGTTTGAGTTTTTCTGTCAGAAGTTCTATGAAGCGTACATGTTTTGTCTGATGTAATTTTACGGCTATGTAACGACTCATTCTCATACCATGATGTTTCCGGTAATATTTTAATAACTTTATCATGCTTTTATCGTCTGCTTCTTCTGCGAATTCTTCCATGACTGTGATTGCCTCTTCTGACGGCTGCCACGGATTATCTTTTGGTACAATATATTGATCCGGCACCGCCGGGTAACAGCAGTAATTGAGTGGCGGGAACTGTTCTAACATTGCCAGTTTCTGTTCTGTCGGTGTGCAGAATTCCGGTCCCAGATATTCTAATTTGTCCCGTAAAATTGCAATGCGATATTCCAGTTGTCTTAAGTATTCGTACCCTTCCACCCAGAAATGTCCGATTTCTCCATAATTGTATAAATGTACTTCCACTGACAGCGACTGGTAAAAGAGCGTTACAACGGAATCGTCCTGATGTACCACAAGCACATATTCTCCATTTTCATAGGTAACTGATGCATCCAGTGGTCCTTCATAATCGTCCTGATAAATTCCGGTCATTCGCGCACCGTGAAATACAAGAAAACTTTCCACTGCATCGTTCATCATATAAACCAGTTTATACTCTGGCAGAAGTAATTCGAACTGATCTTGTTCCAAAAGTTCTTCCAGCATCTCCAAAGCTCTCTCCTGACTAATCTGGTACGCCTGATTTTCCACATTTTCTTTATTCTTTTGCTCTGCTTTCCACACATTTTCTGTGCTTTTCTCTGTTTCCAATTATCTCTCGCTCTCCTTCATTGGCATCTTCCATCACAACTTTCGTTTCTCTGATCATGCCTTCCGGCAGTTCCTGATACTCCACCCGCAAGACTGCCTGTGCCCAGTTCAGACTGATCTGAGGCCGTTTATTTTTCTCACATCCGGCTTTTTCGATTTCTTCCAGAAGCTCTTTTAACACTTCTTTGGTCAGATAGCCGCCTCGCCAGTGAAAGATCAGCACGCGTCCTTTCTTCGCTGCCTGAAGCGACCGCTTGTATACATCTTCCATCTTTGTAAATGACAGTTTCTTCTCTTTATAATAGAAGTGTCCGCCCTCGTTACATGCTGGAGCCGGATACAACAATGGTTCGTGATCCCGGAAAATGTTTTTATCATCCAGGTTAAAATAATCGTACCTGAAATCCATCTGTTCTGCTTTTCCGGCTTTGTTCTTTCCCGATGTGTTGCGTGGAGTTTTGTTTTCCGGTTTCTGATTTTCTTTTTTCTCATAATTGCCAAGCGTATTGTCAAATGTTACGTCCAGGTGATAATACTGTCCGTCAATCTTTACGATATTCCATGTATGACGGTACTTAATCCCTTTTTCCGGATTATTTCCACACACTGCGATCATACACCAGATTCCAAGGGCATCACACAATACCTTCACGGATTTTGCAATTCCTTCACATACGCCTACCCCATGCCCTAAAGGTCCGATAATCTCATGGGAATAAGGTTTTTTCAGCTTGTCATAATGTACATTTTCACATAAAAAGTCGTGTATATATTTTTCCTTGTCCCACTGGGAAAATGTCTTCGCTTCTCTTGTGATTTTCTCTACTCGGGCTGTCATGGCTTTCTGATGTTCTTTTATCTTTGCTTTTTCAAATAAATATTCCGGCACAAAAATCAGATTAGGAGAATCGTTGTAATATTTATACTTATAGCCTGTTGCCCAGAAAATTTCCGGATGATCCAGCCGGAGCTTGAAAAAGACATTATAAAGTGCCTCACCCTCCAGTCTTGGGATCTGAATCTCTTCATCTATATTTAAAAATCCCTGATACAAGGCATGATAAACTGCCTGTTCTATTTTATTCATCCTATTATAATAGTACTGTTCCATGTAATTTCCCGTAATCCTTTTCTATCATTTCAAGCTTTTGTCACTAATAATGATTGCGATTTTTCTGTCACACGCAAATTCAAGTCGAACATTGCAACTAGAGTATAACATATATTATGAATATTTTCGTGTTTCTTTGAAGCATACATTGACATTCCATATCAGACTTTTTATACTGGGAAATGTAAATTTCAAAGAAAAGCTTATGTAATAGGCTGTGAGGAGTTTTCAGAAAGTAGGAATCCCATATGAACTGTAATGATTCTATGATAAATAATTCTATGCTCAAGAAGAGGAATGATCCTGGCAGAAATTTCCAAATCCTTGCCATTTCAAACCGACATCTCTGCAATCAACCTTTTGAAGACCAGATTAAACGGGTCTGCGAATGGCACCCGGACGCTCTCGTTCTTAGAGAAAAAGATTTGCCAGAAGACGAATACAAAGCATTAGCAAAAAATATTCTGGATATCTGTAAAGCTTACGATGTCCCATGTATCTTACATACTTACTGGAAAGCAGCGCTGGAACTTGGACATGATGCCATTCATTTGCCACTGCCTCTGTTACGGGAGTTGTCTGCCGAGTCGCAGAAGCATTTACAAAGTCAGAATTCGACAATCTCGCAGAATTTTCATGTTACGGACTTCCATAGAATCGGCACATCTGTTCATTCTGTCGAGGATGCCATGGAAGCAGAACGGCTCGGTGCGACCTATGTGACAGCCGGACACATTTTCACAACAGATTGTAAGAAAGGCCTGCCGCCACGTGGACTTGATTTTTTGAAAAATGTCTGTGATGCAGTCACGATTCCTGTCTACGGAATCGGCGGAATAAAATTTGACCCGCAGCAATGGAACAGCCTGAAAAAACAAGGTGCCTGCGGCGGGTGTATTATGTCAGGAATGATGCAGCTTTAAAACTGCATCTTTTTTGTTGTGTAAGCGACGACTGATATTCTCAATAACATCTTGTATTCTTTCTCTTTCCATGTTATCCTATATCCACATTTACAGAAACGCATTCTGCGAATCTGCAAAAATTTCAAGCCTTCGGGCATCTCGATTTCGGTGTTTCATTTTCGAAACTGTTACCCGATATGAAGAGAACATTCGCAACTGTCAACTATTTTCAATTTATTTCTTAGGAGGAATCGCCTATGGCAAACAAACTGCAACAATATTTTCCAATGCTTCGTACGCGGGAAGAAATACTTCACAAAATCGGACACCGGCCAAATTTACGACACATCTTTTACAGTTGGTCCGAAAAAGCACAGAATGAATTTCTTGACTTCACTACCGGCGCAAAAGGCGTAAAAATGATGTATGATTTTGCAAGTAAAGAACTTCTTAATCCGGAGACTCATCGGGAGCGGGTAAATGAATTTCTATCCTTACTTCTTGGACAACCTGTAAAAATCCTTGAAGTTCTTCCCAATGATGGGACAAGGCTTGCCGATGAATCTACATTGTTGATCACGGATATTGTCGTTGAACTTTCTGACAGCAGCATTGTAAATCTGGAAATTCAAAAAATCGGGTATGATTTCCCCGGACAACGAAGTGCCTGCTACTCTGCTGATCTTCTACTTCGTCAGTATAAACGAGTCCAACAGAAAAATAGCCTGAAAGACCCTCATGCCAAAGTACATTATAAAGATATCAAAAATGTTTACACCATTGTGTTGTTTGAGAAGAGTCCAAAATCATTTTATGAATGTCCAAATGTTTTTCTACATCATTTTAAACAATATTCCGATACTGGACTGGAACTTGATTTATTGCAAAAATATCTCTTTGTCCCTCTTGACATTTTCAAGGAAATTAAGCACAATGAAAGTATACCAATAAACTTAAAAGACCGACAGGAAGCATGGCTGGCATTCTTGTGTATGGACGATCCGGAAGACATTCTTGCAATCCTGGAGCAGTACCCGGACTTTAAAGAATGCTATGAACAAGTCTATGAAATTTGTCGGAATATCGAGGAGGTAATGTCCATGTTTTCAAAAGAATTGGCTGAATTAGACCGCAATACAACTGAATTTATGATAGACAGAATGCAAAAGGAAATTGATCAGCAAGCTGAGGAATTAAAAGAAAAAGATCGTATTATTGCTGAACTGCAGGCAACTAATGAGAGACTTAAAAAGAGAAAAATCTAGTTGAAAATTAAAGTAAGTTCTTTAAGAAAGAGCGAACTGTTTTTGCAGTTCGCTCTCTTACATATCTGCTCGATTCCATTCTATGCATCTCCAACACTTTTATTTTTCAAAAAGTTTTTTCAGAAATAACTTTCCGGTCATTGCACATATGGATTATACAGAAAGAACGCTCCGGCAAAAGCCAGCGCCAGATATATCATTGGTTCCCATTTTCTTCCATCATCCTCTATTTGATTTTCCACATATCCATCACCTTTTTCTTTCTGTTTTCCACAAACTAACACATAAATCCCTCTCCAGATCAGATATCCTGCGCACGCACCGATCGTATTTGCAAGCAAGTCATCAATATCTGTTGCACGCGCATTAAACATCTGAGAAATTTCAATTGTTAACGACAGTAAAAATCCTGTAACCGTGACATTTGTTATGCTTCTGCATTTCTTCCATATACATGGTATCAATAAGCCAAGCGGCAAAAACATGATTATATTTAACACAAACCCCTTGTCCAATCCTGCCAGTGGATTCCAGTTATATCCGCCACTGATGGCATCTTTAAGTCTTACAATGTCTGCCAACAGGCCAATCCCTGTCACTTTAAATACCATCCACAGATAAACAAGCATTGCATAAACTCCAAAATAATATTTTGCAGGCACACGCCTGGAATTTTGCTTTGCTTTGATTTCCATTAGTCCCTGATATATCAGACACGGCAGCAGCAACGTAAGAAGCAGATAACCACTGTACATAAAATCCTCAACTATATAAGTATATAAAATCCTCACATAATCCATAACATTTCCTCTCCTTTTTCCAGCCTTTATCTTCACACCTGATATGTTAGATTACATTTCTTAACAACTTCTTTGGAATATTCTTAATATTCTCTGTAGTTTTAACCCATGCCTGTATCATGCAGTCCGATAACACTAGTTCCATCTGAATGCGATAAACATTTCTTTCAATTTGTTTCTTGAATTATCAGACAAATACATCTATCATAATCATATAAATATGATGCCAGGGTCAAAAGGTCTTTCATCCACATGAGCTTGCTCATAAGTGGATGAAAGACCTTGGGACGCGCCCCAATATGAGCCTAAAAGTGGGATGACAATCCCACGATATGCGAATAATTGGGAGGATTGTGGGAGTGCAAAGCACGGAACAATCCGTAGGCATCATACTTGCAGCTCGAAAAACCAGAGCTGCATTTTGGGAATCAATTACAAATTCAAAAATGAATTCAATTATATAGGAGGGCTTTTCTTATGACACAGGCTGAAATCAAACAACTGATTCAGAAACAGCGGACTTTTTTTCATTCCAACGCTACGCTTGATGTAGAATATCGTATACATGCACTTCAAAAATTAAAAGCATGCATCTTAAAATATGAAAATGAAATTAATATTGCAATCCGTGCAGATTTGGGGAAATGTGCTTTTGAAAGCTACATGTGCGAAACTGGTCTCGTCCTAAGCGAACTGACTTATATGATAAGGCATACGCGCAAATTTGCGAAAGAGCGCACAGTCAGGACTCCACTGGCACAGTTTCACTCCAGGAGCTATCAAAAACCGTCACCGTATGGTGTCACACTGATTATGAGTCCATGGAATTATCCGTTCATGCTCACCATAGAGCCGTTGATTGATGCGCTGGCAGCAGGAAATACAGCTATCCTGAAGCCAAGTGCCTATTCTGCACATACTACTGCTCTGATCAGCCGTATAATCCGGGAATGCTTCGATGAAAAATATGTGGCCGTTGTCACAGGCGGGCGCGAGGAAAATAATTTCCTGCTAAATGAACATTTTGACTACATCTTCTTTACCGGAAGCCAGGAAGTAGGGAAGGAAGTGATGCGGCATGCTTCCAACCATCTGACTCCAATCACCCTTGAGCTCGGTGGTAAAAGCCCTTGCATCGTTCATAAAAGTGCCGATATCAAACTTGCTGCTAAACGTATTGTTTTTGGTAAATTTTTAAATTGCGGGCAGACATGTGTTGCTCCTGATTACATTTACTGCGACCGCACAGTCAAAGATAAACTTATAAAAGAATTGAAAAAACAGATTCAAAAACAATATAGTAAACAGCCTCTGGCACGTAAAGAATATGGCAAAATTATCAATTTAAAACATTTTGACCGGCTGCTTGGACTGATTGATTACGACAAAGTGGTCTATGGCGGCACTTTCGACCATCACACTTTACAGATCGAGCCAACAATCATGGACAACGTCACCTTTGCGGACGCTGTCATGCAGGAAGAAATCTTCGGACCGGTTCTTCCAATCCTGACTTACGATTCTATCAACGAAGCCGTGAATAATATCTGTGCCATGCCCCATCCGCTTGCACTTTATATTTTCACAGGAGATACACATGTAGCGAAAAATGTAATTGCAAGAATTGGGTTCGGCGGAGGCTGCATCAACGATACACTGATTCACCTTGCCACAAGTGAAATGCCTTTCGGCGGATTTGGTGAAAGCGGCATGGGCAGTTACCACGGAAAGACCGGATTTGATACATTTACACATTACAAGAGTATTGTAGATAAGAAAACCTGGCTGGATCTGCCAATGCGATATCAGCCTTACAAGAAGATAAATAATAAGTTGTTACATATGTTTCTAAAATAAATGCTATCTAAAAACAACAGACCAGTTTACAGTTCTCCCACAAAATCGCAAACTGGCCTGTTGTTTTTTATCAGAATTGGACCTTTATATCAAGCCATGATTGTTGTACAGTAGGTTCAATCGAAAGATAAGTAATCATATAAGGAAAGAGGTTTTACTATGAATTCAAATTTGAAAAAAATTGTGATGACAGCACTTTTTGCTGCACTTGCATGTGTTGCCACCATGTCTATCCGTATTCCAACACCTGGAACAGGCGGATATATACATCCAGGTGATGCAATCGTAATCCTGTCAGGAGTTGTTCTTGGACCAAGTTATGGACTGTTGGCAGCCGGTATCGGTTCCGCAATGTCAGACCTCCTCGGTGGATATTTTGTATACGTTCCGATTACATTTGTGATCAAAGGACTGATTGCTCTGTTTTCAGGACTTGTTTACCAGAAAATTGCAAAAGATTCCAAATCCCGTTATGTAGCAGTGCTTCTCGGTGGCGTAATCGATATCGTACTGGTAGCCGGTGGATATTTTATCTGTGAATTTTTCCTTTATGGATCATCTGCAGCAGCAAGTATTCCAGCCAATATTATTCAGGGAGTCGGTGGACTGATTATCTCCTTCGTACTGTACCCGGTATTAATGGCAATTCCAGATGTGAAACAGTTGACATACGAAGCGAAATAGTTGCCAAAAAGGGGACGTAGCATTTTAACAAAATGCTACGTCCCCTTTTGCGTTTTAGTATGCCCGCATCATTGATTAAGGGTGTCCCTTTTAGAATACTTTTGTGGTCCATTTGCTCATATCCCAAACTTCATTTACTACATCCTGATAAAATTCCGGCTCATGACAGATTAAGAGTATACTGCCGCGATATTCCTGTAGTGCTTTTTTCAGGGAATCTTTTGCATCTACATCCAGATGGTTGGTCGGCTCGTCCAAAAGCAGGATATTCGTGTCTCTGTTAATGAGTTTACAGAGGCGTGCTTTTGCTTGTTCTCCTCCACTTAATACTCGCACCTGACTTTCGATGTGCTTTGTTGTAAGTCCGCATTTTGCCAGAGCGGAACGCACTTCATACTGAGTAAATGAAGGGAATTCCTGCCAGATTTCTTCGATACAGGTTGTGCGGTTCTCACCTTTTACTTCTTGTTCAAAATATCCGATTTCCAGATTTTCTCCCAGTTCACATGTTCCGGACAGAGATGGAATGAGCCCCAGAATACTTTTTAAAAGTGTTGTCTTTCCGATACCATTGGTTCCTACAATAGCAATCTTCTGTCCACGCTCCATGCTCAGATTTAATGGTTTTGACAATGGCTCATCATATCCTGTCACAAGGTCATGAGTTTCAAAAAGAAATTTTCCTGGTGTCTTTCCATAGCGGAAATGAAATTCCGGCTTTGGTTTTTCTGCTGCCAGTTCGATGACATCCATTTTGTCCAGCTTCTTCTGGCGGGACATGGCCATATTTCGTGTCGATACGCGTGCTTTGTTGCGCGCAACAAAGTCTTTGAGTTCACTGATTTCCTGCTGCTGACGGCGATATGCAGCTTCAAGCTGTGCTTTCTTTACTGCGTAGACTTCCTGGAAATGTTCATAATCTCCTACATAACGGTTCAATTCCTGATTTTCCATATGGTAAATGATGTTAACCACTTCATTTAAGAATGGAATGTCATGTGAAATCAGGATAAATGCATTTTCATAATCCAAAAGATAGCGCTTCAGCCATGCAATGTGCTCTTCGTCCAGATAATTGGTCGGCTCATCAAGAAGCAGAATATCCGGCTTTTCAAGTAATAATTTTGCCAGCAACACTTTCGTTCTCTGACCTCCGCTTAAATCTGTGACATCGCGTTCCAGTCCGAGATCCAGAAGTCCAAGTGCTCTTGCTACTTCTTCTACTTTTGCATCGATGGTGTAGAAATCATGTAAAGTCAGTTCATCCTGAATCGTTCCCAGTTCTTCCATCAACTGCTCCATCTGCTCTGGATCTGCATCTCCAAGCTGGTCACAAATTTCATTCATGCGCTGCTCTTTTTGAAGAAGTGGATCGAATGCTGACTTTAATACGCCGCCAATCGTCATTCCCTTTTCCAGTACTGCATGCTGATCCAGATATCCTGCATGGACATTCTTTGACCATTCTACTTTCCCTTCATCCGGCATCAGCTTTCCAGTCACAATATTCATAAATGTGGACTTTCCTTCACCGTTAGCTCCTACAAGTCCGATATGTTCCCCTTTTAAAAGACGGAATGAAACATCTGAGAAAATTGCCCTGTCACCAAAGCCATGGGTAAGATGTTCAACATTTAAAATACTCATTTTTTACTTTCTCCTTTATCTGCAAAAATTGTTCATTTGTAACTGTTCAGAGCCAAGCAAAATTTCATAAAACAGGTGTAAAATGCTTGCATTTTTAAGACTGTTTTTGAAATTTTATTTGGCGGATACGCCACACCGACGAAATGTGTAGCATTTTGGAGGTTGGCTCTGAATAGTTACGTTCATTTTATTACTGATTGAAAATCACCTCAATAATTGTTCATTTTATTACTGATTGAAAATCACCTCAAAGATTGTACCTCCCGACGGATTGGACTTAACTGTAATACTGCCATCATGCACTCTCACGATCTCATGGACCAGTGCAAGTCCCAGTCCTACACCGCCAAGCTTTCGGCTTCTGGACTTATCCACGCGAAAGAATGGTTCAAATACACGCTCCCTGAGCTCTTTCGGGATTCCACTTCCTGTATCCGCTACTGACAGGTAAATGTGTTTTTGCTCCTTATATGCAGTTACTGTAACCTGTCCACCTGAATGATTATATTTTATAGCATTTTCAACAAGATTATATACCAGCCTGTAAATAAGAATATCACTTCCAACCATCGTTATATCCTTACATTTCCCAATAAGTTTTATATTCTTTTCCTGTGCAAGAGGTTCCAAATCCTCCAACACCTCATCAACAAGGTCATCCATGATAATTTGTTCATCCCGGCCTACCGTCTGAAGCTCACTCATGTCGAGAAGTGTCTTTACCATCTTGCTTAGCCTGTCATTTTGTTCCGTCACCATCTTTATCATCTGTAAGGTGTCTGCATCACTGCCTGGATGCTGGGTGGAATGATATAGATCAAGCTGTACCTGCATTAAAGATAATGGAGTGCGAAGCTCATGTGCTGCATTTGCAGTAAATTGTCTCTGTACCTCAAATGCATCTTGAAGGCGTTCAAGCATCTTGTTATATGAGACACTAAGCTGATTCAGTTCTTTAATCTTGCTTTCTTCGATTCGTGAGTCTGCCAGATTTTGTACCTGCACCTCTTCTATTTTATCAGAAAACTCACGAAGAGGTTTGAGTGCGTGTCCACTTATAAAATATGTAGCTACCCCGCCAAGAATCGCCAATAAAGCTGAAATTATCAAACTGTTTTTTCTGTAGTCTTCTTTATTATTGTACACTTGAACAGAAAAATCATTTGCGAACTCATCCCACTTATCCTCTGGTATGCTGATGTATATTTCTTCCGAACCACCTCCGCTGTCATCTCCCTGAGCGTCAACAGCCTTTTGCAGGGAATCCATATAATACACACCATTTTTATAGACGAACATTGTCAGGCACCCACATATAATCGCAATACACAATGTAGTTATACACGTAAGTCTCCACTGCAGTGACATTTTTTTCATCAATCAGACTCCTCTCGTATTTTATATCCTTCTCCCACCTTATTCATAATTGCATCATATCCAAGCACTGCCTTAAGCTTTCTCCTTAGCGAAGACATATGCACCCGGATGGCTCCACTGAAGCTATCCACAGATGCATCCCAGACATGCTCCATCAATTCCTCCTGACTTACCGGTCTTCCCAGGTTAAGAAGCAAATATTCCAAAATTCCTTTTTCTTTTCTTGTCAGGGAAATCTTTGTTTCCTTTGCATATGCCTCACGTTTTATCGTGTCGAACATGATATCGCCGCTTTCCAGACATACATCCTTTTGTACAAATTTCCTTCTTGTCAGAC
>ERZ836441.2207-NODE-2207-length-16030-cov-33.188545_pt1 | contig 16030 bp, 10 predicted proteins | sample MGYA00519686_ERZ836441 | MGnify/ENA primary metagenome ERZ836441 (study PRJEB31850, sample SAMEA3708800) | human gut metagenome | biome: human gut; feature: human-associated habitat; material: faeces | place: China | collected 2014 ... | reverse complement strand
GTTTCACCGGCAGCCGGCAGACGCTGGCCTACGTGAACGACGTGATAGGACGCTATGACAAATACTGCCGGATTGCTCGGAGATAACTCCGGCAGGAATTGAAAAGTCTGAATCTACAGCAAAAAGGCTGAACCCAGGGGTTCAGCCTTTTCTCTTTATATCTTCTGAGTTGCCGGCGGACTTGTCCGGCGCCGGGTCAATAGACCCACTGGAAATCGTCGACGTACATTACATTCGTCGTGCAGCCCACCATGTAATCGCCGTAGGCACTCGTGGAGCAGGAGATGATGATGCTGTACTTGCCGGTGGGGCGTCCCGCAGCCGGGTCGTAGAAGTTGAGCGGCAGGGTGGCCTCTACCATTTGCTCGCCTTCGGTCGACTTGTCGACGAACAGCGACCCGTAGGCGATGAGTTTCCCTTCTGCGGTCTGGGTGGTTTCCGCCGGATCCCAAATGCCCGTGGGGTCTTTGGTGCCCGAAGCGACCCGGTGCCGGGCGTTCCAGTCGATGATGGCGACGAAAATGCGGGCTTTGTCCGGGTCGCCTATGCCGACCGGGGCCCCGGAATGTTTGCTTGCGTCGATCGTGCCCAGTGTCGCGTGGTATTTCACCTTCATGCCCGAAGGGCGCGCCGTCCAGTTGTAGGGCTGTCCGAATTCTACTACGCCCGTCCACAGGCCGTCTTTGTAGAAGATGCCGGACATCAGGTTGCCGGCTGCGATGTTGACGAGGGGAGGGGCTGCCGCGGCCAGTTTCGCGCAATAGCTGCCGCCCATTCCGTTGAAAGTCCCCTGCCTACAGAGCTTATCCGCAAATGTGTTGTTACCGCTGGCCCAGAACTCCGCATTCGTATTTTCGCTCGTGAAGCACGACAAGCCCGGGTTTTCCATGTTCCCGTCGGGAATCGTGTCGCCCGCGGGTGCCGTGTATTCGGCGGTTTCGGTCTGCTGCCCGCCGACGAGAAGCCGGAATTCATACGTTTGCCCGGCGTAGACGCCCTTGGTCGTGACGAGGCGTTTTACGGGGATGCCCGCATCGTTGGTGAGGCTTGTCCATTCGGGTGCGATCGAGCTCGTAAAGATGCCGCTTTCGTCCTGTGCGCCCTTCTGCGTCGTCTGCCAGTCGGCGGTACCCTTCAGACGGTACTGGATTTCGGCGGTGGCGTAATCTTCGGGCGTAACCATCGTGGTTACGACGGCCGTGTTGTTCCAGAGGTCGATCTCGCGGACACCGATCTTCACGTTGGTGGGCTGGACATGGAGCATCCACCGCTCCGTGCGGCCGTGGCAGGTGACGTCGACCAGACGAACCGTTTCGAAGCCCGTGGCGGAAAGTTCCTCGGCCGTGGGCGAGTAGGCGGTGATGTCGGCAGGCCCCAGCTTGAGGCTGGTGACCGTGACGGCCTTCAGGTCGGTGCCTTCGGCGACATAGGCCGTGGCCGTACGCGCCTGCGTGTCGATCAGTGTCGATCCGATCTGCCCGGCGACGGTGAACGACCGGGCTATGGGCTGCTCGGCCACGATCGTCCACTCGTAGTCCTGGTAGAGCGAGAGCGTGACATAGAGCGGCGCCCGCAGGTCGAACTCCCCGCTCAGCGGCTGCGAAGTCCTGATCTGGCTGATGAATTTCTCTTTGTCGGTCATCATCGGGTTGGATGTGGCGACATCGAATTCCGCCTTGTCGATGGTGACCTTGCGGATATCGGTCTTCTCGTCCAGCGTGAGCGTCACGGTACGGTTCACGAGGCTGATGCCGGTCACCGTGAACCCCTCGCCTTCGATGCTGCGGATGCTGAGTTCGATGGTGGGATACGGTAGGTCGTTCTCGATGCACGACGCTGCCAGCAGGAGCGCCGCCGCCGAAAAGAGTATGCGTAGGTATTTCATAGTTTACTGCTTTTTCTTGTCCCACAAATGTATCGTCATACCGAAGTTGATGGCCGCGATATTGAGCCGGAAACGCATGTTCGAAGCCTTGCGTGAACCGATCTTGTTGCCGTCGGCATCCTTCTGGGTGATGCTCGTATACTGTATGCCGCCCAGCCCGAACGAAATCGTCGCACAGACGTTGGGGAAGATGTATACGGCAGCTCCCGGGTTGAACGCCAGCTTTACCTGCGTTTTGTCGTTGTAGGTGCGGTTGGGTGCGCCTCCTTCGTTATGATCCGGGTCGTATGCGAAGCTCGAATGTCCCGTCGAGAGCGCCAGCTCGAACTCGGCGAAGAGTCCGAAGCGTCCTTTGGGGTCGAGCCCCGCATAAGAACGGTGGAAAATGCCGAATGAGTATTCGTCGCTCGAAAGATCGACGTAGGGGAGCTGCCCCGAGAGGTCGTTGCCCTCGCCCGCATCGAAATAGGTGTTGTCGAGCGTGCCGCCCATGTGGCTGTATCCGAAACGGATGCCGATGCAGTTGTTATCGCGGTAGAAATAACCGACGAAGGGTTTTACCGTTGCGATCGTGGCATCCGCATCGATGTTGTCGAAGATGAGCATGAGGTCGGTGTCGTCGCTCGAAACCGTACCGTAGGAGGCCGTAAGACCCATCATCACTTCGCCCTTGTAGGCGAATTTGAGTTTGTTGATCTCGCGGTCGATGCGGCGGCGCGTGGGCAGGAAACGCTCCACCTGGGGACGCTTGTGCTTTTCGGCCGGCATGGCTGCGGGCATCGGCGCCGAGGGTGCCGCCGGGGCGCCGAGGGTGCCCGCTGCGGCTGCGGTGCCCGTTTCTGCGGCGAGTCCCGAAGCTGTTTCCGCCGTGGCTTCGGTGCCCGTTCCGGGGGTGTCCGAAGTTTCCGGGGGCACGGTGTCCTCGTTGCCGGAGGGGGTTTCTTCGACTGCGGCCGTAGCGGCCCGCTGCACTGCGGGGAGGGCTTGTTCCGTCTCCGCTGCGGCGCCGAGCGTGATGAATACCGATAAAATGGAAAGTATGATTCGTTTCATGTGCGTGCCGTGTTTAGAGATAGAATGCCATGCCGAGCCCTATCGAGAAGATATTGACTTTGAAGTTCATCATGCTGGCGTCGCGCTTGCCGACCGTCACCTGGTTGTGTACCTGCTTGGTGTGGCTGTAACTGATGCCCATCACGCCGACGTTGACCTCGACGGCCATGTTGTTCGTGGCGAAGGCGATGATACCCGGCGAGATGCCCAGCGAGAAGGTATAGCCCGTCTGGTAGGTGCCCTTCACCGGGGAGTCCTTGGCAAAGCGTGCCTGCGTACCGCCGCCCGAGAGCTGCATCTCGTTGAAGAGCGCGAAACGCTTGTTGCGGCCCAGCGGGATGTACTGGCGCCAGATCATGGCCACCGAATAGCTCTGTTGCAGCGAATAGCAGTCGTTCAGTTCGAAATTCAGGTCGGAGTCCTCGCCGCCCAAGTTGAGGTCGGCCTTGTCCAGCTTGAGCAGCGAGCGCGAATAGATGAAACGGCCTCCGAGTGCCATGTTGTCGCGGAAGGCATAGGCGATCATCGGGCTGACCTTGAACGTGTAGCCCTTCGATTCGATGCCCTCGATGACCAGGAACCTGTACGTATCGTTCGAGTGGGTCGAGTAGGAGGCCGTTCCTCCGAAGATCCATTGCCCGCGCGGGACGAAGAGGTTGTGTTTTTCGGTAAGGCCGCGCTGGCGCCGCATTTCGTTGACGGTCTGAGGACGTTCCTCGTGCTGCATGCAGCTCGTGCTGTCGGCCTGCGGGGCGAGGGACGCCGCGGCGTTCGTCTGTTGTGCACGGCTCTCCGGCGCCGTGCCTGCCAGGAGCAGGAGTGCCAGGAGCGTACTGGTGGTTATCTTGCGCATTGTTGTGCGTTTACGTTTAATCGTTAATATACCCATTCGAAATCGTCGACGTACATCACGTTTTTCGAGCAACCGGTGAAATAATCGCCGTAAGCGTTGCAGGCACATGAGATCACGAGCGAATACTTCCCTTCGGCAGGGCGCGTCTCGTGGTCGTACCATACGATGTCTAATTCGGCGTCCTGCATATCCTCGCCATCCGTCGATTGCGTGATCCAGAGCGATCCGTATCCCAGGATTTTGCCTTCCGATACGTTGTCGATGCCTTTTTCCGGATCCCATGCACCTTTGGTGGTCGTCATGCCGGATACGACCTCATGCGGGGCGTTCCAGTCGACGATCGCGACGAAAATACGAGCCATGTCCGGATCGCCCTTTTTGATATAGGGACAAATATCGCCCGAGGTGCGTACTTTGTCGACCGTGCCGACGTGGGCATGGTATTTTACCTTCATTGCCGAAGGACGTGCCGTAAATGCGTATGTTTGTCCGAACTGGACGGTGCCTGTGAAACTTTTATAGGCGAATTCTCCTGTGAACAGGTTGCCTGCGGCCAATACCAGCATATTGGTGCTGGTTAGTTTTGCAGCCGGTGCAGACTTCCCGAATTTCACGTCGGTAGAGGTGCAGAGCGTTTTTGTCATGGTATTGTTGCCGCTGCTCCAGAACGATTCTCCCGCGGCGTTGGGAAAAGCGAAGCCTCCGGTCATGCTCCAGCCCGACATGTCGCCGTTGGGGATTGGCTGTACCTCTCCGGCCGTAAATGTTCCGGTAGTTTCCGTGCCGTTGATAATGGCTCTGAAGTCGTAGCTGTGTGTCGCGATGATTCCCGTGCCGGCGGCCTGCGTATATACGGTTTGCTCTTTTACGGTTTGCGGAACCCACTGGGGCGCATAGGTCGCCGTGATGAAATCGTCGCCCTGCGACGTCCCTGCCATCGGCTGCCACTCGCCGCCGCTGCTGCGCAGGCCGAATTGCACGGTGGTGCCGGGCGTGAAAGAAACCACGCGCAGCGTGACCGTATTGGCCCACAGGTCGTAGTCGTCCGCCGTTACGGGAACCAGCCCCTCCAGGCGGTAGGTCGTAGCGACCTCCGAGGAACCGCCGTTGGCGTCCTCGATGCGGAGCGTCACTTTCTGGTCGCCGGCCTGGCACGAAGCGAAGAACGCATCGGAGAGCGTCAGCCGGACGTTGTATTTGTCGACCGGTTCGAGGGAGATGCCCTCGGTCGTGCCGTTGAGCGCGTCGTAGCTCTTGTCGCCTACCGAAACCGTGAACCGGGTCAGTTCCGAGAAGGCCAGGATCCGGTATTTCTTCTCCCCGGAAACGTATTTCTGGATTTCGGCGATGTCGAACCCTTCGCTGATGACGGCCGGATCGGGGCTGAAGATGATTTCGTCGTCCTTGTCGTCGGTACCGGGGTCGACGCTGATCAGCACACAGTCGATATAACCGGGCAGATCGGGCGAATATTTGAACGTGAGGGTATACTTGCCGCCGGCTTTGACATTGGGGATGTAATCTTCCATTTCCACGTTCTTACCCTCGACATGCGTTCCGCGGAAGAGCCAGGCCAACGACGTCATGCCTGCGGGCAGGGTGTAATAACCCGTCCCTTCGGCCGTGAACCTGAGCGCCGGGACGCTGCCCGCTTCGGCGGCTTGCTCGTCGACCTTTTCCCTGCCGGCGATCCATACGGAATAGCCGGGGGCGAGGTTCTGGAGGATCGAATCGTCGAATTTCACCTCTACGACGGTGTTCACGATTTGGCAGACGACCGCAACGTTTGTGGTTTCGCCGGGTTTGACGGTGAACGTCTCCTCGCCCTTGTATAACCGTTTCGTGAAATCGGCGGGGGCTTCCTCTCCGGCTTCGACCGCTACGCGGTAGGTGCCGGCCAACAGTTCCAACCGTTCGGGACAGGCCTCTTTCGAGGTGTATTTGCGCAGCAGGCCGCCCTCGTCGTTGTAGATGTAGACGGTCTGGTGCTGCAACGGGTCGTATTCGCCGGTGTCGGCTGTCTGCCGGGTCGAGACCGTCATCGCCATGACGCCCGTGCGATTGTCGCTGCCCGCGGCGGAGTCGTCTTTCGAGCAGGCCGCGCCGAGGAGCACCGCGAGCAGTACGGCAAAATATGAGATATATCGTTTCATTATCGGTCGGCTTTAGTGGACGATGAGTTTGACAGTCTTGTGTGTCAGTACATTATCGTTGTCCGTCACGTCGAGGACGAAATTATGCTCGCCCGGGATTTCCAGCAGTATCTCGACGAATTTGGTGATCGAGAAGGTCACCGACGTTCGGTTCTTTACCTGCTCGTTGATCGGGAACCCGAATTCGCCGTGCAGGACTTCGACCAGTTCGTCGGGGATGTCGCAGATGTCGAATTTCTCCGGCAGGTTGATCACCGGCAGCAGCGGCCTCAGCGTTTCGGAGTCGATCGTCACGAAGAACGACTTGATGCCTTTGTCGGCCTCGATGTCGATGTCGATCACCATGTCCTTCTGCACTTCGTATTGCTGGTCGATGTCGTAGCCGCGCCACGTGATCCGGGGGCCCGTCTGCCCCGAGCTTTTATCGACTACGAGCGTCAGTACGGCTTCGGACGAGACGCCTTTTGCATCGGTCATCGTGAAGGCGAAGGTGTGCGTACCGTCGAATTCATAGAGCGCCCTGATCTGCCCTGCGATGTTGAAACTCTTGGCCGTCTGTCCTTTGAGCTCGCTGCCTACGGGGTAGCCGAAGCCCTTGAGGATAATCCCTGCCGCCGAAGATGCGTCGAGGGCGCAGAGGTCGAATGTTTCGGGCAACTGGATGGCGGCCATCGACGCCAGGAACTGGCTGTTGGTGGAGCCGACGGTCACTTGCAGCGATTCGATGCCGTTGGGCGAGGAGAGGTCGAATGCGAACGGCTCGATGCAGTTCCCCTCCGCGTCGAACATGGCGTCGGTCAGCGTGAAGGGCTGCGTCATGTCGTGCCCGGGCCAGGTGAGTGCCGGGGCGTTGGGGTCTTCGAGGAGCTCTTCCCCGAGGTTTTCCGTACCGTCGACGACGAATTTGTTGTCCTGGAGGATGCTGTTGTCGACTTTGACCGAGAAGAGGATGTTGCCCTTGTCGGCGTAGCCGATTACGACCGAAACCTTGCGCCACTGCCCGGCCTTGACCCCGGTGATCTGCTTGCTGAATTTAGCGGGGACATCGGTGTCGGCGAAAGTGCCGTCGAATACGAAGTCCAGGGTGTTTTCCAGTGCCAGCGGTTTGAAATAGGCCGCCCGGGTTTCGGTTTTGAGGAAATCCAGGCTGGTGTCGCCCAGCGATACGGTGGCCTTGCTGGTGTCGGCCAGCATATCGGCCAGCTCGGACGAATATTCCACCGAGACCTTGATGTTCTGCAGGGTGCAGACCACCTCTTCGGGCGAGGTCGTCTGTGCCTTGGTGATCGTAAAGTCGCTCGTCGCCCCGTAGACGGGGTGTTCCCAGGCCGCGTCGGGCATCGTGTCTTCCGAGCGGACTTCCATGCGGTAGGCGCCCACCTTCAGTTCCATCGGCGTCTTGAGCTGCTCCTTCAGCTGGGCATAGGTCATTTCGAGTACCTGCGCGTTGTCGGCGTCGAGGATCTCCACGATAAAGCTGTCCACGTCGGGAGCCGTGGCGCGCGTCCCGGATGCGATGCGTGCGGCCTGCGTCTCGTCCGACGTGTCGTCGGGACGGATTTCGGTTTCGTCGTAGACGACTGTCATCGAGAGGTTGCCGATCGACAGATAGCCGGTCGTCCCGGCGGGCTCGGGGTTCGGATCCTCCTTGTACGGGGGCTCTTCGTTTACACACCCGGTCGCGAAGAGTGCCGCAACCGCTAACATCGTAAGAAATTTGGTAAATGTTTTCATATCTTTCCCTGTTTTTATTTCTTTTCGGTATCGTCGATGGCTCCCTCGTTGACCTCGCAGTCAAGCGTCCGGGTATCGGTGTAACTGTCGCCGAGTGTGATGGTCAGCGTGGCGCTGCCCGCGTTTTTGGCATCGTAGGTGATGATGTGGCAGGTGCGCGGCGTCGAGCGTCTGGGCGGAGAAAGTCACCTCGGGGCCTTCCCCCGTGCCCGTCGGGCTCTGGCGGCGTGCCGTGCCGGTCACCGTGAGCCGCGTGCCACCCTTGACGAACACTGGTTCGTCGGCAGGGTCGCTGCCGGGCGTGAAGGCGAATTCATTGCCCGAGGCCGTCGTCACGGTGAACCTGGCATCGTGGAAATAGGCGAGGAACTGCTCCGTGGCGCGGATTACCACCTGCGAATTGGCCACCGTGGCGGTCAGGTCTGCATTTACCGTGCGCCGGGGCAGCACTTCGATCTTTTGTTCGGCATAATAGTAAGGTTTGCCGGCTCCTTCCGCATCGGGGTCGCCGTGGGCGATCGCGACGGTGTAGCTGCCCATCCGGAAGACGGTTTCGCTCTGCTCGAACTCGGTGAGCGTATCCCATTTCTGCGTGCCCGTTTCGCCCGTTACCGTGAGCGAGAAAGCCCCGGCTGCGGGCGCTTCGGGCGTGCCTGAAGCCTCGGCCGAAGCCGTGTCGATCGACGTGTCGGCCGTGCAGCTAACGGACAGGGTGCCGTATCCCGTCGCTTCCGTGTCGTTTTCCGTGGAGCATCCGGCGGCCAGCAGGCCCGCCGATGCCAATAGATATATAAGTTGTTTTTTCATAGCAGTCCGGATCGTTCGGTAAAAGATGTTGTCGGGATTCTCGGTTGCCTCGTGCGCTGCCGGGAGGACGGCGGAATGTGCCCCAGCACCGCCGGTCGGATTACCGGTATGTGAAATCTCCCGAGGCGTTTGCATGAGGCCGGATGTCCGGGATTTTATGCGCATGGGTACGAGTTTTTTATTGGCAATGTGCAAAAATAGCCATGCGGCGCGTATCTTGGAAATAAATTCAACGAACGTGCGGTTTTTCATCACGAACACCCTGTCCGGCGAGCATGCCCGTATCTCGTTTTCGCCTTTCACAACACTCGATGCACCCGATGGCCGGCTGTGTCGCTTGTCCGTCGGTTGCGCGACGGCCTGCCGTGGCAGTCCCTCCCCGCAAGAAAAAACCTCCCTGCAATCGCAGGGAGGTCGGGGATAAAGGCCTTTGGCCTTCCGGATATTCCGGCGGGTTAGTATACCCATTCGAAATCTTTGACGTATAGGCTATTACCTGCACATCCATTCAAGTAATCTCCATATCGGCTGGTTGCACATGAAATAACGATAGTATAGTTTCCAGTCGGTGCCCCACTTGAATTGTCATAATAATTTAATGGAATGATTAATTCCGTCATATCCTTAACAGTTTGACTCGGATATACCACACCGTAGGCGATGATTTTCTCCTCCGCACTCAGTCCCACTTTGGTCGCCGGATTCCATACACCGGAAGGGGTTCCTTTTCCCGCAGTCGTTGCATGGCGGTTGCTCCAGTCGGTAATGCATACGACAATACTTGCTTGATCTTGCTCATCGACATTAATATAAGTGCTTGTGCCGGCTGCGGTTACAGTTCCGATCTCTGCTTTGTAGTAAAGTTTGAGAGCGGTAGGTCGTGCTGTGTAAGTGAATTTCTGTCCAAAGCTAACTGTTCCTGTTTGTTGGAATATTCCGTTGAATTTAAAAGTTCCTGTGAATAAATTTCCCGGTGCTAACTGGATGGAGCCAATGCCTGGATTTTTTGCCTGCATGTATGCTGCAGATGTACTTTCGTCATAGGTGCAAAGACTCGAAGCAAATGTATTATTCCCGCTCCCCCAAGAGGTCGAGGATGTGTTTGAGGTTGTGAAGCAACTTGAACTTGACGAGAATCCCGAAAAAATAGGATCACCTTCATTATTTGCAGGAGTGAATATATTTTGTTCAAGGACAATACCGTCTACCAACAACTGATATTCATATTGTTTTTTTGCAAAGAGGCCTGTTTTGTTATTTGCAGTGTAGATTGTGAGCCCTGCTTCATTTTCACCAGATGTCCATGTCGGTTTGATTGTAGCGGTATAGTTCCCGTCACTATTGGAAACAACTTCTGCTGTATTCCATTCCGTTTCACCTTTAATCCTGTATTGTAAAGATACGGATTGCGCATTTTTATCTATGTTGTTGATAGTCAGAGATGCTGTGTTAGCCCAAAGGTCTGTTTTTTCGAGCGAGACTTTTGTTGGCATTTGGAATTTCAGTTCTTGGGTTGTAGTTTGTCCTGCGAGGTCTGTTACAACTACCTCGAAAACATGCATGCTGCCGGCAGGAGCTCCAATGGATTCAATTAATGGAATCAGCAGTGTGATATTGAAATCAATGGATTTTTTATACTGTATTTGGCTGCAGCAACTTAATCCGAGGTCATCTTCGTATGATACGGGTAAATTTTCTGATAGTACTTTATCAGTGAAAAGATTGAGTTGGCTAATGCTGAGAGAATTGAGTATTTCGGAAGAAACATTAACTACAAGATTGGCAATTCCGCCCGGGGCATTAATTTTAATATTTGCCTGATAATCTGTTCCGCATTTTGTAATATCATGTACTGCATCCATATCTTCCCCCAGCCATACGAGCGACGGGGCGTCGATGGGGGCGAACTGCAGGTCGGAGACCGCTTTCGTATAGAGCGTTCCGGCTTTGAAGGCTTCGGTGCGGTTGACCGTGACCGTAGCCATCTGGTTGTCGGAGCCGATTACGTCGAGCGTCAGCGTGGGGTAGAGGTCGGCCGGGACGTTGAAGAAGGCTTCGACCTTGTCGGCGCTCGCCCCATCGGGCGTGTATTGCAGTGCGATGACGTTCGACTGGTCGGTTGTGCTGAGGGTGGCAGCCGTTTCGGCACCTCCGTTCTCGAGGGCGAGATCGAGGCTCGAGGCCGAAAGCTTTTGGGTTTCCCCGCCGGCGGTCAGCAGCAGGTATTTCACCTTGTCGGCCTGCGTGGCGATGGAGAAATCGAGGATCGACGTGAGGCGGTGCAGCGTGAAAGCTACGGGGTTGCCGTCCACTTTGCCCGCCTCGTCGGCTGCGCCGTATGCCTGGGGAGTAGCGACCAGCGCGTCGTAGGCGCTGTTGAAATCGTTGCCCGTCTGCGTACGCAGGTTCCCGAACGGGAGGTTGGCCGTGGTACCTGTGACCTGCGCGTGGGGGAAGAACGCATAGTAATTGCCGCCGCCCGCTACGAAATCGTTGAGCGAACCTTCGAATGCGGCCGAGGCGGTGTTGTAGTCGAACTTAGCGGCTGTGGCGGGTGCCGTGCCGCCGGTTTTGACCGGCAGGATGCCCAGGGCGTCGCCGGCTTCCCATTCGGCCGTGAAGACGCTTTCGCCGACATTGATGTTGGCGCGGGTGCCGTCGTTTTCGGCGACATTGGCATAGACTTTAATAAGCGAACCGTTGCTGGTTTCCGGAGTGGCATTCGCCTCGTCGAACTTGTTGCAGCCGGCCAGCAATACGAGGGCGGCTGCACAGAAGAGCGGTTTAAGAATTTTTTTCATGGCGCTGCGGTGTTAGGCTTCGTCGGATTCGCTCATGAAGCTGTCGTCATAGGACATCGGACTAACAGGCCCGCTTGGATTTGATGTGGCAAACCCCTTTTCAGTCGTAATCTCGATTACTTCGATGGTAGGGACAGAGTACTTCCCCCCCCCTTGTTTGGCTAATTCAATTCCCATGATATGCAATAGTTTAAAGTTACGTAACAAAAGTAGATTCGCGTAGCCGTAAATGAAAATAAATTCAATGAACCGGAGGATTTTTCCAATGAATCAGCCGATTTGAGGGATGGCGGCCGGACTGAAATGATAAGATGAAAAACGTAAAAGTATGTACGGTGGACAAAAAAGGCCATCCGGGAAATCCGGATGGCCTTGTGACGAGGGTGCCCCTGTCTGTTATTTCACGTATTTGTCGAGCCAGCCGAAGAATTCGCGGTTCCAGACGAGCGAGTTCTGGGGTCTGAAGACCTGGTGCGCCTCGTTTTCGAATTCCACCAGCCGCGCCGGGATGCCGCGCACGCGGGCTGCCGTGAAGGCTTCGAGCGACTGCGTGTAGGGGATGCGGAAATCGTACTCGCCCGTGAAGATCAGAATCGGCGTGTCCCATTTGCTGACGAATTTGTGCGGCGAATTGGCGTAGGAGCGCTGTGCGACCTGGTTCGACCGATCCCAGTAGGGGCCTCCGTAGTCGTTGTTGATGAAGAACAGTTCTTCGGTCTCGCCGTACATCGACTCGAAGTTGAAGATGCCGCAGTGGGCGATGAACGCCTTGAAACGCTTTTCGTGGCAGCCGGCCAGGAAGAATACCGAGTAACCGCCGTACGATGCCCCGACGCAGCCCATGCGGGTTTCGTCGGCCCACGGCTCCCCGGCCACGTCGTCGATGGCCGAGAGGTAGTCGCGGATGTTCTGCCCCGCGTAGTCGCCCGATATCTGGTCGAGCCACTCCTGCCCGAACGAGGGCAGGCCGCGGCGGTTGGGCGCCACGACGACGTAGCCCTGCGCGGCCATCAGCTGGAAATTCCAGCGGTAGCTCCAGAACTGCGACACGACGCTTTGCGGGCCGCCCTGGCAGTAAAGCAGGATGGGGTACTTCTTGTCCGGGTCGAAATCGGGCGGCAGGATCACCCACGTCAGCATCTGCTTGCCGTCGGTGGTCTTCACCCAGCGTTTCTGCACCTCGCCCATCCTGATGTTGTCGTAAACCGGTTTGTTGATGGCCGAAAGCTGCGTCAGCGTGCCGTCGGCGGGGTCGACGCCGAAGAACTCGGTGGCCATCGAGATCGTGCACATTTCGGCGACGATCCTATCGCCGGCCATCGAGAAGGCGTTGATGTCGTGGTCGCCGCGGGTTACCACCTCTACCTCGCCTACGGAGGGTGAGATGCGGCAGATCTGGTGTGTCGCCTCGATCGGTGCGATGAACCAGATGCGGTCGTTGCCCTCCCAGACGACGTTCATGGCGTTGTAGTCGAAATCCTCCGTCAGATCCTGCATCTCGCCCGTCCGGCAGTCGTAGAGGAACAGGCGTGCCTTGTCCGACTCGTTGCCTGCGCGGCGCTGTGAAAGGAAGGCGATTTTCGTGTCATCGGGCGACCATACGGGGTATTTGTCGTAACCGGCCATGACGGCCTTGTCGCTTGCGACGGGCTCCCCGGTATTGACATTGACCGGCTTGCAGATGTTCTGCGTCACGCCGCTTTCGAGCACATAGACGAAGATGTCCGAGTCGGTCGAAACGGCGTATTCTGTGCCGGTGAGCGGCTTGCAGGTATAGGCCAGCATCGTTCCGGCGTTGTTCCAGGCGATTTCGGCCATGTCGAAATAGGGCGCCAGCGGGGCGTCCCACTGTGCATCGGGCATGATGTCCGTGCCTCCCGTCACGAGGCCCTTGCCCAGTTCGCCGATGAAGATATGGCGGTAGGAGCCTTCGTCCCAGTAGTCCCAGTGGCGGGCCATCAGGTCGTCGTAGATGCGGGCCTTCGACTTGTCCATGTCCTTGTATACGTCCGACGATTTGCGCCGCGCCGTCTGCACGGCCTGTACCCACCAGATGTGCTTTTCATCGGGGCTGACACCGAATCCTTCGACGTCGGGGACACCCTCGCCCCCGCCGCTGCCCGTAACCTGGGTCGCGTCGCCGCCAGCGGCGTTCATCCGCCACACCTGCATCGAGCCGCTGCGATCCGACAGGAAATAGATTTTCCGCCCGTCGGCACTCCACTTGGGATCGGCGTTGTTCGACGCCGTGTCGGTAAGGCGCGTCACGGCGCCCGATGCCATATCCTGCACCCAGATGGTCGTCACGCCGCGGTTTTGGGCCATGTTGTAGTCGGTTTGCGCATAGAGGAGCGTCTTGCCGTCGGGCGAGAGCGACGAGGAGCCTGCACGGCTCATTTTCCACATCACCTCGGGGGTGAGCCTGCCTGCGGCGATTTCGTCGGCCGTCAGGGCGTTGTCGATCGTAAGCGGTTGCGGGCGCCTGTCGTCGCATGCGCCCAGTCCCACAGCTGCAATAGCCATAAAAAGGAGTAATTTTTTCATTTTGGTCGGGGTTTCTTCTATATTATTCGTATTTTCGCGTTCAAATCGAGCCAGCATGGACTATACCGTATATTTTGCAGATAAAGCCGTGGTTTTCACTGCGAAGACCCCTGGCGAGGGATGGTATGCCGTGACGCCCGCACCGGACGGCGGCATATCACGAGCGAAGGTAACGAAAATTCTCGAATCGTACAACAAGGCGGCTGTCGTCACGCCCGATCCCGGGGCGGCGTTCGGGGCCTTTGCCGCGGAGTTCGCGCTTATAGAGGCGGCGGGCGGCGTGGTGGTCAACGATTGCGGCCAATGGCTGATGATCCGCCGCAACGGCCGCTGGGACTTGCCCAAGGGGCACCTCGAATGCGGCGAGCGGATCGAGGAGTGCGCGGCCCGCGAGATCGAGGAGGAGACGGGTGTCCGCGCCGGGGTGGTGCGACCCCTGTGCGATACGCTGCATGCCTATTATTTCCCCAAGACCGAACGCTGGGAGCTGAAACGCACCCACTGGTACGAGCTGCATACGGCATCCTGTGCCCGGCTTGTGCCTCAGGCCGAAGAGGGGATTGAGCAGGTGGTGTGGTGTACGCCCGCGGAGGTCACCCGCAACCTGCGGGATGCTTTCCCGACGATCCGCTGCGTGGTGGCGGCGATGGGAAAGTAGCGCGGCGGCGATCATAGGGGTTGGGGTGACGCCGGGTCGTTCCGGCCGTCTTTTCTGGCCGGCGTAACCGGTGTGTTTCCCCGCCCTCCCCCGTGGCTTTCTCTTCGGAGCCTTCCCCTGACCTTCCCCAGATCTTTTCCCTGATACTTATCCGGCGATGCCCGGCGGAGCCCGTACCGGTTCCCGTCAGGCGAACAGGTCGTTGAGCGATTCGCTCATGCTCGGATGGGTGTAGATCGAATTGCTCAGGTCGTGTGCCGTGACGCCGTGCTTCATGGCTGTGGCGACGGTGTTGATGACTTCGCCCGATTCGGCTCCGAAGAGCGTGCACCCCAGTATCTCGTCGGTCTTGGCGTCGATGACGGCTTTGAGCACACCCTCCGTCGAACCCAGTATCCGCGAACGCGGGAATGCCGCGACGGCGATCCTGTTGACGCGGATGTCGCGCCCGGCCTTGCGTGCCTCCTCTTCGTGCATGCCCACATGCGAGAGCGTCGGTTCGATGAAGACCGAATAGGGAACGGGGCCCCGGTTGGCCGTGGTGCGGGCTCCGTCGCCCAGCAGCACGTCGCGTATGATCCGGAAGTCGTCCAGCGAAACATAGGTGAATTGCAGCCCGCCCGTCACGTCGCCTGCGGCGAAGACACGGGGAGCCGTCGTGCGCAGGTGTGCGTCGACCCTGACGGCACCCCGGTCGTCGGTTTCGATCCCGGCGGCCTCGAGGTTCAGCCCTGCGGTGGCGGGGCGGCGTCCCGTGGCGAGCAGCACGGCGTCCCCGTCGATTTCGTATTTTCCGCCTGTCTGTGTGTCGGCCACGGCGACCCTGACGCCCCCGGCGGTGTCGCTCACCGATTCGACCCGCGCGCCTATGCGGAATTCGATGCCCTTTTTTTCCAGCGCCTCCCGTACGGCGGCCGCAATGTCGCGGTCTTCGCGCGGGATCAGCTCCGCAAACCCTTCGAGCACGGTGACTTTCGATCCGAATGAGGCGTACATCGAGGCGAATTCCAGCCCGATGTATCCGCCGCCCACGATTACCAGGTGCTGCGGCAGCTCTTCGAGCTCCATGATCGAGGTGCTGGTATAGACCCGCCTGCTCTGCGCGATGCCTTCGATGGGCGGGATTACCGTCTCGGCGCCGGTGTTGATGACGATGTATTTGCCGCCGATCTGCTGCGTCCCTTGGGTGGTTTTCACGGCGACGGTTTCCGGGGAGGCGAAACTGCCTTCGCCCGTGTAGACGTCGATACGGGCGTTGTCGGCCAGCTTGTGGTAATTCTTGTCCCGCAACAGGTCGACCAGCGCCGTTTTCGAGGCGACGGACTCCCTGTAATAGTCCCGCCGCTGCCCGAAGGTCAGCGGGTGCCCTGCGGCTGCGAGCCCGGCACTGTGGATCAGGGCTTTGGTCGGTATGCAGCCGATGTTGATACAGGTTCCCCCGTACATTTTGTCCGAGCGTTCGACCATCGCGACGCTCCAATCGTGTGCGGCCAGTTCGGCGGCGAGGGTCTTGCCCGCTTTGCCGAAGCCGATGATGACGGC
>ERZ836441.2198-NODE-2198-length-16081-cov-3.521777_pt1 | contig 16081 bp, 15 predicted proteins | sample MGYA00519686_ERZ836441 | MGnify/ENA primary metagenome ERZ836441 (study PRJEB31850, sample SAMEA3708800) | human gut metagenome | biome: human gut; feature: human-associated habitat; material: faeces | place: China | collected 2014 ... | reverse complement strand
CGCGCCGCCACCGGCCGCACTCCCCGCGTGCTCGCGCCCTTCGAGTACAACTTCTTCCTGGAGGACATGAAGACCCTGGGGACTCCCGCCCGCCGCTTGCGCTCGGAGCTCGGCCACGTCAAGAAGCAGTGGTGCGCGCTTGCCCCCGAGGACGACTGGGCCGTGGGCGAGGAGAAAGACGCGCTGGAGCTGGCCCATCGCCTGCTCGGTGCCACGAACGCCATGCTGGAAGACGAGGTGGCCTACCTCTGCGGGCGCTACCTGCAAAGTGATGCGGGCGCCGGCGCGCGACAGCGGTTCGCCCTCGTGCTCGCCGACGACTTCCAGAACCTTTCCGCAGCTCAGCAGACCTGCCTGTGCCTGCTCGCCCGCGACCAGCTCATCGTCGCCGGCAATCCGGACGAAACCGTGCGCGTCGCCACGAGTTTCCCGGCACCCGAAGGTTTCGCCACCTTCGACACCCTGCGCCGGAACGTGACCGTGTTTGCCCTGGACACCGCTTTCGGCAACCCCAACGTCACCGCGTTCTGCGATGCCGTTGTCCGCGCGGGCAACGAGGAGGCGCTTGCGGCCGACCAGCGCGAGGGAACCATACGCGACATCGCCACCATGAAGTGGAACACGTCGGACGAGGAATTCAACGGGCTGACGCGCTACCTGTTCGCCGTGAACGCCGAAGACCCCGAGGCGCCCCAATCCGACCTCTGCGTCGTCGCCCCCAACAAGCAGTGGGCGCACGCCTTCGAGCAAATGCTCGTCCGCCGCGGCTTTATGGTGTCGTCGCTGGGCTTCGAGCGCCTTGGCGGCGATCCGCGCGACACGAACCGCGCCCGAGCGCTTATCGCCTACACATCGCTGAACCTGCTGGCCGACCCGGACGACCCGTTCGCCTGGCGCGCATGGGTGGGCTTCGGCAACTACCTCACCTATTCCGACGGCTGGCACTTCCTGATGGAGTGGTGCGACGAGCACGACGCCGGCATCCTGGACGCTCTGGAAGCGGCCGCTGCCGCCCGCACCGCCGGCGAAGCGGAGCCCTTCCCCCGGGCCGAGCGTCTGGCCGAGCGCTATGAGGCCGGCCGCGCGATGATCGCCGCACATGCGGGACGCCGCGGATACAACCTGCTGGCGGCCCTCGGTGCCGACAAGCTGCACGACTTCGCGGCGCTTTCCGCGACGCTGGCCGGCGACGAGGACGCCGCGACCCTGTACGCCATGGTTCGCGAGACGCAGTTCTTCCCCACCCACGAGGCCAACGTCCGCGCCGTGCGCGTCAGCTCCTACGAGCAGCTGTGCGGCTGCGGCTACCGCGCCCTGTACGTCACCGGCTGCGTGGACGGCTTCATGCCCGCCCGCGACGCCTTCGAGGTGGTCTCCACCGACGCCGACCGCGACCGCGTGCGCGAGGCCGATCGCCGCACGTTTGCCGCTGGCGTCGCCAAAGCCACCGACGCGTTGATGTTCTCCACGTTCAGCCGCGCCCCGCTCGAGTTGGCCGAGCGCACGAAGATGCAGGTGGCCCGCGTGCGCATGGAAGACGGCGAGCGCATCGCCACCCTGCGCCCCACCTGCTTCCTGGAAGAAGCCGGCGCCGCAGCGCCCATCACCTTAGGCGGCCAGGCCCTCCTCGCCGACGCAGGGATCGACTAGGGCCACGGCAGCCCATCAACCGCCGACAAACCCTCTCAAGAAAAGCCCCGCAACCGGGGCTTTTCTTGTTTCGCCATCCCCCCCTCACCGCCGGACGGTATCCCTCAATTGCTTGAGAAATGACGGTTAGCGTAGTTTTTCTCCTTCCTCGCTCTTCATTCTGCTTGGAAAACAGCGGGTAGCGTAGTTTCTGGGTACGCTACCCGTTGTTTTCCAAGTAGCTTCCTCTCGCACACCGCGGGGCAGCACGCGAAAATGGGTCGGCCCCGCCGAGGAGGGGCGGGGCCGACGAAGGGAGGGGAAAGAAGGAAGGGGTTAGTAAGGTTTGGGCCGCTAAAGGCCGCTTAAGCTTCCACGGAATCCAAAAGCTCGCGCAGGACGGCTTCGTCCTCCTGCAGGGAGCCGAGCGTCAGCTGCCCCAGACCCTGGTAGAACAAGGTGCGGGCGTGCATGCGCATATCGGCGACCAGCATGGGAACCCAGTTCATGAGGTGATTCTCCAAAAAGTCGTAGGACGTGCGCAGGTAGGCGATCGCCTCGTCCTCGGCGTTGTCGGACAGCGCCTCGGCGGCGCGAAGGGCCATGCGCTGCATGAACTCCAGCTCCAGCGCGATGTGATCCTCGGCCTCGTTCCAGTTGCCGCGTTTCAGCTCGTTCTCGCGCAGCGTGGCGAGCACCTCGGCGCGGGCCTCCTGCATGAGCAGGCGGCGCTCGGACGTGTACACCGACTCGTACGGATAGGCGGCGGAATACCCGTTCACGCCGTGGCCGATAAACGTGCTCACGTAATCGATGGCGAGCTCGGTCACCGAGTCGTCCCAGGCGCGCTTCAGGTAGTCGTACAGCTGGTGGTAGCCCTCATCGGCGGCCGCATTGCCCGTGGCCTGGGGAAAGCGCATCTTCTGCAGCTCGCGCAGGGTCGCAAGATCAATCTCCTCGCGGAACAGACGCGCCAGCATGCCGTAGGATCGGGCGCGGGCGTTCATCAGCTCGACGAGGTTCACATCCTCGGAAGCGGCAGCTCCCTCGACGACGGCTTCTTCCATAACGACCATAGCGTTAAGCCTCCTTCGCGCTCTTCAGCTCGGCGAGCATAGCCCGCCCCAAATCGGTCAAACTCCAAGCTCCATCGCCCCAGATGACGCAGTCGCAGGTTTCCAGCACGTCGATGAAGTGCTGGCCGAAGCGGCGCGGCGACTTGGTGATCTCCATGGAGTCGGTCAGGCTCTCAATGGCGTCCAGCTTTCGCGGCGCCTCTTCAAGGGCTTCCATAACCGCCGCGTACACCTCGGCGTAGCGCGCCTCGTCGGACCCCAGCACAACCGCGCGGAAGCTCTTGCCGGCGAGGTACTCCGCGCGCAAGGCCAACGCCTCGGGAGTCGCGCGCCACACCGGATCCACGGTCTCGCGAATCTCCAGGTACGCCACACCCTCCTCGGCGCTCTCGTGCTCCTCGGACACGTCGGGCATCTCCAACGTAAGCGCTCCGGCGCGCTCCAACATGCGGCAAAACGTCATGGGAGCGTATACCGACCAGTTGTCGCGCTGCCACTCATCCACGCGCTCGGAAATGACGCTCGAGGGGCAGCCGCCCTCGCACAGGCCGATGATGTTCAGCAGCACGGGCCGACGGTTGGGGTTGCGGACAATGAGCGCCTGAAGCGCCTCGGTGGCGCTGCCTTGGCGTGCCGGCGAGTACACCGGATCGTGGTGCACCGTCTCGGGCATGTTGCGCATGGTGGGGTAGTCGATGGTGTCGTAGGGGTTCTCGTCGTCCATCCATTCCTGGTCGATCTCCGAGTCGTCCACCGCCAAAGGGTCGAACTCGTCGTCGAAGGCGAGCAGCTCGAGGGTGTCCCCGGCACTCGCGCAAGAACCCTGATGCTGATAGGCCATACAGGTTTCCTCTCTCGTTTCGCGTGCGGTCGTCATCGCGAACCCCGATGCGCGGAAGGCTCTTTTCGCCCTTCGTTCGCTCGAGCAATCCGATAGCAGACGCCGCTTCCTATCCTCTTCGTCCTACATTCTAGGAAGCATCGCGGCGCCCAGCTCATACGACCAGGCCCATCTTTGCGAAAAGCGGCATCATCCTCTCGTGATGATTTCGCCCTTCCACGAGGATGATTGTGCGCTGCACCTGGGGTTTTGCCCTTGACCTTTTCCGTGCGCGCGCCATAATGGGGCTGCGTTGCGAAACTGCGGGGCGACCACGATTGAGGGAGCACTTATGACCAACGCAGCATTCGGCAAGAAGGTTCTTGCCATCGCGGTTCTGGCCTGCCTGTGCGCAGCCCTGATCGCTGTCCCGGCGTACGGCTTCTACTACGTGCACGACGACAGCGTGTCGGATTCCTCTGACGGTCTGGGTAGCTACGAGGTCTTCATGGTGGTCGACGAGACCGCCGTGGGAGGCGACGTGCACTCCGACCTGATGTTCGTTCCGGCGGGCAGCACGGCCGATGTCGTCCTTACCGAGGGCATCATCTCCAGCGAGAACCAAAACGGGCTGGACGCCATTCACAACTATGACGTTCAGTCGGTGGCCGACTACCTCGCCGCCAATGGTTACAACGCTGAGATCAGCGTGTATGCCACCGGCGAGCAGCAGGCCTACAAGGACGCGGAAGGCGCCTACGCCGCCACGTCCCAGAACGTGAGCGAGGCTTACACCGCCCCCGCGAAGGGCGATGGCTCGACCGTTCTCGATCGCTACGACAACGTGGTGATCACGGTGACCAAGTAGGTCGCCGACCGTTGCAGGGCCATCGTCGACCAGCGGTGGCCCTGCGCATCCTGCGCAGGGCGCGCACGCGAGGTCGCAGGCACGAGCCGGAACTCGCACGCAGCGCGGGCCACGGGAAAGGGGCTTGGGAAGGCGGGGTTGACGAAGCATCATCCGCTATCTATAATCCCCTGACTCAACTATTAAGCACCATCTTGCCTGGTGAGACGGCCGGGCGCACAGGAGGGGGATTATGGGGTTTCAGGTTCCTCGCGTTACGATCAAAATCGACTTCAAGGAAGGCGCATCCTTCGGCGAATTAAGTCTCATTTCGTTCGGCTACGGCCTGCATCAAGCGTGGATCTACAGCTCCATGTTCGACAAAGGCGGCATTTTCGGAACCGGAGGCCTCCAGGCCGGGCCCTTCAACGATCAACTATCCCTGGCCTATTTCGTCTCGATCCTCATCTACGGCCTGCTGCTGCTTATCGCAAGCATCCTCGACACCAAGCTCATCCGGGCGCTGCACGCCACCCCCACCCTCATTGCAGCCGCACTGCTCGGCGCAACAGGAACGCTTCTCTTGCTCGGGTCGGGCGCGGAATCGCCCTTCGACGGCAGCACGCTGCAAATCATTTCGGGCATCTTGACGGGAACGGGCTCTTCCATCTTGCTGCTTGCTTGGGGCATCGCCTTCTCGCGGCGCGACTCAGCCTCCATCATCATTAACGGAGCGCTCTCCATCGCCATCGGATTCGGCATCTACGGCCTCGTGCTACACCAGATCCCCTTTCCGTGGGGCGGCGTGGCAAGCGCCCTCATTCCCTTTGCGGAAATCGCCCTTCTGCTTGTGCTGCGTCGCCACGTGAGCCTCGATTTCGACAATCGCCAGCTCTTTTTCCAGCCGCTGCCCATCAATCACGCACGTTTCGTGATGCGCTTCGGATTGCCGGTGTTCTTCCTCGGAGTGGCCCTGGGCATCATGCGCCAAACCTCCATTGAGACCATCCTGCCCGGCAGCGCCTTCGAAGATCAGGCGTTGCTGTTCGTCACCGCCTGCGTCGCCACGGTGCTCATTATGGTGACGTTTCTCGCCCTCGGCGGCGACGAGCGCTGGCATATCTTCTTCCGGCCGCTCATCCCGTTCATCGCCGTAACGGCCATTTTCATCCCCTTCACGACCGGGGGCACGTCGTTTTGGGGGACCTCGGTGGTGCTTGTCGGATACATGTCCTTCGAGGCGCTTATGTGGATCTTCTTCTCGGAGCTCTCCCAGCGCTTCCGCCTCTCCCCCATCTTCGTATTCGGCCTCGGCCGCGGTGTTATGGCGCTGGCGGCCCTCGGCGGCTCTACCTTGCCACTGTTCACCGGGGCCCTCGGGACGCCCACCGGCCTCGGCGAAATGGGCACCGTGCTCATCGTGCTTGTGGCCATGATGCTTGCCTACGCCCTTCTGCCCGACGAGCACGAGATGGCCGCTATCGTTGCCGTGACGCCGAAGAGGGGCGCCGCCGCGCAGAACCTTCCCCGCACCCCGCTCATCGTGGTGAACGAGGGGGACGCGGCAACGGCCGTCCACACAAGCGATGAGGCGCCCGAGATCGCCGATGCGACCTCGTGGGAGCGGGCCGTGGCCTCCGCCCTCGCCGATTTGGGCGACCCCGAGGAGGTGCTCGAGGCGCTTTCCGCCGCGGCAACCACCGCAAACCGCGGAAACGCCCCGCAGGAGCAAGGTGTCGACGCAGAGGGAATCGAAGACGAGGTCGAAGGAGGAGGAGTCGAAGCCGCCGCGACTGGCGCTGCGACCCCCGCCCCCTCCCCGGCCCGCCAGGCCATGGACTTCTCGCGCTCCATCTTCACTGAGGGTTCCGACGCCACCCCGCCAGCCGAGGACACCCCCGCTGCCCGAGGTCGCTTCCGTCAACGCTGCGAAGTCATCGCCAACACCTACCTGCTGTCGCGCCGCGAGAGCGAGGTCATGTACTACCTGGCCCGCGGCTACAAGTCATCTCACATCCAGCAGCAGCTCTACATCTCCGAGGGCACGGCGAAGACCCACATCCGCCACATCTATCGCAAGCTGAACATCCACAGCCAGCAAGACCTCATCCACCTCATCGACGGCGTGGAACTGTAGGATGAGAAGCTAGGAGGTCGTCATGCGCACATCTCAGCTTGAGTACTTCACCGCCGTAGCCGAGACGCTCAGCTTCACTCGAGCCTCCGAATTGTGCCACGTGGCTCAACCGGCCATTAGCCAGCAGATCCAGTCCCTCGAGAAGGAGTTGGGGTTCTCGCTTTTCGTGAGAAGCACTAAAGGCGTGGAGCTCACCCCCGCCGGACGCCAGTACCACCAGGACATCTCAAGCGTGCTTGCCGCCCTGCGGCGCGCCGACCAACATGCCGCAGCCATCGCCCACGGGCAGGCCGGCACCTTGGATATCGGCGTTGCCAGAAACGGTCATCGCCTCTCTTGAACACGGCTATGTCATGCGCGAAGTGCACGGCTATGAGGCGACTCTCGAAATCGGCTGGGTGCACTTGGTCGACAACGAAAACCCCGCTCTCGCAACTTTCCTCAATTTCCTGAATCATCAGGAGTTATAAGGCATTTATATAAGTATCGAGCAAAGAGATATTTCACAAGCCGATCTTCCCGAACCTACACTGAGGGCGCATCGAGAGGTAGGGAAAAGGAGGATCCCATGAGCAACATTTCACAGCCCACTTTGTCGCGTCGTAATTTCCTGGCAGGAGCCGCCGCCAGCCTTGTCGGCCTGGCCGGAGCCGCCGGCCTCGCCGGTTGCGCCCCGTCCGCCAAGAGCACCGAGGAGACCGATCTGGCCGCCACGGGCGCCGAGCCAACCCTCAAAGAGCCCACCGAAACCCGCGAGGCCGACATCGTCATCGTCGGTTCTGGCGCCGCGGGCTGCTTCGCCGCTTACGAGGCCGCCAAATCAGGCGTAGGCAACATCCTTGTCGTCACCAAGAGCGGCAACGCCACCGACTCCAATTTCAACGAGATCACCGGCACCGCCTCGGTGGAAACGGCAGCCTTGAAGGAGGCCGGCGAAACCTTCACCGTGGAAAACATGTACCAGCGCATGATCAACTACGCCCACTGGACCGTGAACGCGCGCCTTCTGCACGAGTGCGTCAAGCTGCTGCCCAGCAACATCGACATTTTCGACGAGATGGGTGTGGAAACCATGGTGCTCGGCGACCGTTACAATTTCGGCTTCTTGAACGTCCACGGTTTCACGGAGAAGAACAAGGGCGTGAATTTCGAGGAGGGCCTACAGGCTCTGGGCGTTGAATTCCTTTACGATGCCCCGGCAACCGCCATTCTCATGGAGGATGGCGTGGCGACAGGCGTGCAGTGCGAGAGCGGTAAAGATGTCATCAACGTGAATGCCAAGGCCGTGCTCGTGTGCACGGGCGGCTACCTCGCCAACGAGGAGAAGGTTGCGGCTGAATACGGCGGCTGCAAGGTAGTGAACATGGGTTCGCTCAACAACACCGGCGATGGCGAACGCATCGTGCTGGCCGCCGGCGGCGAGGCCACGCTGCACGAGAAGCGCTACTACGCCATCTTTAGCGAGAATACGGTGAATGCTATGAAAGACTCGCCCTACTATCAGAGCATCGGCGCCCCGGCCGTATGGACCTCGGCTGCCACCATGTTCAACGCGCCCCTGGCTAACTTTGATGCGAACCTAGCGTCGGCCCAAGAGGAGGGCTGGTGCTTCAAGGCATCGTCCATCGCCGAACTAGCCGAGGTGACGGGGCTTGAGGCACTTCCCGAAACGGTGCCCGAATACGACTCCTACGTAGCCGCCGGAGCCGATCCCGACTTCCTCAAGGATCCGGCGTTCCTCCAGCCCATCGAAGACGGCTCGACCGCTTACTACGCCTTCGAGTACAACCCGAGCGCTTTCAACACTTTCGGCGGCCCGCGCACCGACGAGCAGTGCCGCGCGCTGGACGCCAACTCCGATCCCATCCCTGGTCTGTACGTCGCCGGCGTGGAGAACGGAAGCCTGTTCTGCTCGCCTTACTACGCCGTGGGCGGCTCCTGCTCCGGCCTGTCGCAAGCCTCGGGACGCGTGGCCGCCAAGGCGATGGTCGAGGACATCGCCAACGCTTAAGCGCTCTCTTTTCGAAAATAGACCGCGCGTCCGTGCCGAGGCTAAACGAAACCCTCCCCTCTCGGAAAAGCCGTCGCCAGGCGGCTTTTCCGTTGCGAAGGATCTGGACAGCCTCACAACACGCGCCAACACCCAGACTTGCTGGATCCTTCTCGTATCAATCTTCCTTCTTGCTTGAGCACTTCAACATCGCGGTTGACGGTGGCGACGCTCACACCGAGACGCTTGCTTGCCTGGAGAATGGAGCTAGACGGCTCTTCCTCGAACATGCGCAGCAGCAGCTCACGCCTCTCGCCGGCGCCTACCCTTCTGCAGGTGGGAGCATCCCTATCCTTCTCCGTCGACAAACTACCCTCGCTCCCATAGCCCCGAGAGGCCACGCTGCCTTCGTGCGCAAAATCCCCCGAGGCGTTTCCGAATTGCTCTTTCTCGTCTTGGCGGGCGAAAATGGTCACAAGAAAATAGAGGCGCTCCTCATCGGTCTCGAAGATGGGATCGGGAGAGCCGTTGTTCCTCAGCGCGGCGAGCATCTTCCTTATGCCAGTGTTGCGGCCCTCAGTGAGACCCAGCTCCTTCAGGTACTCGCCCACCCGTCGGTTTCGGTACCGTCGGCTCACCGCCCGAAATTGCCTTAGGCCCTCGGCGCTGATGGAGCGGTCGGCTCCGGGAAAGCTGAGTAATTCAATGCGGTCGGGCAGAACGCGCACCTCTATGGGCTCGCGCACATCGTAACCCTTATGATAAACAGCGTTCGCAAGCGCTTCCTCGATCGCATCGTAAGGATAGTTGAAGTAGCGATCGGACTCGGCTCTGTCGGGGTACTTCCGAACACGTTCCTCGATGACATTGTTCCTCAGGTAACGCAAGGCATCTTGCATCTGATGGTGAAGGGGGCCTGCAAAAATATGCTCCTCAAGTCGACTGCCTCCCTCCCCTTCGGGCAGTTCAACGATATCGATGCGCGCATAGGGGAAAAAGCGTTCCGGCTCCGACGCGAAGAACAAGAGCCCGACGTTTTTCGGCTTCAGGTATTCCTTGGGACCCTGCACGATATCCATGCGCTGACAGAGTTCTACGAAGTCCATCGTATCGGCTTCCGCGTACAGCGAGCTTCCCACCTCGCGAAGATATCCCTTGATGAGCGTGATGTTCAGGTCGTCAACTTCCGCTCCATGGTGCACGCGATCATCGAAAGGGACATTATTGGCGAGGTTGTACAGGTCGCGTCTCTCAGCCTCGGATGGCGACAGAGTGCTCGCCATTTTGCGTATCCAATAAATCCGCTCGCTCTTTTTCCCCATGCTTTTAGGGGAGGAGTAGGGACGCACGCTTCCGCCGGGCGCCCAAACGACGATGAGGGCTTTGCCCTCGTACTCAGCAACGTCCACAATGGGCATGTAGTCGGGCTGGATAAGCTTGCACTTGTTGACCATATCCTTGAGCCACAGATCAACTTTATCCGTCGGCACCCCCACTACCGTTCGATAGCCTGCGGTATCCTCGCGAACGCCAATGACGAGATACCCTCCACCCCAGTTGTCAATATCATTGGCGAACGCGCAAATAGTCTTGAGAGATGCCTGCGGATCCCACGTCTCCTTGAATTCGATGCGCGCACTTTCCACAATAGTCCCTTCGATCAGGGTTTCTATACTTGTCGGAAGTCCCATGGCATCTCCTCATCACTATCATATTGTTGCAGGATGATAGTATAAATGATAGTGATGATAGAGTAAATGATAGTATAAACGAGAGTGATGATACTGAAAATGATAGCGATAGGCGAACGATAGCGATGGGCCATCGCCGCTCGTGGGGCATTTGTGGCGATCGCGAACTTGTTCTTGATTAATTCGGTCATGGAAAGTATTATTTGATTCTATTAATAATTTCGGCTCTCAGAGAGAAAGGAGAAGTATGGCCTGTTCATTCCGCTATTTCCTACTTAAACGCTGCCAAGGTTTGACCGGTTTAAACACTACAAGCACGAAGAAGTTCTCCGCCGCCGCCGAGGATGCGCATCCCGAGGCATTCGCGCCGCTTCTTCTGTTTGCGATCTGCGACGGACGCGAGGAATACCTGCTCCGGCGCGCGGAGGGCACGAAAGCGGCCGAAATGTTCGACGAGTTCGTCGAACACTGGCATGCGTCGGGGCGTCCGTTGGAGGTGTACCTGGGCATGTTGCCCGACGGCGACCCGTTCAAAACCATCCTCGTCGAATGGCGCACCGATTCCTCGCGCATCGAGGTCGACCGCAAAATCCTGATCTGGCAGGCTATCCCGGCGGCACCTTTGGCCCGGACCAGAACATGACCCGCGCCGAGGCCTGCCGCGTCACCCGTCTGAACAAGGGCAACTTCTACGCCTTTCTCAAGGGAGACACGTCGAAGATGAGCCGCAAGACGGCCATGAACGCCTACCGCGAAATCGCCGCGCTCTAGCACCCGCAAGGCCGAGCAAAACCGCGCCCGAACGCCACGGGCCCGCAGCCGCAAAAGGGCTGCGGGCCCGTTTTCATTGCGGAAGAGCGCGACCCCGGCAGCCGACTCCGCCCTCCCCTCTCACACTTCTCCGGAAACAGGAGGAAAGATAAGGGCCAGGGAAAGCTCGTCGCCCTCCAAAGAGGCCTCGACCTCTATGTTCTGAGCGGCGGCGAGGCTGGCCACCACAGCGAGACCCAGCCCCGCCCCTCCGTGGGCACGGGCCGCATCAGCGCGGTAGAAGCGCTCGAAGAGGCGATTGACGTCGATAGCCGTCGGATCGGGCACCTTGTTGGAGAAGGTCAAGCTGAGGCCCCGCTGAACGATGGACGGCGCGGACGTCCCATAGCGCAGGGCATTGCTCACCAAGTTCTCGAACATACGAGCCAGCGCCTCGCTGTCAGCCTCGACCACCAGGGACTCGTCGGGAAAGTCCACCAGAGGCTCCCATCTGCGCTCTTCGAAAGCGGGAAACTGACCGGTGAGCACTTCGGCGAGCACGGGCATAACGGCGAGGGGGCGCATATCCAGCTCGGCGGCGGCATCGGTGGCGCGGGCGTAGGCGAACAGCGCGTCCAGCAGGCCCTCCATATCGGTCAAGCGCGCCTCGGCCGCCTGCAGGTAATGGGCGCGACGAGCATCGTCCGGCTCCTCGGCGGCCAGGGAGACGTAGCCCTTCGCACCCATGAGCGGCGTGCGAATGTCGTGGGACAGGCTCGCCAGATCGCGCTGGAACTGGCGCTGCTCGGCGGCGCGCTCGCGCTCGCGTTGGTCGGCGGCATCCAGCGTGCCGTTCACCGCGCGGGCCAGATCGGCGAAACCAGATCCGGGCATTTCGGTGGTCAGGCGGCTGTTGGAACGCCCGTCGCGAGCTCGCAGGAAGCGGGCCATACGACGAAGCTCGTGGCCGTACAGCAGCACCATCGCGAACCCGCAGAGCGCCAGGCCTCCGAAGCAAATGGCAAGCGTCACAACTGTCCTTTCTCGTTTCGTTTGTTGCAGAGCACCTGTCGCATGGCTCTAGTTGTGGCAAGGGGCGACCGAGGTCGCCCCCTACGGAGACTAGCATGCAGTGAGACGTTGTCACGCCACTCCACCGGATATCTCCTACAAATCGCGCTTGCGCAGCGGGCCGAACGCCAGCGCGGCGCAGAGGGCGACTGTGGCGGTGCCCACGATGAGTACCTGCACGGCGAGGGGCGCCATGGTCAGCGGAGCAGCAGCAGGCGTCGCGAGCAGCGTCGAGGCATGATTGCCCACATTCTGCATGCACGACGCGAGCATCCACGGCTCCAGCGCGCCGATCCAGGGCACACCTCGCCCCAGCAGAAGCAGCACCTGGCCGAGAAGCGAGCCGGCGATGCCGGAGCTGACCACGAGCGCCCAGGCCACCCCGGCCCCGGCGCTGCGGGTCGCCCACACGATGACCGCCGTCGTGCACCCGTAGGCGAAGGCCAGAAGCCAGGCCAACCCGAGGAAGAGCGCCAGATCGCCCAACGGGCTTGCCGCCGCATAGGTGAAACCTGCCGCCGCGAAGGACGCCGCTCCGGCCAGGGCGGCCACGGCCAGATAGAAGGCCGCAAGAAGACCGACGAGTACCAGCTTCTCGCCGTAGTAGCGCACACGTCCCCGGCGATCCATCACCAGGTTGCGCGCGAAGCGCATGGAGAAGTCCTGGGCGAGGAAGAGTGCCGTCACCAGCGAGACGACCATGGCCAACGCCCCTCCCGACACCGCCATATCTCCCAGCATATCGGCCGGCGAGGCCAGGGTGCGCATGTCGCGGGACACTCCTTCGAAATCGGCGTCGCTGAGCGCCTCGGGATTGTCGGCGACGAGATCCCACAGCTCGCTCGAGGCGAATGCGGAATCGCTTGCCGTCTCATCGTCGCGCATGCTGTCCTCTTCGGATTCGGCCGACCCGGCGGCCTCGGCAGCGCCTAGCGTGTCCAGCTCATCCAGCGACAGGCCGCGCCCCGAGGCGCCGGCCGCAGCCGCGGCCTCTGCCGATGCATTCGCAGCGCCAGCTTCCCCTTCGCCCAGGACGCCGGCCCCGCCGGTCGCCCCATCGCTGACGTTCACGGTCATCTCGAAGCTCGTCGCCGTCATGCGCAAAAACTCCGGCGAGGACACCCAGTGCATCATGCCGGCCGCCAGAGCGGACAGAGCCACCAGCACGATAGCGGCCACCCAGAACATCTTGCCGTGCACGAGGCGATATACGTCGCTCTTCAGCAAGTTAAACATACTGCGCGCCCCCTTCCATCAGTTCCACGAAGTACTCTTCCAAATCGCGATGGTCTTGAGACAGCTCGCGCACCACCTCGCCGGAGCGGGCAAGCAGGCGGCTGATGGCACCATCGTCGTAGTCGCCCGCGACGACAAGGGCCCCGTCCGGCTCCGCTTTGAAGGCGAGCGCGGGATACGCCTCTTCCAAAAGCGCCAGGGCCCGGGCCGGGTTCTCGGTGCGAACGCGCAGGCTGCTGCGACACTCGGCGGCCACCTCTTCGGCCGTCATTTCGCGCACCATGCGCCCATCGGCGATGACCCCGTAGCGCGTGGCCATGCGATCGAGCTGATCGAGCACATGCGAACTGACGACCACTGTGATGCCCAAGGTTTCGTTCACGCGCACGATGAGATTGCGCATGGCGCGCGTCGCCTCCGGGTCGAGCCCGTTGAACGGCTCGTCTAGCAGCAGCACGTCGGGGCTGCCGAGCAGCGCCATGGCGAGCCCCAGCCGTTGCTTCATACCGAGCGAGAACCCGCGCACCTTCTTGTTGCCAACCGAGGAGAGTCCCACGAGCCTGAGCACCTCCTCGCAGCGAGCCGGGCCGTCCACGATGCCCCAGGCGAGCGCCTTCGCCATGAGGTTCCGATAGGCCGACAGGTTCACAAGCAGCCCCGGCTCTTCGATCAGCACGCCGATGCGCCGCACGCCGCCGTCTTCGGGCTCTCCGTCCCCCGCCGAGGCTCGATCGCTTTCGAACAGTACGACCTCGCCAGCCGTCGGAAGGGCGTCGCCGCAGATCATCTTCATGACCGTCGATTTGCCCGCGCCGTTTTTCCCGACGAAGCCGTAGATGTCCCCCGCAGCCACGGTCATGGCGAAATCGCGCACCACAGCCCGGCCGTCGTAGACCTTGGTCAGCCCGCGCGCTTCAATGACATTCACGGCCGTCTCCCTTCTCTCACAGATCCCATCGCTTCCGTCCTTTCTCGCTTATACCGCATTTCCAGCGACTTTCAGTGTGGACGCGGGAATTAAAGAAAGTTCTGGCGAAGCGTTAAGATTGTTTGAAGATGCCGACGCCAACGCATCCGCGCGTATTATCCTGCTTGCCATGGAAACCGTCGCCGACATACTCATCATCGAGGACGACCCCTCTATCAACGAGGTGGTCTGCGCGCATCTGGAGCGTCGCGGCTACCGCTGTCGCCAGGCCTTCTCGGGCACCGAGGGCCTCTTGCTTCTGCGCGAGCAGCGCCCGGACGTCGTTATCACCGATCTCATGCTGCCCGGCGTGCCCGGCGAGGAGATCGTGCGCGCCATCCGCGGCGCCGATAGCGCGCTGCCCATCATCGTCATCTCGGCGCGCATCACCGCCGCCGACAAGATTTCCCTTCTGCAAGCCGGCGCCGACGACTACCTGACCAAGCCCTTCGATTTAGACGAGCTGCAGGCCCGCATCGAGGTGCAGCGACGCCACCATGCCGAGCGCGCGCATGCCGAGACGGCCGTGGGCGCCGCGAAGGCGGACGGCTCCTCGCAGCTGCTCGCCTTCCGCCGCTGGGAGCTGGATCCCGACGGGCGCGTCTTTTGCGTCGACGGCGAGGAGGTGGCCCTCACGCGCACGGAGTTCAACATCCTAGAGCTGCTCATGGGCCGGCCGCAGAAGGTGTTCACCAAGCAGGAGCTCTTCGAGCTGGCTTGGGGCGAGCCCTACTCGGTGGAGGACTCCACGGTGAACGTGCACGTTTCGAACCTGCGCCGCAAGCTGAAGCCCACGGGCACCGACGGCTACCTGCAAACCGTGTGGGGCATGGGCTACAAACTGCACAATGCCTGACGGGCGGCGCCGCAGAGGGCTGCGCCGCACATCGCTCGCTAACATTCCTGATGCTTTTGCTCATGAATGTTGTTGACCTCACCCCCTTTCCCGTCAATTAAGCTCGTAAATCTCCTGAAAACCGTGATGGTCTGGCAGTTTCTCCAAAGTTGACACGGTGAAACACCGCGCACTGTGGGACAATGGGCAGACTTATCCAACTACTCCGGTGAAAGGTTCCGCCGTGTTCGATTTCTTCCGCAAAAAGGGCAACAACCCCGAGGAGCCCGCCAAAGACGGCGGCTCCCAGAACGCGGCCGGCGCCACCGCCTCGGGCCGCACCACCCGCGACGCGCTGGCGGAGTTCACCGCCACGCCGCTGCCGGACGCCATCGACGGGCTGCTGTTCCGCGTCTCCATGGCCGACCCCGCCGACCCGGCCTCCTCTTCGGGCTTCGACGCCTACGCCGCCCGCCTGCTCTCCGAGGCCGAGGCGCCCAGCCTGCGCGCCATCGCCGTGGAGCACCCGGTGGAGCTGCGCCGCCTGAACACCACGGGGCTGTTCTGGTCCATCTTCGACGACAGCACGATTTCAGCCGGCAACCGGGGCACCATTCTGCGCATCGAGTCCGTGCTCGATCGTTTGGCCCTCATTTCGAAGGCCTTGGAAGGCGACGAGGGCACCGCCTTTGTGAGCGCCACGACCGAGAGCGCCTGCAGCGAGCTGGACTGGCAGGTGCTGCGTTCCATCGCCAACGATGCCAACGATTACCTGACCGCCGCCGAACGCGATAACAAGCTGGACACCCAGTACGGCACGACGGGCACCCGCGGCGGCAACTGGGATCTCTCCACGCGTCTGGCCGCCGCCTGCGAGGCCATGGTGCTCCCCTTCCGCCTGGAATACCGCTTCGCCTGCGATGCTGGCACGGGCACTATTGTGGCCAGCGTGTCGCTGCCTACCCCCGACGTGTTCCCGAAGTCGCGCTGGAGCAGCGCCACGGGCCAGTGGGCCGATTGCACCGCCCAGCG
>ERZ836441.2191-NODE-2191-length-16126-cov-4.639039_pt1 | contig 16126 bp, 19 predicted proteins | sample MGYA00519686_ERZ836441 | MGnify/ENA primary metagenome ERZ836441 (study PRJEB31850, sample SAMEA3708800) | human gut metagenome | biome: human gut; feature: human-associated habitat; material: faeces | place: China | collected 2014 ... | reverse complement strand
GCTGGAGGCGTGCCGGCTGGACATGGCCACCCCGGGGACGGTGAGCTGCTGGAGGCGTGCCGGCTGGACATGGCCACCCCGGGGACGGTGAGCTGCTGGAGGCGTGCCGGCTGGACATGGCCACCCCGGGGACGGTGAGCTGCTGGAGGCGTGCCGGCTGGACATGGCCACCCCGGGGACGGTGAGCTGCTGGAGGCGTGCCGGCTGGACATGGCCACCCCGGGGACGGTGAGCTGCTGGAGGATTCCGCACAGCGGAATCCTTCATAAGACGCTTCGCGTCTTATGCTCTATCCTAATTTATGTAAATATGTATTTACAATATCACGTATATATGCAATAGTGTAAATACATATTTACAAGGAGAGCAAGCATGTATATCTGCGCAATAGCCAATCAAAAAGGCGGCGTAGGCAAGACAACGACGACGCATAATCTGGGTGTTCAGCTTGCCAGAAATGCCAAAAAACGAGTATTGTTGCTTGATTTGGACGCTCAGGGGAATCTGAGCGACGCCTGTGGTCTTGAGCCGCAAACACTGGAACAAACCGTTTTTGATGTTCTCGCAGGAAGCGCCTCCATCGCCAAAGCGAAGAGCACGCTGGAAGAGGGATTGGATATTCTTCCAGCCAACATCCGCCTTGCAGAAGCGGAACTGGCGTTTGCGGGACGAATGGGGCGGGAAAATCTGTTGAAGAAGGCTCTCGCCTCTGTTGCGGGCGAATACGACTATGTGCTGATTGACTGCCCACCTTCTCTTGGGCTTTTGACCGTCAACGCCCTTAATGCGGCGAACGGATTGCTCGTCCCGGTACAAGTCGAATATTACGCTCTGGCGGGACTCGCGCTCATCAGGCAGACGGCAGAGCTTGTCCGAGATCTCAATCCCGATCTGGCGATCCTCGGGCTCGTCTTGACGTTTTTTGATGCCCGAAAGACACTCAACAAAGATGTGGCCGCTGCCCTCGCGGACGAATGGGGAGACGCGCTGTTCTCGACCCGCATTCGTGATAACGTGAGCCTTGCGGAAGCCCCCAGTAATGGGCAGGATGTGTTCAGCTACAAGCGAGGCAGTTACGGCGCAAAAGATTATGCGGCCTTTGCTGCCGAATTTCTGGAAAGGACGGAGGGATGCTATGGGACTCGGGGATAGAGGGAAGAACCAAGTAAAGAAAGGGAGCCCCAGCGGGCTGTTCACCAGGACGGAACCCAATGCTACAAAAATACAGAACACTATAAATACAGAAATACAAGAATCTCTGCCAGAGAAAAATGACCAGAGAAAAATGTACAACTTATCGCGGTCATTGTCGGAACGCCTCCGAAAGTATGCTTTCGATGAACGCCGGAAAGAAGTAGACATAGTGCGGGAAGCACTTGATGAATACCTGAAAAAACAGAGTTATTAGGGAGGAAAAACTATGCGTCGTCTGGTTCTATTACTGGCTGTTTTGGCCCTGTCCGTAGGGCTTTATGGTTGCCATCCTCATCATCGGGGACCGGTGACACCACCTCCGCCACATCATGGACAGCACACACCTCCTCCGCATCACTACTGAGTGGTTCTTACACTGTCGCCCCACACTTCAATCAATACAAAAAGAAAAGGGCGCTCTCTCTAAAGAGAACGCCCTTTTTCGTCAGCAAGAGATCACATCCTGTGATGCGTCCGCCGCCTCTTCTTCGCTCAGAGCGTTCTCCATGAACGCGCCACACTGCTCCGCTTCCTCTGGATCAAATTCTACCTCCAGTCCGGGGACGGAAAGCAGGGCACACTTTGCCTCGACAGACTCCCTGAGTGTCGTAGCTTCGTCCGGTCGCGTGTATGCGGCGCGCACGGCCTCTTCCGCCTCTCGTGCCGACAATTCCGTTTTTTCGCTCATGACCCACCTCAGCGGCTCATCCCTTCAGAATGGGATTGAACCAGTTGTTTGTTTCTCTCAAGTTCAGCGGATTTTTCCGAAATGGCTTTCTCAATGGCCGGTTTAAGCTGGCGGGCCACCGCAGCCATACCCAATGTACTCTTTTGGCCTAGGTCATTGAAGTCCGTAAAACCGGCCATATCTTTTTCCCGTTCTCCGGGAGCAAAGACAGGGAAAACGGCTTTACCTCCCACGGCCTGTGCAGCCTTCTCCGCCTTTTCACGTCCGGGATTGGCTCGAACCTTTGGATGATTAAGGAGATGGAGATCGTCATCCCCCGCGATGATTACGGCTTTATCCGGATACTTATCTTTAAGAGCCGTAGCCACGGCCATAAGATTCCCCGAGTCGAAAGCCGCGACGGTCGCATGACCTATGGCATCAGAAATGCTTCCTGCCGTGGCGTAGCCCTCAGCTATCACGATGGCCGGGGCGGTACGCAAGGCGTCCATGCCGCCCACAGGGTGGAAACATCCTTCCTTGCGGCTGTTTTTGGCGAATCTCTTTGTACCGTCTTCCTGAATATACTGCATGGACCACAGCTTTCCATCTGCGTCAACAGCAGGGATGCAAGTCGTTTTTCCATCTGTGGCCAAAAAGACTCCTCTTCGGGGAGCCAGTCCTTTCCTGTCCAGATAAGGAGTCGGCACATCTTGTTTCATCCAGGAGAGCTGCCCGGCCACACGTTCTGCCGTTTTTTCATGTTCGAGAAGCAGCTCTTTGGCCCGTTCCTGTTGTTTTCTGGCGCATTCGGCTTGGAAGGCTGCTTTATCCTGTTGGCTTATAAAAGCCCCTTGCGTTTTCCAACGCACCTCTTCTCCCGTCCGATTATTCTTCACGTACCCCGCTGGCCGCCCATCCATATAAGCGACATAGAACCCTGAAGAGGCTCCCGCCCTATCGCCTTCCGTCCTGATTCGATGTGCCGCGCCGTCCATCAACGGATGCACTCCTTCGACGATGCACCCGACAGAACGCAGGGCTTCCGCAAACTCCTCACGGGGAGTCATAGCGGGAAGCTGTTCGCTCTTCACATTTTCCGGAAGCCATCTTTTCAACTGTTCCATGTCTGCCTGTGGCCCGGCATACCAGCTTTGAGCGATGCTGTCCCATTTTGCCCCTGCCGTCTTCGCCGCCTTCCGCTCCAGATAGGGAACAGCCAAATAAAGCCGTTGGGGGTCCCGACGCTGTTCGCTTGCTTCCTTCTGAGGGTGCACTGTCTCCTCCTTCTTTAACCATTTGGCAAAAGCTGCTGTATCGGTGTCTGCTGGAACATACCATGACGTTTTTTGCCGATCCCACTGTGCTCCAAGGGCTTTGGCCTCCTCTTTTTGCTTGAAGGGAACATTCAGATAACCACGTTCGTTATTTGATGATGCCGCAGTCTGGTTTCTCGTGGCTTCCGCCTGGTGCATGTCGACATGTAGCTCGACCCCCTGTTCCGGCATACCCAGAGAGTTTTTTTCCAAACCCGATTGGTGCTCTTGTCCCAATTCCTGTGTGCGTTCAAATTCCATGATATAATCCATGATCTTTTCCGCATCGGCGGCGGCTCGGAAAACCTCACGCGGATCATCCCTAAGAATTTTTATCCAACTCTGGACGTAGGCGGCATGGTCATCAACACTTTGGCCGATGCCAAGTTCACCGGAAATCATCATGCTGCCGATTTCGGCCCTCAGTTCCTCTTTAGCATAGGCAATGGAACCGAACGGCCCGGATTTACGGTTCAAACGGGATTCATGGCCAGTCCAGTGCGAAAGTTCATGAAGGGCTGTCGAATAATACCCTTCCTCACTCGAAAACTGCTTTTTTTCAGGCAGATAGATAGTATCTTCTCCCGGCCTGTAAAAAGCGTGTCCCTGTGCCCTATGGACAAGTTTTACGCCGGACGCCTCAAGGATCTTTTCCGCCCGCTGCACGTCCGCCCATACTCTTTCCCTGTCGGCTACCAAGGGGGGCAATCCGTCGATCTGCTCCGCGTTAAACACATAGCTGATAAAGCTACGCGGACGCTCAAGCTGCACCGTTTCCTTGAGCGATTTTCCATCCTTATCATAAACCGGCTTGCCGTCCTCACCTCGGACAGCTCGCTCCTCCTCAACTTTCCAATAAATTATGGGTGTTCCCCTCTCTCCCTTGCGAACCTGTGCCTCGGCTTGCTGCGCCTGACGGTAAGTCACCCAGCGGGGATCACCGTACCCCTGCATCATCAGTTGTAGGGCATTGCCACCACGATAGCGGTTGCCTGTCGTAGGGTTCATGGGCAAGGAACCGTATCCGCCGCTATCCCAAGGTTTCTGCCAAGGTGCGGTTCCCTGCTCCAGCTTTTCAATCAGCGTCTCGGCCACCTGCACATAATGATCATCTGCTTTGGTCATATATTACTCCCACAAAATGAAGGGTTTCAGGGGCGTACATATTTTTTCAACCCTGACGAAGCCGAAGTAGCGGCTGTCGAAAGAGAGTGGGTGTTCAGACATGAGCAGAACCTGATTATGCAGGACCAACGAGCCCGAAAAAGCGGGAAAGGCTTTTTGCCGCTGGCTGTTGGGAAGGCAAATCCCGTTTACCGACACCCCTGCGTCGGAAAGGTTTACCTCGTCGCCTTCGGTGGCCATGACACGCTTGATCAGGTAGCCGTACCTGCCGGGGCAAACGCCGTAAGAAATGAGGCCGCGTGCGCGCCCATAGCGCGCCACCATGTTCTCTTCGGGGCAGAACAAAACGAGATCGCCTTTATGAACTGGACCGTGTGTTTTGAAATAAACGCCAAGAGGAAAGCTACGTGTGGTATTCACCACGAAAAAACAACCTGTTACCCCCAAGAGGACCAGCATAAAGCCGAACGCGAAGAGACTACGCTTCAAAAAAGGAAGGGTCCGGCTGCTCTTCATCGAATATGCCCTCGCAGGTATTGGGAACTTGCTCCAAATTGACCTCTTGTTCCTTCACTGGCTCAATGATCCGGTCGGTATCTGCCGGGGGTTCCACGCCGGTACGGGCCTTCAAGATGGGATCGAGGAAGTAGGGCATCTGCTTTCCATAGATGGCGGGCGTACCAGCCAGAAAGATGAGCATGTCCCCACCCTCGATCATGTTGTCGCCATCCATCTTTGCTTTTGGCATCCGCATGACCTCATCTTCCGTCATGAGTTGCCTCCGGACTTCTTGGTATGTTGTGCTAACCTGTTTCTGGAATACCCCTATTCGAGAACCACTTGTCGTAACTTGCGGTTTTACAACTGTCGTTACCCCCGTCATTTCAGACAGATATTTTATGCTTTTAGGATTGTTGGGTGCAAAACCAATCTGAATATGCGTATTCGCAGTAATCGTCTGATTTTCACCATATGCCTTGATAAGCTGTTGCATATCTTGAGCAATAATATAGAAATAAATGCCAAATCCAGCTAAATAAGCTAATGATTCTTCAACACTTTCCAATCTTCCCCATGCTGGAAATTCATCAAGAAGCATAAGGAGCTTATGTTTATGATTACATACAGCTCGAACATCTCCAGATTTCTGTTTTTCAAATGTCATCTTATTTGCCAAAAGCCGACAACACATATTCATAAAAACTCGAACAAGAGGAGACAATCGAACTTGATCAGAAGGTTGTACAATTATATATAAAGCAACAGGATTTTCGGAATCCATTAAATCTGAAATATGAAATTCAGAGCACGATGTATTTTTTGCAACTACACTGTCTCTATACAGACTAAGAATATTCTTGGTTGTCGTCATAATAGATCCACGTTCTTTTTCCTTAACAGCCATTATATCATTAGCTATTTTGACAACCAATGGATGCGTAATCCAATTACCTTTTTCATCTTTCATGTGTTTGTATTTTTTTAATTCCTCCCAATAGCTATCATCTTGTACTTTCCCTTGTAAAATTATATCAATTTCATCTAATGAAGCTATTTCTCCTGTTTTTTCTCTTTTATAAAGAGCATGAATAATAATCCCCACAAGTAAAGAACGGGCAAGTTTATTAAAGTGAGCTGAACTTCCTGTATCTTCCAACCCTTTGCCTGTAGGATCGACTAGAGTACCTGCCAGATTTTGAACATCGCCCGTTTCAAATTCTGTCCCCAGGCGGACTTCATCCAAAGGATTCCACTTAATGGAGCCGTATGGTGATGCAGGATCAAAACGTAATGTTCTCTGTTTGGCGTACTTCTGCCGCCATCCGGCAGTCAGTGCCCAAAGTTCCCCTTTAATATCCGTGACGACACAACTCTCCATCCACGTCAGCAAAGTGGGTAAAACAAGGCAAACCCCTTTTCCTGAGCGCGTGGGAGCAAGGGCCAAAATATGAAGGTTTCCCTTAAAACGAAGATAATGACATGTTCCTGTTTCCGGATCTTTCCAACCTCCGATGAACACACCTTCATCTTTAAGAAATCCAGCTTCTTCAATGTCTTTTCTGCCCGCCCAACGTGCTGAACCGTGTATCGTTTCCACAGCTCGACTTGTGTTTGTAGCAACTGTCTGTTTAATAATGAGAAAAATCAGCATGACCGCCGTTATCCCCGTGCCCGCCGAACCTCCGGCCAAAAAAAGATCGGGGAAAGCATCATACCCGCCTTGCCGCCACCAGACGAGAATATCCCACGGCGGATAGACTCCATGCAGATTAGGGCCGAGGGAAGGATGATAGGCTACTCTCCATGCGACAAACTGTGTGGCTGCCCATAACCCCATGAAAAAAGCCGTAAAGACATAACAGGCCGCGCCAAGGCGGGAAGTGCGCTTTGCATTTTGGGTCATCGTCCATACCCCTCATCCTGTGATTGTTCCTGAGTACGTTTCTGTTCCGGGTGTTGTGTGATGCCGCCCTTCATCCGTGCGCATAGAGGATCGGGGGCATGGATCGTCACGTCCTTATAATGACGTTCGGCAAAATCCATGATGCACCTGAGTTCCGCATCCGTTGCTTGCCGCGAGACAAACAGACGTCCACCGTTTTCCTTGACGCCCTCGGCAAAGATTCGAGTGCCCTTACGGGTGATCGTTTCCGGCTCCAGTGGGTATCGCTCTATGCCTCGGAGATAGCTGCTGTGCCCTTCGTATCGGGATTGGAGGTAGGCCAATGCCTCCTCCGAAATCCTTTTTGAAAGCACGTCTATACGCCATTGATTACACTGACCCGCGATGCTGCTCTTCTTGACAGGGCTTTGGCCGTCTCTCGGCCTCTGGCGGACGGAGACGGCTTCAGTACCGATCTTGCGAAGGCTTATGCGATCTCCGATGGCCGTTCCCGATTCCGTAACGGCCCGTTCAAGGTCCGTGCCCCAAATCACTGCCCGGCTGCCGTTCTGTCGCTCCACGCGGATGAAGAAGCTCTCACGCTCCTCGGGATTGAAACGGTATCGGGCTCTGCCGAACTCAAGAACTCGCAGAGCTGTGTCCGCTCCACGAGATGCCGCCCCTTGCTTTTCCCGGAGAGAATGCTTGCCGACAGGATGGCTCTGTCCGGCCTTGGTTCTCAACCAGTCGATCCACTGCTTCTTCTGTAGCTGCTTCTTCAGCCGATTGCGGCTCAAACGGTACAAGATGAGCTTGTTGAGTATGCCGCTGGTCATGTTCTTGATGAGCAGGTTTCTGAGGCGGAAATCCTTCATGGCCCCTTCCCGCTGCCCCATATGTTCCTGACGCAACCGTTCACGCCTGTTTTGACGCTCCTGGTCTTCCTGCTGGTATTCACCCCACAAGCGAGAAGCGCCTGCCGATAACGGCTTGCGCTCATAGGTCTTTTGTGACTTCACAGAAGATGACGGGGAGATACCTTCAAACCTTCCGAGCCGTTTTTCCAAAGAGGTTTTGGAAAGGCTTCGATCAATGGAACTGGCCTTGACGTGCAGCTCACCAGAGGCAAGAACGAAGCCGTTTCCCCTAGCCTTCAGCGTCAGGCCGTGCTTCGCCAAAACAGCGCCGAACGCCTTCCAGTCCCGCGCATCCTTCAAATCCGCAAGGCAGGTGCGCTGTATCCAGCCGGTGAGAGACTCTATGTCCCCCGCCCTCTCCATGTTGATGGCCGCGTTGGGCCGGGCCTGTGTTCGGAACGTATGATTGTCCACGGCCAACCCGTATTGTCGCTCAACTTCGGTACAGACGCGGGCCAGTTCCTTATGATCATAGAAGGGCTCATGAATGGTCAGTTTTTCGGGATGAATCTTGTTGATGGCTATGTGCAGATGGAGGTGTTCCGTGTCGCCGTGTAGAACCGACACGCGCTGGTGTCCTTCATAGCCAAGGCTTTCGCAAAAGTGCTGCTCGATCTCCGCAATTTCCTCCGGGGAGGGGTGCTCCCCTTCCTGAAAACTGATCATACAGTGGTAGGTCTTATCGCTCTTGGCCCGGGTGTTCTGCTGCTGGACGGCCAGCATTTCCATGCTCGCCCATGTCGCGTCTTCAGATTCGCATCCCGTTATGCGAACCCCCTGCACACGGCTACTGCACCCCTGCGAGTTCGTCAGGTAGGCAATCAGCCGGGTAATGCTGCTTTTTGATGGGGTGTTCATGCGTAAGCGCCGGGCAATCATGATCCTATTCCTTTAAAATTCCTTTAGAAATCAACGCCAAAGAAGATTGCAGTTTATTCATCTCGTTTAGAGTGCTCTTAGCAATCTGCCGTAGCTGCTCCCCGGAGTAGCCGACGAAGCGTTCCTCATTTTTCAGAAGCATTTTAAGTAAGCCCCCTGCCCTCCCAAGATCGGCGTTGACCTTGGCAAGTGCCTTAATCGCCTGACCATCCACACGACTTTTCACTGGCGTCCCCCTTCCGACATTCCGCAGGTATTCCGAAACGCTCATGCCCGCAGTCTCTGCCTGTCCTTCGATCAAGGCCCGCTCCTCTTTCGTGCAGTACACTTTCAAGGGGAGGAGCTTTCGCCGGGCATCCGGCTGTTCGGTTCCTTTTTTCCGAACCGAAGGATCGAGCTTATGTTTTGTCATGCCTTTGAGCCCCGCAGGGCAGGATGGTTCCCGTTGAGCACGCCAGTGCGAATAAGGGAACGTGGGGTGGGCGTAGGCCCACGCCACACATCCTGCCCTTTTTTCATCGTTGTACTTCGTATATCACTTTCTGCAATTTTCTGTCAAAATATACGAAAAACAGAGTTATCCAGAGTTTTGCAGAATCTTGCAGAGTTTTACAGAGACTTACAGAATTGTGCAGAGAAATACAGAATAAGATAAAACAATTACTGATTATTACAGATTTATATAAAAAACTTGCAGCGAGTTACAGAATCAGATATTTCGATTTATATAAAATTTTATTCAATATTTTTTCTTTAAATTGACATTTTATAAGCCTAACAGTAGGAACCAAACAGGGAGTTTTTATGACTGCAAGCCTTTCAGAGATACTGAGGGAAGAAACTCTAAGAAAAGCAAAGTGTTCCGACAGAGTAAGCCGCTGCCGCCCTCTCGTTCTTTCTTTATGGGCTGAAATCAATACCTCTCTCCAAGACGGCTGGTCTTTGAGGAGCGTGTGGAAAGCTCTAAAAGATACGGGGAAATACCCAAGTTCCTATGAGTCGTTCAGGGCGAACGTGAGGGCTTTGCAAGGAACCGGCGGCAAGGTGGAATCACCTATTCCTTCAGGCCAAAAAGCTGTTACGCCAGAAAAAAAGCCGGAGACTACTCCGGCTTCTCAAACGAGCACTGCTCTCAAGGATTTCAGCGTCAAAGGGGTCGACTGGAACCCTGCTAAGAAAGACGATCCAACCCTCTTCTAAGGAGAAAAATGATGGCCCATGTTCACTTCTTTCTGAACCCCAAAGGGGGAACCGGCAAAAGCCTCGTCAGCTACATCGTGGCTCAATACCTTATCAGCAAAGGCGTCAAAACCACCTGTATCGACTGCGATCCCGTTACCCCTACCCTCATCGCCTATGAAGCCCTCCACGCCGTTCGGGTCAACATCATGGTGGAAAACAACATCGACAAAACCAAATTTGACCGCTTCGTCGAGCTTATTGCCCAAGGGGAGGAAAATGAACATTTCGTCATCGACAACGGCACCAGCTCCTTTGTGCCGCTGTTGGACTACATGGTAACAAATGCCATTACGCCCCTTCTCGTTTCGATGGGACATACTGTGACCTTCCATGTCATTATAGTGGGGGGCGACAACCTCACCGGTACGGTCGACGGCTTCAAACAAATTGTGACGCAGTTCGCCCCCGAAGCCCGTATCATCGTCTGGCTGAATCCCTTCTTTGGCACTATTGAACGGGGCGGAAAATCTTTTGAGGACTTTGGCGTATACCGGGAAAACAGGGCTCACGTAAGCGCGGTATTATATTATCCCGATTTTCCAAAAGATACCTTCGGCAAATCTTTTGCCTTCTTACAAAAGGATCGCCTCACCTTTGCCGAAGTTTGCGATGAGGAACAAGCTCCACAGGACTATGACCTCATGACTCGGCATCGCATCGGCATGATCAGACAACGTGTTTTCACCATGCTTGACGCCGCAAGGGTGCTCTAAATGGATTCTCTTGAGGAATATATCGCTCTTATTGCGAAGGAAAATCACGTTAGCCTTGACCGGAAGGACTCGATCTGTATCCTCCATACTATCCTTGCCAAATTTGAGAGAGATTTACTTGAAAGCCAGAGAAAAATTCTCGATGATTTCAGCGGAAAAATCGAAACCCTTTGTCTAGAGCTTGACCTCGCGGAAAAAGCGAGATCGGAAAAAGCTCTCTCCTTCGCCCGCTCCAGCGCCGAACAGTTGATGAAAAGCATTCCCACAACGATGAAGGCTACTGTGGAGGAAGCCTCTTTCAAAAAACTGCTGGCACAAACCGCTCTGGCCACCCTGAAGGATCAGATGTCCGTTATCGTCCATATCCCGCGCAAAGTTTGGATAGGAGGAAGCGTTCTTGCTCTCCTGAACCTTTTAAGCCTCTTTCTGTTTTTGATTAATGTAATCTGAAGGGAGATCGTCTTGTGGAAGACTATTCAAAAATATTCCAATCCCATATCATCCGTTTCTATCATGAGTGGGGGTATTCTCGACAACAATTTGCTGAGATTATAGGGATTTCATATGGAAGAACCTACAGTCTCCTCAGTGAAGGCGGGGATACGGGTCTGACGCTTAATACAATGCAAGCCATTTCGGACTCTCTTGGACTGCCCCTTCCCCTGTTGCTTAAACCTCTCGAATCCGAAGAATGGCAATCCGTTCTCGCTCTTTGGAAATGGAATCCCCCCCACCACAGCCATATTCCTGACGGCTATACGCTGGTGCGAAACGTGGTTCTTCCCGAACACAAGGCCGTCATTGTCAATGAATGGGGAAAAATGACCGCAAAAGAGCTCAAGAAGCTAAAAAAACAGAAGAACTCCCCTGAACCCAAAGAAGAAAACGATACGCCAAACGAATAATTTCAAAAAGGAACGCAGGATGGAAACTGAACAGATCACCACTCAGGAAGTCTTCGAGCCCACCATTGAAGACATGATCCAAACCGAAAGCGGTATTCCAACTACCACGTCCCTCGTCATAGCTCAGGCGTTCGACAAGGAACATAGAAACGTGCTCCAGTCGATTGAAAACTTGGAGTGCTCAGAAGAATTCCGTCTGCTGAATTTTCAGCATACCCCCTACATCCATCCCCAGAATGGGCAAACGTATCCCGCCTACCGGCTCACCCGCGACGGCTTCGCCTTCCTCGCGATGGGCTTCACCGGCAAAAAGGCGGCGGCATGGAAGGAACGTTTCCTTGAAGCCTTCAATGCGATGGAAGCGGCCCTGCTCAGGCAACAGCGCCAGAGAGAAGCCGCACGTCTCAGACAACACCAGAGGCAAGAGACGAACCCCAAGGAACTGGAACAGCCCGTCCCTCGGCCATGGGAGAAGCCCGAGTTCTTCCGTTCCGCACGAAAGCTCACCAAGGCCCAGACGGAATCACTCCTCGGTGTCCTCAACATGGAATGTCTCCTCCAGAATCGCCAGCTTGAAGACGCGCTCAAAGAACTGCTCACGTTCTTCCACCTCTCCAGCTTGGAAGACATGCGCCAGTCCGACTACCGCCATGCCGTCTTTTCCGTGATGAAAAGAATGCTCCTCATCTCCGGCAAAACCTCGGAAGACGCGCAGGCATCCCCCCAATATGCCGCCGCCATAGACGGCCTTATCAACTTCTGGAACCATTCTTCGGATTTTACCAAAGGCGATATCCAAAACTACATCCAGAACAAATGCGGTCTTTCCCTTCAGGAAGGCATCTCTTCCGATTCTGACGGCCTGAAGGTTCTCTTCACCCTATGGGGCGGCATCTCCCATTACGACCTGCGGCTGAACTGACCCCAACGGAAAAGCCCGGCACCAATCTTTGATGCCGGGCTTTTCCTGTAACACAGGCCTGATGCCCGAAGTATTGCGAAGAATCCTCAGTCCAGTATCCACTTCACCGTATCCTTTGTGGCCACAAGGCCATATTCGCCGCTCTCGGACTCGAAAAGCCACCAATCCCGGCTGATCCGTTTCGCCCTGCCGATGCCCACGGTTTCAGTAGTCCGAGGAATCGAGACGGACACAGTGGACGGATCGGCCCGAATGCCTACCCACAGCTTTTCAAGGTTCCTGTACCGCATCAGGTCCCCAAGCCATTTCCCACTCCAGAACTCTTCGCGGGTGAGCTTCCCCATCCTGAAGGCTATCTGGTTGAGGCATCGGCTGGCGTAGTCCTCAGAGACAATCAACTGATTGTCGCCCGATGAATCCCCGAAAAACAGATAGGGGCCAACAGGCATGACCCCAATGCTCAGTTCATCATCTTCCTTCGCCAGATCCCACTTCTCAAGCTGCATTCTTATCCGTGCGAGACTCATAGTTTTCGTCCCCTGTTTAGAGAAGGATACGGTGGGTTCCACAAAAAATCAATTTTTGATTTACTCAGGCTGCCCTGAAAGAATCTTTCCCGTCTTTATACATTTTTGAAATTCGGCTTCCTCTCATTTCAATCTACTTTCTCAATTCCTTGACCGTCCGCGCATACAACTTGCCATTCATAACTTCCCTCCCCCAAAAGGCACCCCGTTTCCGGGATGCCTCCTATATGGTTAATGTGTGTTGCCCTTAGCTCATTATGCAATCTTCTTTTGAATCAATTCCTTCAACGTTTCAGCTAGTCCATCAATATTATCAATTCGTACAATTTGTTGCGAAACAGCACTTTCAAGTGCTTGCCATGCGGTTTCGTGATAGCAAGATTCATTGTCATCGACATACCAGCCACCATTTCCATACCTATCTGGATCACCTCCAGATACTTTCGTCAATTTAATATGACGTTCTTCTCCAGAAATAAGATGTGCAATAATGTTATATTCATCGAAAGAAGGCATATCCCAATTCTTTTTTACTATAATCTCTCCAGATTCGATAAAAAACTCTTGCCCAAAACCTTGCTCCTCTTCCCACCACCACGTGAAACTTGAATTTGGACATTTTTTATACGCTTTTAAAGCAAATGTTTTAATAAATTCTTCAGGAATACTCCAAGGGGTCTCAAATCTAAATTCATAATCATCATCCTCTATAGAATCAGACATGCTTGCATCCCATTTGCACCCCCAATTACGTATTGCCCAATCATACCAGTTATCCGTACCATATTTTTTCAGTAAATTTTGTGCACATTCTAGCGTCATTACCGTTTCACATCCACAACTAAGCATCCCTTCCTTTTCAAATGTAAAATCAATATGACTTCCATATCTTTTTTTAAAATTATCAAAATTATTGCATATTGTTGTAGGAGAACACCCTTTCACCAATATTTGTGGCATCGGAATCAATTTATTAAACGTAAATACCTTGTCATCATTTATACAATTATCAAATATAAATTTTATTCCATGTTCATCATGGGCACCCAAAACATTATAAATCCAATTAGGCATTGCCTGACCCCTTTAAGTTTTTATTTAAAAAAGGCGATTCGGAAACGGATCGTTTTTTTTGATAGGAAATTTTCCACTCTATATAGGGCCGCTCACTATAAGAGCGGCCCTTTCCCTCTCCTACCCCCTCTTGAGTGCCTTCATATCCTCCCCAAGCATCCACAATGCTCTATTGAGCCGGACGTCTTCCGTGATGCTTCCTATTTTACGGCTTGTTACTATGCGCCGCCTACCTCCTTCATAGGAAACAGCGCTCAATCCACCCTTTAACGTGTTTTCCTGAATGCGATTGAAAGTCGACCACAAATCATATCGTGAATCCTCTTTCCTCCGAGGCCGGAGAAGCTGCTCTGGGGTGATGGGGGTAGACACATTCCCCTTTGCATCGGCAAAACGAAGATGGTGTGCCGCTCTTGCCAGTGCTACTTGCTCCGATGCGGTTAAATGAATACCACTCCATTCCCTAGCGGCATCCATCACCTGCTCTGCCGTGTTGAGCACCTTGTAACTCGCATCAATAACTTGCCCGGTAATGTCCCCCTGATGGCGGATTTTATAATCCCCATATTGGGTGCCGGTAATCATGCCGTTCGTACAGACAAGCCGAAAAATTCCAGACATGAGCTGATAGGCGGTGCTTCCATCATGCGAATTGATGAGTACGATCTCCGGGAATATCTGTCCGATATGAGGAGTGCCCTTTAACATTTCTGCGTGGCGGAACCGGATCAAATGCTTTGTGTACTCTCGGCGGGATTCGCTGCGACTCCGTGCTTGCACGGCGGAAAAAGGGAAAAAACCTTCTCTCATCATCCCCGCTACGATCTGGATCGTAGGTATGTAGGCGTAGCGGTCGCTTCTGCTCTCATGAGGGGTTTCGGCAAAAATAGAAGGGGCGAGAGAGTACATTTCATCAAAACTCAAATGTTCAAATTGGTTACGCACAATCTTTCTCCTTGTAAGGTTGATTTGTTAATTGGTGGCCCAGCGACTCATCACCGCCTTTGTTCCACCATGTCCCTCACCGGACTTTTTTCTCTGGAGTTGGAACCTGCCTTTTAAACAGTTCCCCCCAGATGGCTTTCACGAGTGAAAGAAGCCATCTGGGGGGAACTGATAAAGGCGTTTCAACGCCAGAAAAAAGGAAGAGATTCTGAAAAAACGGGCCTGCTTCCGTGACGGAACGACCGCAGGGAGTGAGGGCGCGGAAGTTGCGCGAACTCGCGCAACCCTTTCCTTTTCCTCTTCTGCTCTCAATAGGTCGGGGCTGCTTCCGTGACAGAGTGAGCGGAGAGCCCCACAGGGGCCCGAAGAGAAAGATGGCGCGGAAGATGCGCCATCAGGCGCACCCTTCCTCATGGCCAGTCTTAGGAGTTGCGCCCTAGCGACGGAGGCTCTGCCCCGCGATGGGGGAGAGGGTACGATCCAAATTCAGGGCCTCCTTTCCATACTCTTGCGCGCTTAGATGAAGAAATACGACAAAATGGCTCACTGCTACCGAGTTGAATGAGCTTTCTCTTGAACGGCGCACCGCATCCACTCCCCCAAACAGGCATAGCCGTGTACTCCAGATAATCAATTTTCTCCCTATGGCTCAGTAATGCCACCAAGAATACATACTTGGCCGTCGTCCTCACCACCTCATAAAAATCAACATTGACATGCGTATCCCCCCACAAACTTACCAGAATATCACCTTTTTTCATACAAAATCCTTACGATTAATTTTCTACTTATTGACCCAAAAGAGATGTTCGTCGAGGGCACAGGAGGAACCGTGGGCCGATTCCGCATCTTTGCGGAATCGGCCATCATTTCCTTTTCCCCCAGAAAGCAAACTCTCCTTATGCTACTACCTCTGTAACATCATATTCTTTCCGGATTGTAAGTTCCCACACGTTGACTTCCCCCGTATCCCTGTTAAGCACGGCGATACGATTTTCATCTTCTTCATTCAAATTATATGACTCAGCGAAATCCTGAACTGCATAACGTGCATCTTTCCATTGTCCTGCGTGTTGCCAATTTTCTTCCCAATTAAATCCAGGTAACTGGATTACACTTTCAAAAATACAATAAAAAGCATATGAGACTACGGTCATATTATCACCTATTTATATGGTAACTGTACTCACAGCGTCGATGTATTTGCCTCAATACCACATAGTTGATATTGAACCCACCATTTTTTGTAGCAATGCAAACATATATATAATATTTCTAGATATTCAACAGAATCATACTGATATGTTTTCATATTTA
>ERZ836441.2174-NODE-2174-length-16220-cov-4.906712_pt1 | contig 16220 bp, 14 predicted proteins | sample MGYA00519686_ERZ836441 | MGnify/ENA primary metagenome ERZ836441 (study PRJEB31850, sample SAMEA3708800) | human gut metagenome | biome: human gut; feature: human-associated habitat; material: faeces | place: China | collected 2014 ... | reverse complement strand
CAGCAGCTCCACCGTGCCGTAGAGCTGGGCGAACACACCGCCCCGGTCGATGTCGCCCACCAGAAGCACCGGCGCGTCCACCATCTCGGCGAGGCCCATGTTCACGATGTCCTCGCTCTTGAGGTTGATCTCTGCCGGGCTGCCCGCGCCCTCGATGACAATGACGTCAGCCTCCTCGGCGAGGCTGTCATACGCCTTCAGGATGTCCGGCACCAGCTGCCGTTTCGTGCGGAAATACTCCGACGCTTTCATCTGGCCCCGCACCTCGCCGTTGACGATGACCTGACTGCCCACGTCACTGCTGGGCTTCAGGAGGATGGGGTTCATCCGCACGTCCGGCTCGACACCGGCGGCCTGCGCCTGCACCACCTGCGCCCGGCCCATCTCGAGGCCGTCTTTGGTGACGAAGCTGTTCAGAGCCATGTTCTGGCTCTTGAACGGCACGGCGCGCAGGCCGTCCTGCGCAAAAATGCGGCAGAGCGCCGCGCAGAGCAGACTTTTGCCTGCACCGCTCATTGTACCCTGCACCATGATGCATTTTGCCCTGCTCATCCCAGCACCTCTTTCATAAGTTCCAGCAGCCGGGCGTTCTCGGGGGCTGTGCGCACCGCCGTGCGGTACCACTCCGGCCCGAGGCCCGGATAATTCGCGCAGCTGCGCACCTGTGTTCCCAGCGGACGAAGCCTCTCGTTCAGGTCGGCGGGCGCGCGGAAGAGCAGATAGTTCGCCTTTCCGTCGATGACCCGCAGGCCCAGCGCCCGCAGGCCCGCCGTCAGAACGGGCCGCTGCCGGGCGATAAGGGCGCGCACCTCGTCCACATAAGCGGTTTCTTTCAGGGCCGCGACGCCTGCCGCCTGCGCCAGACTGGACACGGCCCATGGCTGGCCCGCTGTCTGCATTTTTTCCAGAAGCGCTTCGTCGCCGCAGAGGCAGTAACCCAGCCGGACGCCGGCCATGCCGTAGAGCTTGGTGAAAGCTTTCAGGATGACGAGGTTCCCACTTTCCAGCAGAGGCTTCGCGGTCCACCCGTCGGCGTCGGGCAGAAAGTCCAGAAAGCACTCATCTACGGCCAAAATCGTGTGGCACTCCTTGCACCGGCGCAGCAGCTTTTTCACCAGTTCGGGTGAGGCCAGCTGCCCCGTCGGGTTGTTCGGCTGGCAGAGGAACACCATGTCGATGCTCTCGTCCACGGCGTCCACGAGGGCGTCCGTCGGGGCGAAATCATTCGCTTCATCGAGGAAGAAGCGTTTCACTTCGCACCCCACCGTATCCAAAGCAGAGGCGTACTCTGCAAAAGTCGGGGCTGTCACCAGCGCCTTATGGGGCTTTACGGCCCAGACCAGCCGGAAGATGAGGTCCGCCGCGCCGTTGCCGCAGAGGATATGCTCCTGCGGCACACCCTCGGCCCGGCTCAGCGCCGCCCGCAGGGTACGGCAGAGGGGGTCGGGGTAGCGGTCGGCCAGAGGCAGTACATCCCGGATGGCCTGCGCCACCCCTTCGGGCAGGCCGAGGGGGCTGACGTTCGCCGAAAAATCCAGCGCGTCGCGGCCAAAGCGTTCGCGGTAGCCCATCCAGTCACCGCCGTGGACCAGTTGTTTCATCCCAAGAACCCCCGTATCGCACATCCAAACGCCAGCGCAAACCCGCTGGCTACATACATCATCCGATCTGCCCGCAGAATATCCTCCGGCTCGATAGGCCGCAGCGGGTCGCCGATGGTGGGCTTCGGGTAATATTCCCCGAAATAATAGGCCGGCCCGGCCAGCTGGACGCCCAGCGCACCGGCGCAGGCGCTCTCAGTCTGGGCGCTGTTGGGGCTGGCGTGATTGCGGCGGTCCCGCCGCCAGATACGCCACGCGCCCCTGGCGTCATTGCGGGTGAACGCCGCCGCCATGATCCAGAGCAGCGCCGCCAGACGGCTCGGGATATAGTTCGCCACATCGTCCAGTTTTGCAGCGGCGCGGCCAAAGTAGAGATATTTTTCGTTTTTGTAGCCCAGCATGCTGTCCATGGTGTTGATGGCCTTGTAGGTCAGGGCCAGCGGCGCACCGCCCAGCAGCATATAAAGCAAAGGCGCAATGACGCCGTCGCTGGCGTTCTCGGCCACCGTCTCCACCGCCGCTTTGGTCACGCCCTCAGCAGTCAGCGCTTCCGTGTCACGGCCCACGATGCGGCTCACCGCCTTCCGGGCGGCGGGCAGGTCGTCTTTTACCAGTTCCCAGTAAACAATCGTGCTCTCCTGCACCAGTCCCTTTGCGGCCAGCGCCTGCCCGCACCAGAACATCTGGACGGCCAGCCCCAGCAGCGGGTGAAGCATCGCCGCGCCCCAGCAGACAAGGCCCGTGAGCAGCAGCGTCCCCACCGGCAGGCAGAACGCCGTCACCGCACCGCCCAGCAGCTCGCCCTGAGGCGTTTTGGGCAGGCGGGCGCGGAGGAATTTTTCCAGCCGGGAGATGGCTTTGCCCATGTACACCACCGGGTGGGGCAGCCACGCCGGGTCGCCGAAAATGGCATCCAGCACGAAGCCTCCCAGCACAGCCCAGGCGGTCATCATACGCCGGCCTCCGCGTCTTTCGTGTACTGCACAGTCTTCACGAGGCGGAGCTGGCGCTTCTCGGCCCAGTCGGCGGCGTCCAGCACATAGCCGCCCGCGTTGGGGCCGCACCACGCATAATAATCGCGCCTGGGCAGGGCGTACCGCTCCATGGCCGCCATCTGGGTGCCGCCGTGGGCCAGGATGACCAGCAGCTCTTCGCCGTCGGCCAGCGCCTTGTCCACCAGAGCAGAGAAGGCGCTGCAGATGCGGTTCGAGAAGTCGTCCTTCCGCTCACCGTCGGGGCATTTGCTCTCGCAGTTGGCCTGCACCCACGCCTGATAATCGGCGTCGTGCTCCATCTCGACGTAGTTTTTGCCCTCGAAGCTGCCGAAGCACATCTCCTGCAGGTCTTTCACGACCACAAGCTCTGCCTCCGGGAAGAGCACCCGGGCCGTCTGGGCCGTCCGCTGCAGCGGGGTGATATAGACCACCTTCGGGTCGATGTCGGCCCGGCGCAGCTGGCTCAGGCCCTCCGCCGAGAGCGGGATGTCGCGCTGGCCCTGATAGCGCTTCTGGGCATTGTATTCGGTCAGGCCATGACGCAGCAGATAGATCAACATTGGGGTAATTCTCCTTTCAATACCGTCGGGATGCCGCAGAACATCTGCACCACGCAGTCGGCGCGCTCTGCCAGCAGGCAGGCCAGCCGTCCGGCAGCCTCCCGCCCGGCGCGTTCCTCAGCATCCATCGGGACAACACCGCCGCCGACCTCGGTGGCGATGACAATATCATATTCCGCCAGCTCCCGGGCCAGCGTTTCGAGCTGCTCCGGGGTCTGAGTCTCGGCGGCGGCGTCCTGCACATCGGCGATGACGCTGCCCCGGAAGTTCCGCGCAAAGGTGCGCTTGCCGCTGTAGAGCGGCCCTGTAATGAACATCATTTACAGCACTCCTCCCCACTGGCTGACGGCCAGCGCCGCCAGCATCCACAGCTCGGCCCGCTGCAAAAACCACCCGGCCAGGTCGCCGGTGATGCCGCCAAACTGCTTTTTGGCCACGGAATCATAGCGCCACAGCGCCAGAAGCGCTGCTGCCGCCAGCCCGCCGCCGCCCAGCGCCGTCAGCGCCAGAATGAGCAGAGCCGACAGGCCGCAGAGGAAGCGGCGGACGGTCTGCTTGTCGGCCGCTGTGGCGAAGGTGTGGGCGAGGCCGGTGTCCTTCGCCAGCGGGAACGCCGCCACGGCAAAGCCCGACAGAGCCCGCTCCAGCACCAGCGCCAGCGTCCAGCACAGGCCCGCCCGGGGCGTGAACCGCACACTGCCGCAGAGGCCGAAGTAAGCCGCAAAGTAGCAGCACAGCCGGATGACAGCGAAGGCCCCACAGTGGGAGTCTTTCAGGATCTCAAGCTTTTTTTCGCGGTCGCCGTAGCTCGAGAGGGCGTCCGAAGTGTCGGCGTAGCCGTCGAGATGGATGCCGCCGGTGACAGCCACCGGCACGAGGCAGAACGCCGCCGCCCGGGCCAGCTCCGGCAGGGGCAGGACGCCGCAGAGGCACCACAGCCCGCCGCACACCAGCCCGATGAGGGGGAAGGCGCACATGGCGTACCGCATATTTTTTTCGTTCCACTCGAACTGCGGCACCGGCAGGGCCGAAAACATCGCAAAAGCCACCGCGATGGTCTGCAAAACAGTCACAGCCTTTCTCCCCCTTTGTAGTACACCGGCAGGCCGCAGACCACCCGGCAGACGTTGTCCGCCCGGGCGGCGAAGGCGTTGTTCACCTGCGCCAGCGCCAGCAGATACTGGTCAGTGTCGCCTGCGTAGTCGGCACCGCCGCTGAACACCTCGTTCGATACGACGATAAGGTGATCACACCCGGCGGCGAGGCGTTCCAGCCCGGCCAAAACGGCCTCGGCGGTGTGCTTTCCTGCCCCGCCGGGGCTGTAAAGCTCGTTGGCGACGAGGTTGCCGAGGTCTTCCAGCAGGACGTTCCCCCGGCCGGGCAGAGCCAGACGGTCGAGGTGAAGCGGGCATTCCAGCGTTTCGAACTGCTTTTGCGCCCGCATTTTCCGGTGCTTTTCCACCCGGGCGGCGCACTCGGCATCCCAGACCTGCATGGTGGCGAGGTAATAGCGGGGCAGGCCGGTCTTGAGCACAAGGCTCTCGGCGTAGGCGCTTTTGCCGCTGGCCGCGCCGCCGAGCACCAGCGTCAGCATCCCGCACCCCCCTGCGGCGTGTAGGCTTCGATGCCGCCCTCTTCAAAGGAATAACAGCCATCGTAGACGGCCAGCGCCATGTCCCACAGCGGGATGGCGGCCACCGCGCCGGTGCCTTCGCCCAGATGCAGGCCCGCCGTGATGAGGGCTTTTTTGTTCAGAGCATCCAGCACCAGTTTTGCGGCCGGTTCGGTGGAGCAGTGGCTTGCAAAAACAGCCTTGGCCGCCGCCGGGCAGAGCCGGACAGCGCAGAGCGCCGCCACACAGCTGATGAAACCGTCGGCCAGCACCGGCACACCTTCCAGCGCACCGCCGAGGAAGACGCCGCAGAGCCCGGCAATATCGAAACCGCCCAGCTTTGCCAGCACGTCCAGTGCATCGGCAGAGTCGGGCTGATTTTTTGCGATGCCTCGATGGATGGCGTTGATCTTCCGGGCAAGTCCCTCGTCCGAAAGGCCCGCGCCCCGGCCCGTCATCCCTTCGACGGGCTGGCCCAGCAGCACAGCGGCCACGGCGCTGGACGTCGTGGTGTTGCCAATGCTCATCTCACCGGTGGCCAGCAGGCCGACGCCCGCTTTCTTCTGCTCCCGCACCAGCCGGATGCCCCTGCCGATGGCCTCCACGGCCTGCTCCCGGCTCATAGCCGGGCCGAGGGTGAAGTCTGCTGTGCCGGGGGCGATGCGGCAGTCGAGGACGCCCGGGACCGGGTCGCCCGCGATGCCCATATCCACCGGCACCACCTCGCACCGGGCGGTCTGTGCCATCCGGCAGACGCTGGTGCGGCGGGCGGCGAGGTTCTCAGCCACGGCGCGGGTCACGCTGCTGTCGGTCTGGCTGACGCCCTGGGCCACCACACCGTTATCGGCGCAGAGCACCAGCACCGCCCGGCGGGAAATATCCAGCTTTGCGCTGCCGGTGAGGGCGGCGGCGTCCTCGATGGTCGTTTCCAATCCGCCCAGCCCGCCCAGCGGCTTTGCAAGGCTGGCCCAGTGGGCGTGCGCCGCCGCCCGGGCGGCTTCGTCCGGCGGCGTGATGGCCGCACAGAGGGCGGCGAGTTCTGTCTCAGTCATGGTCTCTCCTGTAATTTTCAGCCGCGGCGGCAAAGCGCTGCGGCAGGGGCGTACCCGCCCAGTACAAATGCGGGAAGCCCGCATAGAAATGCTCGTTTACAAATCCGCACCGCCACGCTGCGCCGCCCACCGGCTTTTTTGCCGCGAGGGCCGTGCCGTTGGCGGTGGAATCCCAGTGGTGGAATTCGTGGATGGGAAAGCTCTCCCCGGCCCGGAAGAGCATACTGTCCGAGTCTGCGCTCAGCGCGGCGTAGCCGAAGCGGACGAGACGTCCGGCATCTTTTGCTTCGCCCGGCAGGACGCCCGCCATCGGCCAGCTCTGCCCCTCGGCGTCCGTGAGGCTCTGCCCCAGATAGAGGAAGCCCCCGCACTCGGCCGCTGTGGGCAGACCGGACTCGATTTTTTGCTTTATCTCGCGCAGAAGCGATGTATTTTTACTCAATTCTCTTGCGTGAAGTTCCGGGTAGCCGCCGGGCAGATACAGCCCGCCGATGTTTTCCGGCAGAGCCGTGTCGCGGAGGGGGCTGAAAAAGACCACCTCTGCCCCGGCGTCCCGGAAGGCCTCCAGCGTCTCGGCGTAGATAAAGCAGAACGCCTCGTCCTGCGCCACGGCGATGCGGACGCGGGCCGGAGGCGTCTCCGGCTCCATCGGCAGGGCGGGCGGCTCCTTTTCGCAGAGGGCCAGCAGGCGGGGCCAGTCGATGTGCTCCTCTGCCGCGTCGGCCAGAAGGGCCAGCTTCTGCTGTAAATTTTCCACTTCCGCCGCCGTGTAGAGGCCCAGATGGCGGGAACCGATGACGGCCTCCGGAAGTTTCGGCAGAAAGCCCAGCACCGGCAGACCCGTCTCTTTTTCCAGCATCGGGGCCAGCAGAGCGTGCATCCGTGCCGTACAGTTGTTCAGCAGGATGCCTGCGATGTGGCTGGGGGTGCGGAAGTTTACGAGCCCGTTCAGCTCTGCGGCCAGCGTCAGGCTCTGCCCTTTCGGCTCCACCACCAGCAGCACCGGCAGGTCCAGTGTGTCGGCCAGATGCCATGCGCTGGCTCTGTCGCTGACTCCGCCGAGGCCGTCATAAAAGCCCATAGCCCCCTCGCACACCGCCGCACCGTGTCCGGCGGCACCCTTTGCGTAGAGGGTGCGCACCGTCTCGGGCGCAGAAAAAAAGAGGTCGAGGTTGCGGCTCTCCACCCCCAGCACGGCCCGGTGGAACATGGGGTCGATGTAGTCCGGCCCGCTCTTGAAGGCGCAGGGCGCACAGCCCCGCCGCTTCAGCGCCATGAGCAGGGCGCAGGTCATGGTGGTCTTGCCGCTGCCCGAGCGGGGCGCCGCCAGCAGAAACTGTATCATGTCATTCTCCTGTGATGAGGTAGATGGGGTTCTGGGCCATCATGAGGTGCAGCCCGCCCACGGCTTTTGCCCGGCTGACGGCGATCTGGCTCACCTGCACGGTCCGGCCTTTGGCCGTCAGCGCGGCCACCGCCGCCGAAAGGGTCTCAAGGGCGATGGCCGACACGCAGATGCGGGCGTCAGGGTTCTTATCCAGCGCGGCGTCCACGATGGCGGCAAGGCTGCCCTTGCTGCCGCCGATGAAGACAGCGTCCGGCGCGGGCAGGTCCGAAAGGGCGTCGGGGGCAAGCCCCTCCACGAGGACGAGGTTCCGGGTCCTGAATTTTTCGCGGTTGGCTTTGATGAGCGCACAGCCCTCCGGCCTGCACTCCACTGCGTAGACCCGGCCCCGGGGCGCGGCCAATGCCAGCTCCACGCTGACGCTGCCCGTCCCGGCCCCCACGTCCCACAGGATGTCTTCCGGGCGGACGGCCAGCTTCGCCAGCACAGCGGCCCGGACTTCCTGCTTGGTCATGGGGACGTCGCCCCGCTCGAAGGCTTCGTCCGGCAGGCCCGGGGCGCGGCGGGGCAGTCCCTCCACCGCCTCCACGAGAAGGACGCTCAGGCTGTTGAAGCGGCCTGCGGCCAGCTCTTTGACGCTGCCGCGGAAGAGCTTTTCTTCCGGCGTGCCGAGGCACTGGCCCACGACGCCCTGCACGTCCCCGAAGCCCTCTGCCGCCAGCTGGGCGCAGAGGGTGGCGGGGTCTTCGCTGCCGCCGGTGAGGAAGAAGGTGGGTCTGCCCTGCATACACTCGGCCACCGGGTCACAGGTGCGGCCATGGGCCGAAACAAGGTTCCACCCCTGCCACGGACGGCCCAGCGCCGCCGCCAGCAGCTGGATGCTGGAAAGGCCGGGCAGCACCCGGGCGCGGACGCCGAGGGCCTCCAGCTTTTCCATCATGGAGGACGCGCCGGAGTAAAAGCCGGTGTCGCCGCTGTAGACCAGCACGGCGTTCTCTGCGCCGGAAGTCTGCAGCAGCTCTGCCACCTCGTCGGGGCGGTAGGCGGCGGCACGGTTCTCGGTGCAGCCGGCAGGCAGAACTGCCAGCAGACGCCGTGCGCCCAGGATGAGGTCGGCCTGCCGCAGTGCGGCCAGGCCCTGAAGGGTCAGGTTCTCCGGCTGGCCGGAGCCCATGCCGATGAGTGTCACATTCATCTTATCATCTCCTTGCAGCGTTTCAGCACCTCGGAAGCCGTCTCGCCCTGCTCGGGCGGGCGGCGGATGACCACCAGCTGCGCCCCGGCGGCAGAGGCGGCGGCGGCTTTTTCGTCGAAGCCTCCGGCCGCGCCGCCGTCCTTTGTGACGAGCCAGCGGATATGGAACTGCTCCATCATGGCCTGATTGAGGGCAAAGCTGAAGGGGCCCTGCATGGCGATGATGTTGCGGTGGGGGATGTTCGCCGCCTCGCAGGCCGCGATGCTTTCCAGCGTGGGCAGGACGCGGGGGTAGAGCCGCTCGGGCGGGATGGCCGCAAACTGCGCCAGCTCCTTGGCCCCGGTGGCCAATAGAAGGTTGCCCTCTTCTGCAGCCAGCGCTTCTGCCGCCTGCTTTGCGCTCTCAAAGACGAGACAGTTTTCCGGCAGCGGACTGGCCGGGCGCAGCAGGCGGAGGTATTCCACCCCGGCCTTCTCTGCCGCTGCTTTGATGTTTTTGGTCGCCTCCACCGCGTAGGGGTGGGTGGCGTCGATGCAGAGGGCGGCATCCCCCAAGAGCGCGGCCATCTCATCGGGCAGGAGCCGCCCGCACCGGACGGTGACGCCGGGGGTGCTCCCCTGCTCTTCCTGCCCCAGCGGGGTGGCCACGCTGACGGTGACTTCGATGCCCAGTGCCGCCAGCTGGCGGGAAAGCTCCCGCCCCTCGGTGGTGCCGCTGAAAACGACGACGTTCATCGGCGGTACCCCCTCGGCGTGACCATCCGCCCGCTCAGCGCGCGGGTGGCGGCGTTGCCCACAAAGACGGTGGTGAACATATCCACCTCGGTATCCCGGAGCTGGCTGAGGGGCAGGATGTGCTTTTCCTGCCCTTCCCGGCCGATGTTCCGCACAGAACCGCAGAGGGTGTCCGGGGCTTTGCCGTTCGCCAGCAGGACGTCCACGGCCCGGCGCAGATAGTCCGGGCGGCCCTTGGAGGAGGGATTGTACAGCGCCAGTGCGAAATCGCCCTGAGCGGCGCAGGCCAGCCGCTTTTCGATGACCTCCCACGGCGTGAGGCGGTCCGACAGCGAGATGACGCAGAAATCGTGGGCCAGCGGCGCACCCAGCACCGCCCCGCCGCTGAGGGCGGCGGTCAGGCCGGGGACGACCTCCACGTTGACGTCCGGGTACTCTTCGGCCAGCTCCAGCAGCGGGCTGGCCATGCCGTAGACCCCGGCGTCGCCGGAGCAGACCAGCGCCACGTCCCGGCCCGCCCGGGCGGTGTCCAGCGCCCAGCGGCAGCGGTCGATCTCCCGGGTCATGCCGGTGGTGTAGCACTCTTTTTCCGGGTAGAGGGGGCGCACAAGGTCGATGTAGACCGTATAGCCGCACAACACCTCGGCCTGCTGCAAGGCGCTCTGCGCCTGCACGGTCAGAAACTGTCCGCCGCCGGGGCCAAGCCCCACGACGAACACGGTCTTTTTACTCTCACTCATTGCTCTGTCCTCCAATCGGGTGCAAAGGGGCGGACGGCCAGCGCCAGCGTCACGCCGCCGCCTGCCGTTTTGGGCAGAAGGAGCGTCCCGCCCGAGGCTTTTACCGCCGAGCGCTCACAGACGTTGTCCACGCCGGTGACACTTGCCACAAAGGCCGACGGGGTGAACTGTCCCGGCACGGCCCGCAGTTCGTCGGCCGGATAGAACGTGATGGGCCAGCCGTGGGCTTTGCAGAACGCTGCAAGCCCCGGCTCATCTTTTTTCAGGTCGATGCTGGCGGCGGCGCAGACCGCCGCCGGGCTGAGGCCGGACGCGGCACAGAACGCCGCGAAGGCTTCTTCCAGCTGGCGGGCCGTCGTGCCGCGGCGGCACCCCACCCCCAGCACCCCGATGCGGGGGACGAGGTGGAGCGCCTCGCCCTGCGGCGTGAGGGTCAGGGCGAAGTCGGCGGCTTCGGGTGCGTCAGCCTTTTCCACCCCGGCGGGGGCCTCCCCCGCCACCGGCCACGGCGACCAGTACCGGACCGTCTGCCCGGCCAGCAGGGCGCCGCTGACGCGCTTGATGCGCTCCGGCTCAAGGACAGCGCAGTTCTGGGCCTTGGCCCAGAGGTCCACGGCGAAGAGGCCGTTGACGTCGGTGGCCGTCGTGATGACCGGCACCGCGCCGCACGCTTTTGCCAGCGCCCGGGCCAGCGCGTTGGCACCGCCCAGATGGCCCGACAGGAGCGGCACGGCGAAGTTCCCGCCCTCGTCCACCACCACCACCGCCGGGTCGGCGGCCTTGCTCCTGCAGTGGGGCGCGATGGCCCGCACCGCGATGCCCACAGCTCCTACAAAAATCAGGGCCTCATTCTGTGCAAAATGCTCCGCCGTCCAGCCTTTCAGGGTCACGTCTCCGCCACAGCGGCTCACGCTGCCGGGCAGAGCTTCCGCCAGCTGACGGGCCAGCGCCTCGCCCTTTGCGGTGAAGGCCAGATATGCCCGGCTCACTGCCCGGCCTCCGTCCCCTGCCGGAACTCGGTGGTAAAGGCGGGGTCGTAGAGCTTGCTGCGCTCGTAGTTTTCGCCCAGAAAGTCGCCTACGACGATGAGGGCGGTCTTGGTGATGCCGTTTTTGCGGGTCTCCTCGGCCAGTGTGGAGACGGTGCAGCGCACCACCTTCTGCTCGGGCCAGGTGGCCTTATAGACCACAGCGGCAGGGGTATCGGGGCGGTAGCCGCCGCTCTCGAGAAGGGCCTGCCGGACTTTGTCCACCAGCCCGATGGAGAGGAAGATGACCATAGTAGCCCCATGCGCGGCCAGCTTTGCCAGCTGTTCGGCCTCAGGGACAGGAGTGCGGCCCTCCATCCGGGTGATGATGACGGTCTGACTGACGTTGGGCAGGGTGTACTCGGCACAGAGCGCCGCCGCCGCGCCGCAGAAGCTGGACACGCCCGGGGTGTCGTCATAAGGAATGCCGTCAGCATCCAGCGCGTCCATCTGCTCCCGGATGGCCCCGTAGAGGCAGGGGTCGCCGGTGTGGAGGCGGACCGTGGTTCCGCCGGCCTTTTCGGCGGCACGGATGGTGTCCAGCACCTGTTCCAGCGTCATCTCGGCGCTGTTATAGATGGTACAGCCGGGCTTCGCCAGCCCCAGCAGGGCCGGGTTGACGAGACTGCCCGCGTAGATGATGCAGTCAGCATCGGCCAGCAGGGCCGCGCCCCGCCGGGTGATGAGGTCGGGCGCGCCCGGCCCGGCTCCTACAAAATGGACCATATCTTACCCCTCCTTCACCAAAATCGTTGCGAAATAGCCCGCCGACCGGGCCGGGTCGTAATCGGTCAGGTCGGGCCAGACCTCCTCGTTCGGCAGGCCGCAGTTACAGACCATCGCGCTCCGGCTCAGAAGCCCGGCGTCGGCCAGCGCGGCCAGCGTCTCGGGCAGCTGACGGCCCGATTTCATCAGCACTTTTGCGCCCGGTGTGGCCAGCACCTCAGCGGCGCAGCGTCCCGGGGCGATGGTCAGCGGCTGCTCCATGCCGCCCGTCAGGGACTGGCCCAGCCGGGCCGCAGCGGCGCAGAAGCTCGTCACGCCGGGGAGCATCACGGTCTTGCAGCCCTCGGCCTCCAGGATCTCCTGCAGGTAGCCGAAGGTCGCGTAGACGGACACGTCGCCGAGGTTGAGCATGGCGACATCCTGCCCGGCGTCGAGATATTCTTTCACAGCCCGGGCCGCCTCGATGTGGGCGGCTTTCTGCACCGCCGGGTCAAGGCTCATGGCGAAGCGCAGCGGCAGGATGGTCTTGCCGCTCAGCTCCACCGCACCTTTTGCGATGTCCAGCGCCAGCATCCCGCCCTTCGGGGTCTGGGGCGCGGCGATGACCGGACAGTTTTCGAGGCGGCGGACAGCCTGCAGGGTCATGAGCTCCGGGTCGCCCGGGCCGACGCTGACGCCGTAAAAAGTGCCTATCCGTTTTTCCATTCGTCCAGCAGCTCCTTTGCAGTCCTGGTCTGGCCCAGCGGGCCATATTGATTCGAGAAGAGCACCGCGCCCACCCGGAACGCCCCGGCAGCGCGGCGGTCGAGGTGGAGCTGGATGGCGTCCAGCAGACTGGACAGCACCGGCTCTCTCATCTCTGCTTTGTCTAAGATCTCCATGCAGGCGTCGGTGGTGGCCGCGTTCATCAGGGCCGCGCAGACGTCCCGGGACGCACCGCAGAGGGCGGCGTGGGCGCAGAGCAGCTCGGTGCGGCAGTCGGCTGTGCGGGAGTGGGTGTTCATGACGCCGCCCGCCAGTTTGACCAGCTTGCCGATGTGGCCCACCAGCACCACCTCTTCGAAGTGGGATGCCGCCGCCATATCCATCGTATCCCCGATGAAGTTCGAGGTCTTGACCACCGGGATATTCTTTAGGGCGGGCATCTTCTCGTGGAGATAGTCAAGGCCGTAGTTGCCCGGGGCGAGGATGAGCCGCCGGGGGCTTCCGGCCCGGAGCGCCGCCTGCCCCATTTCCAGCTGGATGGTGTCGAGGATGGCCTGCTGGCTCATGGGCTCGACGATGCCGCTGGTGCCGAGGACGCTGAGTCCCCCTTCCACGCCCATGTGGGGGTTGAAGGTGCGCTTCGCCGTTTCGGCCCCGCCCTCGATGGAGATGGTGACGTCAAAGCCGCCCGCGTACCCGGCAGATTCGGCCTCTTTTTCCAGCGCTTCCTTTATCATGGCCCGGGGGACGTGGTTGATGGCAGCTTCGCCCACGGGCTGGTCGAGACCGGGCTTTGTCACCCGGCCCACGCCCTCACCGCCGTGGATGCGCACCGCACCGGACAGCTCGGGCCGGAGGGCGACACTGGCGATGACCGGAAGACCGGTGGTCACGTCCACATCGTCGCCGCCGTCCTTCCGGATGGCGCACTCGGCTCCCTCGCCGGACAGGCGGCAGAAGATAGGCTCCACCTCCACCACGATGCCCTTCGGGGTGCGGAGGGCCACCGTCTCGGGGGTGCGGCCGGTGAGCAGCAGCCGTGCCGCGCCCGCCGCGCCCAGCGCCGCACAGGTGCCGGTGGTATAGCCGCAGCGCAGGAGCTTCTGGCCGCTGCGGACGTAGTGCTCAAAGAGCGGGCGCTTTTCCTCCGGCGCTTTTTCTTCGCCGTAGAGGAATGCGTACTGCTCATCGGTCAGAGCATAAATTTTGCAGATGTTTTCCCGGGCAAAGGCCTTTTCCGGCGTCATGACGTCCGAGACGCCCGCCGCCGAGACGCAGACGACCTTGTCGGAAACTTTCTGCGCCAGCTCCAGCTCGTGGAGGCTCAGGATGACGGCCATCTTCTTGTCGCGGGCGAGGCTTTTCAGGATGGCCAGCAATTCGGCCTTGCCCTTGATGTCAAGGAAAGACGTAGGCTCGTCCAATAATATCAGCTCCGGCTGCTGGCAGATGGCCCGGGCCAGCAGGACGCGCTGGCGCTGGCCGTCGCTGATGCGGTTGAAGTCCCGGCCCGCCAGCGCCTCGGCCCCCACGAGGGCCAGCGCGGCATGGACCTGGCGCTTATCTTCCGCCGAGAGGACACCCAGCCGCCCCGTGTAGGGGTAGCGCCCGGCGGACGCCATCTCGAAGCAGGTGGTCAGCTCGGTGCGGCGGGTGTGGGGCACCATCAGGGCCATTTTGCGGGCGCGCTCCGGGCCGGAGTAGTCCGCGAGATTTTTGCCGTCCAGCAGGACAGCGCCCCCCTGGGGGGCCAGCTGCGCTGCCAGCGTCTTGAGCAGGGTGGATTTGCCCGCGCCGTTAGGGCCGATGAGGGTGAGGATGGTCCCCTTCCCGACGCCGAGGCCGATGTGCTCCATCAGGGGTGTTTTGCCGTAGCCGATGGCAAGGTCCTCGGCGCGGCAGTAGAATTTCGGATCGCTCATTCCCGGCCCTCCTGTGTCTGGCGGCGCACCAGCAGCCAGATGACCACCGGCGCACCGAAAACTGCCGTCACCGAGCTGATGGACAGCTCAGTGGGCGCGAACAGGCTGCGGGCGATGAGGTCGCAGAGCAGACAGAACGCTGCCCCGCCCAGACAGCAGCCCGGCAGGACATAAAGGGGCTTTGCGCTGCCCAGCAGGTTCTTGACCAGATGCGGCACCGCGATGCCCACAAAGGAGATGGGGCCTGCAAAGGCCGTCACGCAGGCGGAAAGCAGGCTGGAAAGCAGCACGAGGGCCGTCGAGAAGGCCCGCACCGGTACGCCGACGCTCCTGGCGTAGCTCTCGCCCATCTGGTAGGCCGCCATGGGCTTCGAGAGCAGGAACGCCGCCGCCAGCGCGGGCAGCACCACGCAGGCCGCTGCACCCACGTTGGCCCAGGTCATGCCGGAAAAGCTGCCCATCGACCAGTTGTGGAGGTTGACGATGTTGGAGTCCTGCGCGAAAGTCACCACGATGTCGGTGACAGCCGAACAGATATAACCGATCATGATGCCGCAGATGACGAGGATGCTCATCCGCGGCACCCGCCGGGCCACCACCAGCACGAAGGCCATCGCCGCCATCGAGCCTGCAAAGGCGGCGATGATGAGGGTGGCCGAGCCGGTGAGCAGCCCCTGCTGTAAAAACACCACCATCGTCAGGGCCACCGCCAGCTTTGCGCCGCTGGACACGCCCATGACGAAGGGGCCGGCGATGGGGTTGGCGAAGAAGGTCTGCAGGAGGTAGCCCGCCGCCGAGAGGGCCGCGCCCAGCAGCACGACCATGACCGCCCGGGGCAGACGGAGCTGGAGCACGATGCCCACGGCCAGCGCATCTTCGCCCCGGCCCAGCAGAGCCGCCGCCACCGCGCCGGGCGTCAGGGACACACTGCCCCAGAACAGATTGAGTGCAAACAGCACCGCGACCCCCGCCGTGAGGGCGAGGTACGCGAGGCTGAGGCGGCGGGTGGTGGTCATGACAAAGCTCCTTTTATACGATGCGCTGTAAGAAACGGAGGGACGCCGGGTCGGGCGAGCCCTCGGTGAAGACGAGGTTCATATCCGAGATGAGGTCGGCCAGCTCCATGCTCTGCTGGAAGAGGCTCTGGGCCGTACACCAGCAGTCGCCGGACTGGACGGCCTTGAAATCTGCCAGCATCGGACATTTTTCGATGAGCTGGTCACGGGTCTCCATGACGCCCTCGATGGTGCTGTTGTAGATGAGGACATCGGCGTCCCTGGCCCGGGCGTAGAACGTCTCCAGCGGCAGCTTGATGGTGGATTGGCCCGGGCTGTCCCCCTCGAGGTCGTCGAAGATGTAGACGCCGCCGGCCATCTCCACCATCTGGGCCACATAGTCGCTGGTGCGGCGGACGGTGATGAGGTTATTCGTGGTGATGGAGAAGAAGGCCGCGGTCTTGCCGGTGTTCTCCTGTTCGAGGATGGGGGCCACCTGCTCCACCTTCTGGCGAAAGACCTCTTCCGCCATCTCAGTCTTATTCAGCAGGATGCCGTAGAGCTTGAGCCACTCCATCCGGGCCAGCGGGCCGCTCTCGTAGCTCGAGCGCTCCACGAGGACCGGCACGCCGAACTTTTCCAGCTGCTCCTTGACCTCAGGGTCGTGGAGCACCATGGTGTTCTCGATGGCGAGGGTGCAGCCGGCGGCAAGGATGCGCTCATAGTCCGGGGCGCTGTACTTGCCCGCGTAGGCGATGCGGCCCTCCTGCATGGCCTGTCTGGCCTCTTCCACATACCAGCCCTCGGCCTTCGTGCCGGAGAGGGCGATGCTGTCCAGGGCGTCCAGATGGACAAAGAGGTCCATCACCGAGGTGGAGACGAGATAAATATGATCCAGCGGCTGGCGCAGCACCACGACGTCCTCGGGCAGGTCGTCCACCTCGGCGGCCTCTTCAGGGACGACGAGGAACCGCCCGGCGTCCGGGATGTCGATCATCACATAGCCGCCCT
>ERZ836441.2160-NODE-2160-length-16317-cov-3.320440_pt1 | contig 16317 bp, 10 predicted proteins | sample MGYA00519686_ERZ836441 | MGnify/ENA primary metagenome ERZ836441 (study PRJEB31850, sample SAMEA3708800) | human gut metagenome | biome: human gut; feature: human-associated habitat; material: faeces | place: China | collected 2014 ... | reverse complement strand
TTTTCCCGATGTCGTGCACATCGCCCTTGACTGTGGCTACAATGAATTTTCCCCGTTTGGAGGTTTCTCCATTGCGGGTATTTTCCTGCTCGATGAGTGGTTGCAATATACCCACTGCTTGTTTCATGGTGCGGGCGCTCTTGACGACTTGGGGAAGGAACATTTTCCCGTTGCCGAAAAGTTGTCCCACCCGGTTCATGCCGTCCATGAGGGGTTGCTCGATGACAGCGAGTGCCGAGCCGTATTGACGGACGGCCTCTGCGAGGTCGGTTTCGAGGTGTGTCGATATGCCTTTGACGAGAGCTTGTTTCAGTCGGTCGGCGACAGGTTGCCGATGACGGTCTTCGTCGATATCGTTTTCTTTTTTGACTGCTTCGCCCCGATGTTTCTCGGCGAAGTCGATGAGACGTTCGGTCGCATCCGGCCGACGGTTCAATACGACATCTTCGATGAGCGCAAGAGTTTCGGTCGGCAGATCGTCGTAGGTAATCGATGTGGCGGGATTGACAATCGCCATGTCGAGCCCGTTGCGGATAGCATGATAAAGAAAGACGGCGTGCATGGCTTCGCGAATGAAATTGTTGCCTCGGAACGAAAAGGAGAGGTTGCTCACGCCTCCGCTCACTTTCGCTCCCGGCAGGTTTTCGTGTATCCAAGCCGTAGCCCGAATGAAGTCTACCGCATAGTTGTCGTGGCTGTCGATTCCGGTAGCTATCGCTAACACGTTGGGATCGAATATAATGTCGCAAGGCGCTAATCCTGCTTTTTCGGTGAGGAGTTTGTAAGCCCGGGCGCAGACTTCGATTTTCCGTTCATAGGTATCGGCTTGGCCTTTTTCGTCGAAAGCCATGACGACTACCGCCGCTCCTAACCGTTTGATTTCACGGGCATGCGCGAGGAATGTTTCTTCTCCTTCTTTCAGGCTGATGGAGTTGACGATGGCTTTCCCTTGCAGACATTTCAGGCCGGCGGAGATAACCTCCCATTCGGAAGAGTCTATCATTACAGGAACCCGATAAATGTCGGGCTCGGAGACGATGAGATTCAAGAAGTCTACCATCTCTTTGCGGGCATCGAGCATGGCATCGTCCATGTTGATGTCGATGATTTGTGCGCCGGCCTCGACCTGTTTGCGTGCGATGTCGAGTGCTTCGGTATAGTTCTTTTCGTGAATGAGCCTCAGGAATTTGCGAGAGCCTGCCACGTTGCAGCGTTCGCCTATGTTGATGAAATTGTTTTCGGGGCAGACAACGAGATCTTCGAGCCCGCAGATGTGCAGACGGTTGTCTTTCGCGATGGGACGGCGGGGCGAGGCGTTTTGTGTGATTTCCCGATAGCGGGCTATGTGCTCGGGTGTCGTTCCGCAACAACCACCCACGATATTTACCAGTCCCTCGTTGATAAATTCTTTTATTTGTGCAGCCATCGATGCGGGCGTTTCGTCATATTCGCCCAACCGATTGGGCAGTCCGGCATTGGGGTAAGCACTGATGTAATAGGGGGAGATCGATGCCAACCGATGTAGATAGGGTTTCATTTCTCTTGCTCCGAACGAACAGTTCAAACCTACCGAGAGAATTTCGGCATGGGAGACTGCCGTAAGAAAGGCTTCGAGAGTTTGTCCCGATAGCGTTCGCCCGCTCTCGGTGACTGTTACCGAGAGCATGACAGGAAGCTCTCGTCCTGTCGCTTTCATAGATTCCTGTGCAGCAAAAAGGGCGGCTTTGGCGTTGAGCGTGTCGAAAATGGTTTCGATGAGCAGAAGGTCCACGCCACCTTCTATCAAGGCCGTGATTTGCTCCCGATAGGCTGTCGCGAGTGTGTCGAAGTCGAGATTTCGCAAAGCGGGATTCTCCATATCGGGGGACATGGAACAGCTTTTGTTCGTGGGCCCTATCGAACCGGCCACGAATCGGGGTTTATCGGGTGTTGAATAGTCGTCGGCAGCCTTCCGGGCTATGCGGGCGGCTGCCCGGTTTATTTCCTTTACCTGGCTTTCCAAACGGTAGTCTGCCATCGATATGGCGTTGGCATTGAAGCTATTCGTCTCGATGATGTCGGCTCCGGCTTCGAGGTAGGCACGGTGTATCTCGTCGATGAGGTGTGGTGCGGTGAGACAGAGCAAATCGTTGTTCCCTTTTAATTCCACTGCCGAATCGGGGAACAACGAACCTCTGAAATCTTGCTCGTTCAGTCCGTAACGTTGTATCATCGTTCCCATAGCTCCGTCGAGAATGAGAATGCGTTGGTCGAGTAGTTGTTTCAATGTCTGCATATATCTCGGTCTATGATTGTCATATAACGAAAGATAAGAATCGGATAAAATGAATATGTTCGTTTTTTACCGAACCGTAGTCTGCTTTTCGCATTTGCCGAAGATACGGAAAGCTGGAAACAGCGACAAACGAAAATCTCATTTCCGACTTGGCTATGCCGAACCGTGTCCTATCTTCGCAGTTACAAATATAGGGATAATTGTTGTTTTGTCTACCGAAATATTTGTTATTTGAAATGGAGTATGTAGTGGATTATTCTATTTTTGACCTTGTTTTGTAGAGAAAACGTTTGAATTTTCTTTTGTATTTAGATATAATGTTTATAAGCGCTGATTCGTGTCTTAGAAGGCAAGGGGTGTACGCCGGTGTACCGGACGTATATTTGTTTGAAAGAAAATCGAGGTGAGGAGATGCCGGTCGTCTGTCGTTCGATAAAATGATAGCTCCCTGTTATTTTTGGTCGGATTTCTTTCCAGACGATACTTTATCGGGATTTTTGTTGATGAAGTCTTTCCAACTGTTGTAGCTTTTGTCGAGATGAGGCCGGTTGGTCTGGTAGAAATGGCAGAGAGCGGCGGCCAATCCGTCGGTGGCATCGAGAAGGGGAGGCATATTTTCATCGGGGATATGCAGAATGCGCTGTAACATGGCGGCGACTTGTTCTTTCGATGCACTTCCGTTTCCGGTAATCGACATTTTGATTTTTAATGGGGCGTATTCGGTAATGGGAATGTCGCGGGAGAGCGCGGCTGCCATAGCGACTCCTTGCGCTCGTCCGAGTTTCAGCATGGATTGCACGTTCTTTCCGAAGAATGGAGCTTCGATAGCCATCTCGTCTGGAAGATATTGTTCGATGAGGCCTAAGACCCGCTCGAAAATGCGACGTAATCGCAGATAGTGACTTTCGAATTTGTTTAATTGAATCACGCCCAAAGTCATCAGTTCGGGGGTGTTACCGACGATACGCAAGACTCCGTAGCCCATGACGTTGGTCCCGGGGTCGATGCCGATAATAATTCTATCGTTTGTCGTGTTCATTTATAAGTCGATTACTTCCAATAGGGTACTGAATCCCAGTACTTGCTTGCCGAATTTCTTTTGCATATCGCAGAGCAGTGTTTCTCCGCACTCTTCGTGCCAGCGTTCGAGCGTATCGGTATCGGGCGATTTGAATTGCAGGGAAAGACTTATGCCTTCTTCCTCATTCTCAGCGAAAATACGGGTCAGTTGCGGCTCTTGTAAAGCTCCGTGTTCCAGTACAGCCGGGATATAGAAATTTTTTAACCAACTTATAAATTCGTCTTTCCGAGAGTGATCGGCGTGGAATGTGGTGTTGAATATAATCATAGTGGTATGGAGTTATCTTGTTGTTCGGAGAACCATATTATTCTTCTGACAAAGGTAAAAAAAATGAGGGCAGGAGCCAAATTTATTTGGCTCCTGCCGAATGCCTGTCGACTCTGTCTATCGTAAAGGTAAAAAAAACTTCTCAATATTTTGTACAGTCATAAAAATAGTTTTATCTTTGCACCGAATTAAGGGGGTATTAGCTCATCTGGCTAGAGCGCGACACTGGCAGTGTCGAGGTGAGCGGTTCGAGTCCGCTATACTCCACATCGTTATCTGTTTTTTTTGAGGTACAACAGTTTATTCCCCGGTAAAACGGGGTTTCTTTTTTTTTATGGGGTTTCAAAAGATATAATACAAAGCAATAGGGGTAATCACATAGTTTCTGTCGAATGTGGCTTGCAACTATTGTATGCTTTTGCTGTACTGTTCATCGAGTTGTTCTTTATCTGTATGTTTATCATGCTTTTGTGCGTATCAGACAAAACCACATGGACAGTCTGCACTTGGTCGTGTGTGATTTTCCGTGTATATTCCTCCCCCTCTCCCCCAGAAACTATTGTTTCCGGGGAGAGGGGGAGGGGAAAGTTTCATAGTAATTTCTGATTATGAGATTAACCCCTCCGTCCTTCGGACACCTCCCCTATATTTTGCGTTGCAAAACACAGAGGAGGAGGTTTAAAATATCCTTCCGATAGTAGAACATAAATCCTTATTCAAAGAGTCGACTTTCTTATTTTCAGAATATAGGGAAGAGGGAGATTCTTTTTCTCTTATAGTCTGGCATTTTCATGTGGCGAGCAGGAACTATCCAACCTTCTTCCCTGCCGTGTCCCATAGCATTACGGGGCACGGCAATGGAGGAGGGTATATGTCTGATATAAACCGGCTGATGAGATACCGTTTTCAACCCCTCCGCCACTTCGTGCCACCTCCTCTGTGTTTTTGCATTGCAAAAACACAGAGGAGGGTAAATACAATCCATTTCATTCGTTAAAATTCGGGTCTATCCCTACTAAATTTCTACTAAGCTCGAACAACCGTACTTTATACCCGATCAATAAAAAAATCGTATCAGATTATTCTATCAATAAGCTGATACGATTTTTAACCTATTATGATCTTCCGGGGCTATCGAACGACCGGTATTTTTACATTCTCTCGGCTTCCGTCGGCATGTACAATACAACAAATATAAATGCCGGTTTGCAAATTGTCAAGGCTCATATTCGTCGTATAACCATCGACATTTTGCATTTTCATTACAGCACCGTTCATATTCACCAAAGATATACTCGATAAAGCTTTGTCAGTTTGTACCACCAAGTAGCCTCCATATGTATAAACTACTGTCGAAGCTAATGTTTGGAGTTCTACTTTTGACTCCCGGTCGTTATTCAGATATACTGGTATCTTCACAATTCTACTTACAGCATCGTTATTGGCTAACACGATTTGTGCTTCATACAAAGTGTTACTCTGTAATTGGGTCGCATCTAATGATACGGTGAGCGTTTCCATAACAGAAGGAGCGACAGAGAATTCATATTTATCAAGCGAGAGCCAGTTGATAGTCGGGGTGCGATTACCCGTTACATTCGCGCGGATACAGAAGTTGCTATTTAAACCTAAGTCTCCTGCTGACCACCATGTATTGCCAAGTTTAACCATATCGCCGAAGCCATTTTGTACATGACCGCCATCGATACCAATCACGAAGTCTGTCGGTTCAAAGCCATCTATATTAACACCTATCCATAAATCGGTATTCCCTATCGTCAGAGGTTGTTCGAGCACAATATGATTCCAAGACTGTGCTATTGGGGAAAAAGTCTGTCTCATCAATTCATTTCCGGCATTTGACTGTGAGCCTTGACCGAAAATTACCACTTGAGCTTTGTCGGGTACGTTGTTTATATATACATCGACACTACTGATTTGCATACCCGACAATCCAGCAAGCATATTGCCCGGAAAATACTGTGCATACACGGCCGAAGAACCACCGCTGAGCGATACTTCGCTTTCGAGCCCGTTGTCATAGCGCAATACGAATTCTGCCTGCGACTCGGTTTCTTTCGCTTTAACCGAATGGGATTTCGCAGACTTTGTAAATTTCCAAGAAGGTTTGCTATTTTTTGTAGCAAAAGCCGGCTGCTTGCTGCCCGGAGAGTGAGGTAGAGCATAAAGTACCGATGCTGTTCCTGTAAGCTCTGCACTGCCTTCGTTCTTTATTTCCAGCGTTACCGGTCGTACGTCGAACGATTGGTACGAATCGATGATACTTAATCCGGGTATAATGATCGGTGAATTGTCGGAATGTTCCACGACCAGTGTATAGTCTTCTGTTTCTCCATAACCATATTGACCGCAAGCGCTAAGAATGTCTTCATAAGAAGCTATGATTCGTAGGCGTCTTTCTCCCGGCACGACTACCGCCTCGTCTGGAATGGATACTTTAATAGTTCCCTTAGGAAGATAACCGATAGACTCGCCCTCTTCATCGAACGAACCGTTTCCATTCCAATCTACCCATGCACCTATATATAGACTTCCGCCTTCACACTCTACGTTCAAATCTAGCACTTCACCGGGTTTAATGCTTGTCTTCATATCAGAAAAATCGCTGTATACGTTACCCTCGCTTGGGTTGCTAATGCTTCCAATTTTGACTGAGGTAATGTATTCGTAACTTGCATCCGTCGAATACGATTCGCAAACTATCCCTTCTTCCCTTTTTGTAATAGAGAAAAACATGGATTGATGGGCTGTTTGTTCATCGCCTTCCGTGACATTGCGTATTTCGATATTATGTTTACCCGGTTGCGAACAATCGATCCGTTGGTCAAACGTGTGTTTGTAGCTCTCCATAGAAGCTAGTGTCACACCCAGTTCTTCGGTTGCCAGTAATTTATCGTCTAAATATAATTGAAGTTTCGCATCGGATATAGCTTGCTCACCGATATTCATTACTTCCACCTGTACCTTTTCATATTTGTCGCTTGCTGTTTCCAAAGGAGATAATAAACGTTCGAACTTCAATGCTTTTTGTGCAATGTAGTCGCCGTCGCCCGTTAAACAGTAACACATGGATAACTGAGAGGTCATATATTCTTCGTAAGCCTCCATCCAAATTAAACCTATTCCGGGGACATTGCTACATGTGAACACACTGAAAGCACAATTATGCGTTTCGTTGTCTACTTTGGCGGCTGCTACCGAAAAGAAACCGCTTTCTAGACAGATTGTTTCGTCCAATTCAACCGAAAATTCGTAAATACGTGCCAAATCATCATATTCGCTTGCACTCACTCCGGTGAATTTGCCCAAGACATCGAATTCTTTGCGGTAGACTTCTTTGCCGGGGTAACCATCGGCTCCCATTTCATAAAACGCCACTTCAAAACGGATCGATTCTGTCATTTCTCCATCTTCGCCGATGCCGCCACGGTCGGCGCAAGACAACCAATTATAATTTTCTTCGTCCCAAGACAAGAATCTCCCTAACCAGCGAATTCCGTTCACTTTCTGATAGCATCCAGAAAAGGATTGGTAAAATTTGGTAGCTTTCATTTTTTATCGTATCTTTGTCAAGCATAGGGTACATAGGACTTTCACTATATATGAGTTTGGTCACCCATAATATAGGGAATAATTCTATTTGTACGCTGTGCTTTAACATTTTGATACGATTTTAAGAGAATGAAATAAGTTTAAATCACTTCAATATAAATATGTCTGTATAAAAGGAAAGGTATGTACAAAAAACTCTTATGAAACCTTATTTATGGGGTAAGTTTTTTGTGTAAAATTGTATGCTGTCTAACAAATTTCTGTAACTTTGAATTTTAAGAACGATAATACTAATCGTTAAATATTATAATTGAGTATTATGAATAGATGTTTTTATCACTGGATTTCTAATATTTAATGAAATAGTTTATCTCTCATGTTGGGTTTACGTCGTTTTCTGCTTTTTTTCGTAAGCGGGAAATCTATGATATGGGTATATAACAATTATCGTAAAGAAAATAATAACCATAAATTGAAATGAAGGTGAAACATTCGAGGTTTTCGGTCGGAGTGATCCTGTTTGCATTAGCGATGCTTCCGACAATGGCGCAAGAAAGAGCAGCCCAAATTCGGGAAAAATTGTTGAATCGGAATCTCCACTCTGTAATCGTGGTATCGCATCGAGCAGACTGGCGTAATTTCCCTGAGAATTCGTTGGAAGCTATCGAGAGTGCAATTCGCATGGGGGTCGATGTCGTTGAACTCGATTTACAGCGGACGAAAGATGGAAAATTGATATTGATGCATGATTCTAAACTCGATCGTACGACGACCGGGAAGGGTAAGGTCTCGGATTGGACGCTCGATTCTATTAAAACATTACGGTTAAAGAACGGTTGCAATATCAAAACAATACACAAGGTTCCCACTTTGGAAGAGGCTTTACTTGCCGCAAAGGGGAAAATAATGATTAACTTGGATAAAGCCGACCGTTATTTCGACCAAGTTTATGAATTATTGCAAAAGACCGGTACGACCGAACAGATAATCATGAAAGGCGGTAAGCCGGCGAAAGAAGTGAAAGCCCGATTCGGGAAATATCTCGATGAGGTAATTTATATGCCTATTGTGAATCTCGATAAAGAAGATGCAAAACGACAGATAGATGTGTTTGTCGAGGATATGCGGCCGGTCGCTTTCGAATTGTTGTTTGTCAAAGACAGCAACCCATTGCCCCGAATGCTTGCCGATTCGTTGAAAGGGGAGTCCCTTATCTGGTATAATACTTTGTGGGACACAATGGCGGGAGGACATGACGACGATATGTCGCTTGCCAATCCTGACGAGGGGTACGGTTATTTGATCGATGTACTCGGCTGTCGTATCATACAGACCGACCGTCCGGCATATTTGCTCGATTATCTGCGGAAACGAGGGTTACACGATTGATTTTTGTTTATTGGTAAAAAATAAATCCATGAAGATTCCGGATTCTTCATGGATTTGTGAGAATGAATAGAAGTTTTATTTATTCCCAGAGATCGGGTATGGGAGAGTGTCCCACGGCGTTAGGCGCTTGATGGAAAGGTGTTTTTGTACCGGAATGTATTTCATATAGCGATTTGGCTGCTTCGATAGCCGCATCGACCATATAGGGATAGGGCCTGTCGGTAACGTCGATAAAACCGCAATTGTAATTCTCCCCGTCGGTGCGTCCGTTGATGTTCTGATCGATCCATCGGAACCAGCCTGTACCGATGAGCCCTCGGTGAGCAAAGGCGTTTTCGGTATAATACTGAAAAGCATCTCCTCTTTCTTTTTGTGAGTTCACTTGCCACAGGGATGTGCGAGTCCTCTGTCGACTGTCCCGAAGTGGTACTCCCCGATAATCATCGGTAACCCAGAGATTTCCAAAGCATGATTCATTTTTTCGTGGTCGGGAGATAGAGCGTAGCAGTTGAAACTCAAAGCATCGAACGACTCTTTACTAATTCGTAGCAATTCGTCGTCTAATTGCTCTATGTAGCCATATCTTATTCCTAAGTTCAGATGATTGGGATCGTTCTTCTTTAACGATTTGGATATGGCTTTCATGAGTTTCTCGAATGTATTGTATATAAAAGTTTTGCGGGTGTCGGGTGTATCGCCGGATTCTTTCAGAAAATTTTGTAATTCTGTTTTGATGAATTGGAAAACTTTAAAACAAACTAAACTTTAAAAGTTTTCCAATTTATCAAAACAAATAACTATAAATAAATAGATTGACATATTTTAACTACACAAAAATTTTCCAAAAAGGTTCACCATATTGTTATACTATATACTTTTGCAGGCATAAAAACATACAAATTTCAATAATAGATTTATCATGATTCAGACAGTTATCAAACGTGACGGACGTATCGTCGGATTCAACGAAGAGAAGATAGCAACAGCTATCCGTAAAGCGATGTTGCACACTGAAAACGGAGAAGACCGGGAGTTGGTCCGCCAGATCACCGATCATATTTCTTTCAAAGGCGACACACAGATGACTGTCGAAGCCATCCAGGATGCTGTCGAGTTGGAGTTGATGAACAGTAGCCGTAAGGACGTTGCACAGAAATACATTGCGTACCGCAATCAGCGTAGCATCGCCCGCAAAGCCAAAACGCGCGATATGTTCCTGGAGATCATCAATATCAAATCCAACGACATCACCCGCGAGAATGCCAATATGAATGCCGACACGCCTGCCGGCATGATGATGAAGTTCTCCAGCGAAACGACCAAGCCGTTCGTCGACGACTACCTGTTGAGCGAAGAGGTCAAGGAGGCGGTGGAAAACAACTATCTACATATCCATGATAAAGACTATTATCCGACCAAGAGCCTCACGTGCGTACAGCATCCGTTGGACCGCATCCTGAAATACGGATTTTCAGCCGGACATGGAGAATCACGCCCGGCAAAGCGCATCGAAACAGCCAGTATCTTAGGCTGCATCTCACTCGAGACAGCCCAGAACGAAATGCATGGTGGCCAGGCAATCCCGGCATTCGATTTCTATCTGGCTCCTTACGTGCGCAATAGTTTCATCGAGGAAATCAAGAACCTGGAAGAACTGAACGGGCAGGACTATTCACATCTCTATCAGCGGGAATTGGACGACTATGTAAATCGTCCGCTCGAAGGATTAAGCGGCGATGAACGTATCATCCAACATGCCGTCAACAAGACTGTCAGCCGCGTACATCAGTCAATGGAAGCCTTTATTCATAATATGAACACCATCCATTCCCGTGGTGGTAACCAGGTGGTATTCAGCTCTATTAATTACGGAACGGACACTTCGGCCGAAGGACGCTGTATCATCCGTGAGATACTGAAAAGCACATATCGCGGGGTCGGCAACGGTGAGACGGCCATCTTCCCGATCCAGATATGGAAAAAGAAACGCGGAGTGAGCTATCTGCCGGAAGACCGCAACTACGATCTTTACCAGCTTGCCTGTAAGGTGACGGCCCGCCGTTTCTTCCCGAACTTCCTCAACCTCGACGCAACATTCAACCAAAGCGAAGACTGGCGTGCAGACGACCCACAACGTTATATGCACGAGGTTGCAACCATGGGATGCCGCACACGTGTATTCGAGAATCGTTTCGGTCCGAAAACATCTATCGGGCGCGGTAACCTCTCTTTCTCGACGATCAATATCGTACGCCTCGCCATCGAATGCATGCACATCAAAAACAAGGAAGAACGAATCGCCCAGTTCTTTGCCAAACTCGACCATATGCTGGATATAACAGCCCGCCAGCTGCACGAGCGCATGGAATTCCAGAAAACGGCATATGCCAAACAGTTCCCGCTGTTGATGTCGTCTCTCTGGCTGGGTAGCGAGAAACTGAAGCCGAACGACACGATCGCACCCGTTATCAATCAGGGAACATTGGGGATCGGCTTTATCGGCCTGGCGGAATGCCTGGTCGCCCTCACCGGCAAACACCACGGAGAAGATGCAGCATCGCAGGAGTTAGGGTTGAAAATCGTCAGCTACATCCGTAACCGGGCCAATCAGTTTTCGGAAGAATACCAGCATAATTACAGCGTACTGGCAACGCCAGCCGAAGGTTTGTCAGGTAAGTTTACCCGTCGTGACCACAAGAAATTCGGTTCGTTGCCCGGCATCACAGACCGCGACTATTATACGAACTCCAACCATGTACCCGTCTATTACAAATGTAGCGCCCGCCACAAGGCGGAAGTGGAAGCTCCCTATCACGAGATGACACGCGGAGGCCATATCTTCTATGTCGAAATGGATGGAGACGCGACCCATAACCCGGAAGTAATCATGCAAGTTGTCGATATGATGGACCGTTATAACATCGGTTACGGCTCCGTCAACCACAATCGCAACCGTTGTCTCGATTGCGGCTACGAAAATGCGGAAACCCATTTGGAAAAATGCCCGAAATGCGGCAGCGCCCATCTCGACAAACTCCAGCGCATCACCGGCTATCTGGTCGGTACGACAGACCGCTGGAACAAGGCGAAACTGTCAGAACTGAACGACCGGGTTGTTCATAGTGAAAAATGAAGCCTAATCTTTCATTATTAATTATTAATTTTTAATTCACAACGTGCTTTCCATCATTGATATCATAGAAGATACAACAGTCGACGGTCCGGGATTCCGGACCGCGATCTATGCGGCAGGTTGTCCGAACGCCTGTCCGGGTTGTCATAATCCTGAATCGTGGGATATAAGAAAAGGGAAACAAGTACCGACAGAAGAAATCCTGGAAAAGGTCTTAGCAGATGACTTTGCCAATGTGACCTTCAGCGGCGGCGATCCCATGTTCCAGCCGGAAGGTTTCACTAAACTGGCACAGGCGATCAAAGAAAAAAGCCGGAAAACCATCTGGTGTTATACCGGCTATACTTTCGAGCGCCTCCTGAACAATCCGAAACAGGCCGAACTACTCAAATACATCGACGTCCTGGTAGACGGCAAATTCAAACAATCTCTACGTGATGAAAGCCTCCTCTTTCGTGGCAGCAGCAATCAACGCCTGATCGACGTCAAAGCTTCCCTAAAAGCCAATAAGGCAATCTGCCTGGAACTGAATTATGATTTATGAGTGATAAAAAAATCATAATTCATAAAATTCTTCACCATTCAATGAACTTGCCACGCTGCCGGCGTTTTTCAAGTTCTTCTTCAAGATAACGCTGACGATCTTTAGCTATGTAACGTCGGGCAAAGATATTCGGAACGGCAACACCTAAAGAAATACACAGGATAATCAAAGCCGAATTGATCCCGTTGGCAAAAGCATTGGTCACCTCGCCAATCACCCCATGCAGGTTGATAAAGGCGAACAACGAACGATACATCAGTACCCCCGGAATCATCGGGATGACAGACGGGATCGTCAGCACATGGTTCGGAACATCGAACCAATGGACCGCCTTTACCGCAATCAGACTCACGACAAAACTCCCCATAAACGAACCGATCACCGGACCATATCCCAACTCGAAGTTCACAAAATTACGAGTACACACCGCAATGATCCCCCCTAAAGCCACGACCCACAGCAGACGTCGCTGGATATTGAAGATCATCGAAAACCCCATAGCCGCGATAGCCGCCGCGATGGCATAAATATAATAAGGATCATGCGGCACCATGCTCAACTCGCTGAACTTATGGTCGATCTCTATATCATTCATCACCAGCACCCGCATGGCAAAAGCTATCCCGAACGTCATTGCCCCGACCATCATCATTGTATTGGCTGCCCGCGTAATCCCGACAAGCAGGTGATTATCGATCATGTCATCCACAAAATTGATCAACGGCACACCTGGCACGATAAACAAGGCACAAGCCAGCAACGGCTGATAAGGTGTGGACGACAGCCCCGAAAAAGAAGAAGCGTACGCCAGACAGGTCGCTACAAACGCCGCAATCGCAATACTCATATACACGTTAATCCCGAACTCAATACAACGCGCCCTGACACGGAATCCGACAAATGCACAAATAGAAGCAAACAAAAATGCAATCCAGTCACAGCCGAACAACTTACAGAAACCACCACAGGCAAACCCGGCACCGATCGCCACCAGATAAGGCATATAGTTACGAGGTTTACGCGCAATCCGCTCAAGCTCTTCCTCATACCGGTCCAACGAATAGTCCTGTTCGATAGCCTTCCACGACAAACGGCTGACCTCCGTAATGGTCGTCATATTGATGCCATGCTTCTCACACTTCTGAAACTTGGAAAAGGAATGCGTCTCATCACTCACATTCACCATGATCATCGTCCATCTGATATCCAGATGAAGCTTTTCTTCCGGAATCCCCATGAAAGCTGCCACACGCTTCATGTTCCGTTCGATGCGGTTCGTATCCGCCGCACTCTCCATCAGCAATTTTCCCGTACGGAGCAATAAGTCCAGTTTTCTCCGTAATAACAAAACCTCCCGGTCAGTCAAAATCTCTTTTTCCATTCTTTTTGTCTTTTCTCTATTAAATGCGGGTACAAAAGTAAGAAGGCCTACCTTCCCAAGCAAGCCTTCCGCTAATCAATTCCATTGATTCTGTCGAATGATCCTTTTGTTCACCATGTTAGTTATTTATACTATTCAAATCGACATCCTTGATTTACAAAGGCATATTGCCATGCTTCTTGGGCGGATTGCTCTGGCTTTTATTTTTCGCCATTTCAAGTGCCTGTATCAATTTGTAACGTGTCTGACGAGGCATGATGATCTCGTCGATAAATCCTAGTTCGGCTGCCCGGTAAGGATTCGAGAACTGTTCGTTGTATGCCTTTATAGCTTGCGCCTTTTCCTCTCCGTCCGCTTTCCGGTACAGGATATTGACAGCTCCCTCGGCTCCCATCACAGCGATTTCCGCCATCGGGTAAGCCAAGTTAATATCGGCACCGGTCGGCTTGCTCGACATCACGATATAAGCACCGCCATATGCCTTGCGCGTAATCAACGTAATCTTGGGAACCGTCGCCTCGGCATAAGCGTAAACGATCTTCGCTCCATGACGGATAATTCCGTCATGCTCCTGCTGGCAACCGGGTAAAAAGCCGGGTACATCCTCGAATGTCACGAGCGGGATATTGAAGCAATCACAAAAACGGATGAAACGGGCTGCCTTGTCCGATGCATCGATATCCAACACACCTGCCAGGAAAGCCGGCTGATTCGCCACTATCCCGACCGACTGGCCTCCCAGACGGGCAAAGCCGACCACCACATTCTTGGCGAAATGAGGCATCACCTCGAAGAAATAATGGTTGTCGACCACCGGTTCGATCACGTCCTTCATGTCATAGGGGACGTTCGGATCATCAGGAATCACCTCCTGCAACGCTTCCACTTCACGGCGGACATCGTCGGAACACGCTACAGACGGCGCATCCTCCATATTGTTCGATGGCAAGAAACTCAGCAGCTCGCGGATGCTCATCAGCGTCTCCTCCTCCGTATCGCACATGAAATGCGTCACACCGCTCTTGCTGCTATGCACATAGGCACCACCCAATTCCTCTTTCTCCACCGTCTCGTGCGTAACAGCTTTCACGACATCCGGTCCGGTTATGAACATATGGCTCTTCTCTTTCACCATAAAGATGAAATCGGTCAATGCCGGCGAGTAGCAAGCTCCGCCGGCACAAGGACCGAGGATAGCCGAAATCTGGGGTACCACCCCGGAAGCCATCGTATTTTGATAGAAGATCGATGCATAACCAGCCAGACTGCCGACCCCTTCCTGGATGCGCGCACCTCCCGAATCGTTCAGGGCAATCACCGGTGCACCGTTCTTTAGAGCCAGTGTCTGGACCTTCACAATCTTGGCGGCATTAGTTGAACTCAGCGTTCCTCCGTAGGCTGTAAAATCATAGGCATAGACAAAGACCTGACGACCTTCTATCTTACCATATCCGGAAACGATGCCGTCCCCCGGAATCTTGTTTTTCTCCATACCAAAGTTCGTGCACCGATGCGTCACGAACTTATCCAATTCCACAAACGTACCTTTATCCAGCAGCATGTCGATACGTTCTCGAGCTGTCATACGCCCCGTCTCATGCTGCTTATCGATACGGACTGCGCCGCCACCCAGGGCAGCCGCCTTGTCCAGTTCTTCAAACTTCTTATATATCTTTTCTTTCTGCATTTTCTTCCTGATTAATTACTTCCAATGTCATCAACACCTGATTCGCGTTCACCGTATCTCCCTCCTTCACCAGGATTTCATGAACCTGGCAATCCGAGCTGACCTTATAATTGCTCTGCATCTTCATGGCTTCGAGTACCGCCACGATATCCCCGGCAGACAAGAGATCCCCTTCACTCACCGGAATCTTCACGACCTTTCCAGGCATCGGCGATACAACCTTGTCGCCCTGCTTCTCTTCGCTACTTTTGCGCATACGCAGATATTTGGCCTGCGAATCAATTATGTCGACCGAATAAGAGGAGAAAAGCGTATTGACCTGATAATTCTTTCCCCCCTCCGAACGGATCAGCTCAGCATTATAAGAATGACTGTCGTGCAAGATCGAACAAGCGCCGTTCTCGGCCATTACGATATCCGCCTCATAGGATTGCCCGTCTATGTCGAGCCGTACCTTGTTCCCTTCCTTTCCAAGTAGCGACACATCTGCCACCCGATTTCCAATATGTATTTCCATTATAAACAATTTTTCAAATCCTTAACACACCTTTCTGTAACCCAAACTCTCGCCAACGGCTGATCGGGCGGTTGTCCGCCGAAGAGCCCGATACGTTTTCCTCCAGGTTCATCAGGTAATCCATATAAGCGGCGATCATGGCGATATTTTCCGATTCATGTTCGTCTCCGGGGTTGACCGGATGTTGCAGTTCCTCGCCATGCTTTCCAATAAACGACGTATCATAGGTTCCATGCACAAAATCAGGTATATCCATGATCCGCCTGAGATAGCTAATATTCGTTTTCAGCCCGGTAATCTTGTATTCGTGCAAGACACGCCTCATTCGTTCGATCGCATACTCGCGGCTAGTAGCCCAAACGATCAGTTTGCCGATCATCGGATCGTAATAGACCGGAATCTCATAGCCTTCATAGACATAACTATCAATCCGCACCCCGATCCCGTTCGGTTCGGTCAGCTGGCGGATG
>ERZ836441.2157-NODE-2157-length-16332-cov-5.515390_pt1 | contig 16332 bp, 16 predicted proteins | sample MGYA00519686_ERZ836441 | MGnify/ENA primary metagenome ERZ836441 (study PRJEB31850, sample SAMEA3708800) | human gut metagenome | biome: human gut; feature: human-associated habitat; material: faeces | place: China | collected 2014 ... | reverse complement strand
GTTGCGAGGTCTGCGAAGCAGGAAGCCCATTGGCTTTAGACAATGGGTAGTTCACTGTGAGAGAATACAACATGCTCAGATTCAATGAGTGCAGTATGAAAAGCTGAAGTATAGAAAAAAAGAAAATGCATATCCTAAATCAGCAAAAAGGCAGAGAGATGATGCAAGGAGGCAGGATATGATTTCTTATGCGGAACAGGAGTTATTGGAAACCATTGTGAAAAATACGAGCAGGTCTCTTCAGGATATTTATACTGTGTTGGGAAAGGTCTATGACGATGAGCTGGCACTGGATCTGAACATACAGGCGGCAGGCTATTCCGGGATCAAAGAAAAGGCGGCAAACTGTCTGTTTGAGACGGGAAATGTTCCGCCGCTGCTTGGTGTGATGGAGCGGGCGAAGCGGTGGGGAATGCTGCAGGCGAAGACGGCATTAAATGTAAATACCGGATATATGGCGAATATGCTGGCAAAAGAAGAACGGCTTCGCAGAAGTGATATGCAGAAAGCAACGCAGAAGCTGGAAATTTGCGGAAAAGAGTCTGAAACGATTGCCCGGGAATTTTTAAATCTTGAAGAAAAGAATATTCGGATTTTGCAGAACTATTGTCGGAAAAAAGAAAAAAAGAGTGCAAAAAACGGATAAAAGAGAGTGTTTGACGGCAGTTGTACAACGTGTTATACTGTACTATACTTTTAAAAGAGCGGGAGAGAAGAACATGCCGGCAAAAAAAGAAAATCGCATGAGAAAAGAGTTCGAAGAAAAAGATATACACCAGGAAGTGCGGCTGAACAAATATTTAAGTGAGGCGGGCGTCTGCTCAAGGCGTGAAGCAGACCGCCTGATCGAAGAAGGAAAAGTATTTGTGGACGGCGTGCGTGCAGAAAATGGCAGGAAGGTAACGGACGAGATGGAGATCACCGTCAACGGAAAACGATGCAGCAGAGGGCAGAAAATGGTTCTGCTGGCGTTTCACAAACCAGAGGGCGTAGTCTGCACGACGGACAGACGCTGGAACGATGTGACCGTGGAGGATGTGCTTCAGTATCCGACACGCGTTTTTTCGGTTGGAAGGCTGGATAAAGATTCCGAAGGACTGCTTTTGGTGACAAACAACGGAGATATCATCAATCAGATCATGCGTGCCGGTAATTATCACGAAAAAGAATATCTGGTGACGGTGGATAAACCGGTCACAGAAGAATTTGTCGAGCAGATGAGCCGGGGTGGGATCCCGGTTCTGGATGCCAGAACCAGACCGTGCAAGGTGGAAAAGATCGGAAAATACCGCTTCCGTATCATTCTGACGCAGGGACTGAACCGACAGATCCGCCGTATGTGCGAGTATTGTGGCTGTCGTGTGAAGAAACTGGTGCGGGTGAGGGTTATGAACATTGAGCTTGGTAATCTGCCAAAAGGACAGTACCGGGATGTGACGGAAGCAGAAATGCAAGAACTTTACCGGCAGTTACGGGCAGGAAATAAAAAAGCAGGAAAGAGCAGGAGGGGAACATGGAGAAAAAACGCGAGAGAATGAAGGAGCTGACAGAGCTTCTGACAAAAGCAGGGAAAGCCTATTATCAGGAAAGCCGTGAGATCATGAGCAATTTTGAGTATGACCGGCTGTATGACGAGCTCCAGAAACTGGAAGAAGAGACCGGGATCGTCCTGGCAGGAAGTCCGACCAGACAGGTCGGTTATGAAGTGCTCGAAGAGCTTCCGAAAGAGCGACACGAGCAGCCGATGCTTTCTCTTGACAAGACAAAAGAAGTCGAAGTGCTGAAAGATTTTGTCGGTGCCCATAAAGTGCTGCTCTCCTGGAAAATGGATGGACTGACCGTCGTACTGACATACCGTGAAGGTACGCTTTTTAAGGCAGTCACACGCGGAAACGGTGAGATTGGGGAAGTTATCACAAACAATGCCAGAGTTTTTGAAAATGTTCCGCTTACGATACCATATAAGGGCGAGCTGGTCCTTCGCGGAGAGGCGGTTATTTCTTATAAAGATTTTGAGAAGATCAATGAAGAGATTGCAGATGTGGATGCAAAATACAAAAATCCGCGAAATCTGTGCAGTGGGTCTGTGCGTCAGCTGAACAATGAGATCACTGCCAGACGCCATGTACAGTTTTTTGCATTCTCCCTAGTGCGTGCGGACGGCGTGGATTTTGAAAATTCCAGAGAAAAGCAGTTTATATGGCTTTCGGAGCAGGGATTCAATGTGGTAGAGCACAAAATGGTGACAAGGGAGACTGTGGAAGAAACCGTTGCCTGGTTTGCAGAAGAAATCGAGAACAATCCGATTCCGTCGGACGGACTGGTAGCCATCTATGATGACATCGCATATGGCATTTCCCTTGGACGGACGGCAAAGTTTCCAAGAGATGCCTTTGCATTTAAATGGGCAGATGAGATAAAGGAAACGCATCTGCTCTCGATCGAATGGAGTCCGTCAAGAACCGGGCTGATCAATCCGGTTGCGATTTTTGAACCGGTGGAGCTGGAAGGAACAACGGTGAGCCGTGCCAGTGTACATAATCTCAGCATTATGAAGGCACTGCAGCTTGGCATCGGTGATACCATTCAGGTTTATAAGGCCAATATGATCATTCCGCAGATCGCCGAAAACCTGACCAGAAGCGGAAACATAGAGATTCCGCAGACCTGTCCGGTGTGCGGCGGCGTAACCAGGATCCAGAGGACGGCAGATGTGGAGACCTTATACTGCACCAATCCGGAGTGTCAGGCAAAGAAAATCAAATCTTTTGCACTGTTTGTCAGCAGAGATGCGATGAATATGGAAGGAATGTCGGAAGCGACTCTGGAAAAATTTATCGGAAGCGGATTTATCCATGAATTTGCAGATATTTTCCGGCTTTCCCGATATAAAGATGCGATCGTTGAGATGGAAGGATTTGGCGAAAAATCCTACGAAAAACTGATGGCAGGAATCGGGCAGGCAAGAAATACGACACTGCCGCGGCTGATCTACAGCCTTGGAATCCCGAACATCGGCGTTGCAAATGCGAAGATGATCTGTAAGGCGTTTGATTATGATCTGAAAAAGATCCGCACTGCAGATGCCGAGACGATGGCGGGGATAGATGGCATTGGAGAGGTGATCGGAGCAGCGGTTGCCGATTATTTCCGGGATGCGAAAAGGGCAGAGCAGCTGGATGATCTGCTTGGGGAGATCCATCTGGAAGAATATGTGCCAAATGAAACAGAACAGATCTTTGCAGGCAAGAATTTTGTGATCACAGGCTCACTGGTTCATTTTGCAAACCGCAATGAGCTGAAAGCAAAAATTGAAGAAAAAGGCGGAAAAGTCACAGGTTCTGTCACTTCAAAAACGGATTATCTGATCAACAATGACACACAGTCATCTACTTCAAAAAACAAGAAAGCAAAAGAATTAGAGATACCTGTTATTTCAGAAGAAGATTTCCTTGGTATGCTGGAACAGAGGTGAGAATAGCATGGCAGAGAAAGAAAAAAAGCAGTCGGTACAGACGATTCAGACGAAGACGAGGGTAGAAAAAGGAAAAAGCGGTATTGCCAGTGTGATTTTCGGCAGGACCGGTATTATCATACTGTTGATCCTGTTGCAGTTTGGCTTTCTGATCGCGGGATACACGTATCTGCAGGGCAAGATGTATTTCATCGATTCTGTCGTGAAGGTGGGAGCAGTTATTCTTGTTATTTACTTAACAAATAATCGGAGCAATCCGGCTTTTAAGATGGTATGGATGACGATCATGCTGGTGGCACCGGTGTTTGGTGTGTTGCTCTATATTTTTGTGGAGTTTCAGGTCGGAGTGCGGTGGCTCAATGCAAGGCTGGAGCACATGCACGAAACGACGAAGAAACACTGGACACAGGATGAAGCTGTGCAGGAGCAGCTCAAAGAAGAAGATTCTGAGGTCGCATCGCTGGCACATTATGTCTGTGAATACGGCGGATTTCCGGCATATGAAAACACCGGCGTCAAATACTTCAGCTGTGGGGAAGATAAGATTGAAGAACTGATCCGTCAGCTGGAAAAAGCAGAGAAATTTATTTTCATGGAGTATTTTATTGTAGCGAAAGGCTACGTGTGGGATCGGGTGCTGGAAGTGCTCAAACGAAAGGCAGCCGAAGGCGTTGAAGTGCGTTTCATGTATGACGGTACCTGTACGGTATCGCTTTTGCCGCCGAATTACCCGAAAAAACTCGAACAGGAAGGGATTGCCTGCCGTGTGTTTTCGCCGATCCGGCCGGCTCTGTCCACACATCAGAACAACCGCGATCACCGAAAAATCGTGGTGATCGACGGCAAAGTGGCATTTACCGGCGGCATCAACCTGGCGGATGAATATGTGAACCGCAAGATCCGTTTTGGGCACTGGAAAGATACGGCGATCATGCTGGAAGGAGACGCAGTGCGAAGCTTTACGCTGATGTTCCTGGAGATGTGGAACGTGGCCAAAAGCGAAAAAGTAGAAGAGTTTGATCCGTATCTGGATGTCATATACGAAAGAGAAAAACATTCCGGCGAAGGTTTTGTGATTCCTTACGGCGACAGTCCGATTGACGGAGAACACGTAGGAAAAATGGTGTATATGGATATTCTGAATACCTCAAAACGGTATGTACATATCATGACACCTTACCTGATACTGGATAATGAGATGATGACAGCTTTGAAATTTGCGGCAAAACGCGGAGTGGAAGTGATCATCATTATGCCGCACGTGCCGGATAAATGGTATGCTTTCGTCCTGGCGAAAACGTACTACAATGAACTGCTCGATGCCGGTGTGCAGATTTATGAATATACACCGGGCTTTGTGCATGCAAAAGTATTTACAAGCGATGACCGCAAGGCCGTGGTCGGAACCATCAACATGGACTACCGCAGCCTGTATCTTCATTTTGAATGTGCAGCTTTTTTATATGAGAACAGTGAAATCCCGGCGGTTGAGAACGATTTCCAGGAAACACTGAAAAAATGTCAGAAGATCACACAGGAAGATTACAAAAAGCAAAAGAGCTTTGACAAGATCGCAGGACGTATCCTGCGTGTATTTGCACCGCTTATGTAGAAATAAGACGACGATGCCACAGAAAACGAAACACTGAAGGAGGACAATTATCATGCCGATCAAGGTTCAGGGCGATCTGCCCGCAAAAGAAATACTGGAAAGAGAAAATATATTTGTGATGGATGAGAATCGGGCGATGCATCAGGATATCCGTCCGATCCAGATCCTGATCGTGAATCTGATGCCGCTCAAAGAAGATACCGAGCTGCAGCTTCTGCGATCCCTTTCCAATACGCCGCTCCAGATCGATGTGACCTTTTTAACGATGAACAGTCACGAATCCAAGAATACCTCTACCAGCCATCTGAATAAATTCTATCTGCATTTTCAGGATGTGAAAGAAAATAAATACGATGGCATGATTGTCACCGGTGCACCGGTCGAGAATATGGAGTTTGAAGAGGTGGATTACTGGAAAGAGATCACGGAGATCATGGACTGGAGTGAGACGCATGTAACCTCCACCATCTTTTTGTGCTGGGCGGCACAGGCATCTCTCTATCATTTTTACGGTCTGAAGAAAAGACAGCTTCCGCAGAAAATGTTCGGTCTGTTCTGGCATCGCGTGCTGAACCGCAAGATCCCGCTGGTGCGTGGCTTTGATGATGTCTTTCTTGCACCACATTCCAGACATACTGAAGTTTCCATCGATGACATCCGTGCGACAAAGGAGATCACGATTCTTGCAGAGTCCGATGAGGCAGGATTTTTCCTCGGTATGGCAGACGGCGGAAGAAAGATCTTTATCATGGGACATCCGGAATACGACCGTGTGACTCTGGATGGAGAATATAAGAGGGATCTTGGAAAAGGAATGGATATTCAGATGCCGAAAAATTATTATGAAAATAACGACTGCAAAAACAAACCGCTGCTTCTGTGGAGAGCACATGCAAACAATCTGTATACAAACTGGCTGAATTATTATGTATACCAGAGCACCCCGTTTGACCTGATGGGAACACCGGATTTTTCCAGCATCTCCATGGATTAAAACTTTATGAGACATTATTTTTAGATGCATAAGAAAAGAACACGCCCACTTTACCGGATCTTCCGGCGAAGCGAACGTGTTCTTTTTTGCCCTAATCTTTCAGAGATTTGTCGGACAATCCCTGAGCATAGGCGACAAGCCTTGCTTTGTCAACCGTATCCAGATCGTGAAAACAATCAAGCAGTGCAATGTCTTCGTTGGGAAGAGGACTTGTTGCGGATGGTTTTCTTACATCAGAGCGTCCGATCAGATAATCGGTGCTGACATGGAAAATATCTGCCATTTTGATCAGAGATTTCAGACTTGGCAGATGCTTTCCGTTTTCGTACGCACTGACGGTTTCCTGAGATACTTCCAGCTCCAGACTGAGGCGAAGTTGTGTGATATTCTTTTCGGCACGTAATTCACGAATGCGATTTTTCATTTGTAACCTCTCCTTCTCCAATATCATACAATTTATACTTGTATCGCTCAGAGGCAGCTGTTATAATAAAAACAAGTATAACCTGTAAAATATATGGGGAGAACAGGTAAAAATGCCAAAACTTCGAAAATCAGTCGAAAGACAGAAGAGAAGCGGGAGAAACGTTCAGAACGTCTGCAATCGTAAACAGCTTTTCAAGGGAGATCGAAGTGATCTTTCCCGGAGCTTCCAGATTGCTCAGATGTGTCCGGCTCATCGATATCAGGGCGGCAAGTTCCTCCTGTGTGAGTCCGCGCAGTTTACGGTAACGGGCGATATTCAGCCCAAGCTGCTGCAGTTGTCTGGGATAATTTGTGTTTGACATGAGTTGATACCTCCGCCAAAACTTTATATGGGAAAAATGAGAATAAAAAGGCTCAGCAGGTTCATTTTGCAAAGCCACATATTGCAAAACAAGAGAAAAGATATTATAATAACAAAAGATTATAAAAGAAATGGCTCAGTGTTTTTCCATCTGTTTTCTGTAACAGGCATAAGATAAGACTTCGTTCAGTGCCGGGGAGGCCATATCCTGGCAGGTTGCAAAGAGGAGATACATTTCGGCACTGGCAAAGGGGTATTTCTCCGGACAGTCGGTCATGCCGACCAGATAGTCAAGTGAGGTATCATAAAATTCTGCCAGAAGCTTCAGTATATCCAGAGGTGGCACACGCAGACCGTTTTCGTAGTTGCTGTAGGAAGAACGGCTGAGATGGATTTTTGAGCAGACATAGGACTGTGTGTAGTTTGCTTTTGCACGGAGAAATTTCAGACGGTTTGCAAGATCGTTTGTGTTCATGAAGAACCTCCCATATAGTATATTTGTTGTTGGTGATGCAGTGAAAAATGCCATTAAGCCATAAAACGGCTCCTGTGCAGACATATCGTGGTTTTGGACGTTTGCCCCTGACATCTTCACAGTTGAGTATAACATAAAAGCCTTGGGTTTGGGGAAAATAACAGAGTTTGAGGAAGAGAAGTGGGAATTGACAGAATGAAATGGAAATATTTGCGTTATGTAATGAAAAACAAAAACAGTAAAAATCCGTGGAAACGGATGATTGTAAGATGGTACACGATGTTCTTAAGGCGAGGATGCCGCAGAGAACGGCGGTATCTGGCAAAAAGGTATATTCGCGTCGCACCGCCAAAATACACGGCAAAAGATATTCTGCAAAAAGCAGGAAAGTAAACAGATTCAGCGGCTTAAATAGCTGTTGTGGTAACGCCCGTCAAATGTGACATCTTCCCCGAACCAGGCGGGCGGACAGAAAGAATTGGCACTTGCTTTGTCCGGGAATTCGACTTCGGCAAGAAGCAGGCCTTTGCAGGGTTCATAAAATACATCCAGTTCGATGGTAAGACCATTCTCCATAGGGATCAGATAACGTCTCTTGGAGATCAGTTTGCCGTCGATTTTTTCTTTCAGATGGGCATAACCTTCTGCACCGAGCGGCAGGTTGTATTCTTCCCGTGCCATCAGGCCGCCGGATTTGTAGGTGAGGATATAGTCGTCGTCCTGACGGCGGATGCGGACGACCGGTTTGCGGCAGAGATAGCCCTGCTCGATCAGAACACTGCGGCAGGATTCAAGATCCGCAGGAAGATTTTTTTCATCGATCAGATATTTTCGTTCAATTTCCATAAATCAGTACCTCCTGAAAAAAGAATATCGCAGAAAACAAAAAAGTGCAAGTACAAGTAGATTGGGACTGGAAAGAAGCGTCTGTTTTTGGTAGAATGTCAGATAGATCAACAGGAAATAACAGGGTATGCAGATACCGGAACGGAGGATAAAATGAGTAGAGTTGGGATTTTTCTTGCAGATGGATTTGAAGAGATCGAAGGGCTGACGGTGGTTGACATCTTAAGAAGAGCCGGGATCGATATTTCCATGATCAGCATCAATGGGAAAAAGAAAGTGACGGGAGCACATGGGATCGCTTTAGATACGGACGAAGATATCGTACAGTGCGATCCGGATAAACTGGATATGCTGGTGCTGCCGGGCGGTATGCCGGGCACGACGAATCTTGCGGCATGTGAAAAGCTGACGGAGGCACTGAAAAAGGCAGACCAGGAAAAACGCGGGATCGCGGCGATCTGTGCGGCACCGAGCGTGCTTGGTGACCTCGGATTTCTGAAAGGGAAAAAAGCCGTCTGCTATCCGGGATTTGAAAGCCGTCTGACCGGAGCCGAAGTGCTTGCAGTTCCGGTCGTAACAGACGGGCACATTACCACGAGCCGCGGCATGGGAACGGCGATCGCATTTGCACTGGAACTGACGAAAAGACTGAAGGATGAAGAGACGGCGAAGCAGGTTGGCCGTTCGATCCTTTATAACGTATGATATGGGCGATACGTGATCTTAAGAAAAAAGCACGGAAACTTCTGAAAAACTGTTACTGGCCGGCGGTTGCAGTCTGTCTTCTGACGACGATGCTGACCGGATGGATTGGCAGTGCGGGCATCGGTATCGGCAGGATCCAGGCAGAAAATGCATCCGGGCTTGAGATGTCAGAGCAGCGGATGCGAGAACTGAAAGATGATCTGAAAGACCGCAATCCGATCGCAGAATATAAGATCAGCATTGTACAGAAACAGCTGAATCTACTGGTCTTTGTCTTTGCGGTCACAGCATCGATCGTGATCGTGGTGCTTGGTCTGCTGGTCATCTTCTGTATCGGTAATCCGGTGAAGGTCAGTTCCAAACGTTTTTTTATGTGCAACCGGAAAAGGACAGCCAACATCGGCATGATTCTGTATGTGTTTCGGAATCACTATACGATGCATGTGACAGCGGCGATGTTTTACCGTACAGTCAGTATCATAGGGCATGGTTTGTTGCTTGTCGTACCGGGCATTATAAAGCATTATGAGTACAGCCTGATTCCGTATATTCTTGCGGAAAATCCGACCATGCAGTATAAAAGGGCGGCACAGCTCAGCACAAAAATGTCAGAAGGGCAGAAGATGGCGATGCTGAAAATGGATCTGTCCTTTCTTTTCTGGGAGATCGCGGGGATTTTTTCACTGGGTCTGGTTTCGGTGTTTTACACCATGCCGTACCGGGAGTTTGCAAAGGCCGGGCTTTATGAAGTGCTACGGCAGAATGCCCTTGCGGACGGGGTTTGTGACAGCACGGAACTGCCCGGTTTTGAGACGGATCTGGGCGTATAAGTGCCGGATTTATGAAATTTTTAGAAAAAAGTTATGGTTTTGTTGAAAAAAACAGTGGCATTTTGAAAGGTGCTGTGTTATACTTCTAGAATGACTGCAAGTATGTAAAGAAATCTACAGACCGCTGATGCGGCGTAGGGTTATGGGCAAGATGATAACGGATTGCACATATCCGCTTGACTTATAGAATTAAGGAGGACATAGGAAATCATGAGTTTACAGGTGGAAAAGTTAGAGAAGAACATGGCGAAGCTGACAATCGAGGCTTCCGCAGAAGAGTTTGAGGCTGCTGTTGAGAAAGCATATCAGAAAGCAAAGAAAAGTATCTCTCTTCCAGGATTCCGCAAGGGCAAAGCACCGCGAAGAATGATCGAGAAAATGTATGGTACAGGTGTTTTCTATGAAGATGCAGCAAACGAGCTGATCCCGGATGCATACAGCAAAGCACTGAGCGAGTGTGAGGAGCAGATCGTATCTCAGCCGAAGATTGATGTGGTTCAGATCGAGTCCGGCAAACCATTTATTTTTACTGCTGAAGTAGCTCTGAAACCTGAAGTAACTCTGGGTGAGTATAAAGGAGTAGAAGTTGAAAAAGCACCGGTTGAAGTAACGGATGCTGAGATCGACGCAGAAGTTGACAAACAGAGAGAGCAGAATGCAAGAACCATCGATATCGATGACAGAGCAGTTGAAAAGGGCGATATGATCAAATTAGATTTTGACGGTTCTGTTGACGGCGTTCCGTTCGACGGTGGCAAAGCAGAAAACTATGACCTGACTGTTGGTTCCGGAAGCTTTATCCCGGGATTTGAAGATCAGCTGGTAGGTGTCAAGATCGGTGAAGAGGTAGACGTTAAGGTTACTTTCCCGGAAGATTACCATGCAAAAGATCTGGCAGGAAAAGATGCAGTTTTCAAATGCAAAGTAAATGAAATCCACGTAAAAGAAGTTCCGGAAGCAGATGATGATTTCGCACAGGATATTTCTGAATTTGATACACTGGCTGAGTACAAAGAAGACATCAAGAAAAATCTGATGGAGCAGAAAGAAAAAGAAGCAAAAGCTGCAAAAGAGGCAGCTGTTGTTGCTAAAGTTGTTGAAAATGCAACCATGGAAATTCCGGATGCAATGGTAGATACACAGGTTCGCAACATGGCAGACGATTTCGCAAGAAGAATCCAGTCACAGGGACTGACCGTTGACCAGTACTTCCAGTTCACAGGCATGACAGCAGAAAAACTGTTCGAGCAGATGAGACCGGATGCACTGAAGAGAATCCAGAACAGCCTGGTTCTTGAAGCAGTAGCAAAAGCAGAGAATATCGAAATTTCTGATGAAAGAGTAGAAGAAGAACTGCAGAAGATGGCAGACGCTTACAAGATGGAGCTGGACAAAGTGAAATCTCTGATGGACGATGCAGCACTCGACCAGATGAAAGATGACCTGGCAATCCAGGCAGCAGTAGATCTGGTAAGAGATGCAGCAAAAGAAGTAGAAGCAAAAGAAGAAGAGAAAAGCGAAGAAGCATAAGCCGATTGACAGACAATGATGGCAAGTGGAAGGAGTGTTGACATGAGTTTAGTACCTTATGTCCTGGAACAGACCAGCCGCGGTGAGAGAACTTATGACATTTATTCAAGACTTCTGAAAGACCGTATCATCTTTCTTGGAGAAGAAGTAAATGATGTAAGTGCCAATCTGATCGTTGCACAGCTTTTATTCCTGGAATCTGAAGATCCGGGAAAGGATATTCATCTGTATATTAACAGCCCGGGCGGTTCCGTGAGTGCAGGATGGGCAATTTATGATACCATGCATTATGTGAAATGTGATGTTTCCACAATCTGCATGGGCATGGCAGCAAGTATGGGTGCATTCTTACTGGCAGGCGGTGCAAAAGGCAAACGTTTTGCACTTCCAAACGCAGAAATTATGATCCATCAGCCATCTGGCGGAGCGCAGGGACAGGCATCTGATATCAAGATCGTAGCAGATAAGATCATTGATACCAGAAGAAAGCTGAATGAGCATCTGGCAGCAAATACTGGTCAGCCGCTCAGCGTGATTGAGGTAGACACAGAAAGAGATCATTACATGAGTGCCGAAGAGGCAAAGGCATATGGCCTGATCGACGATGTGATCAGCAATCACTAGATACAAAGGAAGGGGTGTTGCCATTATGCAACGCCCCTTTTTCGATTGAAATAGAATGATGTTGATATTGTTATTTGGAGGTTTGAAATGGCAGGAAAAATAGGAGAACAGAAAGTAAGATGTTCCTTTTGCAATAAATCAGAAGATCAGGTGCGCAAGCTGATCGCAGGACCGGATGGAGTTTATATTTGTGATGAATGTATCGAAATCTGTGACGAAATCCTGGAAGAAGAATTAGAAGATGAATTTAACATGACGGTGGATGAGGAGATCAATCTTCTGAAACCGGAGGAGATTAAGGCATTCCTGGATGATTATGTGATCGGACAGGATGAGGCCAAAAAAGCACTTTCTGTTGCTGTTTACAATCATTACAAGAGAATCCTTGCAGGAAAAGATCTGGATGTAGAACTGCAGAAAAGTAATATCCTGATGCTTGGTCCGACCGGTTCCGGTAAAACACTGCTCGCACAGACACTGGCGAAGCTTTTGAATGTACCGTTTGCGATCGCAGATGCGACAGCACTGACGGAAGCGGGATATGTCGGCGAGGACGTGGAGAATATTCTGCTGAAGATTATTCAGGCAGCAGATTATGATATCAAGAAAGCAGAGCATGGTATCATTTATATTGATGAGATCGACAAGATCACAAGAAAATCGGAGAATGCATCGATCACCCGAGATGTGTCCGGTGAAGGTGTGCAACAGGCACTGCTGAAAATCCTGGAGGGTACGGTTGCTTCTGTTCCGCCTCAGGGAGGAAGAAAGCATCCGCATCAGGAACTGCTTCAGATCGATACCACAAACATCCTCTTTATCTGCGGCGGAGCATTTGAAGGACTGGAAAAGATCATCGAGAACCGTACCGACACTAAGGCGATCGGCTTTAATTCGGCACTTCAGGAGAAAAAGACGGAGGATGTCGGAGCTGTACTCAAACAAGTACTTCCGCAGGATTTCATTAAATTCGGTATGATTCCGGAGCTGATGGGTCGTGTGCCGGTCATCGTTTCTCTGAATCCGCTGGATCGTGACACCCTGATTCGTATTTTGCAGGAGCCGAAGAATTCCATCGTAAAACAGTACAAAAAACTGTTTGAGCTGGATGGCGTGGATCTGGAGTTTGATGATGGTGCGATCGAGGCCATTGCAGACAAGACACTGGAGAGAAAGACAGGTGCCAGAGGTCTGCGTGCGATCATGGAACAGGCTATGATGGATCTGATGTACCGCATACCGTCCGATGATACGATCGCTTCCTGCGGTGTGACAAAAGAAGTGATCGAAGGCACAGGAGAACCAATCCTCACACATAAAGAAAAAACAGCCGCAAAACCACGCGGCAGACGCTTTAAAAATGGAGTTGAAGAAACAGCATAATGAGTGAAGAAATAACACGTATGCCGGCAGTTGCACTGCGAGGGATGACGATCCTGCCATCGATGATCGTGCATTTTGATGTAAGCCGGGATAAATCGATAAAGGCGATCGAACAGGCGATGACAGCGGACCAGAAACTGTTTGTGGTAACACAGAGAGATCCGGAAGCTTCAGATCCGGGGATCGATGATCTGTATCACATTGGTACCGTTGTGGAGATCAAACAGCTTGTGAAATTACCGAAAAATATTATACGCGTACTGGTAGAAGGCCTGGAGCGTGCGGAATTGCTGGAAATGGAAGCATCTGCCGGATATCTGGACGCCAAAGTTGCAACGTTCCCGGATGTCAAAGATCAGGATTATCCGGGAAAAGGCGATGAAGTCGGACAGCAGGCGATGATCCGCAATCTGAAAGAACTGTTTCAGAAGTACGCACAGGCAAACGGCAAGATCAGCCAGGAGCTGGTGCGTCAGATCATGGAGATCGAAGATCTGGAGCATCTGACAGATCAGATCGCGATCCATATTCCACTGTACTATGAAGAAAAACAGAGGATTCTGGAAGCTGTTTTTCTGTATGACCGCTATGAAGAGCTCTGTGTGATTCTTGCAAACGAAGAGAATATCATGCGGATCAAAGTGCAGCTTCAGGAAAAGGTAAAGGCGCGTATCGACAAAAATCAAAAAGAATATATTTTAAGAGAACAGCTGAAATTAATAAGAGAAGAACTGGGCGATGACACAACGCTGGATGATGCACAGCATTTTCTGGAAGAAACGGAAAAGCTGACGGCAGGCGAAGAAGTCAAAGAGAAGATACGAAAAGAAATCAAACGCTTTTCTAATTCGGCAGGCAATACTTCTGAAGCAGGAGTGATCCGTGGCTATATCGAGACACTGCTGGAAATGCCGTGGGATAAAATGTCTGAGGATAACGAAGATATTTCCGCAGCGAGAAAGCAGCTGGATCAGGATCACTACGGACTTGAGAAAGTAAAAGAGCGTGTATTGGAATTTCTGGCAGTCCGGACGCTGACCAGGAAAGGGGACAGTCCGATCCTCTGTCTGGTTGGCCCGCCGGGAACCGGTAAGACTTCCATTGCAAAATCCATTGCGGAAGCACTGAACAAACAATATGTCCGCATCTGTCTTGGCGGTGTGCGGGATGAAGCTGAGATCCGCGGCCACAGAAGAACATACGTCGGAGCGATGCCCGGGCGTATTGCGAACGGACTGAAAATGGCAGGCGTCAAAAATCCGCTGATGCTGCTGGATGAGGTAGACAAGGTGAGCAGTGATTACAAAGGCGATACTTCATCTGCTCTTCTGGAAGTCCTTGATCCGGAGCAGAATGTCAGATTCCGCGATCATTATATTGAGATCCCGGTGGATCTTTCCGAAGTTTTGTTTATCGCAACGGCAAACGATGTGCAGGGGATCCCGCGTCCGCTTCTTGACCGTATGGAACTGATCGAGATCTCCAGCTATACGGAGAATGAGAAACTGCATATCGCAAAGGAACATCTTCTGAAAAAGCAGATCCGAAAACATGGATTGGAAAATTATACCTTTACCGTTTCGGACGGTGCTCTGAAAAAGATGATCACATCTTATACAAGAGAGGCCGGAGTGCGGGGACTGGAGCGTCGCATCGGCGAGATCTGCAGGAAAACGGCAAAAGAGATCCTCGAAGAGAAAAAAACGGCAGTCCGCATCACAGAGAGCAACCTGAGCCGTTATCTCGGAAAAGAACGTTACCACGTAGAAAAAGCCAATGAAAAAGATGAGGTTGGCATCGTACGCGGTCTGGCATGGACCAGTGTCGGCGGTGTAACCTTGCAGGTGGAAGTAAACTGCATGCCGGGCAAAGGCGATTTCAAGCTAACTGGTCAGATCGGGGATGTGATGAAAGAGTCCGCACAGACAGCAATCAGCTACATCCGATCTGTCGGGGATAAGTGGAACATCGACCGGGGGTTCTTCCGGGAACACGATATACATATCCACATTCCGGAGGGGGCGGTTCCAAAAGACGGACCTTCCGCAGGTATTACGATGGCAACAGCGATCCTGTCGGCGATCACGGAGATCCCGGTCCGTGCAGATGTTGCCATGACAGGTGAGATCACATTGCGGGGCAGAGTGCTGCCAATCGGCGGACTCAAAGAAAAGCTGCTGGCAGCGAAAAATGCAGGTATGCACAGGGTGCTTGTGCCGGAGAAAAACCGTGTGGATGTGCAGGAGATATCCGGCGAAATCAAAAAAGGACTGGATATCCGTTTTATGGAAAATATGGATGAAGTGCTGGAACTGGCACTTTGCAGTCAGAAATAGAACAAAAGGAAAACAGGAGGAAACGAGATGATCGTAAAGAATGCAGAACTGGAAACTGTCTGTGGCATTACCAGCAAATTGCCGGAAAACGGGCAAATAGAAGTGGCATTTGCAGGAAAGTCAAATGTAGGGAAATCTTCTCTGATCAACGGGCTGATGAACCGAAAGTCTCTTGCACGTACCAGCTCGGCACCGGGAAAGACGCAGACCATCAATTTCTATGCCGTGACCGGACGCAGAGAGACAAAAAAAGAAGCACAGGGCATGGTGTCTGCGGATGAGAAGGTTTATCTCGTGGACCTTCCGGGCTATGGTTATGCCAAAGTTTCGCAGAACGAAAAGCAGAAATGGGGCAAGATGATCGAAGATTATCTGCATAAATCCTCACAGTTAAAAGCAGTCTTTCTGCTGATCGATATCCGCCATGATCCGTCCGCAAACGATAAGCAGATGTATGACTGGGTTCTGCATAATGGATTCTCACCGATCATTATCGCTACCAAGTTAGATAAGATCAAGAGAAGCCAGGTGCAGAAACAGGTCAAAGCCATCAAACAGGGATTGCAGGTAGAAAAAGGGACACTGGTGATTCCGTTTTCCGCAGAAACAAAGCAAGGAAGAGAAGAAATCTGGAGTGTGATTGAAGGATTTCTGGATGCGGAATAAAAATTTATCGTTGATTTCCTGGCAGGTGTAAAGAACTGAAATGCCGCACATTTTAAAATAGTGTTTGCA
>ERZ836441.2147-NODE-2147-length-16435-cov-33.972161_pt1 | contig 16435 bp, 8 predicted proteins | sample MGYA00519686_ERZ836441 | MGnify/ENA primary metagenome ERZ836441 (study PRJEB31850, sample SAMEA3708800) | human gut metagenome | biome: human gut; feature: human-associated habitat; material: faeces | place: China | collected 2014 ... | reverse complement strand
CGGTTATTATCTAATTTATCTACATTACATAATCAACCCCACAAACCCTAATTTGCAAAATTAATTTATCGTAACACAGAAACAAAATTGAAAAGCCTAAATTTGTTAAAGCATTTTCAGATTAGCATAATCAAAATTGAAAAAACAAATTAGCACAACAGGCTTATAACAAACAACCAAAATTCTTTATTATAATCAAATTGATTACACAACATAATTTTTTTACACAACAAAAACACCCACCTGAAAACAGGTGGGTGAATTACTAGTTAGTAGATTAACAAAGTAGTCAATTAGAATTACTTCTTAACTGTTACCTTTGTCTGAGCAGACTTTCTAGAACCGTCAGCAGCTGTAAACTTAACAACTGTTGAACCCTTCTTAAGAGCCTTAACTTTTACAGTCTTACCAGACTTAATCTTAGAAGCTGATAGCTTAACGATACGCTTCTTGGAAGAAGTAACCTTAATTAGCTTGTTGTATGTGTTTGATGGATATAGAGTAGCCTTAATCTTAACAGAAGCACCCTTCTTCTTTAGAGTAATTTTCTTCTTAGCTGAGATTTTTAGCTTTGTAGCCTTCTGCTGTTTAACAACAACTTTGCACTTAGCATACTTGTTGCTACCGTCTTTAGCCTTAACTGTGATATAAGCAGTACCTGGCTTGATACCCTTAACAACGCCCTTAGATGTAACTGTTGCATATCTTGTGTTAGATGACTTATATGTTACACCCTTGTTAGCAGCATTCTTAGGGTTAACTGTAGCCTTTAGTGTAAATGACTTACCGTTGTAGATAGTCTTTAATCTAGCGTTTAGCTTAATGCTTGTTACATACTGCTTAACTGTTACAGTACTTGTAACTACTAGAGCCTGAGCATCGCCAGGGTTCTGAACTGCTAGAGAGATTTTAGCCTTACCAGCCTTAACGCCCTTAACAACACCGTTCTGGTTTACTGTTGCAACTCTTGTGTTGCTTGAAGACCAAACCTTTGTTGTCTGAGATGTTGTGTTTGAATACTTAACATTAATCTTAGCAGTCTTACCTGGGTAAACTGAAACGTTCTTTGTAGTAATAACAGCAGTTACATCCTTAACTTCATAAGTTGAACCAGCTTTTGTGTCATACTTACCATCAGCATGTAGATAATACCATTCGCCACCATATGTTGTAGCACCTGATAGTTCACTTACACTAACCTTTGATGGGTCAACAACATAAATCATATTAGCAAAACTTTTCAAGCCTTCTGGGTATGTATCACTGTCGTTAGCCAAGTAACCTTCTAGGTTAATGTCCGCTGTCTGGAAGTTCTTACCCCAGTTTGGAGATGGTTTTTCGCCTTCAGCTGCCTTAGCACCGCCGTCGATACCGTTGTTGAAGATAACATTTGCAACAGTTTCACCTAGGTCAATGTAATATACTTTTGAGCCGTCTTCTAGTGTTAGAGGAGTTGATCTCAACTGATATGAATGCTGCCAGTCAACACATTTATCTGTACCATCCCACCAGTAAGCACATGCTGTTGCATTACCAAATGTGTACCAGTCCTTACGCATAGCGAAGAAATATCTTCTTGATTTTTCACCTGTTGAAGGACCTGTGTAGATACCGCCCTTGCTTGTAACACCACTTGTCTTATTATCAACAATTGTTTCTGTTGGCTTTGGTTCTGTAGGAATTGGTTCTGGAGTAACATCTTCACCATTTACATAAACCTTAACCTTTAAATCAGCTGTTAGAACGATTCTAACTTCTGAGTCAGCCTTTGTTACAGTTACTTCAGCATTTGCACCACCTTGTGCGATAAGACCGTCATAACCATAAGCTGGTTCCCAAACACCGTTTGTTGTTACCTTGTACTGGTAAGCAGTACCGTCTTCCTTAGGCTGTACATTCTTGAATGTGATTTCGTAAGAACCGTCTTCGTTCTTAGTCATCTTGTTTGTTTCACTTGTCTGATCCCATTCAACACCATTACATAGACCAGGTTCACCAGCTACATAATGAGTAGTTTCTAGAGGAACAACCTTAGCAGGTGCATCTGCACCGTTAACTAGTACCTTAACGAAACCGTCAGGAATTGTAACGCCATCTTTATCTCTTGTACCCTGAAGAGTTAGAATAACATCAACTGTTGAGTTGTCTTCTGGAACTGAGAATTCAATGTTTTCAGGGTTAGCTACACCTAGAACAGCACCAAAAGATACATCCCAAGCGTGATCCTGAGCAACCTTGATTGTAGCACAGTCAGTCTTAGCAACACCTGTATAAGTGATTTTGTAAGTGCCATCTGCCTGAAGAGTCATATCATCTGCAGTTGCTGTCTGATCCCATTTTGCACTTAGGAATGCAGCGTCACCTACAACTGTGTAAGTGTGTGTAGCAGTATCATCAGCAGCTACTGATAGGCCTGCAAATACTGAGCAAGCCATTAGCACTGAAAGAATAATGCTAACAATTCTTTTTGTTTTCATTTCTGAAAAACCTCCTTTTAAAGTATCGCATTTAATTGCATATTTATTATAGTCTTTTTTTCAAGTACTTTTCAATTAGCAAAGTAACGAATTTAACACTTTATCTTTGTTGAAAATAGATAAAAAGCTTAATTTGTATAATGTTTGTAACCAAATCTTTATGTTTTGGATATATTGTATTAACAATTTGTTAAAATTTAAAATCTATTTGTTAAATTAGCTTTATAATACTTCCAAAATATATCATAACTCCCACCATTCCTTGTGTTTCAGTTTGTTCTCAATTTGTTAAAAATACATATAAAATAAGAAAAATCTTTCCTAAATGCACTAGGAAAGATTTTAATTTGATTAATTTTCAGTTGTAAAAGTATAATTTATCAAAAAAATTATAATAATCAACAAATATACTTTTTAATGTTGATTAACGCATTTTTGCCATCATTTTTAATAGTTTTCTCCAATTCAGCTAAAGAGTCAAACTTCTTTTCCGGACGCTGAAAACAAAGTAATCTTGTGTCAATCACTTCACCATATAAATCCGGACCGTTGTATTTAGGCAACCATGTTTCTGAAAGTGGCTTGTAGTTACCAACAGTAGGTTTAACTCCAACATTAGTTACACCGGCATATTGTTTACCCTTAATAGTAACAAGACTTGTATAAACGCCAAACTTAGGAATTGCAATATTGTCAGGTAGTTTCTGATTAATAGTAGGTGTATCCATAAGCCTACCTATGTGATTGCCTTGTTCAATTACAGATGTATAGCCGAATCTATGACCAAGAAGTTTATTTACTTCTTCCATTTCACCATTCTTAATAAGTTTCCTTATTCTTGTACTGCTGACAGTATCACCATCAACAACAACTTGGTCTGTTACCGTAACATTAATAGAAAATTCTTTGCATATTTCTTTAAGTGTATTGTGGTCAGCAACTCCACCTTTTCCAAAATGATAGTTAAAGCCACAAAACACTTCTTTTGCATTTAATTTTTCAACAAGGATTTTTTTCACAAATTCTCTTGGTAAATAGTCCTTTACTGTTAAGAAATCATCCTCAATAACTTTACTGACACCCATATTTTTTAGGATAAGTTGTCTTTCTTCATTAGGAGTGATAATTTCAACACTTCTGCCAAATAGCAATGCCGGGTTTTTCTGGAAAGTATAAACAATAGGAGTCAGTGACTTTTCATTAGCCACTTTAATCATTTTTCCGATAACTGCCCTATGACCTTGATGTATTCCATCAAAAAAGCCAAGCGCTACTGCAGAATAATTATTTTCGTTAATTTGTTCTTTCATATATATAGTAACTCTCAAATATACTTTAATATAAATTAAATTTTGCCACTGTCAAGTAGGTACTTTGCCTTTAGAATTGCCACCTGAGTTTTGCCGTCAATGATTTGATTATTCAGCACCATTTCCACAACTTTATCAAATGGAATCTTTTCCACATTTAGAAATTCGTCATCATCAAGGTGTTGTTCACCACAACCATCAACTCTGCACATATACATATGAACAATCTCATCAGAATAAGCACATAGTCCAACATAGCTACCAAGTGTCATATAACTATAGCCATCAGCACCTGTTTCTTCTTTTAACTCTCTTTTGCAATTTTCCAAAGGTGTTTCACCTTTTTCCAGCTTACCTGCCGGAATTTCTAACATTACTTGGCGTAATGGATAACGATACTGCTTAACCATCAGCACTTCATTATCTTTGGTTAGTGGTACAACACAAACTGCACCATGGTGCTTGTTGTATTCTCTTGTAGCAGTATTGCCATCAGGCAAGAGAACTTCATCCTTATATATTTTTAATAAACAACCATCAAACACTTGCTTTGATGATATAGTTTTTTCTTCTAATTTCATAATAAAATCTCCGAGGTATGATATGTTTAATTTTTATCCCCACACAAAAAGTCGTGAAGAATTTGAAAACCGATTAATAAAGGAATTTCCCTTTATAAAAAAAGAAACCATAGGGAAAAGCCTTGTTAACAGAAACATTGAGGCATTCACCATAGGTAACAAAAATAAAAAAATAATTATGGTTGGGGGAGTACACGGAAGTGAATACCTGACCATTAATTTACTGTATAAATTTTTGTGGCAACTTGGTTGTTCATACAGAGACGGAAGTGAAGTTGCCGGTATTAAAATGAAAAGATATTTACATAGGAGAGGTGTAACCATAATACCTTGTGTCAATCCTGACGGTACTGACATTAACTTACTTGGTTCATCCTCAGCAAATAAATATTCTTCACTTATTAATTATATTTGTCCACATTCTTGCATATGGCAATCAAATGCAAGAGGTGTTGACATTAACCACAACTTTCCGGCAAATTGGGAAGAAATACACAAGAGAGAAATTGCCTTAGGAATCTCTGTACCACACAACACAAGGTATGGTGGCAAAACTCCATCATCAGAACCGGAAACAATCTCACTTATGAACTACTGTATAAAACAGAATTTCAGCAGGTGCTATGCTTTTCATAGTCAAGGTAGAGAAATCTACTATACATTTGGTGATGAAACACCAAAAGACTCCAAAACAATGGCAAGACTACTGGCAAGAACCTGTAATTATAAATTATCCACACCACCATCAATAGCAGATGGTGGTGGGTTTAAAGATTGGTTTATTCACCGATTTAACAAACCGGGATTTACTTTTGAAATAGGTAAAGGGGAGAACCCTCTGCCACTTTCAGACCTTGAAGAAGAATACAAAATTCTTCAAAAAGCCCTTTGCCTAGCAGTTATTATTTAGTCTAGGTTAGGTGTGTTGATTTTATCATCATCACCAAAATAAATATTGTACCATACTAGGAACACATAAACTGTCCAAACTTTTCTTGAGTTGTCAGCCTTACCTTGGAAGTGACCGTCCAGCCAACTAACAAGAATATCTGTGTTAAAGAACTTTTCTGCTGTAGCAGACTTAAATGCCTTCTTTACAACATTATAGTACTTTTCATCCTTTAGCCATACTCTTGTAGGTACAGGGAATCCCAGCTTTCTCTTTTGAGCAGATTTTTCAGGCATTCTTCTACGAGCAGCCTTACGCATTGCGTACTTAGTATTTTCACTGTTTACACGAAGATGAGTAGGAATTGTTCTTGCAACATTAAATACTTCCTTATCTAGGAAAGGAACTCTAAGTTCAAGTGAATTTGCCATTGACATTCTGTCAGCCTTTAGAAGAATATCACCTGTCATCCAAAGGTTAATATCAAGGTACTGCATCTTTGTAATATCGTCATAATCCTTAACTCTGTCATAATAAGGCTTACATAGGTTTTGTGGGTCTGTTGCAATTTCAGGCTTTTTAAGTAAAGCCTGTTTTTGCTTTTTGTCATACATAAATGCGTTACCGATAAATCTTTCTTCAAGATGCTTACCACCACGCATTAGGTATGCTCTACCCTTAACCTTAGGGAATTTTTCTGCTAATTTACCGATTGCTCTACGAATAGGGAATGGCACAATGCTATATGGCTTTAGTGAACGAGGAACATTGTAGCAAGTATAACCACCAAACAGTTCATCAGCACCTTCACCTGAAAGTACAACCTTAACATACTGACTTGCAAGGTTAGATACAAAGTAAAGTGCAATACAGCTTGGGTCAGCCAGAGGCTGATCCATATAGTACTGAACCTTTGGAACTGTACTCCAAAATTCTTCACTGCCGATAATCTTTGTATGGTGTTCAACACCGATTTCCTTTGAAAGTTCTTGAGCCCAAGAAATTTCGTTATACTTTTCACCAAAGTCAAAACCAACTGTAAATGTCTTTTGGTCGGCAAAGTAAGTTGAAACATATGATGAGTCAACACCACTTGATAGGAAACAACCAACCTCAACATCGGCAATCTTATGAGCCTTGATAGAATCTTCAAATACATCAGCAATTTCATCAACTGCTTTTTCTTCTGTTAAAGTTTCATCAGGTTCAAATGTTGGTTCAAAATATCTGGTTGTTGTAATCTTGCCATCCTTAAACCACATATAGTGACCCGGTAGTAGGCAATAAACATTCTTGAAGAATGTTTCAGGTGGTACAACATACTGGAATGATAGGTAAGAGTCAAGAGCCTTTTCGTTAAACTCTTTCTTAAAGTCAGGATGTTGTAGGATTGACTTAATTTCTGAACCATAAACTAAGTTACCGTCAATCAATGTATAGTGCATTGGCTTAATGCCAAAGAAATCTCTTGCAATAAACAGAGAACCGTCATTCTTGTTATAAATAGCGAAACCAAACATACCACGAAGTTTTGGTAGCATTTCTTCGCCCCATTCTTCAAAACCATGAATAAGAACTTCTGAGTCTGTATCGGTATAGAACTTATGACCTGCCTTGATTAACTGTTCACGCAAAATCTTGTAGTTGTAAATTTCACCGTTGAAAGTAATAACAAGGGACTTGTCCTCATTATAAATAGGCTGAGTACCACCGTCTAGGTCAATAATAGACAATCTACGAAAGCCCATTGAAATATAATCATCCCGGAAAAGACCGTCAGAGTCAGGCCCACGATGAGTGATAACATCTGTCATATTTTTAATTGTTTCATTTCTGTCAACAATCTGGCCTGTAAAACCACAAATACCACACATAGTCAACATCCTTTCTAATAACAAATCAATATACTTCTATTAGGTTCTACAACAAATATTTGGGTAATCTAAAAATTTAAAAATATTAGTGATTATGTCAGCCTCCCTCGCTGAGGGAGGTGGCATATTTGAATTGTCTTTAGGAAATTCAAATATGACGGAAGGAGTGGTTAATATTTTAAACTTGTTTAAAATATTATAATAGATGAATTTTATAATTTATCATACAGGACAAAGTTTCATCTATTCAAGTTTTTCCCTCCTTCAGTCGCTCTTTAAGTGTAAATTGTCATTCTTCCAATTTACGAGCGACAGCTCCCTCGTCTGAGGGAGCCTTTGTGTAACGATAAATTGTTTTTGTTCACCCAAACTATCCACAAAGAACCTATACTTGTAATTATACCTTTTTATAGTACCACAGTTTAACCATATTCGCAAGGAAAAACTACCACTATAATTCTAATAAATAAAGAAAATAATTTGTGCAAATGGTTTTTATACACTTTCATATATTAAAGAAAAGAGGCTATTTCTAGCCTCTTAAAAGTTTGTAATGTTATTAATAATATTTCTTTATGAATGATGACTCTCCGTAATCATCATAGTGTTTATCGGCATATGAGCCTTTCTTTACATATACCTCAACCTTATAAACAGGATTCATTTTAGAATCAAGATTATCTATATCCGTTAAGAACCAACCATGAATTTCTTTTAGTGATGCTGGTAAGTAAATTTTCTTTAATTTTGTACCATTAAACAATGGTCCTTCAACTTCTTCTACACCCTCAGGAAGTGTTAGTTCCTCAATACCTGAATCAGTAAATGCTAGTTCTTTGATTTTTGTAACTGTACTTGGAATTTCTACAGTTTTCAAAGATGTACAACCAGCAAATGTACATGTATCAATTTTTTTAAGATTTTTTGGTAACTTAACTTCACTTAAATTTGTGTCATCTTGGAACATAAAACCTGGAAGTGAAGTGATTGTATCAGACTCAAATGAGATACTTTCTAATAAATCATTACTGTTAAAGCCGTTATTTTCATCACTACTTGACACACTGGATGCTGCTTCAGAATCAGTGATAAGCATAAAGCTACCCTCGGGAACAGTAATATTCTTTTTCTTTTTACCTTGGTCTGAAAGTCCTACAATATATTTACCGTCTTCCCACTTAAAGTCACTGTCTAAATTACTGTCAGAACTTAAGTCACTTGATGAACTGTCACTGTTGCTTACAGTTGATGAACTGTAACTTGTACTACTTGATGAATTATCATCTTTTTTATCGGAACAACCTGTGCCGATAACTGCAAAACCCATTGTTAGCACTAAAAGTACAATTATAATCTTTTTCATTTTGTTCTCCTCTCTAGTGAAATATTTATATATCTAAACAATATATAAATATAATTCTTTCGTATAATAACATATATATAAACTATTTGCAATGATAAAATATTACTATAAATTAGAAATTCATGAAAATAATTTGTGCAAATGGTTTTATGTATTTCTATATATATGCGTAACTTTTTCTTATATTTACTACCCTATTATCAAAAATTTATTTGATAAGTTTTATTCACAAAAAAATTTACTGTAAAAAACAACAATATATTTTTTATAATTCCCTAGTTGAAAATTAAAAAAGTGATTTTATGGTAAAATATTAAAGGTATATTGATTATTATCCAGATGGAGGTCAATGGGATGTCACAAGTAAAAAGAATATTCGTAGAAAAGAAAGACGGATTCAATGTTGAAGCTAAGCAGATTCTTTGGGATTTGCGTCACAACCTTGGTGTTCGTTCTTTAACAAACCTAAGATTTGCTAATCGTTATGATGTTGCGGGTCTTACAGATGAAGAATTTGCTAAGGCAAAGGTTACTGTTTTTTCTGAGCCAAATCAGGATATTGTTTATGATGAAGAATATCCGGTTGATAAGGATTGGAAAGTCTTTGCTATGGAGTATCTACCCGGTCAATACGACCAGAGAGCAGACTCAGCATCTCAGTGTGTACAGCTACTAACTGCAGGAGAAAGACCACAGGTTATCTCAGCAAAAGTTGTTTCACTTGAAGGGGATATTACTGACGAAGAATTTGAAAAAATCAAGTCATATATGATTAACCCTGTTGAAAGTAGAGTTGCTTCTCTTGAAAAGCCGGAGTCACTTGATATTCCGGTTGAAGTTCCTGAAAATGTTGCTAGAATTACTGACTTCATTAAGTGGAACGATGAAGAAATGGAAAAGTACTACAACTCAATGGGCTTTGCAATGACACTTGCTGACCTAAAGTGGTGTAGAGATTACTTCCGTGATACTGAAAAGAGAGATCCTTCTGTTACTGAACTAAGAGTTATTGACACATACTGGTCTGACCATTGTCGTCATACTACTTTCTTAACAAGACTTGATAAGGTCGAAATTGAGAAAAAGGCTCTTTCAAAGGCTATCGAAGATGCCCTACAGGCATATTATGATGCAAGAGATGAAGTTTACGGCAAGGACACAAATAGAAATGTTAGCCTAATGGATATGGCACTTATGGGTATGAAGCTACTTAAAAAGCGTGGTCAAATCCCTGATCTTGACGAAAGTGAAGAAATCAATGCTTGTTCTATTAATGTTCCTGTTACTATTGATGGTGTAACAGAAAACTGGCTACTACAGTTTAAGAACGAAACTCACAACCACCCAACAGAAATTGAACCATTCGGTGGTGCTGCTACTTGTCTTGGTGGTGCAATTCGTGACCCACTAAGTGGTCGTTCTTATGTATATCAGGCAATGCGTGTTACCGGTTCAGGTGACCCAACAGTTCCTTTCAAGGATACAATGCATGGTAAATTACCATCAAGAAAGATTACAACAGGTGCTGCTCAGGGTTACTCATCATACGGTAACCAAATTGGTCTTGCAACAGGTCAGGTAACAGAACTTTATGACCAAGGCTATGTTGCAAAGAGAATGGAAATCGGTGCAGTTGTTGGTGCATCTCCAAAGGAAAATGTTGTAAGAGAAGTTCCTACTCCTGATGATGTTATTGTTCTCCTAGGTGGTAGAACAGGTAGAGACGGTTGTGGTGGTGCAACCGGTTCATCAAAGGCACACACAGAAGAATCTATCGAAACTTGTGGTGCAGAAGTTCAAAAGGGTAACGCTCCAACAGAAAGAAAAATCCAAAGACTATTTAGAAACCCTGTTGTTTCTAAGATGATTAAAAGATGTAACGACTTTGGTGCCGGTGGTGTATGTGTTGCTATTGGCGAACTTGCTGACGGTCTAACTATTGACCTAGACAAGGTTACAAAGAAATATGAAGGTCTTGACGGTACAGAACTTGCTATCTCAGAATCTCAAGAAAGAATGGCAGTTGTTCTGGACAAGAAAGATGTAGATAAATTTATTGCAGAGTCACTAAAGGAAAACTTAGAGGCTACAGCAGTTGCAGTTGTTACAGAAGAACCTAGACTGGTTATGAACTGGAGAGGTGACACAATTGTTGATGTTAGCAGAGAATTCCTAAACACTAACGGTGTGACTCAAGAGGCTGATGCATTCATCACAGTTCCTGATGCTAATGATTGCTACAGAAACAATGTTCCAAAGACACTTGAAGGTAAGAGTGTTAAGGATGCATTTAAGGACAACCTATCAAGACTTGAAGTTTGTTCACAGATTGGTCTTGCTGAAAGATTTGACGCATCAATCGGTTCAGCAACAGTTATTATGCCATTTGGTGGTAAGACACAGTTAACACCACAAGAAGCAATGGCAGCTAAGATTCCTGTACTAAAGGGTGAAACAGATGATGCATCTGCAATGTCATTCGGTTACATTCCGGGTACATCAAGATGGAGTCCATTCCATGGTTCAGCTTATGCAGTTGTAGAAAGCACATCAAAGCTACTTGCTATCGGTGCTAACCCACTAAAAGCAAGACTAACTTTCCAAGAATATTTTGAAAGACTACACGATAAACCAGAACGTTGGGGTAAACCTGCTGCAGCACTACTTGGTGCTATGGAAGCTCAGATTAAGCTAGGTCTTCCATCAATCGGTGGTAAAGACTCAATGTCAGGTTCATTTGAAGATTTAGATGTTCCACCAACACTTGTTTCATTTGCAGTAGCAATGACTAAGGCAAGTAAGACAATTTCTTCTGAATTTAAGAAGAGTGGTTCAAATGTAATTTATGTTCCTGTTCCAGAGAACAAAGAAACTCTAATGCCGGACTGGGACAAGCTGGTTGAAATGTACAAGGCAGTTTATGCTCTATTTGACAATGGTCAGGTACTATCTGCATCAGTTGTTAAAGAAGGTGGTTGTGCCGGTTCAGTAGCAAAGGCTTGTTTCGGTAATATGCTTGGTTTTGAATTTAAACCTGACTATAAATACACAATGGAAGAACTATTTGCTCCAAAGGCAGGTTCACTAATCCTTGAACTTAAGGATGGTGCAACACTTTCCGAAGATGTTCTTCACTACACACTTGGTACAACTAACGAAAGCAGTAAAATTACTGTTAACGGTGAAAGCCTAGAACTTAAGGACCTAATTGAGGCTTGGACATCTCCACTTGAAAAGGTATTCCCAACTAAGGCAGAAGTTCCTGAAATCACAGTTGATGCTCCTCTATATACAGAAAGAAATACTCACAGCCCTGCAATTAAGGTTGCAAAGCCAAAGGTATTTATCCCATGTTTCCCAGGTACAAACTGTGAAATTGATACAAAGAGAGCCTTTGAAAAAGCCGGTGCAGATGTTGAAGTTCTTATTGTTAAGAACCTAAAGCCATCTGACATTGAAGAAACTATTGAGGCAATGGAAAAGGCTATTAAGTCTAGCCAAATTCTAATGTTCCCAGGTGGTTTCTCAGGTGGTGACGAACCTGACGGTTCAGGTAAATTCATCGCTACAACATTTAGAAACCCTGTTATCAGCGAAGCAGTTAACGACTTACTAAAGAACAGAGATGGTCTTGCACTTGGTATCTGTAACGGTTTCCAGGCACTTATTAAGCTAGGTCTTGTACCTAACGGTGAAATCGTTGAAATCAAGGAAAATGACCCAACTCTAACATTTAACACTATCGGCAGACATATCAGCCATATGGCATACACAAGAGTTACAAGTACAAAGTCACCTTGGTTCTCAAGTGTTAATGCCGGTGATGTATTTGCAGTTCCTGTATCTCACGGTGAAGGTAGATTTGTTGCTACTGACGAAACAGTTAAGAAGTTAATTGAAAACGGTCAGGTAGCTACTCAGTATGTTGACCTAAAGGGTAACCCAAGTCAGGACATTCAGTTTAACCTAAACGGTTCTGTTTGTGCTATTGAAGGTATCACTTCTCCTGACGGTAGAGTTTTAGGTAAGATGGGTCACTGTGAAAGAAAGGGTGCTAACCTTTACGCAAATGTTCCATTTGAAAAGGATATGCAAATCTTTGAATCAGGTGTTAAATACTTTAAATAAGATTTTTCCTAAACATCCTAAAATATAACAAGAAAAATGCGACTATCATTGATAGTCGCATTTTTCTATTTCTTTAAATATTTATTGTTATACTTTATAAATTTAATAATAGCATTTCAAGATTTCGCCTTGCATATTAAAAATTATTTTTCAGGCTTATGCTTTTTAATAGCATCGGTATCCCCAAGTTCACCGGCTTTGCCCATATAGAAGTTGGCCTTAACCTTGTTCTTTGTAAAGCCTTTTTTTCCCTTACTGTAGCAATTACTAACATACTTATAAAAAGATATTAAGTCACTGTTAATACCTGTCATACCTAATTTAGAAGCCCTTTTAAGGTATCCGTTTATCTTTCTGTAATTATCATAATTTATTCCGACAGAAACAAGTTTCTTAGCTTTCTCATAATATTCTTCAGCTATTTTATTAACTATTGCTATGTCGGTATTTTTCGCCATAGTCAGCATTTGATTTGCCTTATCAGTATCCTTTAAGTAACCGTTAACACCATATTTAAAATTAAAATAACAATTGGTATAGTCCTTTACAAGATTATATTTTGCCTCTTCGTTATCCATTTCAACTGCCATTTCAAAGAATTTTTCGGCCATTTCGTGGTTAATATTTGCGTGATTACCTGTTCCATATTGCTTACCGTACTGATTATATAACACACCTAAGTTTTTCTTAGCATTTTCATTACCTAGTTCAAGTGACTTCTTGAAGTAACCCTCAGCCTTATTATAATCTATACTGTAATTATCCTTCCCATTATAGTAATTTACACCTAGCTGATTATATAGAATAGCAAGGTTTTTCTTACCGTTTTCATCATTTAGCTTACTGCTTTCTTCAAAACAATAAATAGATTTTTCCACATTATCTTCTTCATTTGATGAAAAGTACTGTACACCTAAAGTGTTATAATAATCACCTAAAGTGGCTTTTGCTTTATCATCACCACTATCTATTTTAGCTAAAAGTTCTTTAATTTTATCGTCAGTAATAATTGCATTGAAAGCCATAATTTTGCTCCTCTAGTTTCTAAATATATTATATATCAGCAAAGTAATTTTGTAAATCTCTTAATTAACTACATAAATTATTATTTTTATCAACTCAAAATTTCCATCATTACGACTCAAAAAGTTTTCCACATATAAGCATAAAAAAACAACCCCCTAAAATAGGGGGTTGTAGTATTTAGAAAACTATTATTTCTTAACAGTAATTCTAATTCTAGCGTACTTCTTAGAACCGTCAGTTGCAGTAGCACGAACATAAGCTGTACCCTTCTTAACTGCAGTTACCTTGAATGTTGCACCGGAATTGATTCTTGACTTAGAAACCTTAACAATCTTAGTATTTTCAGACTTAATTGTTAGCTTCTTAACATTAGCATTTGATGGATAAGCAGTAGCCTTTAGAGTAGCTGATTTACCCTTCTTTGTTAGTTTAACAAATGACTTGTTGAACTTAACTCTTGTTACAGGTTGCTTAACTGTTACCTTAATTCTCTTGCTTAGGTTTGTGTTATCCTTGCTTGTAGCAGTTACATAACATATACCCTTTGCAACAGCCTTGATAACGCCCTTGGAGTTAACTGTAGCAATCTTCTTGTTAGATGTTGTCCATTTTACACCCTTATACTGTGATGGGATGCTTCTAGGACCTACAGTAGCCTTAACAGTTGTTGCCTTACCGGCATTTAGTGTAACGCTTCTCTTGTTAACAGAGATTGAAGTAGCAACCTTCTTAACATTAACTATACACTTAACAACCATACCTGTGTTTGAAACAGCCTTGATGATTGTCTGACCACTAGCCTTAGCAGTAAATGTAGCAGTTTCTGTACAGTATAGCTTACCTTCATTGTCATATAGTCCGTTTACTGTATTAGTTGTCTGAGAAACAACACCAACTCTTGAGTTATTTACTGACCATGTAACTGTCTTTTCAGTTGTATAACCAGGCCAGATACTTGCAACGATGTTGAACTTCTGACCTTCATTAACTGTAACAGTAGCCTTATCAATAGTCATCTTATTAATTTCGATAACCTGACCCGGCTTTGTTGATGGAGTTGTTTCAGAAGTTGGAACCGGAGAAGTAGTTGCAGTTGTTGCAGTTGTTGCAGTTGTTGCAGTTGTTGCAGTTGTTGCAGTTGTTGCTGTTGTTGCAGTTGTAGCAGTTGTTGCTGTTGTTGCTGTTGTTGCTGTTGTAGCAGTTGTTTGTTCAGGCTTCTTTTCAGCATAAGCAACAATGTTAATATCACCTGTTACCTTAGCAGTGATGATATAAGCATTACCACTCTTAACAGGTTCAATCTGCTGACCGTTCATTGTAGCAACGAATGTTACCATATCATAGCCTTCAACAGGAGCAATGATTGCACTATACATTGAGCCTTCTTCAACTGTCTTAGCATTATTAGTTGAAACTGCGTTAGTTAGCATTGCATTAACTGCATATGTCTTTGGAGCAGTTGTACCTGTTGTTGAAGAAGTTGTTGTTGATGTTGTTGAAGATGTTGTTGTAGGTTCTGGTGGAATTAGACTTGCATAAGCAGAAATTGTAATATCACCTGAAGCAACAACACTGATTAGGTATGTACCATCTGTGTTCTTATTTACAGGAACAATTTCACCATTTGAAACTAAAACTACTGTTGAGATTTCATAACCCTTAACAGGTGAAAGAACTGCAGTATAAACTTCGTTCTTGTTAACAGTTGTAGCGTTATTATTTGTAACAACATTAGTTAGGTTGTTTGTTACCATGAATGTAGTTCTTGGTGGAACTGTTGTTGTACTTGTTGTTGAAGTAGTACTTGTTGTTGATGAAGATGTTGTTGTAGGTTCTGGTGGAATTACATTTGCGTAAGCAGAAATTGTAATGTCACCTGTTGCTGGTACACTGATTAGATATGTACCGTCAGCATTCTTATTTACAGGAACAACTTCGTTATTAACGATTAGAACTACTGTTGAGATTTCGTAACCCTTCATAGGGGATAGAAGTGCAGTATAAACCTTGCCTTCTTCAATAGTTGTTGCACTATTGTTTGTTGTAACATTAGTTAGGTTGTTTGTTACCTTAAATGTCTTAACAGGAGGCTTAGTTGCGCTTGAAGCAGTTGTAGCACTTGTTGCTGTTGTTGCTGAAGTAGCAGTTGTAGCACTTGTGCTTGTTTCTGTTGTTGATGATGTTGTTGGTGGAATTACGATTTCGTTTGCATAAGCAGAAATTGTAATGTCACCTGTTGCTGGTACTGTTACTAGGTATGTACCATCAGCATTCTTATTTACAGGAACAACACTACCGTTTACTACCATGATTACTGAAGAGATTTCATAACCCTTAACAGGAGATAGTACTGTTGTATAAACATCATTCTTTTCAATTTCTTCAACCTTATTTGAAGAAACAACATTAGTTAGGTTGTATCTAACCTTTACCTTTTCAACAGGCTTTGTTGCAGTTGTTGCAGTAGTTGCAGTTGTTGCAGTAGTTGCAGTTGTTGCAGTTGTTGCAGTTGTTGCAGTTGTTGCTGTTGTAGCAGTTGTTGCAGTAGTTGCAGTAGTTGCTGTTGTTGCAGTTGTTGCAGTTGTTGCAGTTGTTGCTGTTGTAGCAGTTGTTGCAGTAGTTGCAGTAGTTGCTGTTGTTGCAGTTGTTGCAGTTGTTGCAGTTGTTGAAGATGATGTAGTTGTAGGTGTTGGTACAGATGTTTCCTCTTCCCAAACGAATGGATTTTCAATCTTACCAAAGTTTACATAGTTAGTACCATCAACTGCACTTAGAACCTCAAATACA
>ERZ836441.2136-NODE-2136-length-16491-cov-12.734911_pt1 | contig 16491 bp, 14 predicted proteins | sample MGYA00519686_ERZ836441 | MGnify/ENA primary metagenome ERZ836441 (study PRJEB31850, sample SAMEA3708800) | human gut metagenome | biome: human gut; feature: human-associated habitat; material: faeces | place: China | collected 2014 ... | reverse complement strand
AATGATTTTAATAATCTTAATAAGAAAAGAAGAGTGTTCAGAAAATAACCATTTTATGGACACGAGATAAAAAAGAAAAACAATTATTAACGCTTTTCTTTTTTATGTCTAATTATTTGATAATACCCGAATTGCTAGTTGATTATTTAGCCATGACTTGATACCCGATAGAATATCTTAAAGTCTCTGGTTCCAGTGATTTAGCTGATTTAACAGTAAAGAATACGCTAAAAGTATCATCTCTAATTTCAATTGAAAACCTTGAGGCGAACGACTTTTACAACGCTCAGCTCCTAGATTTGTCAAAAAAGAAAAAACTCGCTCAATCACTTTTCTACGTTTTGAAAAATTAGGGAAAAGGATTTTCTTTTGCTTCATGTTCTTCCTGACAGGTGTAATTAGATCAATTCCTTTTAATTCCAGCCTATCATGCAGTGACTGACCTAAATATCCCATATCTCCAAGGACTGTTGGTGTCCCAAATTGACTCAACACTTCCTCGGTCATTGAACTATCAGCCATTGAAGCAGGAGTAATTGTGTAGTCTATGACATAGCCTGATTCACTGACTAAAGCATGACATTTACATCCATAGAAGTACTGTCCCTTTGTAGCATTGTAGCCAATATTTGCATAATCTCCAAGAACTTTGCTTCTGAAATTACGAATAGGCTGACACAAAGGAATGGGGAAGCTATCAATAATGAATACACTAATTCCTTCAACCTCTTTAAAGACGAGTGCTTGGCGAATGACTTGGATACTCGGTAAGAGGGCATTACAACGGCGGACAAAGCGAAAATATTCTAGGAAATTAGGAAATAAACTTTGAGCCAATTGGTGCTTAGCTTTAAGCGTTTCACTAAAATGCAGTACGCCCCAGAGGTAACAAGCGATAACTAAGCAATCTGATGTTGCGAGATGGACGTTCTTTCGGTTTTGAACCTCAAGGGGAACACTCGTTTGATAAAGCGTCTCAATGGTTGTCAGTAAATAAACAAAAACTTTGGGAAATGTGCTATTATAAGTCATATAAGTCGTGCGCTTTCTCGTGTTTATTTTCCAATGAAATTAACTAAGTCTAAAAGGAGACAACAAAACATGCGTAAAATCATCGGTAAGAAAAATAAAGTCCATTATGTAGAAGAAACAACTCGATTCCAAATGGTTAAATCTCACAAAGGATGGCTAGTTATCTGTGCATCAATGTTTGCACTTGGATCAGGGATGCTAGTTACAAGTCGGCCAGTATCAGCTGATGTGGCAGCTACCAGTACCTCAATTAGTGCAGTAAATACTGAAACGACCAGTGCAAGTAGTAGCAGTGCAACGAAGGCTGAAACGACCGGTGCAAGTAGTAGCAGTGCAGTGAATGCCGATTCAACCGGTGCAAGTAGTGGCAGTGCAGTGAATGCCGATTCAACCAGTGCAAATAACAGTAGTGCAGTAAATGCTGAAACGACCAGTGCAAGTAGTAGCAGTGCAGCAAATACTAGTTCCACTAGTGAGAATACGACTGTACCTGCTACATCAACTGATAATTCGGCAAATACTAGTTCCACTAGTGAGAATACGACTGTACCTGTCACATCAACTGATGATTCAGTAAATACTGGCTCTGCCAGCAAGAATCCTACTGTACCTGTCACATCAACTGATAGTTCAGTAAATACTGGTGCCGCCAGCAAGAAAACTAGTTTATATGCTACATCAACTGATAATTCAAAAAAAATTAAATCTTCACTTGTTAGCAATCATTTAGAAGAGAAAGACAATCTTGAAAACGTGGCCTTATCATCTAATAGTGTTCAACCAGCTACTTCCATTAGTGATGATACTTATTTAAAAAATTTAGGAATTGATATTAACGACCTAAATACTAACAGTGTTTTAAAATTAGCTTCTTTGTTCCATATTTTTGCAAATCAAGCTAGTCTATCGGCGGATACTAATGGTAATTTAGCCGTTAAAATTTTAAATGGCTCTAACGATTTTGGCACACGTGGTGATTCATATAATTTAACTAGTGGTGATATTTATTATATTCAACAACTGGCCAAAAATCTTCAAAGTAAAGCTTTTAGAAATAAAACATTTAATCATGTAGTATTAGGTAAAGATGTTAATGTATCAATTGAAAATAACAAGGTCTTGATCAATGATATCACTATGGATAATTTAAAACCTGAAGATGCTTATCAAGATATCAATGGGCGGACCTATATTGATTTTAGTGATGTATTTCAACAACTAGTAAAGGCATCTACCAGCTATGCTAGTACTCCTCAGTCAAAAGGTGTTATTCCAAATTATGATGACATGAATAATCGCTATGTTGATGTTTCGAAAGTAGCAACTGGAACACAAATTATTTATGTAAATGTTCCATTCAAATATTTGAGTGCTTCTCAGCCGATTACAATCAAGGGAATATCTAATTTAGAAAATGGCCCCACTATCGTCATTAACGTTACTGATATTCCCGATGGAAATCAAAATATTTCTACACAAGTTCAATTTAACTATATTGATAGAACGAATGCTTTACCTAATAGCGAAGGACATACGGAGCCTAACCATGTATTATGGAATTTAGGTACCGGTGGGCAAACTTTTAATTTCAGCAGTGGCCGGTTTATGGGAAGTATTTTAGCACCTAACGCGACTATTAATGCTGGAGTTAATATTGATGGAAATATCGTTGCTAATATCGTTAATATAACCGGCGGTGAATCGCACAGATGGGATATTCATCCACAACCGACGCAGCCAACTATTACAACTGAAAGCAAGACGATTAATGAAACTATCCATTACGTCTACAAAGATGGTACGACAGCTCATGATGATTATGTGGCCAAGCCGGTTGAATTTACGCGTGAAGTCTCAACTGATGCGGTGACAGGTGAAAAGACCTATGGGTCTTGGTCAGCAGATCAAAGCTTTGCGGCCGTGACTAGCCCAGCTATTAAGGGTTACACGCCAGACCAGGCTGAAATTGGGTCACAAACTGTGAGTGGTGACTCCAGTGATCTTGATTTCACGGTGGTTTATGCTAAGAATGCGCCAACTATTACAACTGAAAGCAAGACGATTAATGAAACTATCCATTACGTCTACAAAGATGGTACGACAGCTCATGATGATTATGTGGCCAAGCCGGTTGAATTTACGCGTGAAGTCTCAACTGATGCGGTGACAGGTGAAAAGACCTATGGGTCTTGGTCAGCAGATCAAAGCTTTGCGGCCGTGACTAGCCCAGCTATTAAGGGTTACACGCCAGACCAGGCTGAAATTGGGTCACAAACTGTGAGTGGTGACTCCAGTGATCTTGATTTCACGGTGGTTTATGCTAAGAATGCGCCAACAAAACCAGTTAACCCAAGTCAACCAACGACGCCAGCAAAACCAGTTAACCCAAGTCAACCAGCGACGCCAGCAAAACCAGTTAACCCAAGTCAACCAGCGACGCCAACAAAGCCGGTTCAGGCTGGTCAAGCAGCGGCTACTAATTTTGTGGATCAACGGTTGCCTCAAACTGGTGAAACTGATCAACAACACATGACGCTGAGTGGCTTATTACTATTAGCCATGAGTAGTTTGTTAGGACTCTTCGGAATGACTAAGCGGCAGCGCAAAGATTAGGATGATATTATATGCTAAATCATCTTAGTCTTTCAGTAATTGTCACCAGCACATCGCCACGTCTTTTACCCGATTGCATGGTGTCAACTTCAAAATGTCCAAAGGTTTGTCGTGCTTTCACACTTTCAGGTCTCGTTTCAATCGAAACGGTTGAAGGAGAGCGTTTAATAAAGCGCGCAATGGCACGAACAGAATAATTCAATTCGAGTAAAGTTAGAATGACAGTGCGTTCTTGAGATGATAAACTAGTCATGAGTCGCAGTTCCTTTATGGTTGTTTTAGACAATTACCATTAAAGGCGCTGCGGCTTTTTTATTCAAGTATTCGGTTTAATTTTACAATCTACCATATAATGAGTAAAGTGTTTAGATAGAGTGAAATAAGTCCATAACTTAACAGTTTTGACCTATTTTTTGAATGCAGATGAATAGAGAGGTTAGAGCAGGTCATAACTAATGGTCATATTTAAAAGCTGAAATTGTACGTTTTAGTCAATTACATACAAGCCTATTTAAGGGCTTTTTCTATTATTACTAACTCACGTTTAAAATCGCTTAGAAGGCAAACTATGAGCTTATAGGACTATTCAAAGCGTTTAGACTAAACAAAGTAGCCACGACCGTTAGGGAGTTCTTTTTAATGGATGAACAAACAAAATACGAGAGATTTTTTGTTCGTTCATCCATGGTTTTAGAAAAAAGAGGGACGATTTCGGAAGAAGAAAATCGTCTCTTTTTTTCTTCTTTTTGTCATACAAAAAGAAAGATCTTTTGCCCATTTTATAAAAATAAAATGGGTAGGTGGCGTTTGCGTAAAGCAAATCGACACAATCCAAAGGGGATAAAAGGGGAAAGTGAAACTTCCCCCTTTTCAAGCCACATTGTAATACAAGAACGAAGTGCTTTGTATTACAATGTGATAGCTTGCAGTATTTATGGTTTTATATGGTCTATTTTGTTATAATGATTGTAACCGAATAGGGCGCAATGCTTATTACAAAATCAATGACAAAGGGCGATTGAGGAATGAGCGCTGGGGCATTTTATCTTTGAGGAGGCTATTTATGGATCAGAAAGAAGTATCACAAAATCAAACAAAGTACATTCAATTTAGATTATCTGAAGAACAATACAATAAGCTGAAAATTTCAGGAGAAACATATGGACTCTCTCCGAATCTTTATGCGAAAAAATTAGCACAAAAATCTCATTTAAAAAAACCGTATCTCGAACATGACCAAGCGAAATCTTTATTATTAGAACTCTCAAAACAAGGAACCAATTTAAATCAAATCGCCAAGAAACTCAATCAATTCGATCGGATGGACAACCAAGATAAAGAGCTGATCGAGGCTTTACGCTATACATACGGAGTACTTGCTCAAGCTCAAAAGGGGTATCAAGAGTTATGGCAACAATTGCAAAAATAAGCAATGGCGCAAGTGCAGCGAGCGCCCTTAATTATGCTTTAGGTCAAGACAGACCTATGCATGAAAAAACTGAACAGTGGCTACAAGACCATCAATTGGAACGTCCTGTGGATCTGACAAATTGTCGGGCAGTTGCCGTGGGTGGAACCAACGGGATTGATCCCTTTATTGCCAAAGAACAATTCGATGTCGTTCGACAACTTCATAACCAAACCAAAGAATCCAATCAAGTCTTGCGTATTACCCAATCTTTCGCCTTAGATGAACTGAATCCGAAAGTACAAAAGGACTGGCAAAAAGCCAACGATTTAGGCGTTGAGTTAGCAGAAAATCTCTATCCTAACCATCAAAGCGCTGTTTATACGCATTTAGACGGAAAAAATCACGTCTTACACAACCACATCATTGTCAATAAGGTCAATTTAGAGACAGGAAAGAAATTAAGAGAACAAAAAGGAGAAAGCGTTCAACGAGCACGAGAAATGAATGATCGACTCGCTTCTCGAGAAAACTGGCACATTTTAGAGCCACCAAAAGAGCGCCAAACAGAGACAGAAAAAGAACTAATCGCCAAAAATGAGTATTCTTACATGGATGATTTGAGAGAAAGAATCAATAAATCGCTTCAAGATGTCTCTGTGAGCTCATATGAGACGTTTAAAGAGCGTTTATCCGATAATGGTGTAATTCTATCAGAAAGAGGCCAAACGTTCTCATACGCCTTTTTAGACGCCAATAATAAGCAAAGACGAGCACGAGAGACCCGATTGGGTTCTGATTTTGGAAGGGAGACCATTTTACATGAGTTGGAAAACCGAGCAAGACAAAACGAATTTAGAGCTGTTGAACAACGAGAACCAGCGATTACTCCGCTTGAGCGAGACACTCAACAAAGAGAATCAGAAATTGTTAGCCTTGAACAAGCAATTGAACCAAGAAAATCAGAAGCTCTCAAACGAGAATCAACAATTAATCGATTTATTGACACAATCAAACAGCTTGCAGGACGAGTACCAGAACTTACTCAACGCGTTACAAGAAAATTAAAGCAAACAAAAGAGAAAATCCTCGATGATTTTGAACGTCGCTTTTCAAAGGACATGAAAAATGACGAGCAAGAACAACAGAAAAGCCTAGAAAAACAAGCGAATAGAGACGTACAGTCCGAAAAGAAACCAACAAAAGATCATGATCGGGGGATGAGTCGATGAATAAAGATGAACAACTCATTGTTCAAGTATTAAATGCTTATAAAAATGGCAAAATTGATTTCAGTCACGTTCCAGAACTAGACCGCTTAGTCCGTCAAGAGGTCAATAAAGAGTTTCGGGACTACCAAGAAAAAATAGAAGCTGTTGCGAATCAAAAAATGGAATCTGCCATTCAAGAACAACTCCAACGTTTAGAGGCAGAAAACTTAAAAGCGACCATACTGAAAGACATTCAAGTTGAAAAACAAGCATTACTCGCTTTGAAAAAAGAACTGAATGAACAAAAAGAGCAGATAAAAGCAGATCGCAAACGTGAGATTGTCGAACGTTACGGTATTCTGATTGCGAACATTGTCTGCCTGTTCTGTTTCTTAGTTGTCGGTATTCTCATCGGACGATGGATTTATAAAGGTATCTGGGAGGGTTGGGGTTTGCATATTTTGTATGACACAGTGATGGAAATACAGCCTAAACATCCTTATGGGGCAGTCGTTCTTGGATTAGGTGGTTTTGGTTTAATCGGTGCTGGCATCTATGGCAGTTTTCGATTAATGTATACCGCTTCAACATGGTTTGATCAACGTCCAAAAATCTTTAAAAGAATCTTTCCGAAAAAATAGAGAGTGAGGTAATCCTGTGGTTTTAGACAATAAATTAGGCTTAACAAATTCAGCAGAATTAGCCAAACAAGAAGAGTTATTAACGAAAAAAAGAGCCAAAGAATTGTTTGAGTCTGGCAAAATAGAGGATCTTGAAATTGGGACGTTTCAAGGCTTATCTGATATTCATCAGTTTTTATTCCAAGATATTTACGACTTTGCAGGAAAAATTCGAGAAGTGAATATTGCGAAAGGAAACTTTCAATTTGCGCCCCGTATTTTTTTAGCGCAAACACTTGAATATATTGATAAATTACCTCAAGAAACATTTGATGAAATTATTGATAAGTACTCGGATATGAATGTGGCGCATCCTTTTAGAGAAGGCAATGGACGAGCCACTCGTATCTGGTTGGATTTAATTCTTAAAAATAAACTACACAAAATCGTCGATTGGAATCAAATTGATAAGGATGACTATTTAAATGCCATGATCCGTAGTACAGTCAGCACCAATGAATTAAAATATTTGATTCAAAAGGCTTTAACCGATGATTTAGGAAAAGAACAATTCTTTAAAGGAATTGATGCGAGTTATTATTACGAGGGATATTATGAAATAAAAACAGAAGATTTATAAATAACCGATACAAACAGACTAATCAAATTGTATATTGATTAGTCTGTTTGCTTACGGGATGATTTTGACCTTTGATTTTAAATTTTTGAAAAAAATAAAAAAAGGCGAAGCCTATTATATATTTATCTTATATATTTTAATCTTTTGTTCTTTTGCGTGGTGAAAAAGTCAATGTTTCCGCCAATTATATAAATTATACCAAGACAAAAAACAATGTATACCAAGACAAAAAACAATGTATACCAAGACGGTTCATTAAAAAATGTCTTGGTATGTGATATAATAAAAGCATAGAGAAATCAGACGGCAAAATCAGTTTCTCTATGCTTAACCAAAATTACTCATAAGGAGCAACTTCTCATGGAAATTATATCAAAAAATGAACGAAACAACAATGAAAGGACAGTGTGTTCTTTGAAAGAAATAGAGAAAAGAAAAATTGTTGAGCATAACGACCTCATCACAAGTGTTGCCAAAATGGATAAAGTCCCTTTAAAGATTTTTGAGTTGGCAGTATCTTGTATTGATACGGAAAACTTACCCAAAGACAATATTATTTATTTATCAAAGGCTGAATTGTTTACTTTTTTTGATGTATCAGATAATGGGAAACATACACGTTTTAAAGAAGCCATTGAAAAAATGCAAAAACAAGCTTTTTTTGAAATTAAAGAAGTTAAGGGCAAAGGATACAACGTAAAAAGTATCGTTCCTATCCCTTATGTGGAATGGAATAGCTACAATGATATGGTTACTTTACAATTTCAACCGCAAATTATGCCTTATTTGATTGATTTGAAAAAGAATTTTACGCAATATGCCTTATCTGATGTCATGGAGTTAAACAGTAAGTACAGCATTATTCTTTATAAATGGTTAGCAATGAATTACAACCAGTACGAGCATTACAGTGTCAAAGGGGGGCGGAGAACGGAGCAAGTGGAAAGCTACCGCAATCCGTCAATTAAAGTTAGTGAGTTACGTATACTTACTGACACAATGAACGAATATAAGAATTTTACAGACTTCAATAGACGAGTTTTAAAAGAACCTTTAGAAGAAATCAGCGCCCATACGTCCTTTAATGTGACCTATGACAAAATCAAAGCAGGGCGTTCGATTGACAGCATACAGTTTCATATTGAAAAGAAACGCCGAGCAGACGATAACAGCTATAAGTTAGAAGATAAAGATTATCAATCCGACAAAGAGGAAAAATCAAGAAATGAAGCTGACTTATTAAAACAGGCAATGGAAAGTAAGTACACACGATTATTGATTGAAAACTTTCTCTTATCCCCTCTTGAAATGACGGACACGGCACTTATGGCAGGTTTGCAAAAAAATGTCTATCCGCTTTATGACGAGTTAAAGGAATTAAGAGGATTGAATGGGGTCGAAGACCACTTGTCTTATGTATCTAGCAAACAAGAAGCCTATTCTAAACGCAATGTAGCGAAGTATCTGAAAAAAGCAATCGAGCAATATCTACCTACGGTTAAAAGGCAGGACTTATGATGAGTGAAAAGTTAAAGACAATCAAAGAGCTTGCTGACGAGTTGGGTGTTTCTAAACAGGGTGTTCGTTACCATATGAAGTCTATACCACAGAAAGAACTCAAAAAAAATAATAAAGGAATAGTTGTTTTAAATATTGAACAACAAAACTTTATAAAAAGAAAAGCTAAGTCAGACACAGCGGTAAGTGGTAAGTCAGACACAGCGGTAAGTGGTAAGTCAGACACAACGGTAAGTGGTAAGTCAGACACAGTAGTAAGATATAAGCAAGAAATAAGTTTTTTAGAAGAAAAGAATTTATTAAAAGATAATCAGATAGACTATTTAAAACAACAGATAAAGAATTATGAAAACCAAGCAAATAATTTAATCGAAGTACAGAAGCAAACACAAAATCTTTTAGATCAACAACAACGACTAGCCTTACAAGATAAAAAGTTGTTAGAAGAATACAAGGTGGAGAATGATAGCTTAAAAGCTCTCAAAATGCCCACAGAGGTCACGAAAGAAGAACAGGTAGAACATCAACCGCAAGAGAAATTAGAAGCGCTGAAAAGTGAAATTAAGACCTTGCAGGAACAGCTAAACGAACAAGCAACGATAGAACCACAAGAAGCCCCTAGAAAGTGGTGGAAATTTTGGAAATAGAAAGTCTTTTAAAAAGATAGAACAGTCTAAAGCATAAGAACCTTCCTTTCTAATAAATAATTTATTTAATTATTTATTTTATTGTCGGCGTCCGATTTCGTGATGTCCGCTTGTACCAAAGGTTTCATCTGTTATTTTTTTGAAAACAACTTTTTAATTACTCCCAATTTACGATAAGAAAACAAACAGGGATAAAAATGAACATGATTGCTAGTAAAAGCATGCCTACCATCCCAAATAATCCCTCCATCTTTGGTTCTATTATATAAAAAAACATAAAAACAACCCCTATTACCTGTCAAATAGATAACGGGGGTTGCTTAATAGCGTTGTATAGGGGTTATTATATAATTTTTAGTTAATAATTAACTACAACTCCTTCCGCTATTCATCGCTTGCTTTATAGTAATTTACTCTCTTTAAGTAGCTCTTCGATAAACGTTCCCTTTATCTTCTTTTTTAGAGCTACTTTAGCTAATTTTGGAATTCCTAAATTAGCCTCATCAATGGTTTTTTTATCTCCCATATAGTAGATGGCTTTAAGTAGTTCTCGAATATCATAAATGGATCCATAAACTTCAGGAACAGCTCGTTCAACTTCAAGCAAAGTATATACAGATTCCATGGCTGTCCTAATTGAATATTCGGTAGTAAATACGGTGTCATTACTAGGTGACTCTGCGAAATTACCAATAAAGGCTAAATTAACAGACCCTTTAGGAACAATATCTGGCCTATCACCCGCAATTCGGGGCATAAAGTATGACGTAATAAATGGCATAAATACTGGAACGGTATTTACATTGTTTTGGTTAGACAATTGTTTGATTTTGGACTCAGGGACCCCAAGGTGATAAAGGAGTTCTTGCGTAATTTCTTCCCCAGAACTTTCTACAATGGTCTTATCAACAAAATTTCCTTTGGTATCTGAATATAGTCCATATATCCATACAATTGTTTCATTTTCCTTTTGTTCTTTGAAATGTGGCTGCCTGTGAACAGCAAAACTCATCAACCAGTTCGAATCGGTTATGGTAATTATCCCACCAGTATTAATTTTGTGATCATGCAAATCACGATTGGTGAGACGTTCAATGTAAGGTTCAATTTCTGGTGTTTTTATAGTGGCTGTCGCTGACACAAACCAACTTTTGTCGGGTAGGTTATCATAGAATACTTCTGGATGACCGAAATCATTAGATTGTTCTGCCAGATTCTTCCACAGTGACCAACTACCACCCAACTCTTTTGATACAGGAGCGGGTTTATCATGGCTTCCGTATGTTGAACTTTCTGTAATAGAACCATTTGTAACGAATACAAGATCATCACGCGATAGGCTAACATCATCACCATCTTGGATCACGAGTTTTTTGGCAATTTTTTCGTCATTTTCAAAATCTACCACAACATTATTAACTTGTGTATCATAGATGAATTCGACATTATATGACTCTAAATACTTTATAATTGGTAGAACCATAGACTCATACTGATTGTACCTATTGAACTTTAGGGCGCTAAAATCAGGTAGTCCATCAATATGATGAATAAATCGCATCGTGTATCGACGCATCTCAACTGCAGAATGCCACTTTTCAAAAGCAAACATAGTTGCCCAATACATCCAAAAATTACTTTCAAAGAACTCATTTGAGAAAAATTCCTCAATAGTCGTTTTACCCAGTTTTGACTCAGGAGTTAAAACTAAATCTATTAATTCTTTAGATTTTTCATCCAAAGTATACAGGCCATCAGTTGGGACGCGTTGTCCCCGATTATAAATTAGGCGAGTATTAGATGAATTTGGATCATCTTTATCTAGCCAATAAAATTCATCTAAGTAAGAGGCGCCGTCAATTTCTAAAGAAGGAATTGATCGATACATGTCCCACATAGTTTCAAAATGATTTTCCATTTCCCGACCACCACGTGTCACAAAGCCGATATTGGCACGCTTTTCTCCATCTAACGACCCACCCGGAATAGGCAATTCCTCATATATATGGATTTTTTCCCCAGACATTTGGCAATCTCTCACTAAGAAAACAGCGGTAGCCAGTCCGGCCAGACCGCCTCCAATAATATACGCTGATTTTTGATCCACATTTTTGGGCTTTCTTGGACGTGCAAAAGCTTCATAATTTCCGTTAGAATATCGCATGATGGCCTCCTATAATGATTTAATACGTTAATTATAGCACTTTGAGAAAACGATTTCAAAAAATTGCACCTCAAGTGAAACAGTAACTTTAGTTGCTGCAAACCCCTATGAATAATCGGCATGACTTTGAAAGATGGCGGAGTCTTTGATTTGTAGGGCGATTTGTGGAAACATAAGTCATATATAACGGTCTGCTTATATAATTACGGAGAATATAGCAATACTAAAGGGTTATTATGTCGTTTTAGAATTAAAACAGCCCCTGTTATCTAATCACTAGATAACAGGGGCTGTTTTAATTTGATTTCTTAGGGGTTATTATCTAATTATAGACCCTAAACAAACATCTTTTGTAAAAAGCCTTTTTTCTGTTCTTTCAACAAATCTAACTTACGTTGATGAAGAGCGATAGTGGCATCTAACTGTTTGAAGAATGAGCCTATTTTTTTGTTCTTCATTATTTGGAAGAGAAATTGGTGTTTTCTTACCACTATCAATCGTATATGTTCCCACAGTCCCAATTCCAGCAACATCCCTAATGTATTTTTAAATTTTCATTCCAAATAAATGAGTAATAGAAAAAATTACCATCGATATTACTTTTATTTTTAGACCAAATAATATTACCCTCCTTGAAGTATAGAGGATCCTTATGGACAACTAACATTGGGACACCTATAGTACCGACGAGAGGAACCTATGAAATGTTACACAAAAGCTATAAGACAACTGATTGAGTTGATTATACCAACGTGCATAAAAACATTGTTGCGACAAAATAATATGTTGCTTGCTAATGTAGGGTTGGTTAGACTTATAGACTTTTATTATCTGTAAACCCTTGTCCCTCAACGGTTTACAGATAAGGCTTAGTCTAAAATTGCTCTTTTTTTAAACATTAAACTTTTCTATTAACTTAATAATAATAACCACGGGCGAACTTAACCGTTGTGTTGACGGGTGCTTATCACGTAGCTTTCATGTTTAACGATCAACAAAGTATTTTTTGATGCACAAAATAACTTTTATACTTCTTATCAGTGGTTCAGGCAAAAAAGAGTAAGAATTATTTAAATTCTTACTCTCGCTACATCTCCTTTTTGAGTTTAATATATTGCCAACACCGATAATACAATAGAAGTTTTCTGAATAACCTATATCAACTTTTTATATTTTGGCTAAGTTTACTTTCACGTTTTAATATCTTACGATCATTTAAGACCAAATAAATTGTTAGAATAAATATTAACCCTAAGGCAATAAAAATAACAGAAGAGTTAGCTTGCCATCCAAATTTATCAACCAATATACCAATCAAGGCAGTTGCTCCAACCTCTCCTAATACGTATTGGAAGAAACCAATGAAGCCCGTCGAGACACCAACAGCAAATTTAGGAACTGCTTCATTGATCATTAATCCGATAAGTGTTGCAGGTGCATAAATCAAAGTTCCCATAAAGAACAAATCAATAGTTATGAGGGTTTGATTTGTGCTAAAGAAATAAATAAGTAATGAGGCAGTTAATCCAAATAAACACCATAGACAAACTAACGCACGCTGCCCTTTTAGCTTATCCGATAAAATCCCCATTATAATAACACCTGGTACCGCAGCAATTTCAAAAATTCCTACTAACCATTTAGAGAAAGACGGGGTAAATCCTTTGGTAGGTAGATAACTAGGGATCCAACTCATGATTCCATAGCGAATGATATAAATCGACATTGAAGTTACGGCCACAGCCCAAACAATTTTATTCAAAACAATATACTTTATAAATACTTGCATAATAGAAAGATCAGTATTGTCATTGTTATCAATCTGGCCTTCACCTGTCAGCTCTACTGTATCATCATATTTTGAAACAGGGGGTAGTCCTTCAGCAATAGGGCTTTCAGAATTAATGACCAGCATTAGTGTTGCAATCGTGGCAGAAACGACTGATGCGGTTAAAAAAATAGCAGCAATTGAATTACTAAATAAAAATGTAGCCAACTCTACAGTCAGCACACACAAAAATGCACCGGCATTATGAGCAGAAGACCAAATAGCATAAGCAGTCCCACGCTTTTTCTTAGAAAACCACAAACTAATTTCACGCTGACATGCTGGGGCTCCCATAGATTGAGCAGAAGCCATTAATAACATAAGCGCAATAATAACATAAAAATTATGAGTGAAAGCAAGGCCGGCATTAAAAAAAGCAGATAGATACAGACCTAATGCCAAAAAGTATTTGGTATTCGCTTTATCAGATAAAGCACCCATAAATAATTTAGAAATCCCATAACCAATTCCAAAAGTTGAGAGAATAAGGCCAACTTGACTAATTGAAAAACCATATTCTTTCATAATTGAATGTTGTTCCGTCGTAAAAACCAATCGAATAATATAATAGGCAACATAAGAAAAACTGGTTGCAACTAGAACCCCTAACTGTTTCCGTCTAAAAGTACTATCAATTTCTTCAACTGGTACTTTAACATTAGACTTAGTTGAAGCTAATAACCATTTAAATATAATATACACTTCCTCTCTACATTGTATAAAACTGCTTACAACAACCATATAATATCACTTTCACCACATAAAATCCATAATTTACCCGAATTGCTAGTTGATTATTTAGCCATGACTTGATACCCGATAGAATATCTTAAAGTCTCTGGTTCCAGTGATTTAGCTGATTTAACAGTAAAGAATACGCTAAAAGTATCATCTCTAATTTCAATTGAAAACCTTGAGGCGAACGACTTTTACAACGCTCAGCTCCTAGATTTGTCAAAAAAGAAAAAACTCGCTCAATCACTTTTCTACGTTTTGAAAAATTAGGGAAAAGGATTTTCTTTTGCTTCATGTTCTTCCGGACAGGTGTAATTAGATCAATTGGTTCTGTTGCAAAGTTTTCTGATAAGTCTATTTTAGTGTAAAATGAATAAAAATGACAGCGAGGATATATCAATGAACTATTTTAAAGGTAAACAATTTCAAAAAGATGTGATTATTGTCGCTGTTGGTTATTATCTACGTTACAATCTAAGCTATCGTGAAATTCAAGAACTCCTTTATGATCGTGGGATTAACGTTTGTCACACAACTATTTATCGTTGGGTACAAGAATACAGTAAAGTCCTCTATCATCTCTGGAAAAAGAAAAATAGACAGTCCTTCTATTCGTGGAAAATGGATGAAACTTATATCAAAATCAAAGGTCGTTGGCATTATCTCTATCGTGCAATTGATGCGGATGGATTGACTTTAGACATCTGGCTACGCAAGAAACGGGATACTCAAGCTGCTTATGCGTTCTTGAAACGACTACATAAACAGTTTGGTCAACCAAGAGTAATTGTCACGGATAAAGCGCCCTCTATTGGTTCTGCATTTAGAAAGTTACAGAGTAACGGTTTATATACTAAGACAGAGCATAGAACCGTGAAGTATCTCAATAACCTCATTGAGCAAGACCATCGACCAATCAAACGACGCAATAAATTTTATCGAAGTCTACGAACTGCCTCAACCACGATTAAGGGCATGGAAACAATTCGAGGAATATACAAAAAGAACCGAAGAAATGGAACGCTCTTCGGATTTTCGGTATCTACTGAGATTAAGGTATTAATGGGAATATTAGCTTAAGAACAAGAAGGATTATAAACCTTGTATTTGATTTTTAAACTTTGCAACAGAACCAATACTGTATTCGTGACCTCATCGACATAATCCTGATTATGCCAAACTTGCTCAAATGCATTTAAGAATTGTTGTGTATTTTCATTTTCGAATTTTGAAATATTATAAAAAAGCTTTTCACCTTTTGTTGTTCCAATTTCAGCAGTTGTAAATTCATCGAAAGGTGCATATACATTTATATTTTCTTTATTTTCCACGACGATGAAATTATCAGAACGTTGACCAGAAATATTTGACTTAAACGTAACTTTCTGACGAATCCATTCTGCAGCCTCTTTAGCGATGGCCTTTTGAGATAATTTGTTGCGCATTCTTAATTCAAATTCATTCCCATACAGCTGACTTTCACGATTTAGACGAGGAATAAAGAACTCTCTTTTTTCTTTCGGTGCTTTTTCTTTCGTAAATAGATCACTAGTAAATAAAAACTGAATTTGATCAACTTTTTCTAACTCTTTTTTTAATTCTTCATACGCATAGATTGAAAATGATGCTGCAGCAATTTTTAACTTGCTCTGTGCTTTTAGTTCTTTTTTTAAATCATCCACTACACGTTCATCAATATTATTAAAATTTTTCATTTTCTCCCAGCAGTCTTTCTTTAAAAATGTTTTCTACTTTCCAAAGCGCCACCAGCGCTTTGATTTATCTTTTACACCGATATTAGCATCTTCAGAATGTTCTTCTGAATGAGCTTTATTATCTTCTGTTGTTAATGCTTTGAGGCTTTGTATTTCTGACTTGTATTCTTCTAACAACTTTTTATCTTGTAAGGCTAGTCGTTGTTGCTGGTCTAAAAGATTTTGCATTTGTAAGATTTGAGTATCTTTATTTTCTAATTGAGTTCGTAAAAATTGTATCTCTGATAAAAAATGGGCGGTGTTGCCTTTGACGGTGTTGTCTTTGACGGTGTTGTCTTTGACGGTGTCGTCTTTGACGGT
>ERZ836441.2127-NODE-2127-length-16561-cov-3.984490_pt1 | contig 16561 bp, 11 predicted proteins | sample MGYA00519686_ERZ836441 | MGnify/ENA primary metagenome ERZ836441 (study PRJEB31850, sample SAMEA3708800) | human gut metagenome | biome: human gut; feature: human-associated habitat; material: faeces | place: China | collected 2014 ... | reverse complement strand
CGACAAACAGCGCGCCGACGACCGCCGCGACCAGCGGCATTTGCGCCAGACCCGGCCAGAGCGGATCAAACCGCTCAAAAAACGCATAGAACGCGGAGAAGCCGCCGCCCGCGATGACGGAATAGAAGATGAACGAGCGCCCCAGCGTGCGCCAGCCGCCGATGTAGCAGGCCGCGTTGAGCACAAGCCCCGAAATGGAGGGGGAAAGGCCGAACCAGTGGTGCAGCAGCAGCGTCATGCCCAGCACACCGCCCTCGGTGACGTTGGAAAACGAATGAACATTGTACAGGCCGAAGGCGAGAATGGCGCTGCCCGCGAGCGCCAGAAAACATTTGCCCAGCGAAAAATACGGCCGAAACGAACGCAAAATAAAACTCCCTTTCAAAATATTGTGGCGAAAGTATTTATATTATAAGGAGTAACCGCGCCTTTGTCAAGCGCGCGCGCCGGGCGGAAATCGAAAAAACGAGCGGAAAAAGCGGATAGTGGTTCATATAACGTGTAGAGTGGAGTGCATAAGCCGATATTCAGGCAAAAACGGATGAAAAATGGAGCGTATGTGGAGAATGGAAGAAGAATGGCGCGGCGTTGTGCTTTTGCGCGCGCTGTGGTACAATACACAGAGATCAAATGTGCAAAGGAGCGTTTTACGATGAATCCATATGAACAGCGCCGCCGCCGCGTGCTCGATCAGCTTCAATTCGGCGAGATGATGGTGCTTTACAGCGGCGAAAGCGTCGCAAGCTCGATGGACGAGGGCTTTGAATTTGAGGCGAACCATCATTTCTTCTATTTGACGGGTCTGCGCCGGGAAAACATGGCGCTCGTGCTGGCCAATACGCATCATCCGGCGCATGTCATCCTGTTTATCGAAGAACCGATTCCCGATATGGAGCGCTGGACGGGTCGCCGCGTGACGATTGACGAGGCGAAGGCCGTCAGCGGCATTGACGACGTGCGCTATATCGACAGCGTGGAAAGCCTCATCAGCCGCTGCGTCGCGCGCGAAACGGTCGAGGCCGCGTATTTTGACTGCTATCGCAACGCCATGGGCGATACGGACAGCTACAACATGCAGAAGGCGAAGCGCTTTGCGCAGCAATACCCGACCATCGCGCTCAAGAACGCGCACACGATGCTGTCCGCCATGCGCATGGTGAAGGACGAGGACGAGATCAAGACGCTTGAGCGCGCGATTGCGATCACGGATCAGGGGCTGCGCCGCGTGCTCGCGACGCTTGAGCCGGGGCGCATGGAATATCAGCAGCAGGCGGAGTTTGAGTATGAAATCCGCATGCGGGGCGCGGAGCGTGTCTCCTTCCCGACAATCGCGGGCAGCGGCATCAACGGCTGCATGCTGCATTACGGCACGAATCACTGCAAGCTGGAGGACGGCAAGCTGCTGCTGCTCGACCTCGGCGCGCGGGTGGAGGGCTACTGCGCCGACATCACCAGAACCTACCCGATTAACGGCGCGTATTCGCCGCGCCAGAAGGAGATTTACGACATCGTGCTGCGCGCCAACCGGGCGGTGGCCGAGGCCGCGCGGCCGGGCGTGACCCTGCGTGAGCTGAACGACCTTTGCAAAAAGGTGCTGGCGGAAGGCATGATGGCCATTGGCAAAATCCAGTCGGCGGAGGAAATCGGCAGGTATTACATGCACGGCGTTTCCCACCATCTGGGGCTGGACACGCACGACTGCGCCGTTCACGAGGATCTGGGGCTGCGCGCGGGCATGGTCATCAGCGACGAGCCGGGGCTGTATATCGACGAGGAGGAAATCGGCATCCGCATCGAGGATGACCTGCTGATTACGGATGCGGGCTGCCGCGTGCTCTCCGAGGCGATTCCGCGCACGACGGAGGAAATCGAAGCGCTGATGGCGCGCTGACGTTCGGAGGAATGGGCATGAAGCTGAAAATTCAGGCCAGAGCGAAGATCAACTGGACGCTGGACGTGGTGGGCACGCTGCCAAACGGCTATCACGATCTGGATATGCTGATGCAGTCCGTCACGCTCTGCGACCAGATGACGATGGAGGAAGCGCCGCAGCTCTCCCTCTATGTGCGGGCGCAGGGGCGCGCGTTCGTTCCGGCGGACGGCAATAACCTCGTGCTGAAGGCGGCGGCGGCGCTGCAGGCCGCGACAGGCTGCACGCGCGGCGCGCGCATCACGCTCAAAAAATACATCCCCGTCGCGGCCGGCATGGGCGGCGGCAGCAGCGACGCGGCGGCGGCGCTCGTCGGGCTGAACCGCCTGTGGGGGCTGGGGCTCTCGACGGACAGGCTGGAAGAAATCGGCCTGACCGTCGGCGCGGATGTGCCGTTCTGCGTTCGCGGCGGCTTGCAGCGGGCGCAGGGCGTGGGCGAAAGGCTGACGCCGCTGGAGATGAAAAAGCCGCTGTATCTGGTGGCGTTTCAGCCCTGCCGGGGGCTGTCCACCAAGGAGGTCTTCACCGCGCTGCACGAGGACGGCATCCGCGGCGAGGACAGGCCGGATAACGAGGCGGCGCAGCGCGCGCTGGCCGCAGGCGACATTCGCGCGCTCGGCGCGGCGCTCGGCAATGTGCTCGAGCCGGTTTCGCGGCGGATGCGCCCGGAAATCGACCGCGCCATTCGCGCCATCGAGGAGAGCGGCGCGGTTGGCGCGCGGATGACGGGCAGCGGCTCGGCGGTTTTCGGCGTGTTCATGCACGCGGGCGCATGCCGGCGCGCGGCGGATCGACTGGCGGCGGCGTATCCGACCTGCCGGATGATGCGCACGGCCGCGCACGGCGTCGTCATCGAGGAAGAAGCGTAAAGAAGCGTCAGAAAGCGTCAATCAGAAAGCGCAAACCGGTATAATTTCACAGCCGTCGGGCGACCCTTGTTGTATCAACCGCGTGAAACGGAGGAATGAACATGGGTCGCCTTTTTGCCGCGCTTTTTCTCTGCGCGCTGCTGCTGACGGCGTTGGCTCTGCCCCAAAAGCCCGCGCAGCCCGTCTTTTTCAGCATGCTGTTTGAACAGCTTCTGCCCGAATGGCTCTTGGGCGAAGCGACGGAGGACGAGGCGGGGGAGGCGGCGCGGACATGGCTGTGAGCAAAAGAGGCGCGCGCATCGTCGCGGCGGCGCTTTTCGGGCTGATGCTGCTGTTTGTGTTTGCGCCGACGGCGCTGGCGGCGGTTTACTGGGGGCAGAGCGGCGAAACGGTGCGCCGCGTGCAGCAAAAGCTGAAGCAATGGGGCTATTATTCAGGCACGGTGGACGGCGTGTTCGGTCAGGGGACATACGACGCGGTGATCCGCTTTCAGAAAAAGAACGGCCTGCGGGCGGACGGCGTGGCGGGCGCGGCGACGCTGGCGGCGATGGGCGTTTCCGAAAAGGCGGCGGCCTCGGCGGTGACGACGGCGGCTTCCGGCTACGCCTCGGAGGTCGAGCTGCTGGCGCGGCTGATTCACGGCGAGGCGCGCGGCGAGCCCTATGTCGGCATGGTGGCGGTCGGCGCGGTGGCGCTCAACCGGGTCAGGAGCAGCCGGTTTCCCAATACGCTGGCCGGGGTGATCTATCAATCCGGCGCGTTCGACGCGGTGAGCGACGGACAGATCAATTTAGCGCCCAGCGAGCAGAGCCGCCGCGCCGCGCGGGATGCGCTCAACGGCTGGGATCCGACGAGCGGCTGCCTGTATTACTACAACCCGGCGACGGCAACCTCCTCGTGGATCTGGTCGCGCGAGGTTCGGCTGACCATCGGCGACCACAGCTTTGCGGTGTAAAGGATGGGCGGCATGGAGGAAGGAAAGCGGCTTCGGCGCATGCTGGCCGGGCTGACGGCGCTGCTGTGTCTGGCCGTCGGCCTGTGCGGCGCGCTGCACCTGCGCGAGGCCGAAATGCGCCGCGAAATCGCCATGCAGCAGCAGCGGGAGATGGCCGACGTGATCGCGGCGATGGCGGATATCGAGGTGAATCTGTCCAAGCTGCTGGTGGCCTCGGGCGCGCGGCAGAGCGTGTCGCTGCTGGGCGAAACGGCGATTCTCGCGCAGCATGTGGAAAGCGGCCTTTCCCGCCTGACGGCGGGCGAGCAGGCGACGGGCGACGCGATGAAATTCGCCGGGCAGATGGGGCAGTATTCCCTGGCGCTGGCGGCGCAGGTTTCGGATGGCGGCATGCTCACCGGGGAGGACGAGCGGCAGATTGAGGATATGATGCGCGCCTGCCACGCGCTTAGCGAGCAGCTCGCCGGGCAGGGCGAGGCGGTTTCGTGGCCGGAGAGCGAAACGAAGAGCGCCGTCGAATACCCGGCGCTGATCTACGACGGCCCGTTTTCGGATGGCAAAACGGAGGGGAGCGCCGCGCTTCGGGGCAGCAGCCGCGTGACCCGCCGACAGGCGCGGGAGGCGGCGGCGCGATACGCGGGCGTGACGAGCGACCGCGTGGCCGATGCGGCGGACAGCGGCGGCCGGTTCGAGGCCTTCGGCTTTACGGCCGATACCCCGGATGGAAAAATCGCCGTGCAGGTCACGGGGCAGGGCGGCTATCTGCTCTGGATGATGCCGGAAAACGCGGCGTTCGCCCACCGGCATGACGTCAAGACATGCCTGCAAAACGCCAAGGTCTATCTGGCGGACGTGGGCTTTGGCGAAATGGAGCCGTGCTTTGTGCAGCAATACGACGGCATGGCGGTCGCCAACTTTGCCGCCGTGCAGGACGGCGTGACGCTCTATCCCGATCAGGTCAAGGTGCAGGTGAGCATGGACAGCGGGCGCGTGGTCGGCGCGGAATGTTCGCAGTATCTGGCCAACCACACACGGCGAACGGACGTAACGCCGACGGTGACCGCCGCGCAGGCGCGGGAGATGGTTTCGCCCAAGCTCACGATCAAGAGCGAGCGCCTGTGCGTCATCCCGCTGGATGCGGGCGAGGCGCTCTGCTGGGGCTTTTCCTGCGCGGACGGCGCGGCGGATTACTGGGTCTTTGTCAACGCGAAGAGCGGGGAGACGGAGCAGCTTCTGCGCGTGATTGCGACCGAGCAGGGAGAGGCCGCGATGTAAACCATTTTCCGTATGCCCAAAAAGCGATTCTCCCTCCGGAAGGAGGGAGAACGCCGGTTTTAGCGGTAACAGCGGCGACGGCGGCAGAGCTGCTTGCGGTTGACGATGGTGACGACGGTCGGCACGCAGGAATTTGTCAGGCGGACGACGTTGCCCATGACCGGGCCGGTGATGGTCGTGCAGTATTCGCACGGCCTGCTCATCAGCTCCTCGATGGCATAGCAGCCCGGCTCAAGCCCGCTGATGACCAGCGGCTCGTCGAGCTGGGTGCAGCTCCCCGCGCGGAGGGTGAACGTCTCTCCGTTTGGGTAGCTCGGGCCGGTGATGCGCAGGGTAAACGTGCGCTCCGTGCAGCTCTGGCCGCCGCAGGGCTCCAGCACGATCTTATGGATGACGAGCGTCGGGCCGTTTTCGCAGCCCGCGCAGCAGAAATGCGCCGGGTTGCAGCACAGCGGATGGAGCCACTCGACATACGGGCAGCTCGGCCTGCAATCGCAATGACATGACATATCGGACACCTCCGAAAAAATATGGAAAGCGCGTTGCGCCTGTTCTTGGTTGGATGGAAGCGCTTGCGGCTCTGAACGCTTTGGCGTCAGGCTGGGGGCAGGCTCCGATATACCCTATGCGCCGGAGCGGCCGAGGGTGAAAAAGCGCAGGGGAAGGGAAGAAAAAATTGCAAACCGAGGAAATGCGCGGTATAATACACTGGTAGGCTTATGGCCTCCATCAAACCGGAGAAAGGACTGCGCCCCATGAATGTCAAGCGCATCATCCGCCGCGTGACGGATAACGACTACCTCTTCACCATTTTCACCAAGATTCTGGCCGTGCTCATCGGTCTGGTGGCCTCGTTTTATTCCAACCGTTTTCTCGGCCCGCAGCTCAAGGGCGAGCTGGGGCGCATCTCTTCGCTGCTTTCCATCGTGGCGGTGACGGCGAATTTCGGCCTCTATCAGCCGTACCCGTATTATAAGCGGCAGGGCGAGCCGGATGTGCTCAACAAATTCCTGCGCATTTTTTTGCTGCAATTCATCGCCTATACGGTGATCGGCGTAATCGGCGCAGTCTGCTTTCATTCCTTTGAGCTGACGGCGGTCTGCCTGCTCGCGCCGATTCAGGTGCTGGCCAATCAGCTCAGCTTTATGATGATGGTGGAGGACGTCAAATTCAAAAACGCCATCTTCTTCACCGCGCGCATCACCAACACCGTCATCACCATTCTGGCGTTCTATACGATGGATCGGACGATCCTCGTCGCGCTGGCGCTGATCGTCGTGGGCGACGTGATCACCGTCGTGATGGCGCTGCTGCGGATGAAGCGGATGCCCAACCCGATGAAGGCCGACCTGCGCTTCGCCGCGAAGATTGTGCCGTTCGGCTTTATTTCGATGGTCACCACGCTGATGCTGACGCTCAACTATCGCGTCGATACGCTGATGATGGGCTACCTGTATCACATCCCCGATACGGAAATCGGCTTTTATTCGCTCGGCGTGTCCCTGTCGGAATACGGCTGGCTGATTCCGGATGCGTTCCGCGAGGTGCTCTTTTCCCGCACGGCGAAGGACGACGCGATTGAAGAAGTGACCATGAGCATGAAGGTCAATTTCTATCTGACGCTGCTGATGATTCTGGGCATCCTGCTCCTCGGCCGCCCGGTCATTCGGATTCTGGCGGGCGCGGAATATCTGCCGGCGTACCCGGTGACGGTGATGCTCATCGCGGGCATCATCCCGATGAGCTATTTCAAAATCATCGGCACGCTGCTGCTGGCGCAGGGCAAAAAGGGCGTGTATCTGGGCATGCTCAGCGCGTCGGTGCTGGTCAATATCCTCTGCAATATGCTCACCATTCCGCTCTGGGGCAAGATGGGCGCGGCGGTCGCGTCCGTCGTCTCCTACGCGGTGGCGGGTTTTGTGTTCCTCGGCTATTACCTCAGGACGTACAGCATCCCGCTGAGCGCCGTATTCGTCTTCAGCCCGGCGGAAAAGGCCAGGCTGAAGGGCAAGCTCGGTGCGGTGAAGCGCAAATTGGGGAAGAAAAAGACGGCGTAAAACAGAAAAGCGAAAAGCAGGAAGATAAACGGCAGGGGCGCGCATTGTGCGTCTGCGCAGGGGGTTGGGGCAAAGCCCCAAGAAAGGAAAAAGCATGGACGAGAAGCAAATGACGAAGGGCCGCGAAGCGTATCGGATGATGGACGAGGCCTGTAATCAGCTTGTGCAGAGCGGCAACTGGCAGCGCGTGGGCAGCAGCGATATCAAGCTCTTTCTGGATATGTATGTGCAGGCGCTTTTGATGAAAATGGCGCAGACCACCGGCGAAATATCCGGGGATATGCTGACCTATATCGCCCGTGTGCCCGCGCGCGATATCCTCAAAATCGGTCAGGCCGCCCCGCAGCAGGCGCTCAACATCGGTTTCAAGAACCGCTCCTTTGCGGAGGGCACGCCGCTGCTTCTGCGCTGCTGCGTCGCCATGGACGATAAGGACGGCACGGCGACCGCCCAGCAGTTCGTTGACGGCGTGAGCCGCCTGCTCTACGCCGCCGCCGATGTGGACGGCGATATGAGCGGCAACGAGCTGAATTTCATCACCGCCTACGCGGGCGGCCTGCGCACGTTTCTGATGACCCGCGCCGCGGGGCGCCATTATGACGGCGCGCAGGAAGCCGTTCGGCGCGTCGATATTCCCGGCGGGAAGCGGAGCGGCGGCGCGGCAAAAGCCGCCGAGGAAAGCGAAAAGCCGGAAAAAAAGACGGCGGAGAAGGAAGAAACGCTGGACGAGCTGATGGCGCAGCTCGACAGCCTCATCGGCCTTGAAACCGTCAAGCGCGAGGTGCGCTCGCTCATCAACCTCATCAAGGTGCGCGCCATGCGCAAGGAGCACGACCTCAAGGTGATGAACATGAGCTTCCACATGGTCTTCACCGGCAACCCCGGCACGGGCAAGACGACCGTGGCGCGGCTGGTCGCCAAAATCTATAAGCAGCTCGGCTTTTTGAGCAAGGGGCAGTTGATTGAAACCGACCGAAGCGGGCTGGTCGCGGGCTATGTCGGCCAGACGGCGGGCAAGGTGACGGATGTGGTCAACAGCGCGCTGGGCGGTATTCTGTTTATCGACGAGGCCTACGCGCTGGCGCGCAAGGGCATGGAGAACGACTTCGGCCACGAGGCCATCGATACGCTGGTCAAGCTGATGGAGGATCACCGCGACGATCTGGTGGTGATTGTCGCGGGCTATACCGACGAAATGCACGACTTCCTGACCAGCAACCCCGGCCTGATTTCGCGCTTTAACAAATACATCGACTTCCCGGATTACACCGACGACGAACTGATGGCGATTCTGGAAATGAACGCCGGCCGGCAGGGCTATCGCGTGGCGGAGGCGGCCAAGGCCGTCGTCCGCGGCATGCTGACCCAAATGACGCTCAGCGAACGGATGGATTTCGGCAATGCGCGCGGAATGAGAAACACGCTGGAAAAGCTGGTGCAGGCGCAGGCCAACCGGCTGGCCGCCTGCGAGGGCGAGGTCACGCGCGACATGCTGGAGGAAATCACCGAGGCGGACGCGAAGGCCGCGCTCGTCGGGGAGGAAGAACAGAAGCAGGCGGACAGCGAAAACGTCGCCCAGCTTGCGGAACGAGGGGAACAGGAATAAGCCATGGCAGCGATTTTATCCGCAGAACACCTTTCCAAATCCTATACGCTTAAAAAGCTGCTGACCGATGTGACGATCTATATCGGCGAGCATGACCGGATCGGCGTGGTCGGCGTCAACGGCACAGGCAAATCGACGCTGCTCAAGCTGCTGGCGGGGCTGGATGAGCCGGACGGCGGCGTGGTCATGCGCAAAAACGGCCTGCGCGTCTCCTATCTGCCGCAGATGCCGGATTACAGCCAGCCGCATACGGCGGTGCAGCAGGTGCTTTTCGATGCGCCCAAGGACGTCGGCGCGCCGGATGAATACGAGGCGAAGGCGCTGCTCAGCCAGTTCGGCATCGACGATTTCGACGCGGACGTGTGCACGCTCTCCGGCGGGCAGAAGAAGCGCGTCGCGCTGGCGGCGGCGCTGATTCGCCCGGTCGATCTGCTGATGCTGGATGAGCCGACCAACCACATCGATGCGGAGACCATCGCCCTGCTGGAAGGGCGGCTGGCGAAGTATCGCGGCGCGCTGATGATGGTCACGCACGACCGCTACTTCCTCGACCGCGTGTGCAACCGCATTGCGGAAATCAGCGACGGCGAATTGTATCTGCACGACGGAAACTTTTCGTATTATCTCGAACAGAAGGCCGCGCGGCTGGAGATGGAGAACGCGGCGGCGAGAAAGCGAAGCTCCATCCTGCGCCGCGAGCTGGAGTGGATTCGGCGGGGCGCGCAGGCCAGAAGCACCAAGCAGAAGGCGCGCATCCAGCGGTTTGAGGAGATGAGCGCCATCAGCGGCCCGCAGGAGGAGCAGCGGCTTTCCCTCGGCTCGACCAGCGCCCGGCTCGGGCGGCGGATCATCGAGTGCGAGGCGGTCTGCAAGGCGCTCGGCGGGCGGACGCTGATTTCCGATTTTACTTATACGATTCTGCGGGATGAGCGCATGGCGGTCGTCGGGCCGAACGGATGCGGCAAAACGACGCTGCTGCGCATGCTCGCCGGTCAGCTCGCGCCGGATTCGGGCACGATTGCCGTCGGCGAAACGGTGAAAATCGGCTTTTTTACGCAGGAATTTCCGAAGGTTGCGCCGAACGTGCGCCTGATCGACTTCATGCGCGACATCGCCGAATATGTGGAAACGCCGGACGGGCGCTTTTCCGCGTCGCAGATGCTCGAACAATTCCTCTTCCCGCCGGATGTGCAGTATACCCCGGTGGATCGGCTCTCCGGCGGCGAAAAGCGGCGGCTGTATCTGGCCAGCCTGCTGATGGCCTCGCCGAACGTGCTGCTGCTGGATGAGCCGACCAACGATCTGGATATCGCCACGCTGGAAATCCTGGAGGATTATCTCTCTGCGTTCAAGGGCGCGGTCGTGGTGGTGTCGCATGACCGATACTTCCTTGACCGCGTGGCGGGGCGGCTGTTCGCCTTTGAGGCGGGCGGCAGGCTGACGCAGTATGTCTGCCCGTTCAGCGATTATCTGGATGCGCGGCTTGCGCGGGAGGACGGGGAGCGGGCGGAGAAGCAGCCGGCGCAGGCTGCTGCGCCTAAGCGTACCCGGGAGCGCGAACTGCGCATGAGCTACAAGGAGCAGCGCGACTACGAGACGATCGACGCGCGGATGGAGCAGCTTCAGGGCGAACTGGAGGCGCTGGATCGGCAGATCGAGCGAAACGCCAGCGATTTTGTGAAGCTGACCGAGCTGACGCAAAAGCGCGAGGCGGCCCGGCAGGCGCTGGACGAGGCCGAGGAGCGCTGGCTGTACTTGACCGATTTGGCCGAGCGCATCGAGGCGCAGAAAAAAAGCTGACGGCGCGGACATGTTTTTCCCCGGCGGCGCATAAGCTGTATGCGTCACCATGAAAGAAAAGGGGGAAAACAAACCATGAAACGCAGCAACAAAGCGATGCTCGCCGCAGGGATGCTGGCGGGCGTTTGCATGCTCACCGGCTGTGCCTCGGGCGGCTCTGCGCAGCCCACGCCAAGCCCGGACGTCGATCAGCAGCAGAGCGCCGAGCCGAGCCCGGAGGCGAGCGAAGAACCCGCGGAGGAAGCGCCGCTTTCCCTGACGGTTGACGGCAAGGCGGTCGAGCCTGCGGCCATGGAGGAAAACGGCAGGCTGATGCTGCCGCTCGTGGAGACGGGCGAGGCGCTGGGCTGGACGGCGAAAAGCGAGGCGCTGAGCGAGGAGACGCAGACCCGCCGCAGCGTCGCCCTGACGAGCGGCGACAGCCGAATCACCGTCACGTGGCTGGTCAGCGACAACACGGCCAGCGCGATCACGTGGCAAAAGGACGGGCTGCTCATTCCGGTGGATACGCGCCTGACCACGCTTGGGGACGTCGTCTATGTGCCCGCCGCATTTTTTGAGGAGGCGGTCGGCGCGAGGGTTGCGCGGAAGGACGGCGCGGTGGAGGTTTTGCCGCCGGAAAGCGCGGCCACGCCGGAAACGCAGCCGCAGACCGCCACAGAATGAAGCGGGATGAAAATAGAGGCGAGCAAAAGGACGCATGTTTCGGCACAAAAAGCGTTGACAGAGGCGGTGGAGACTGCTATAATAATCCCAGAGATCAGCGAAGGAGATTCGCGGATCAGATGTCCTGGGGTGTGCGCCAGTCGTCTGTATTTTCTCCTACATTTTCATAACAGGAGCTTCGAGTCGGTTCGTGGATGTCACGCCCCCGTCTTAGGACGCCAGGGGACGGCAGAAATGCGCCGCAGGGCACCGACCTACCGCGAGCGGTGGGTGAAAAACGACGACAGCGGCACTTTGGGATTTTTATTTTTTCAAAATCAAAACGCAGTTCAAGCGGGAACTGCGTTTTCGTTTTATACAAAAAAAGGAATGTCAAGCTGACAAACCAATATTTCAAGAATAATACGAAGGATTTGTGCCCGAAGGTTTCCAAAGGGCGACCGGAAAGCCCTTTGGTGGGGCGATGGGGCAAAGCCCCATATTCCAAAATGCCTAGATAGTTGTTTCTTGAAATGTTCGGTTTAAGCTTGACAGTCCCGAGTTTTATTACCGGTTAGACGCGCCGCAGGATTTTGCGACGTTCATCGCGCCGAAGGTCATCTTCTTGCTGCCGTCGGGGAAGAGCCAAATCGCCTCCACGCCGTCCAGCGAATCGACGAACGCGCGGCTCTCCTCGTAGGGCATCAGGAACGCCGCCGTGGAGAGCAGATCGGCGTAGCCGGAATCCTCCGTGATGATGGAGACGGAGCGGAAATCCGTATCCGGCATGAGCGTATCCGGGTCGATCAGGTGGTGATAGCGCTGACCGTCCACCACGTAGTAGCGCTGATAATCGCCTGAGGTGACGACCGAGCAGCCGGTCACGTACAGCGTTTCCACAATGTCGCTCAGGCCGAGCACCGCGCCGTCCGGGTCCTGAATCCCGACGCCCCATTTGGTGCGCCCGTCCGCGGGGGGATTGCCCATGCGCACGTTGCCGCCCGCGCTGATGATGAAGGAGGGCATGTCGCCGGCCAGCAGCATCTGCGAGACGATCTCCGTCGCATAGCCCTTGGCGACCGCGCCCACGTCCAGCTTCATCTCCGGGTCGGCGAAATAGACGGTCTGCTCCGCTTCGTCGAGGATCAGGTCGTCGATGTTCATGTGCTGCGCGGCGGCCTGCAAATCCTCCATCGGCGGGAGCTTCGCGTTCTCCGGGTCGTCAAGCCCCGCCTCGCGATATTCATGCCAGATGGAAAGCACGCTGCCCATGGCGACGTTCGTCTGCCCGTTGACCAGCTCGTAATGGCTCTTGCAGAAGGTCAGCAGGCCGAAGAGAATCGGATCGACCTTCACCGGCTCGACGGCGGCCTGACGGTTTACGTCGTAGACGCTGGTGATGCCCTCGTCGGCATAGCTGTTGTAGGTGTCAAAGAGCTTATGCAGATGCAGATACATGGCGTGCGTCTCCGCGGCGCGTGCGTCGAACGTCTCCTGATTTTCCGCGTAGCCGATGAGGGAGATCACGGTGTCAAACGTATCCATGAACACGGTGCTGTATTTGTTCATATCGGCGCTGCCCGGCAGGGCGAACGCGGCGAGGAGCAATACGAGCAGCAGGATACCGGCGGCTTTTTTCATGGTAAGTGGTACCTCCAACGATCAGAATGATCTTATTATAACAAAAACGCGCAGATTCTACAAGCGTTGCGCGCTGACAGGGATTGCCACGGGAAAACGATTGTCAATCCGGGCGAAAATGTGATACAATGCCGTTGGTTCCGTGTTTCGCGCTTTTGCGACACGGGCGCAGCGAAAACGACGAAAGAGGGATTTTTCATGGCAATGGTACAGACGAAACGGCTTGCGGCGCTGCTGCTGGCTTTGCTGCTGACGCTTTTTCTGCTGCCATCTGCCCTCGCGGATAGCGGCGTGGTCAGCGGAACGACGGTTTCCGGCACGGTGCGCGTCTATCTCTCCTCGATTTCGAGCCTGACGGCGGTGGATGTGAGCATCGCGGGCAGCTATTCCGTCGGCGGGGACACGAGCCGCGCGCTCTCGCGGGGGCAGAATATCCGCGTGAGCAACAGCGGCGGCACGCTGATGATGACCGCAAACGGGCAGACGCAGACGATGGGCAGCCGGTTCAAGCTGCGCCGCCATCAGACCAGCGGCGAAAACGGCGTGCGCATCGCGCAGGCGCGCTACCCGGCGAGCCTGTATCCGGGCGATATCGAGTTTATCGCCAAGGGCGGCAACGTGCAGATCGTCGTCCATGTCTACATGGAGGATTACATGCTCGGCGTTCTGCCGTATGAAATGGATAATTCCTTCCCGCTGGAGGCGCTCAAGGCGCAGGCCGTCGCCGCCCGGACGTATGCGCTCAAGAAGATGAGCGTGCAGGCCGCGACGTATGACGTGGTGGATACGACGAGCGATCAGGTTTACAACGGCACGCCGTCGGGCAACGCGCGCTGTGCGCAGGCCGTGCAGGAGACGAGCGGCATCGTCGGCACGGTGGGCGGCGAATATATGGCCAGCTATTACACGGCCTCCAACGGCGGCCAGACCGAATCGGTCAAAAACGCATGGGGGAGCGGCTCGTACAGCTATTTGCAGGTGAAGGACGACCCCTACGACCTGCGCAACGGCGCGTCCATCGCGAAATCCGTTACCTTCTACCGCAACGGCACGACCAGCGTTTCGGCGCTGACCGAGCTGCTGCGCACCGAGGCGGCGATGCTCGTCGGCGCGGGGAGCGTGGAAATCGAGTCGATCAACGGCGTGACGCTGGCCGAACCGAAGTACGGCGAGCCCTCCCGCGTATACAAAAAGGTGCTGGTCAACCTGACGCTTTCGGGCTACGGCGACGTCAGCGTGGCGCTGGATTATTTTTCGCAGGTGGAGGGGCTCTGCTCCATGTCCATCAACGTGCTCAAAAACGAAACGCTGACCGTGACGGAGGCCGTCGGCGGCTATAAGCTGACGGCGCGGCGCTTCGGCCACGGCGTGGGCATGAGCCAGCGCGGCGCGCAGCAGATGGCCAACGAGGGCTTCGCCTACGACCAGATTCTCGAATTCTATTATCCCGGCCTGACGCGCACGCGCTACACCATGACGCGCACGCTGCTTGACAGCATGGACGGCACGCCAGCCGCGCCCAGCACCCCGGACGAGCCGATTGCGGACGCGAAGCCCGCCGTGGTGACGCTCAAAAACCCGCTGGACAGCCTCAACCTGCGCCAGCGGCCGACGACGGCCTCCTCCATCCTGGCGCGCATGCCGCATGGCACGCAGATCAACCTGCTCAGCCGGGAGGGCGAATGGAGCCGCGTGCAATACGGCACATTGACCGGCTATGTGATGGCCTCGTACCTGCTCGTGCAGGAGGACAGCGTGGACGAAACGCCCCCCGGCGTGGTCAGCCGCGGCACGGCGACGGTCGCCCTCTCCGACGAGAGCCAGACGCTCAACCTGCGCGCCGCGCCGACGACCAACGCCGCCGTGCTCTCGCGCCTGCGCCACGGCCAGACGCTCACGGTGCTGGAGCGCTACGCCAACTGGACGTATGTGCAGTATGGCACGCTCAGCGGCTATGTGATGAACGATTACGTCGTCTACGACGCGGGCGAAAGCGATTCGGACGCGCCGAACGGCGGCGAAAACGGCGATGAAAACGGCGGCGAGAACGGCGGCGGTCAGGCGGCCGCGCAGGTCGCCATCGTGCTGCCCTCCGACGGGCTGAATCTGCGCGCGGGGGCGAACACGGCCTCCGGCGTCATCATGGTGCTGCCGCAGGGTACGATGCTGACCGTCACCGGCGAAATGCGCGATAACGGCATGCTGCCGGTGCTGCTCGGCTCTGTGGCGGGCTATGTCAGCAGCGATTACGTCTATGTGACGGATGAAGCGCTGGCGACGGCCACGCCTGCCATCAGCGCAACGCCGACCCCCGCGCCGACCCAGCCGCCGGTTCAAGCCCCGGAGCAGGACGAGCGGGAGGCGACGGTCCGCGCCTACGGCGGCCTCAAGCTGCGCCAGCAGCCCGATACGTCCTCCGCCACGCTGACGACGATGCCCTACGGCTCGGTTGTGACCGTGACGGGCGAGCGCGTGAACGGCTTTTACGCGGTCAGCTATGGGGAGCTGAGCGGCTACGCCAGCGCGCAATACCTGAATCTGGACGCGGACAGCCCGCAGGAGACCGCTGAACCGACGGTAGCGCCGGAAGCCAGCCGCCCCGTGACGGGGCGCATCGGCACGGTGACGGCGCAGAGCGGCCTGAATCTCCGCGCGGATTCCTCGCAATATGCCAACGTGCTGGCGACGCTGGGCTACGGCGTTCAGGTGGCGGTGACGGGCGAGCGCGTCAGCGGGTTTTACCCCGTGCGCATCGGCACGCTCAGCGGCTATGTCAGCGCGGATTACATCCGCTTTGACGTGGACGCCGCCGCGACCCCCGCGCCGACGGCCACGCCCGCGCCGAGCGCGAGCGGCTACCGCGTCGTTGTGGAAAGCGACAACGGGCTGAACCTGCGCGCCCAGCCGAACGCGGGCAGCGAGGTGCTCTATGTGCTGCCCTACGGCATGGTGCTGACCGTGCTGGGCGAGGGCGAAAACGGCTTCCTCTACGTGCAGTGGGGCGGCTACACGGGCTATGTCTCCGGCGATTACGTTACGCCGTTCGGGGCGCAATAAATCTTTCACGGGTTGGTTGCAATCGACCCGTGTTTTTTGATATAATAAAACGTCTTTCGCAATGCGAAGGGCGTTTGACAAGCGGCAGATACGACCGGGCCTTTGCCTTGATGGAGCCGTTGGTCAAACCGATCGAGGGAGTTTCAGCGGCGCAAAATCGGATTTTCCGGCGCGCCGAAGGGAGAGACGACGTGGAGACGGAATTGAAGGCGGGCGAGCGCATTGACGATTTGCAGCGCGACGGCCTGCGCATCATCCAGCGGGAGGACGGCTTCCGCTTCGGCACGGACGCGGTGCTGCTGGCGGATTTCGCGGCGGTGAGGCGCGGCGAGCGCGTCTGCGACATGGGCACGGGGACGGGCGTTCTGCCGCTGCTGCTCAGCGCGCGGGCGGAGGGGACGACGTTCGACGCCTTCGAGGTGCAGCGGGATGTGGCGGATATGGCGCAAAGGAGCGTGGCGCTCAACGGGCTTCAGGCGCGGATTCGCGTGCATCACGCCGACTGCCGCGAGGCCGGAAGAATCATTGGCTGCGAGACCGTGCAGCTCGTCGTGACCAACCCGCCGTATACGGCGCTCGGCGCGGGGCTGGTCAGCCCGGAGGAAACCCGCGCGCTTTCCAGAAGCGATTCGGATTGCCCGCTTGCGGATTGGATGGCGGCCTGCGCGCACGTGCTGCAAAACGGCGGGCGGCTGTGCGCCGTCTTTCCCGCGCCGCGTTTTTTGG
>ERZ836441.2094-NODE-2094-length-16792-cov-9.809942_pt1 | contig 16792 bp, 14 predicted proteins | sample MGYA00519686_ERZ836441 | MGnify/ENA primary metagenome ERZ836441 (study PRJEB31850, sample SAMEA3708800) | human gut metagenome | biome: human gut; feature: human-associated habitat; material: faeces | place: China | collected 2014 ... | reverse complement strand
CAGCTTACATCATTTCCCGTATCAACGGCTTCACCTATGTGCAGACCGAGTACGACATCCCCACCCAGACCCTGAAGGTCGTCAAGGAGATCCCCTTCTCCGAGGGTGAGCGCGCAGCCGTCAAGTGCTACGGCGCTAACGATGTCATGGAGGGCGTTGCCATCATGAAGAAGGAGGACGTCCAGTGCTCCATCACCGGCAACTCCACCAACCCCGTCCGCTTCCAGCACCTGGTTGCAGGCACCTATAAGAAGTGGGCCATCGAGAACGGCAAGAAGTACTTCTCCGTTGCTTCCGGCGGCGGCACGGGCCGTACCCTGCACCCCGATAACGTGGCAGCAGGCCCCGCAAGCTACGGCCTGACCGACTCTCTGGGCCGTGTGCACGGTGATGCTCAGTTCGCTGGCTCTTCCTCCGTGCCCGCTCACGTTGAGATGATGGGTCTGATCGGCATGGGCAACAACCCCATGGTCGGCGCTACCGTTGCATGCGCTGTTGCTGCAGCTCAGGCTAACGCCTAATTATTCCCTAGTTCGGCAGAGGGGAGCTGCGTTCCGAATGCGCGGCTCCCCTTTTTATGCTGATAGATGTTCGCATGGGCAAACCATGAAGCAACCACCAAGAAGAAGGAAGGAAGATCCAATCATGAGAAAACGCATTGCTGCGTTTGCACTGGCATCCGTCATGGCCCTGAGCCTGTTCGGCTGCGGCGCAAAGAGCAACTCCGCCTCCTCTGCTGCAGGTGTCTCCGGTGACTTTACCGGCACCGCAAAGGGCATGGGCGGCGACGTGACCGTCACCCTGACCCTGACTGACAGCAAGATCACCGGCTGCACCGCTGAGGGTGCCGACGAGACCCAGGGCATTGGTACCCTGGCTCTGGAGCAGCTGCCCGGCCAGATCGCTGAGACCGGCAGCATCGCTGTGGACGGCGTCTCCGGTGCTACCATCACCTCCGATGCCATCAAGGAGGCTGCTGCCGCCGCTCTGGTTGCAGCTGGTCTGAACGCTGACGACTACAAGACCGCTGTCGAGGCCGACACCACCAAGGCAGAGGACTCCACCATTGACGCAGATGTTGCCATCGTGGGCGCAGGCGGCGCAGGCATGACTGCTGCCATCACCGCTGCTGCTGAGGGCAAGAGCGTTGTCATCCTGGAGAGCCAGCCCATGGTGGGCGGCAACTCCGTCCGTGCCACCGGCGGCATGAACGCCGGCGACACCGTGTACCAGGACGAGAACGAGTTCGGCGAGTCCGCCGGCGTGGAAAAGACCCTGAAGACTGCTGCTGAAAAGTACGCCGACAACGCTACCATCACCGCTCTGGCTAAGACTGTTTCTGAGCAGTGGGCTGCTTATCAGGCTGACCCCAAGGGCTACTTTGATAGCGTGGAGCTGATGGAGCTGGACACCATGATCGGCGGCAAGGGTCTGAATAACCCTGAGCTGGTGGAGACTCTGTGCTCCAACAGTGCCGACGCCATCGACTGGCTGGACGAGCACGGCATCACCCTGCACAATGTTGCCAGCTTTGGCGGCGCATCCGTCAAGCGCATCCATCGCCCCGTGGACGGCGACGGCAAGACCGTTTCCGTTGGCTCTTACATGATCCCTCTGCTGCAGGAGAACTGCGACAAGGCTGGTGTGCAGACTCTGCTGAACACCACCGCTACCGAGATCCTGACCGACGCCAACGGCGCTGCTGTGGGCGTCAAGGCTACCGGTGCTTCCGGTGAGACCGTCACCGTCAATGCCAAGGCCGTTGTGCTGGCCACTGGCGGTTTCGGCGCAAACCTGGACATGGTCACCAAGTACAAGCCGGAGCTGAAGGGCTTCATGACCACCAATGCCGCCGGCGCTCAGGGCCAGGGCATTGAGATGGCCACCGCCATCGGTGCCGACACCGTGGATATGGATCAGATCCAGATCCACCCCACCGTGGAAGCCAACACCGCTGCCCTGATCACCGAGGGCCTGCGCGGCGACGGTGCCGTGCTGATCAACGCCGAGGGCAAGCGTTTCATCGACGAAGTGGGCACCCGTGACGTGGTCTCCGCAGCCGAGATCGCACAGACCGGCAGCTACAGCTGGCTGGTGGTCGATCAGGCTATGGTCGATGCTTCCAGCGTCATCCAGGGCTACATCAAGAAGGGCTACACCGTGACCGGTGAGACCTACGAGGAACTGGGCAAGGCCATGGGCGTCGATGAGGCTGCCTTTGCCGAGACCATGAACACCTGGAATGGCTACGTTGAGGCCAAGAACGACCCCGACTTCGGCCGTACCAGCTTCGCCAACCCCCTGAACACCGCTCCGTACTACGCCATCAAGGTCACCGCTGGTGTGCATCACACCATGGGCGGCCTGAAGATCAACACCAACACCGAGGTGCTGAAGGCTGACGGTTCCGTCATCCCCGGCCTGTTCGCTGCTGGTGAGGTCACCGGCGGTGTGCACGGTGCAAACCGTCTGGGCGGCAACGCTGTGGCCGACTTCGTGGTCTTTGGCCGCATTGCAGGTACTGCTGCCAGCAAGTACGCTGCATGAGTGTGACGAAAAAATCTGACGCAGCTTCCGGCAAAAAACGCTGGAAGCCGTGGCAGAAGAACCTGATCTTTGCTCTGGTGGTGCTGGCCGTGGCAGCGGCGCTGTACTTTGGTTGGCGCGCGGCCCGCGGCAGCAAGGGCACGGGTCTGGAAGCAGTCGTTGACTTTGGCAGCGGCGCATCTGAGACCCTCTCGCTGGACGAAGATCATGATTACCTGTATGATGTGGGCGACTATGTGGTCCACCTGCAGGTAAAAGACGGCGCGATCGCGTTTTTGGACAGCCAGTGCCCCGATCATATCTGTGAGCAATTCGGCTGGCTGGACAAGGACGGTGCCTGGGCGGCTTGTGTGCCGGCAGGCGTGTATGTGGTGGTGCAGGAAGCTGCTTCCTGACCGCTGTACCGACGAGCTGAAAATGAGAAAAGGGCAGTGTGCCGGGGCTCCGGTGCACTGCCTTTTCTGCGTGTCCGCGGGAAAAATTAGGTGGGATTTCCAAAAATAATTCCAACTTTTTAGCTGATTTGCCACTTGACAGCGGCGCATATTCTTGCTATTTTAAAGCTGGGAGAATATGGCGGCACCGGATCGGTGCCCCCGCCGAAAGGAGAATGCTTTATGAAGATGCGCAGAATCGCGGGTCTGTTGCTCACTGCCGCCTGTGCAGTGTCGATGCTGTGCCCGGCCGCATGGGCTGTGAATGCCAGCAGCGTGGATAAGAGCGGCGGCAATGTCCGTCTGAGCTATCGTTTGCAGATGCCTGCCGTGGAGGATTCCGCCAAGATCGGCGAAGACGTGAAGGCGCAGGTCAAGACCACGGCCCGCCGCACCAGCAATAGCGTGGTGGAGATCGACATGAACAGCCGTGCGGATGCTGAAAGCCAGCTGGGCATGAAGTTTGTGTCCAGCAGCACCTTTGATGCCCTGCCGCAGGGCGGCGGGACGGACAATGTGGTGGTTTCGTTCAAGCCGTCCCAGAAGATCACCAATACCATGTACAACCAGTACCGCACGGACGGTGCCGTGTCGCTGACCTTTGCGGCAAGCACCCGCTGGGATGGCAGCGATGAAGCTGCGGTGGAGGAGTCGGTCACCGCGCCGGGTGCATCGTATGCCAAGGCAGATTACACAGCAGCCAACGGTCAGGTCTACCAGATCTACAGCGTGAAGGATGCTGCAGGCAATGTAACGGCCCAGTACGCCGTGTTCCAGCACGGTGCCACCACCTATCTGCTGTGTGCCCAGAGCACCGGTGCCATGCCGCAGAACTACCTGAACGCCTTGCTGGACACCCTGAATTATCCGGCATAAAATTTGCTTGAATCAAAACAAGGCCCCGTGTGCTGATGCACACGGGGCCTTGTCTGTTGATTTGAGTCTTACTTCAGTGTTCCGTCCAGCACTTGGTTGTAGTACCAGGGCTTCGGGGCGCGGAAGGTCTTGCCGCTGAGGAAGGCAAAATCCGGCTGGGTGAAGCGGGGCATGGTCAGCTCATAAGCGCACAGGGCCTGATACTTGAGCTTCAGCTCCCGGTTGGCGCTGTTGTTGCCATACTTGCTGTCGCCCAGGATGGGGCAGCCGATGCTGGCCATGTGGGCACGGATCTGGTGGGTGCGGCCGGTGATCAGCTTTACTTTGAGCAGGGCCAGACGACCGGAAACGGCAATGGTCTCGTACTGGGTCTCCACTTCCTTGGCACCGGGCTGCTTGTCCTCCACGATCTTCACGATGCCGCGGTCGGCGTCCTTGAGCAGATAGCCGCCCAGGGTGGCGTCCGGCGGCACAGGGCGGCCGAAGGTGACGCAGAGGTAGGTCTTTTGTACGTCACGGTTCTTGATGGCGGCCAGAAACAGCTCCTCGGCCTCCGGGGTCTTGGCGATGATCACCAGACCACTGGTTCCGGTGTCCAGCCGGTGGCACAGGGCCGGGGTGTACAGGTCGTTCTCCTTGTACTCCCCCTGCTGGTTCAGGTAGAGCAGGGCGCGGTTCAGCAGGGTGTCATCATCCGGGCCGTCCACGGAAAGACCGGCGGGCTTGTTCACGATGAGGATCTGCGGGCAGTCGTACACCACCTGCGCCGGGCCGCGGGCGTTCTTCCACGCCGGGCCCTCCACTCGCTTGTCGGCGTCCAGAACTTCGTCCAGAATGAACAGCTTGATCTCGTCACCGGCCATCACGCGGGTGGAAAGCGGCTGCTTTTTGCCGTTGAGCTTGATCTTGTTTTCGCGCAGGGCCTTGTTCAGGCGGCCCGGGTTCAGGGCCGGGTACTGCTGCATCAGATAGTTGTCCAGCCGGGTAGGGGCCAGACATTTTACTTTTAAAATTTTCACGGAAAAGTTCCTCTCTGTCTTGCAATAAGAAGGTTCTCTGGTTCGTTTTTATTGTAGCGGAACACAAACCGCACGTCAAGCGCACGGGGCTGGAAAAGTTGACATTTCCGTGCGGGTGGCATATGATACGGGCGGGGAACGGAACAGACCTTTCCCACAGAAATAAGAAGAAGGCTAAGAATATGAGACTGAATAAAAAAATTCTGCCCCTGACTGTGCTTCTTGCGGTGGGGGTCGCGCTGACGGCCTGCGGCAGCTCCGGTACCCCCGCCAGCACCCCCGCATCCAGTGCAGTGCCGGCCTCCTCCCATGTAGCAGAGGAAGGGGTCACGGAGCCCATCAACATGCTGACGTGGACGCTGGATGACCTTGATGACACACAGACCATCACGTTTGTTTCTGCCGCCATTACCTCCGGCGTGCAGGACGGTAAATTGACTGCAAAGGTGTTCAGCTGCGACATTTATAAGAAAGAGGAGATTGAAAAGCTTGCCGTCGGCGATAAGATCACCTTCCATGAAGAGGGTGCGGCGCAGGATCAGTGTGTGATCACCGAGGTGAAAAGCATTGAGCGGGATGACCAGCATCATCTTGTAAGCATCAACGGAGGCATGGAGCAACCCGGCGGGCTGGATCTGAAGCTGGAAGATGATGCCTACCGGACGATGACCTTTGACGATTACCCGCTCTATTACGAGATGGGAGAAAAGACGATGCCGCTGGCAGAGGATGTAGTGCTGAAGGACAGTTCTGCCGACCCACAGGCCGAAGCCGTGGAGACTACGGGCGCAGATGCGGTGGCAGCAGCGATCAATGCAGACCCCGATAACTGGACCACCTATAATACCACGCTGGTGGTGCAGGGCGGCAAGGTGCTGGAGGTGCGCCGCATCTGGGTGCCGTGATTTCTCAGGCGCTGCCGCTGGCCTGCCTCGTCTGTAAGGAAAGATTTTTGCCGGAAAAGAGTTGACAAATGCCCGGCTCATGCTATAATTTAACTGTACGCAAGGGGGCTAAGTGCCCGTCTTGTGTGATGTGAAATTATGACAGATGGCAATGATGGGGCCAGAAATGTACACACCACCGTCCAGAGAGAACGCCCGCAGGCTGCAAGGCGTTCCGGTCGGGTCCATTTCGCGCCACCCCGGAGCTTCCGGCGAATGCAAACCGGACGCTGCGCAGCGTTAACGCGCCGAAAGCGGCAGGGGACAATTTATCCTTTGCAATTTGGGTGGTACCACGGAGTTTTGAGCAGCACAGCCTTCGTCCCTTGATTGGGATGGAGGCTGTTTTTGTTTTTTGCGCCTGTCTGCCCCTCTGCCATAACATCATAAAAATCTGACGTGCAAACGCCAAGGACAATTGAGGAGAGAAAACTTATGCAATGGACCGGTTTGAATGAACTGCGCGAAAAGTACCTGAGCTTTTTTGAAAGCAAGGGCCACCTGCGTCTGGACAGCTTCCCGCTGGTGCCGAAGAATGACCCCAGCCTGCTGCTGATCAACAGCGGCATGGCTCCCATGAAGAAGTGGTTCCTGGCACAGGAAGAGCCGCCCCGGCATCGTGTGACCACCTGCCAGAAGTGCATCCGCACCCCGGATATCGAGCGCGTGGGCATCACTGCCCGCCACGGCACCTTCTTTGAGATGCTGGGCAACTTCTCCTTCCAGGATTACTTCAAGGAAGAGGTCATCCCCTGGGCATGGGAGTTCCTGACCAGCGACGAGTGGATGGCCATCCCCAAGGACCGTCTGCACATCTCGGTGTATGAGCAGGACGACGAGGCCTACGATATCTGGACCAAGAAGGTGGGCATCGCCCCGGACCACATGGTGCGTCTGGGCAAGGAAGACAACTTCTGGGAGCACGGCTCCGGCCCCTGCGGCCCCTGCTCCGAGATCTACTTTGACCGCGGCCCGGAGTACGGCTGCGGCAAGCCGACCTGCGGCGTGGGCTGCGACTGCGACCGCTATATGGAGATCTGGAACCTGGTGTTCAGCCAGTTCGACGCCGACGGCAAGGGCCACTACGAGCGTCTGGCACGCCCCAACATTGATACCGGTATGGGCCTGGAGCGTCTGGCCTGCGTGATGCAGGACGTGGGCAACCTGTTTGAGGTGGATACCGTGCAGAGCGTGCTGCACCATGTGGAGCGCATTGCAGGCAAGACCTACAAGCAGGACCCCAAGACCGACATTTCCATCCGCGTCATCACCGACCACATCCGCAGCTGCACCTTCATGGTGTCCGACGGCATCCTGCCCTCCAACGAGGGCCGCGGCTATGTGCTGCGCCGCCTGCTGCGCCGTGCAGCCCGTCATGGCCGGATGCTGGGCATCGACCACCCCTTCCTGGTGGACCTGGTGGAGACCGTTATCCAGTCCAGCGAGAGTGCATACCCCGAGTTGCGCGAGCATGACGCCTATATCAAAAAGGTCATCGGCACCGAAGAGGCAAACTTTGCCCGTACCATCGACGCCGGCATGAACATCCTGAACAACATGATCGACGGCCTGGAGAAGGCACATCAGCACCTGCTGAGCGGTCTGGATGTGTTCAAGCTGAACGATACCTTCGGCTTCCCGCTGGACCTGACCAAGGAGATCGCCGCCGAGCAGGGTCTGGAGATCGACGAGGACGGCTTCCACGCTGAGATGAAGAAGCAGAAGGAGCGCGCCCGCGCCGAGCGCCTGAAGAAGAACATTTCCGGCTGGAGCGAGGATCTGTTCGGCGGCCTGACCGCCGAGCCCACCGTGTTCACCGGCTACGATACCCTGAACGACAACAGCGTGGTGGTTGCCCTGAGCGACGAGGAGACCCTGACCGACGCCATTGCTACCGACGAGCAGGCCAAGGAAGGCGTGCTGGTGGTGCTGGACAAGACCCCGTTCTACGCCGAGATGGGCGGCCAGGCTGCTGACCACGGCGTGTTGACCAGTGCCGACTGCAGCCTGCGCGTGCTGGACGTGAAAAAGACCCCCAAGGGCTACTACGTCCACACCTGTGTGCTGGAAAGCGGCATCGTGAAGGTGGGTGACCACCTGACCGCAAAGGTCGATAAGGAATACCGCATGGCCATTGCCCGCAACCACACCGCCACCCATCTGCTGCAGGCTGCCCTGCGCGAGGTGCTGGGCGACCATGTGCACCAGGCTGGTTCCTACCAGGATGCCTCCATCACCCACTTCGACTTTACCCACTTCAGTGCTGTGACCCCCGAGGAGCTGGCCCGTGTGCAGAAGATCGTCAACGACAAGATCTTCGAGTCCATGGACGTCACCGTGAAGGAGATGCCCATCGAAGAGGCCAAGAAGCTGGGTGCGATGGCTCTGTTCGGTGAGAAGTACGGCAAGGTCGTGCGCGTCGTTGATATCGAGGGCTGGTCCACCGAGTTCTGCGGCGGTACCCATGTCAAGAACACTGCCCAGATCGGCGGCTTCAAGATCGTGAGCGAGAGCTCTGTGGCCGCCGGCATCCGCCGCATTGAGGCTGTCACCGGCCGCAACCTGCTGATCCGCGCCAACCTGCAGGAGGCTATGCTGCACAACGTGGCCAATACTCTGAAGGCTAACAATGTCACCGCACTGCCTGTCCGCGCCGAGGCTGTCATGGCTGAGAACAAGGCTATGAGCAAGGAGCTGGAAGAGCTCAAGGCAAAGATCGCCGCCTCCAAGGTGGACAGCCTGTTCAACAACGCTGAGGACGCCGACGGCGTGAAGATCGCCTCTGCATACTTTACCGGTACCACTGGCGACACCCTCCGTGGGATGTGCGACAGCATCCGTGACAAGGCCGTGAACCCTGTGGTGGCTGTGCTGGTAGGCAAGGCCGAGGATAAGATCACCATGGCTGTCACCGTCAACAAGCTGGCACAGGAAAAGGGCCTGAAGGCTGGCGTGCTGGTCAAGGAGCTGGCTGCCATTGCCGGCGGCAAGGGCGGCGGCAAGCCGGACTTTGCAATGGCTGGCCTGAAGGACGAGACCAAGATCGACGAGGCACTGGCTGCTGTGGGTGCCATCGTCAAGAAGGCATTGGGCGAATAAGTAAGGCAAAGATCAGGAAGGAGTGTTTCCCATGGAAGATTGTCTGTTCTGCATGATCGCGGAGGGCAAGATCCCCTCCAAAAAGCTGTACGAGGATGAGCAGGTGGTGGCGTTTTACGACATCAACCCGCAGGCCAAGGTGCATTTCCTCGTCATTCCCAAAAAGCACATCACCTCGGCCGCTGTGCTGACCGAGGAGGACGGTGCTCTGCTGGGCCATATTTTTGCCGTCATCGCAAAGCTGGCCAAGGAGCAGGGGCTGGAAAATGGCTACCGCGTCATTTCCAATGTGGGCGAGGATGCCGGTCAGACCGTCAAGCATCTGCACTTCCATGTTCTGGGCGGCGAAAAGCTGCCCGTCTGATGCCGATTATGAAAGGGAGAATTTGATTATGGCTGACACTTATACCCTGCATGTTGCAGGCCTGACCCGTGAACTGACCATCTGCAAGGTGAACGACCACATGGACATTGCGGCCTTCATCATGCTGGGCGACGCCGAGCTGACCGTGGCTGCTGCCACAGAGCTGCTGAAGAAGTGCCCGGAGTTTGACATCCTGCTCACCGCTGAGGCCAAGGGCATCCCGCTGGCCCACGAGATGAGCCGTCAGAGCGGCAAGCCTTACGTTTGTGCACGCAAGGGCGTCAAGCTGTATATGCCGGACCCCGTTGTGGTGGAAGATCAGTCCATTACCACCGCCGGCAAGCAGAAGCTGGTCATTGACCGCAAGGAGCTGGATAAGATGAGCGGCAAGCGCGTGCTGGTGGTGGACGACGTGATCTCCACCGGTGGCTCCCTGAAGGCACTGGACGATCTGGCAGAACAGACCCGGTGCACCATCGTGGGCCAGGCTGCTGTTCTGGCCGAGGGTGACGCAGCAGAGCGCAAGGATATCATCTTCCTGGAGCCGCTGCCCCTGTTCTTCCACTAAGCCGCCATGCGACGCCCGCTCTGCGTATTCTGCGCCGGAATGCTGGGTGTTGCGTTAATATGCGCTTTTTTGCCGCAAACGGAACTTTTTGTGCCGTTTGCGGCATTTTTTGTAGCCGTCTGCCTGCTGTTGTGCATCCCGGACCGCACCCGCAAAGCATCGCTCTGCCTGCTGCTGGGTGCGGCGGCCGGGCTGGCTGCCGCGAGACATACCAATGCCCGTCTGGAACAAACGCTGGAAAAATACGCCGGGCAGACGGTAGCATTGACGGCAGAAGTGGAATCGGTGTCGGCATCCTATTATCCGGGTATCGTGGATGCGGTGCTGCGGGTGGAACGGGTCAACGGCCGGGCGGCAGAGTTCCGGGTGGAATGCGATACCCTGCCGGTCTGTGAAGCCGGGGAGCGGGTGGAGGGGCGCTTTGCACTGGAAGCGCCGGAGCCTGCCGACCGTACAACCCTCTTTGCCGACGGCGTTGTACTGTGGGCAAGGGAGCCGCAGGCTTTTGCCCGGCTGGGCAAAAGCAGCAGCTTCCGGGCGCGCACCGGCCGCCTTCAAAAGCGGCTCAGTACCAGCCTGCGCGGTGAGATGAACGAGGATGCCGGCGGGGTTCTGGCCGCCATGACGGTGGGTGACCGGAACCATCTTTCCTCCGCCCTGCGCAGCGCCTACCGGGGCGCGGGACTCTCCCATGTGCTGGTGGTCAGCGGGATGCACGTCTCCATTCTGTGCGGGGACGTGTTTGGGTCAGTGTTCGGCCGACGCAGTCGGGAGCGCAGTTATCGCAGCCGCCGGGTCAAGGCGCTTTTCACGGCCTTCCTGGCGCTGCTGCTGGCAGGGGTCACCGGTTTTACGCCTTCTGTCTGCCGGGCGGCTGTGGCGGTATGGGTCAGCGCACTGGGTGTGTGGGTCTATGGCGCATCGGACGCCCTCACCTCACTGGCGGCGGCGGGCATCCTGATGACCGCCCGCAACAGCTATGCCGTGTGTGATATCGGCTTCGAGCTATCCTTTGCGGCAGTGGTGGGAACCGTCGCGGGCGGTGCCTGCATACGCCGTATCCGGGAATGGTGGTGCCAGGATTTCTGGAAAAAATCGGAGAACCCGGTCAGGCGGCCGTGGTACCTCAGGGTGTTTCCGGACCGGCTCTGGGGTTTGGCGGAGAGCGCCTGCATCTCGCTGTTTGCCTCTGCGGCGACCTTTCCAGTTCTGGTGCTGCGGGGGCTGAGCGTGAGCCTGTGGGCGGTGGCTTCCGGCGTGGCGGTGCTCTGGCTGGTGCAGCCCATGCTTCTGCTGAGCCTTGGCACCGCTTTTGCGGGGCTTGTCCCGGTGGCCGGGCCGCTGTATCTGCTGCTGGGCAAGGCTGCGGAAGCCCTGACCGGCCTGCTGAACCGCTGGACTGTGTGGATAAGCACAAAACCCGGCGCGGGGCTGTATTTTGACACAAACTATGCAGCCCTTGTCTGTCTGCTGCTGATGGCTTTGTGCGGGCTGGCACATCTCTGGAAGGTACGGCTGCGGGTGGCTGTACCGGGCATTCTGCTGACGGCCGTCCTTGCCATTGGCGTGGGCAACGCCCTGTGCCGGGATGTGGTGCACATCGACCTTGTGGGCAGTGCCAACAGCCCGGCGGTGGTGGTCAGCCAGAATCACACAGCCGTTGTGCTGTTCCGGGGTGGGGCATCCACTCAGCGGGCGGTGGAAAATCAGCTGGCCCGCCGGGGCGTGACCACGGTGGAACTGCTGGCAGATCTGCGTCTGGACCCGGAAAATGCCTGCACGCTGCCTGCCCGGACGATGTGCCGAGTGGCAGTGCAGCCGGTGGGAAGCGCCGTCACCCGGCAGACGCAGACCGCAGCAGTGGAGACCCTGCATACCCGGTTCGGCTGCCTTGTGCGGCTGACCATCGGGGAGCAGCAGTTCGTGACCGTGAGCGGAACGGTGACGCTGGCCGAACCGGTCCGGGCGCAGTGGCTGCTGGCATCTCCGGCAAATCCGGAGGCCGTGCAGTGGGAACAGCTGCTGAGCCGGAGTGATCATTACCAATGGATGCAGGGCGGGGAAGCGGTATATGCTTCCCTCAGCCTGCGCCCTTCCGGCGGCTGGCGGGCAGAGTGATGCTTTGCAATCCGGCCGGAATGTGGTACACTATATGGGTATTATAACAATTCATCCGAAAGGGGGCCGCGGGTTTGGCGACCGAGGCAAAACTCCGGCAGCTGGCCGACAAAGGCTGCCCGGTGTACTATTTTTATTCCACAGAGCGGTATCTGGTGCGGCAGGCGGTGAATGCGGCTGTCCGCATCCTCTCGGCAGACAGTGACGAGGACGCAACCGTGCTGGACGGTGCGGCTCCGGAAATCGAAGGACTGATCATGGCGGCGGGCACCATCTCTTTTTTTGGCACCCGCCGCGTGGTGGTGCTGCCGGAGGTGGACCCGGGCGCATACGGCGCAAAGGATCTGGACGAGCTGTGCAGTACGCTGGCCAGCTTGGAAAATGCGGTGGTGGTGCTGGGCAGTGTGTTCCCATTGGAGCGCAACAAGCTCAAGGCCGGGAAATCGGCCCAGAAACTCATTGCCCAGTGCAAGACCATCGGCTACGTTGAAGAGCTGGCCAAGCCCCGGCCCTTTGAGCTCAAGGCTATGATGATCGACCGGGCAAAGGCACAGGGAACCTCACTGCCGGACGGCGCGGCTGCTGCGTTGCTGGAACGCTGCGGCGAGGATCCATTTTTGCTGGAAAATGAGGTGGACAAGCTCTGTGCGCTGTCCGGCTACCAGACCGTGACCGCTGCCATGGTGGCCGATATGGGCACCGTGAGCCTGGAAGCCGATGTGTTTGAGATGATCCGCATGATCACCGCCAAAAACGCCACCGGTGCCTGCAAGAAATTGCAGACCCTTCTGCGCCTGCAGCAGGAGCCCATTGCCATCACGGCGGCCATGATCGGCAGCTATGTGGATCTGTACCGGGTCAAGCTGGGCGCGGCCCGCAAAAAGAACTACAGTACGGTGTTCAAGGACTTTGGCTACAAGGGCAGCGATTACCGGCTCAAGCGCTCGGCCGAAACGGCGTCGCACTATACGCTGGGGCAGATCGAAGCCTGCCTGCAGGTGCTGTTGGAGCTGGACCAGAGCCTGAAAAGCCAGCCGGTGAGCGCACAGACCCTATTGGAAACGGCGCTGTGCCGGCTGGCCATGGCAGGGAGTGGACGATGATGCAGAATGAAATGATCCATACCGGCCGGGTGCTGATCGTGGAGGGCAAATACGATGCCGCCCGCCTTGCGCACCTGACCGATGCCATGATCCTGCTGACGGATGGATTTGGCATTTACAAAGACAAAAAGCGCCAGCAGCTGTTCAAAGCGCTGGCGCAGAAAAACGGGCTGATCCTGCTGACGGATTCGGATGCGGCGGGCTTCCGCATCCGGAACTACATCACGAATCTGGTGGGCGAAAAGAATGTGGTGCAGGCCTATGTGCCCGCCATTCATGGCAAGGAAAAGCGCAAGGAGCAGCCCGGCAAGGAAGGTTTGCTGGGGGTGGAAGGTGTGGAGGATGCCATCGTTCTGCAGGCTCTGCGGGATGCCCTCGGGGCTGAGGCAGGCGCAGCACCTGCCCGCCCGGAAGGTCGGCAGATCACCTACACGGACCTGTACGAATGGGGGCTCTCCGGCAAGCCGGGCAGCGCAGAGCGTAAGGCAAAGCTGTTGAATGCACTGGGCCTGCCGCCGCGCCTTTCCAAAAAGGAGCTGGTCGAGGCGCTGAACCGGCTGTACACCTTTGAGCAGCTGGACGAGATCCAGGCAAGCGCACTGACCGAATAAGGATTCCGAGACCGGCACAGGAGAAATGTTTCACTCCTGCGCCGGTTTTTTGTCCCAATGCTGGCGCAGCTGGCACAGCGCGTGGCTTTCCAGACGGGACACATAGCTGCGGCTGATGCCCAGCAGCCCGGCGGTCTCCAGCTGGGTCAGGGGCGGCTGCCCGGCCAGCCCGTACCGCAGCAGTAAGATCTGCCGCTCCCGCGCGGGCAGCGTTTCCAGCAGCTGCCGCACCCGGTGCAGGTCTGCCTTCTTCTCACAGCATTCCTCCATGCAAAAGCCGTCCTGTATCACGTCCGCTAAGGTCAGCGCCGAGTCCCCATCTGCCTCCAAGGTTTCCTGTAAGGAGACGGTCTGCCCGCTCTTGCGCTCCCGCCGGAACTGCATCCGGATCTCGTTTTCGATGCACCGGCTGGCATAGGTGGAGAACCGTGCCCGGCGGGTGGAGTCGAAGGTGTCCACTGCTTTCATCAGGCCAATGGTGCCGATGGAGACCAGGTCCTCCTGGTCGCCGGGGAGGGCGTAGTATTTTTTGACGATGTGTGCGACCAGGCGCAGATTGTGCCGGATGAGCTTTTCGCGTGCAGCGGCATCCCCAGCCCGCAGGGCAGCAAAGGCGGCCTGCTCTTCCCGGGCGGAGAGCGGTTTGGGGAAACTTCCGCTTTCCAGATGGAGCGCCAGAAACAGAAATTTTGTGGCGAAAAATTGCAGCAAGGTCAGCAGCACACGATATCCCTCCCGGTATATAGTTGTTAGATGGTATGAGCAAGGGCGCGGATAGATGCCGGAGGGCGCGGCAGGAGAGCGCTTGCAAGGCACAGGCAGAAGCTATCGTGAAATTTAAGCCGACCTATGATTGATGCCGAGACCGCCCGGACGAAAAATGTTCGGACTTTTCTCATATATTCCAAAGTTGCGGTAGAAGGGTACACAAACTTTATGGTATAATTTGAATAAGAAAACTGAGTGATAAATCGGAATTTGAGGTGGAAATATGGCATCAAGCAAGGAATACTTAGAGTTTATTTTAGGGCAGCTATCTGAGTTAGAAGAAATTACTTATCGAGCTATGATGGGAGAATTTATTATTTATTATCGTGGCAAGATTGTAGGCGGTATCTATGATGATAGATTACTTGTTAAACCAGTAAAATCAGCAATTAGTTATATGCCGACAGCTCCGTATGAATTACCCTATGAGGGAGCAAAAGAGATGTTGTTGGTAGATGAAGTTGATAATAAGGAATTTTTGACAGGCTTGTTTCATGCAATGTATGATGAACTGCCAGCCCCAAAACCGAAAAAGAAGAAATAAACAATTTCCAGTTAGGCGAACTGATAAAATCCCTTTAGGAACTAAAGGGCGCACTTCTATACTCTCTATCGAGAGTAGTGCGTCCTGCGGAGCTTCATTCCCGGTCAGCAGAAGAAAACTGCCCGACTGAGAATGCTTCGTCACTTTGCTCCGTCAAGGGAGCTACACTCCCTTACGACGCTAAAGCGGCTATCCCTTGTGGACTTGCCGTCCGAAAACGATTTTAACAAACCGTTCGCCGCCGGCAAGTTTGAAAAAGGACAGTTATGCACTGAAAAACATATCTGCAACTTGAAGTTGACAAAGTGCATTTCCCGAAAGATAGATAATGACACCTTGCTTTGGTAGAATTATGCTATCAAAACCAAAGGAGGTATCACCTATGAATTTAGGCGAAAAAATTTACAAACTCAGAAAAGAAAAAGGTCTGTCTCAAGAAGCTCTTGCAGAGTTTGTGGGAACAACCCGACAAGCAATCAGCAAGTGGGAGAATAATCAAGGATATCCAGAAACAGAAAAACTGATGTTGCTTTCAAATGTCTTTGAGGTATCCATTGACTTTCTGCTGAAAGATGAAAAAACGGAAAGTAGCGCAGATGAAAAAGGCTATTATGTAAGCAGAGAAATGGCTGTTGGCTATATCGCCAACGAGAAAAAGACTTGCAAATATTTTGGTGCTGGATTCGCCTTGTTTGCTTTAGCTGGAATACCCTACACCGTGTTTCAGACAACGACTGCATGGAAAGTATTGGGTATGTCCATTTGCATACTTGCAGGAATTATTGCTCTTGTGGTTTCAATGTTCATTTCAAAGGATGAATACACAATTTTGAAAAAAGAGAGTTTGCTTTTTGATTATGAATTTCTAAAGGTACTAACTGACGAATATCGTTCCATGAAGAAAAAGAACATGGTTGTTGCTATCCCTTGCACTGTTCTGTTCATCATAGGTCTTTTGACACTCGCTATTACCGTTCGAGGAATAATTCCATGGACACACTATCATTCGCTTGTCTTTTTAGGATTGTCAGTCGGATTATTCGGCTTTGTATATTCTGCTGGAACTATGGAGGCGTATGAGATTTTAGTCCATAACGAGAAATATTCAAATAGCTTCTGGTTTAAGGTTAAGCGAAAAGCAAAATTAAAAATCGACAAATGGTAACACACAATAACTAAATATCAAAAAACTGACCGTTGACTTGATATGCTACCCCTACTATGGCAAACGGTGATTACGGCTGTTCGGCAAGGGTGCCACGGGCTACGCCCAGTACATGACGGCCTTCAACCACAACTTTGGTGGCTCGTCTGGCGGCGGTGGTGGCGGAGACGGCAGCGGCTGCCTCATCGCCATTGCGGTGGTGGTCGTGCTGGTGCTCATCGCCATGGGCGGCTGAAGAAATCCCCACAGGCTATATGCTTCCTGTGGGGATTTTTCGAATCTGCTTGTAGAAAACGGCGGTTTATGGTAGCATGAAATCAAAGAAAAACAGGAGGGCTTACACATGGTTTTACTGGTTGTGGATACACAGAAAGGTATCGTGGATGAACGCCTGTATGCGTTTGAAAAGTTTGTCAGCAACATCAGGAAACTAATCCGGACTGCCCGCGAACAGGGAATCGAGGTCGTCTATGTCCAGCATGACGATGGGCCCGGTACAGGCTTTTCCATCGGAGACGATGAATTTGAGGTCTATTCCGGGTTTGCGCCGCTGCTGACTGAAAAACGGTTCGTCAAAACCGTATGCAGTGCGTTCAAAAAAGAAAGCGGTCTGCTGGAATATCTGACGGAAA
>ERZ836441.2092-NODE-2092-length-16805-cov-12.864478_pt1 | contig 16805 bp, 17 predicted proteins | sample MGYA00519686_ERZ836441 | MGnify/ENA primary metagenome ERZ836441 (study PRJEB31850, sample SAMEA3708800) | human gut metagenome | biome: human gut; feature: human-associated habitat; material: faeces | place: China | collected 2014 ... | reverse complement strand
CGGACCAAAATCCCTCTGAAATCGTTGATTTCAGAGGGATTTTTCTTATTCTTTGTCTATTGCGGCGCAGAAGGTGAAAAGAGAATCTTCAATGTGTGTCAGATTGAAAATATTACCGAAATATGTTATAATATTAGAGATGAGCAAAACACGTCCTAAATAAAAGGGGCGTAGAGAGAAAAAGCGAGGATGACTCGGTAAAGAGAAAAAACGCATAAAAAGCAAGCCCGGTAGAAAACCGAGCGAATAAAGCCATACAGGAACATCCATTAAGCGGATCGCCTGAATGATTTAGACGCGCGGTAGGAGTGAGAGCCGGACAAAACGGCGGCAAGGGCCACAGCCAGGGCAGAGATGTGGGCGAGTGTATTGAGGTTTGCCGCACTGTTTCCGTTGCGCACCCATAATCGTTCCTGCCCAGACGCCTTAAAGCGGGAGTTATATCTTTCACACTCTGTACGCAAAGCGTATGTCCTCTTGAAGTAGAGGCAGGTACGGTCAATGGAAAGCCTGTAGTCCGTAGGAAGCATTCTGTATTTGGTGCAGCCCCTGTTTTTCTTTCCGTTGTTCCAATTTTTGTGGTTGCAGGGACAAACACCGTGTTTGGATTGGCGGAAAGGACAGCAGAATTTCTGGCGGGTACGTCCGTTGTCTGTGGTTTTTCCATCCTTGTGCATAGCCAGCCCAGCCTCACAGATCGGATTGCCTGCCAGAAGAACTTTGTTCTTAGTCTTGCGCTTTTTGAGAGGTATAAAGGCTTCACCGGCATAGACCGATTTCACGGTGTTGTAGATGATTTTCGCATCGTAGCCCTTATCCGCAAGAAAGGAACATCCCTGCAAAGGGATGACTTGGTTGGCTGCGGCGAGGATGTCAACGGCAACTGTGGAATCCATGATGTTGGCTGGTGTGGTCAGCTCATATAGCGGCAACCCGGAGATACAGTCTACCAACACATGGCTTTTGTATCCCCAGTAAAACTCATACCTGCGCTCATTGTGCTGGTTGGAAGCTGAATGGACGCCCAACGCGCAATCCGGATCACATTTCGGCTGAACTTCTTTGGAGAATTTGTCTTTTGCAAAGGATTTGGGATTGTTCTGCTTTGTGTTCGCCTTGATCGGAGTAGAATCCAAGCCAATGAAGGAACCGTTCACTATACCCAACTCGTACAGCTGCCGTACCAGATCCGCCATAACAGGCTTTAACTCGGTGTTATCCAGCTGTCGCAGGAAGCGGTCATAGGTCCAGTAGGATGGCAGAGGCTCCATGATGTTGAAGCCGCAATAGTGAGCGATGAGCCGGTTGTTGTCCAGATAATCAGCCAAATCGGTGATCTGCGAAAATCCCTCGCACTTCATGACGATAAACGCGCAGACCATGGCTTCTTTTGGAAAGCCCCGCCGCCCAGTCGCCGCTTTGGGCAGCGTAAAGTCCAAACTGCTAAAGAGTTTGTCGTAGAACACAGCGGCACTTTGGGATGTGAACAGCGTCACGTCCTGAATAATTTCCTGTCGGTAGATAGCGGCCAGCCCCTTTCAGGTGGTGTTTTCTCACAAGTCAATTATACCAAAAAGGGGCTCCGCTTTCTACAATATATGAGTGATTCCCGGTTCCTGCCATGGCCGGAATCCATTGTAACTACTATACTTTTGAAGTTTTGCTCATGGCTGTTATAATATAAAAAAGGAGGTGTAACCGATGCCCGAGATCAACCTTTCTGATTTGTATCAGAGCATGCAAGCCGAAATGTTACAGGCACTTTATTCAGGTGCAACTGGGTTTGTACACCCTGGGACTAAAGGTGATGATACTGAAGCTAACTGGATCAACTGGTTTAGAGAATATCTTCCCTCTCGATATAATGTTGACAAAGCCATTGTCATTGATTCGACCGGAAAATGTAGTGATCAAATTGATTTAGTAATATATGATGCGCAGTACTCATATCTGGTATTCAATCACCATGGAAGCAAACTAATCCCAGCTGAAAGTGTATACGCAGTGTTTGAGGTTAAGCAAAATCTGAATAAAGCGCACATGGAATATGCTCAGATGAAAGCCGAAAGCGTTCGATCCTTGGTTCGCTCATCGGCTCCAATTCAGCATGCTGGAGGGCAGTACCCCCCTAAACCGTTACATGAAATTCTTGCAGGTATATTAACTACGAGAAGTGATTGGTCTGATCCAATTGTGCGGAATGTTATCGAGCATGTTAACAAAACCGATCATAATAAACACTTAGACTTTGTTTGCTCTATCACAAACAACACATTTGCTATTGATAGCAATATATTTATAGGCCAAACCTCAACCGAGTCTCCCCAAATCCGTTTTTGTGAGAGTGGTGATTCTTTAGTTTTTTTGCTCCTTAATCTTCTTAAGCGATTACAAGATATTGGCACAGTTCCCGCCATTGATTATATGGCATATGCGAATGCAATTAATAGTAGGTATTATAAAAAGACATAAAGGAGAGTTATGGCTAAACAATCAAATTTTAATTCCTTTTTGAAGGATATCGAACCCAGTACCACAACAGTTTCTTATATTAGTAGTATTCAAACCAATTTGCGGGATTATCTGAAAAGCCATGAAAGTTATAAGTTTGTTCATACCGACACATTTTTGTCGGGTTCTTATGCCAAACACACTTCTATTCGTCCTGTTGCCGGTGATAAAAAGCGTGACGTCGATATTATTGTAGTAACCACATATTCGTCAGACAAGAGCTCAATTGATGTGCTGAATGAACTTCGAGATATTCTGGCACAAAAGAATGACTACTCTTCAGCAAAGGTTCAGCACCACTCGGTGGGCATCGACATGAGTGGAATCAGCGTGGATGTCGTCCCAGTAATTGTAGACGAAGATGATGATCAGCTCTATTATGTAGGGGACTCCGAAATCGGTAATTGGACTGTGAGCGATCCAAAAGGTCATAAGGCATGGTCTACGGAAGTAAACACAAGCAACAATAGTGAATATAAACCACTTGTAAAGATTTTTAAATGGTGGAGACGTACCAATTGTCCAGATGATAAAAAATATCCTAAAGGAATTACACTGGAAAAAATCATAGCAGATAATCTTGGCGACAGTTCTCTTTCTACAGAAGATTTTCTCGTCGGTACTATGCAGAATGTCATCTCCGCATATAAAGAAAGCTATTCCGATTTGGCCATTAATCCCGTAATCGATGATCCCTCTGATAAAGTTACCGGAAATGATTTACTATCTGGCTATTCCACAGATGATTTTTCAGCCTTCATAAAGAAGCTCGAGGAACATGTGGATTTGCTGAATACAGAAGGCACTACAAATGATACATGGCGCAAAATTCTTGGCACACAATTTCCGAAAGAAGAGGTGTCCATTAATAGTTTAACTCTGGCAAATTATCAATCATGTATCACTGCACCACATCGACAGCAACCGATTTGGCCTGTTCAACGCGGGGGATCTGCATTTATTTCGGTTCGCGTGATTACCCCTAATGGTAAGGAAATAGAATATACAAACAATGGTACGCCTTTAGAGAAAAAATGTGCTTTACTTTTTAGAGCATTAACAGGCGTTAAACCTCCGTATACTGTAAAGTGGCAAATTGTGAATACTGGTTTTGAGGCTCAAAATGCAAACTGTCTTCGCGGCTACTTTGAAAATTCCGATGTCGGTATTAACGGGAAAAGAGAGTCAACATTATATTCTGGCGCACACTCTGTACAATGTTTTATAATCAAACGAGGTATTTGTGTTGCGAAAAGTCGAGAATTCATAGTTAATATTCAATGATATTGGAAAGATAATGTACAATAACTTGCGCAAATTGAAAAGAGCATAAAAAAAGACATAGCTTGCAGGCTCTGGTAGAATGAAGTTACCACACAAACATTCGAAAGGAGACAGCAAACTATGTCCGAGAAAATTGTACAGCTGAATGAGGAAATTATCAAGGGGCAGCTCAAAGAATTAGTTCGAGGAAGTGTAGAAGAAACCCTGAACGAGCTGCTGGAAAAGGAGGCGGAGTCGCTGACGCAGGCGGCCCGCTATGAGCGCAGCGAGGCCCGTCAGGGCTACCGCAGCGGTCACTACGACCGGAATCTCACCACGACCTCCGGCGACGTCACGCTCCATATGCCGCGGCTCAAGGGCGTGTCCTTCGAGACTGCCATCATCGAGCGGTACCGCCGCCGGGAAAGCAGCGTGGAGGAGGCCCTCATCGAGATGTATCTGGCGGGCGTTTCCGTGCGCCGGGTGGAGGACATCACCGAGGCACTGTGGGGCAGCAAGGTCTCGCCCGCCACCATCAGCGAGCTGAACAAGAAAGCCTACGTTCACATCGAGGACTGGCGCAACCGCCCGTTGCGGGGCGGGCGCTATCCGTATGTCTACGTGGACGGTATCTACCTGCGCCGCAACTGGGGCGGAGAGTACGAAAATGTGGCAATTCTGGTGGCAATTGCCGTGAATGAGGACGGTTTTCGTGAGGTTTTGGGTGCCGCCGAGGGCATGAAGGAGGACAAGGCCAGCTGGGTCAGTTTCTTCCAATGGCTTCGTGGACGCGGCTTGGACGGCGTAAAGCTCATCGTCGGCGACAAGTGCATGGGGATGCTGGAGGCCGTGGGCGAGGTGTTTCCAGACGCCAAATATCAGCGCTGCACGGTGCATTTCTACCGCAATATTTTCTCTGTTGTGCCCAAATCCAAGGTTAAAATTGTGGCAAAAATGCTCAAGGCGATCCACGCCCAGGAGAGTAAGAAGGCGTCCCGCGAGAAGGCAAAGGCTGTGGTCGCCGAGCTGCGCGCCATGAAACTGAAGGAGGCTGCCAAGAAGGTCGAGGACGGCATTGAAGAGACGCTGACCTACTGCGATTTTCCCAGCGAGCATTGGACGCGTATCCGCACCAACAACGTGATTGAGCGGCTGAACCGTGATATCCGCCGACGGACGCGGGTGGTGGGGACGTTCCCTGACGGAAATTCCGCCCTGATGCTGGTCTGCGCGAGGCTGCGCCATGTGGCAGGTACTCAGTGGGGCTGCAAGAAATACATGAACATGAAGCACTTGGAGGCGGCTCTGGACGACGCCTCTATTGCCGGTTGACTTCATTCAGCCGGAGCCTGCAAATAAATTTGCGCATAAATCTTGACGGGACCATTGGAAAATCACCGCCCTGAGTACCGAATGTTTGGTGCTCAGGGCGGTATTTCATCTTATTTCTTAGCCCACTTACCCTTCTTCTCCTCCAGCGGCCGTCCATCACCCTCGCCCAAATCCTTCAACCGCCGCGCTTCTGCAATCTCAGCCTTCATCTCCACAATCAGCGTCTTCAGCTTCTCTTCGCACTCCTCGCGGGTGTGGGCGTAGACATTACGGGCGTGCTTTTTGCCGTCGGGCCATTTGGGCGAGTAGCGGCCTTCAAACAGGTGGTCGTTGATCTCGGTGACGCAGCCGGTGCCGGAACGGCGCTTGCGGCCCACGTAGGGCTTGAAATCGGTCATACTCGGCTTTTCCGCCTGGGCCGGGGCAGTTTCCTGCCCTGGCACTGAAGCGTTCTCCTGCGGCGTTGCCTTGCCGATGCCGCGGTCGATGTTGGCGGCGGCTGTGAGCCGCATATCGTCGGTGATGTGGGTATAGATGTCCAGTGTGGTGGCCGCCGAAACATGACCCAGCATAGCGGAGAGCGTTTTCACATCCATGCCGTTCTCCAGCGCCAGCGTTGCGAAAGTATGGCGAAGGTCGTGGAACCTCACATGCTTACAGCCTGCGTGTTCTAAGATGAGCTGCAGTCTGCGGCGCACCACGCCGGGCGTGATGGGGCAGTCCTCCTTCACTGGGGATGGGAACATCCAGCGAGAGTCTACCGTCTCTTTGTACTCCCGCAGTACCGCCACCACCGCGGGCGGCAGGACGAGCTTGCGGACGGAGTTTTTTGTCTTGGGCGTGCTGATTTGAAGTTGGCCGCGCACGTCGTAGACCTGTTTGTTCACATTCAGTACGCCGGTTTTGAAGTTCAGGTCGTCCCATTGCAGCGCCATCAGCTCACCCCGGCGCAGGCCGGTGGCCAAGTCCAGAAGGAAGACCTCGTAGTAGCCCTCGAACTTTGCCTGAATGAGAAACCGCTGCAGTTCCTCCCTCGTCAGTACCTGCATCTCCCGCGCTTTCTTGGGCGGCAGCTTGCAGCCGATGGCCGGGTTCACGCGAATCAGTCCATCCTGCACCGCTTTCTCCAGCGCGGAGCGACAGGTGGCGTGGCACATGCGCACCATTCGGTCGGACAGTCCTTCGCCGTACTTGTCGGTGAAGCGCTTCCGGCCACTATTCTTGATCCGACCATAGAACTGCTGCAGGTCATTCTGCGTCAGCTTATTCAGCGGGATGTCACCGATTTCCGGGATGATGTGCAGACGGATGCGGCTCTCGTAAGTCTCCTGCGTGGTGGGACGGATCTTCGGCTTGGAATGATTCTCGTACCAATATGTTAGCCAGTCCCCGAAGGCCATCTCGGGCCGCACCTTCTCCGGTTTCAGTCCGCCGCACTCCGCCTTGAGCTTCTGGAGCTTCTCGACGCACTCCTTCTTCGTTTTGGCGAGAACATTTTTCGTTTTGGGGTAGCCATTGTCATCGTAGCCGATGACAACACGCCCCTCCCACCGGCCGTCCTTGCGCTGCCTTACGGTTCCGTCTCCGGCTTTTCGTTTTCTTGCCACGGTTTCAACTCCTTTCCGAAGATGTCCTCCATGAAGCCGCCCACGATACCACAGGCCTGCTTCTGCATATCCGATGTGACATGGGTGTAGGTGTCCAGCGTGAAGGAAGCGTTGGTGTGGCCCAGGATACCGGACAGCGTTTTGGCATCTACACCGCTGGTGAGGGCGTGGGTTGCGAAGGTATGACGCAGATCATGAAAGCGGATGCTGGGGAGTCCTGCCCGCTGGAGGAGCGTTTTCATGTGGCGATACGCCGCGTTGGGATCGACGGGATCTTCCGGCTTCACCGGGTCCGGGAATATCCATTGACTGATGGCATCCGCTTTGCGCCGCCGTAGGATTTCGGTCACGCTGTGCGGCAGAATGATGGTACGCATGCCCTGATTGGTCTTCGTCTCACCGGTGGTGTATTCGCCCTTCCGCTGGCTGTGGAGGGTTCGGCACACCTTCAGCGTGCCGCCCTCCTCGTCGAAGTCGCTCCATTGCAGTCCGCAGATCTCGCCGCGGCGCAGGCCGGTCATCAGCTCCGTCTGGAAGAAGTCCCGCCACACCTCGTCCTGCTCCACCACCGCAAGGAAGGCATCCAGCTCCTCGCCGGTCAGGATGCGCTTGGGCTTGTAGTTGGGTTTGGGCGCCGTTGTACCTTCGGTGGGATTTCTGGGAATGACATGGGCCTGCACCGCGTCTTTCAGCGCGGCGTGGAGGGTGGTATGGATATGGCGAACCATGGAGTCCGAGAGCTGATGATCCATCTCGGGATGCTCGTGGATGCGCCCCTCCGTTTTCAGGCGGCGGTACATCCGCTGGATGTCCTGCCGGGAGATAAGGGAGATTTGTTTATCGCCCAACTGTGGTTTGATGTAGTATTCGATATAGCAGCGATAGCTTTTGAGCGTACCGGGCCGCACCGTGCCCGCCTTGTACTCCGCGAGCCAGCGGTCCAGCCACTGGTCCAGCGTCATGCGGCTGTCCTCGGTCAGCTCCACATCACGGTAGCACTCGATGTTCTGGTGGAGCTTGTCCAGCAGTGCCTTTTGCGTCTTGGCATACTGATTGCCTTGCTCGGTGGATTGGGTCAGCCAATATACGGCTTTCTCTTCGTTGCGGGGAACCTCCTTACCAGCAAGGTATAGCTTGCCCAGCATATACTGTAAACTATCTTTTTCGCCTCCTCCCTGTTAGCATAAAAAGAGACCGTGCTCCCAGGAGCACGGTCAGAGATGGAAGGACCTTCCGAGCGGATTGCCGTATGGCGGAGAGTGTCCATGCTCTCATAGATACTCTGTCGAAGGCCATATGGATTCGTCGGCGCGGATACCGTGCCGTACCGAACCAAGGGCAACCTCACCCGGGTGAAATTGTCCTTCTATTATTACTTAGAAAAATCGCAAAATCGGAAGGTCTGGAATTGTAAACTTTTTGTGAATGCAGAAAGGCTGCTGCGCCAGCATTGGGCCAGCCTGAATGGATCGCAGAAAAATCGATTTCTTATGCGGCTGGCCGGTTTCGGCGTGCGTAGTGGAGGATCAGTCCCACGAACAGACCCACAGCGGCAGGGCAGATCCAGCCCAACCCCAGCTCGAAGAAGGGCAGGTAGCTGTCAGCGAAGCCGATGACAGCGGAGACAACAGGGGTCTCCGTAATGGCCTTGGGCAGCGCCTTCACGAAATCGAAGAGGGCGGCCGCCAGCGTGAAGCCCGTGACCCACCGATACACCACGGTATCGTGGCCGTACAGATTTCCCAGCAGCGCCAGCAGCTTTCCCACCCACGTCAAAATCTTGCCGGGACGCAGGGAGAAGAACAGCACGGCGGCGAAGAACACGCAGGAGAACGCCGCCAGCAGCACCGTGGCGTTGACATTCTCACCCAGCAGCGGCTCGATGCCCACGGTGAAAGACGTGGAGGCGCAGCGGGGAATGGCGAAGAAGGGACCGATGGTCAGATACAGAGCGCAGGTGAAGAAGATGCTGTATCGGGGACTCACCCGCCCGGCCATCTCCTGCAGGCCGTTGCTGCGGCTGATACCCTGTGCGGCTACGCCCAGAAGGGGGATACCTACGCCGGTGATCAGCAGACCGACGATGGCGGGCCATACATTGCGCCCGGCCTGGCTGCCCAGAAAAATGGGAAAAATCAGGTTTCCTGCCCCGAAGAACAGGCCGAACAGCATGGTGGCGATGAAGAATTGCTGGCTGAAGGTCAGCCGATTGCTTTGCGTTTTCATAATACACTCCCCCAATTTAATTGCGTGCCAGTATAACACAATTTTTGGCGGGCGTCAAGAAAAATCGCAGACATTTGTACCTGATAAACGGACGAATAGATAAAATGTCCTTTTCAAGCGTATCTTTGTGTGCTATAATGGAGCGAAAGGGGGCGATGCACTTGCAATACGGAGAGGTGCGGCAGGCGTACTTTTTGGAGCGGCCCAACCGGTTCATCGCCCATGTAGAGCTGGAGGGTGAGACGGTGGTGTGCCATGTGAAGAACACAGGCCGCTGCCGGGAGCTGCTGGTGCCGGGGGCCACGGTCTATCTGGAGCGTGGAACCAATCCGGCCCGCAGGACGGCGTGGGACCTCATCGCCGTGGAGAAGGGCCACCGGCTCATCAACATGGACGCTCAGGCCCCCAACCGCATTTTCGCTCAGTGGATCCGGCAGCAGGAGCCGGGAATCGCCGTCCACCCGGAGTACCGTTACGGGGACTCCCGGCTGGACTTCTGTCTGGAGCGGCCGGAGGGGCTGCACTTGGTGGAGGTGAAGGGCGTGACGCTGGAGCGGGAGGGCCACTGCCTGTTCCCGGACGCCCCCACGGAGCGTGGTGTCCGGCATCTGCATGAGCTGATGCGGGCCGTGGAGGAGGGCCACCGGGCCACGGCCTTCTTCGTGATCCAGATGGCGGACGTACTGGACTTTGCCCCCAATGACGCTACCCACCCCGCCTTTGGCGAGGCCCTGCGGGAGGCGGCACGCCGGGGTGTGGAGATCGTGGCCTACACCTGCCGGGTGACGCCGGAGACGGTGACGCTGGACGCTCCGGTGCCGGTACAGCTGTAACAGGATATGCCATCCCGCTGCGGCGGCGATGTGTATATACAATGTATCAGGAAAGGATGATGTTTTATGAACATGAGACGTATCCGGAGGGTGTACGTTTCCTGACCCTCCCAATTTATTTAGGAGGAAACCATCATGAACAAGACCATTCACATCCGGGAGGCCGTGACCCCGGAGGAGGTGGATCGCTTCTGGCAGGAGCTGCACGCCTATCACGCACGGGACATTTTCCCCGACCCGGCGGAAGAGGACCGGGCATATTTTCTGGACGACAGCCAATACCGAGCCGCCGTACAGCGGATCCATGACCGGGAGGGAGATCGCTGCTACTACCTGCTGTTCCGGCGGGAGGGCCGGGATATCGGCTTTGCCCTGACGGCACTGTACCCCTCGGAGGGCGGCAAGTGCTTCGTCATGGAGTTCTGTGTGCTGCCGGAGTTCCGGGGCGGCGGGACAGGCACCGCCTGCGCCCGTCTGCTGCTGGATTGGGCAGCGGATCGGGGAGCGCAGTATGGGGAGCTGAACGCCGCCGACCCCCGGCGCATCCGATTCTGGAGCCGTCTGGGCTTCCGGCCCAATGGCCGGGACGAGTGGGGTGAGCCGCTGATGCTGCGCCCTCCGGAGCAGGCGCTGTCCATCACCGTGGAGCTGCTGCAGGACCCGGCGGACTGGCAGCTGCGGAAGCTGGAGAACGGCTATCTGGCGGAGATCGGGGAGCCGCTGCTGACGGAGGAGAGCACAGAGCGGCTGCGGGCCGCCGTGGAGCAGGGGCATATCCGCTTCCTGCTGGCATACCGGGGCTGCCGGGCCGTGGGGATGTGCTCCGTGGCAGAGAACTTCTCCACCTTCTGCTGCGGGCCGGCAGCGGTGCTGGAGGATCTGTACGTGGAGCCGGTGTTCCGGAGACAGGGCATCGCCCGGCAGCTGACCCGCAGCGCTCAGGCACTGTGCCGTGAACGGGGGGTGGGCAGCCTGACCGTGTGCTGCGCCCCCTGTGACGAGGCCATGTATCAGGCGCTGGGCTTCAACGTCCCGCTGGGCGTGAGCCGGAGCTGCCTGCTGTAAAAAATCAAAATCTCCGGCTAAGCCGGAGGTTTGACGAGGCCCTATAAGGGCCTATTACGGGCGAAGCCCCTTAAGGGGCCCGAAAGGTCTGCCGACCGCATTTCCTTCTCGGGCTACCCCTTAAGGGGTTTTATTTATGCCTTGGGATTCGTACTACCCGTAAACGGGTCTATAAATTCCTTTATGCTGATTTAGTCGGATATTTTGTCCTGATAATGTACAATAAGTTGCGCAAATTGGAAAATGCATAAAAGAAGACATAGCTTGCAGGTTCTGGCAGAATGAAGTTACCACACAAACATTCGAAAGGAGACAGCAAACTATGTCCGAGAAAATCGTACAGCTGAATGAGGACGGCTTTCGTGAGGTTTTGGGCGCCGCCGAGGACATGAAAGAGGACAAGACCAGCTGGGTCAGCTTCTTCCAGTGGCTCCGTGGACGCAGCTTGGATGGCGCAAAGCTCATCTTTGGCGACAAGTGCCTGCATCTGCTGGGAGATGGCAGACTGGGAGAGGTAGTTCTCCTCTGTCGCCTGCGAAAAGCTGCACAGCCGCACCACGGACTGGAAGTATTTGAGTTGTCTCAGCACTTTCCCACTCCCTTTTCCTGATGCTCTCCCATTGTAACGCAGCACTTCCACAGCGTCCACCGCCTGCGCCCACACCATAGTCCATCCCAAGGAGCGCCTCGCCGCCTGTCATGCGAAAAAATCGTTATGCCGTTACAGCTTCCCCAGCCGCTCCGCCCACTGGGCCTCCTTGAAGCCCGCCAGAACGAAATCGCCGCCCACCAGCAGCGGTCGCTTCACCAGCATCCCATCCGTGGCCAGAAGCTGCAACATCTCCTCCTCGCTCATGCCCGGCAGCTTGTCCTTCAGCCCCATGGACTTATACAGCAGCCCGCTGGTGTTGAAAAATCTCTTCAGCGGCAGCCCGCTGCGCTGATGCCACGCAGCCAGCTCCTCATAGCCGGGGTTCTCCTCCTTGATGTCCCGCAGCTCATAGCTGATGTGGTGCTCATCCAGCCACTTCTTCGCCTTCTGGCAGGTACTGCACTTGGGATAGCAAACAAAAATCATGGTTCTCTCCTCCTGTTTCATTGGATCGTATGAATTACTACTTGCTTTTCTTGTTCCTGTAAATCGGCCGCTCCTGTATTTTCTTTAGGCGATTTTCAATAGCTGTCGGCGTCCGTTTTAAAACATTTGCAATCATGTAGATATTAGCTCCTCTATGATGCATTTGGATAAGTTGCCTCTCCTCTTCTTTACTCCAAAACTCCATACAACGTGGATATTTTTTCTATTCTCTTCCCTACGCTGCTTTCTTTCCTGCACCTTTTCTTGCTTAATACGAAATAGGTACTGTTCGTTAGATTCGATCGTGCAATGATCCAAAATTTCGATCAATGCATCTTGGATCTTCTCATTTGAACAGCTGTCATTCAGTGGAAGCACTCTGCCGCTGAGCGGGTTAATTCCTTTGCTAAGGCTCTCAACCATAGTTCTTGCGAGAAAAGGATCCATATCATCATTCTCCTGTTGATTTCCTGTGATACACGTTCCAAGGCTGCCCCTTTCATTCACCCGTACCACGTTGTCATCACAATATACGGCTATCTTTCCTCCCTCAATTATACCGATTCCCCCGCAAAAAGACAACAAAAAATGTGCAGGCGCTTGCTTGCACATTTTTCTCCCGACTGCTACAATGTTAAAAACATTCTGCGAAGGAGTTTTCATATGATCCTCTATTTTTCCGGCACCGGCAACAGCAAATATGTGGCCCAGCGCATGGCGGAGGCTCTGAACCAATCGCTGCTGAGCATGAATGACCGCATCCGCTCCCACGACACCTCCCCCGTGGAGACGGACGAGCGCCTTGTGATCGTCACGCCTACCTACGCATGGCGCATCCCCCGTCTGGTGCGGGACTGGCTGCTGGAGACGGAGTTCCCCGGCGCAGCGCAGGTGTGGTTCATCATGACCTGCGGCAGCGAGATCGGCCACGCCAGCCGGTATAACCGCTCCCTCTGTCAGACCAAGGGCCTGACGGACATGGGGACAGCCCAGATCGTCATGCCGGAGAACTACATCGCCATGTTTGACGCTCCGCAGGCGGAGGAAGCCCGACGCATCGTGGCCAAGGCCCAGCCGGATATCGACCGTTCTATCGCCGCCGTCCGGGAGGGCCGCCCCTTTCCCCCGCCCCACGATCGTCTCTATGACCGCTTCATGAGCGGGCCGGTGAACCCCATCTTCTATGCCTGCTTCGTCAAATCCAGCGCCTTTACCGTTTCGGAGGCCTGCACCGGCTGCGGCCAGTGCGCCCGCCGCTGTCCCACCAACAGCATCACCCTCCGGGACGCCAGGCCCGTCTGGGGCAAAGGCTGCACCCACTGCATGGCCTGTATCTGCTACTGCCCCACGTCCGCCATCGAGTACGGAAAAAAGAGCCTCGGCAAGCCCCGGTATCACTTCGAGGCCCTGTAAGCCCTCCCGTCAGGCGATGGCCTCCCGCCGCGTTCCCGCAGCGGCAAATTTCCGGTACTGCTCCTGATTCCTCCGGAAGAAGCCCCGGATGATCAGCAGCACGAACACCGTCGGCACCACGCCAAAGGACAGCAGCACCGCAAAAGCTCCGAAGAACAGGTCCGCCCACACCAGCCACAGCTACGTCAGCACCGCAGAGTGCCGTTTCTCACCGGCCTCCGCCTCACCGAGCTGTGCCGCCAGCGCCACGGGGTCTCCCAGCCGTGCGGCGATCTCCTCCTCCGAGTACCCGTCCGCCAGCTTAAAGGAAAAGTGCTGCTGGTATTCCTCCACCACATCGGCGGCGGCAACATTTCTCTTGTGCAGCTCCGCCGTCCGCTGCGTGACAAATTCATTTCTCGTCATGACACCTATCCCCCAATAACCCTCTGACTGCCTGTGCAAACTTCAGCTATTCCTCCCGGTCCCTCCGGCAGGTCTCCCGTCCCAGCTCCGCGAGCTGGTCATACTTCCGGGGCGGCCCGCCGCTCTCCTCCTGCCAATGGGTGGGTCAGCAGCCCATCCGCCTTCAGCTTCCGCAGCAGCGAATAGACCGTCCCATCCGCTATGTCGATGTGCTGTGAGAGGACATCGGATATCTCGTACCCGTAGCAGTCCCGCTTGTGCAGCAGCGCCAGCACGCACAGATTCAGCACACCCTTTTTATATTGTGTGTTCATGTCCCGCTCCTTTCCGTATGTTTGCCTTACACTACTGTGTAATATTCAGTCGTTTTATTTTTTCAATAAGGCTTTTGAAAAAATTTGCATATCATGGAAAGCGCCACCGGAAGATATCTCCGGCGGCGCTTTTTGGTATACTATTTGGGAAGAATCTTACCTCGTCCAGCCTCACCTTATAGGTATTCTGCATAAGCTGCAAGCTTTTCCTCAGCAGCGGCAGCTTCCTGCCGTATCCTGTCGGCACGGGACAGCAGGGCCGACAATTCATCATATTCCCCTTTATCGACTCCCGTTTTGAGGGAAATGATCCCCGATTTGATGCAATCACGCCATACCAGCGTAACGGAACGGCTCTTTTCGGGAAATTCCACTTCGATCAAATATTTGCCGGGCCGCCCTATGACCCTCCCAACACCAAAGCTTCTGTGCGCAATGGGACTGCCCGCAGAGAGTCTTTCTTCAAAGAACTCCTCTGCGTGCTCCAACCTCGCCACCTGCTCCTCCGCCTTTGCCCGTTCCTCTGCTGCGGCTCTTGCGGCGTCTATCTTTGCCAGATAGGCCTTTCTCTCCTGCCCATTCCTCATGGTATAATGGATACCATCAAACAGGCCGTAGACCGAGCAGCAGTAAATGATGTCAAACGCCAGAAGATGCAGTGCTTCGTCCGGATGGATAGGACCTCTTGCATAATCTGCCCTGCCCCGGTTTGTTTCCAGCAAAGCAGGACAATCCCTGATGGCCTTTACAAGCTCATCGCACATCCGGTGATAGACCTGCAAGTCCATCTGGGTGCCGCTGCCCCAGTTGTCATAGAACTCCACACAATCAGCAAATCTCTTGGCCTGAAGCGCCTTATACAGATAATAATGCTCCGGGTCGTAGAATCCCGTTATCATCATGGGAAGCCGGATGCCTGCCTGATAGCGCCACCGATCCCGATAATATTTTTCATGCATGGTCTGGCAAAAATTCAAGAATCCTGTAAATCGATGGTTTCTTACCTGCAAGTCGCCGCCGTCCGGCTCCAGCAAGTCACGAAGCGCTTGACGCACCGCCGTCGGCTCACGCTTGGCATAGTCCGACAGCGCATAGAAGGAAAGTTCATAGCGATTGTCGATGGTCTGTTCCGTCAACTGCACCACATCCACAAGCCGCTTGGGAAAACTGGTATCATCAGCCGCCAAAGCCCTATCTATCATCGGGCGGAACTGCGCTGCGATTTCCCATTTATATACCTCGTCATGTCCCCCGGTATTCAATTCCGGAAACCGCTTCACATAGCGTCCAAAAATCTGTTCCAGATTTGCACGATTCATTCTATCTATCCTTTCGCCCGGTATATCTTCTGTCTACTGTTTATTATAATACTACATCCAACTATAAATAGCAAGAAATCCCTGTTTCTTACGACATCTAATATTCTCCCACTCCCCTGCATCTTTCCCTCCTTCACCGCATAGGCTTGTCTGTGAGGTGATACCAATGAAACAGATCCATATACGCCGATTCCTGTCCCTGCTGCTGGCGGCGCTGACTCTGTGGGCCGCCGCCGTCACCGCCGGGAGCGATTCTGCCGCCGCAGCCCTCCAGCAGCTGCGGCAGGGCAGCCGCCTGCCCCAGCAGGCGCTGCGCTGGGAGCTGGGGGACTTCTTCGGTCTGGACTCCCTATCCGCCGTCACGGTGATGACGCTGGCCCAGTCTCCCCTGCTGCTGGCAGGCCGCAGCACTGTGGCAGCTCTGCTGTCCGCCGGCGTGACCAGAGATCCGCCGGAGCCTGCGGCCCCGGAGTCGCCGGATACGCCCTCCCCCTCCGCAGATCCCTCCCTCACCGACGGCCTGACCTTTGCCGACAACGGTGTCCCCGCCCAAACCACCGCTCCTACCTCCTCCAAGGGGTACACCGTGGTCAACGGCGTATATCTGAAAAACTCCTCCGGTACGGAGATAGATGCCGATGCTCTCTCCGACGGCAGCTTTGCCGCCCAGCTTACCGATGACGGCCCGCAGGTGCTCATCGTCCACAGCCACGGCAGCGAGGCCTACACCATGCCCGCCGGGCAGGAATACACCCCTACCGGCAGCTTCCGCACCGACAACGATGCCTGCAACGTGGTGCGGGTAGGCGACGAGATCGCCGCCGCCCTGTCGGAGCGTGGCATTTCCGTCCTCCACGACCGCACCCTTCACGACGTGCCGGACTACAACGACGCCTACCCCCACAGTCTGGCTTCCGTGGAGGATTACATGGAGAAATACCCCTCTCTGGTGTTCGTGCTGGATGTCCACCGGGACGCCGTCTCCGACGCCGACGGCAACCAGTACAAGCTGGTCAGCGCCGAGGAGCCCCACGCCGCCCAGATGAGTTTTATTATGGGCAACGCCTACGACGGCTGGCAGGAGAATCTGAAGCTGGCCATAGCCATTCAGCAGAACCTCAGCGCCGATTATCCTACCCTCATGCGGCCTATTACGGTGCTGAACTACCGCTATAACCAGTTCGTCAGCCCCGGCGCCATGCTGCTGGAGGTGGGAGCCGCCGGCAACTCGCTGGACGAGGCCCTCTACGCCGCCCGTCTCTTTGCGCAGGGCTTTGCCGACACGCTGCAAAGCTGAAAACCACACGGGACAGAGCACCGCTCTGTCCCGTGTGGTTCGTTCAATTTTCCCGTCATAGTCTCTCCCCCGCATCCTCCCTTTCCGCATCCGCCAGACACAGCCGCAGACGCAGCCGTTCATTCCGGTACGCCCGCTGCCC
>ERZ836441.2088-NODE-2088-length-16834-cov-8.228977_pt1 | contig 16834 bp, 12 predicted proteins | sample MGYA00519686_ERZ836441 | MGnify/ENA primary metagenome ERZ836441 (study PRJEB31850, sample SAMEA3708800) | human gut metagenome | biome: human gut; feature: human-associated habitat; material: faeces | place: China | collected 2014 ... | reverse complement strand
GCCCCATCAGCGTGATGGGCAGCGGCATGGGCATGCCGTCCATCGGCATCTATTCTTATGAGCTGTTCAAGTTCTACGATGTGGACAACATCATCCGCATCGGCTCCGCCGGCAGCTACACCGAAAAGGCCAAGCTGTTCGACGTGGTGCTGTCCACCGGTGCAGTGAGCGAGTCCAACTACGCCCGGGTACAGAGCGGCTTCGAGGGGGACATCACTCTGCCCAGCCAGAGCCTGAACGACAAGCTGCGCGCTTCTGCCGCCAAGCAGGGCATTCCCCTCATTGAGGGCAACATCCACTCTTCGGATGTGTTCTACCGCCAGCCCTCCGACGAAAAGCCCACCTACTGGGAAAAGCTGCGGGATGAGCGCGGCTGCCTGTGCGTGGAGATGGAGAGCTTTGCCCTGTTTGCCAACGCACAGGTGCTGGGCAAGCATGCGGCCTGCCTGCTGACCATTTCCGACAGCTTTGTGGCACCGGAGATCACCACGGCCGAGCAGCGCCAGACGAGCTTTACCAACATGATGAAGGTGGCTCTGGGCGCAGAGTACTGAGAAACCCAACCGAAGATCCAGCGCGGTCTGCCTGCAAAAAGGCCGGCCGCGCTGTTTTCGCCCCCAAAAGGAGGAACATCTTATGACGAACCTGACCCTGGAAGAAAAGCAGGAACTGATCCGCATGGCACTGGCTGCCCGCGAAAAGGCTTATGCACCGTATTCCAATTTTATGGTGGGTGCTGCCCTGCGCGCAAAGGACGGACGCGTCTACACCGGCTGCAACGTGGAAAATGCGTCCTTTACCCCCACCAGCTGCGCAGAGCGCACGGCCCTGTTCAAGGCCGTGGCCGACGGCGTGACCGAGTTCACGGATATTGCAGTGGTGGGCAGCCGCCGCGGCGAGGTGAACGAACAGATCACCTCGCCCTGCGGTGTGTGCCGTCAGGCACTGTTCGAGTTCGGCGGGCCGGAGCTGAACGTGATCATGGCCAAAACGCCGGAGGATTTCATCGAGCGCAGCATGGACGAACTGCTGCCCTTTGGGTTCGGGCCTTCCAATGTGGCCGGAAATGCCGCTGTGGAAAAATAAATCGCTTCCCGGCACAAAACCGGAACGGCAGGAAGTTGTGCAAAAGTAATGCTTTTTGGACATATTTACAAAGATTTTGTAAATATTTTGTAATCGAAAAGTGCTTGCATCTCACACATCTTCCCGCTATACTTGAACCAGTAAATGTGCAAGTGCCTGCATTTGCAGGCCGGCACGCGATGGATTGAAAATAAAGGAGACTTTCTTATGAAGATTTCTCGTCGTAACTTCCTGGCTGTGGCTGGTGCCGCTGCCGCCGCCGCTGCTCTGACCGCTTGTGGCGGTTCTTCCGCTTCTTCCACCAGCACCGCTTCTTCCGCTGCTGCTTCCTCCGCTGCTGCTTCCTCCGCTGCTGAGGGCGGCGAGAAGATCGTCAAGGTCGCTCTGACCTGCGACACCGGCACGATCGACGATGAGAGCTTCAACCAGGCTTGCTGGACTGCTGTTTCCGGCTACATGGGCGACAACTGCCAGTACTACATCCCCGAGGCTGACGCTTCTGATGAGGATCGTGAGACTATGATCCGTCAGGCTGTCAACGACGGTGCAGACGTGATCGTCTGCGTCGGCTACCTGTACGGTGCTTCTCTGGCTTGGGCTGCTGATCAGTACCCGGATGTCAAGTTCATCGCTGTTGACGTGACCCAGGGCGATATCGGCACGGATACCATCCCCGCAAACTGCTACTGCATCACCTTCAAGGAAGAGCAGGCAGGTTACCTGGCCGGTTACGCGATCGCCAAGGACGGCAAGACCAAGTTGGGCTTCCTGGGCGGCATGGCTGTGCCCGCTGTCATCCGTTACGGCTACGGCTTCGTGCAGGGCGCTGATGCTGCCGCACAGGAGCTGGGCCAGAACGTCGAGATCAACTACTTCTACGGCGGCCAGTTCTACGGCGATGCCAACATCACCTCCCGTATGGAGGGCTGGTACTCCAACGGCACTCAGGTCGTGTTTGCCTGCGGCGGCGGCATCTACACCTCCGCTGTGGAGGCTGCTCTGAAGAACAACGGCTACGTCATCGGCGTGGACGTTGACCAGAACTACATCGGCGTAAACGGCGTGGCTGACGGCACCTATGCCTACAACCCGTTCATCACCTCTGCCATGAAGGGTCTGTCTGAGGCTGTCAACACCGCTCTGTCCGACATCGAGGCCGGTGACTGGAGCGAGATCGCTGCTTCCAACGGCAACTTCGGTCTGGAGGATGGCGATTACATCGGCCTGCCCACCGCAGACGACAGCTGGAACTTCGAGACCTTCACCAAGGACGAGTACGAGACCGTCAAGGACAAGATCAAGAGCGGCGAGATCACTGTGGACAACAACTCCGACGATGCTACCAAGCCCACCGTCAGCGAGTTCACTACCGTCAACTACATCCAGTAAAGAGCTTCCCCAGGCGGGATGTTCCGAAAGGGACACCCCGTCTTTTGCTGTATCAAAAACCAGAAGTCATACTATTTCAAGGAGAACCCAGGATAAAAATTTCCCACCGCAAATTCCTGACCGTGACCGCTTCCGGAGAGATCACCGTGGACAACAGCTCGGATGATGGGGTCAAGCCCACCGTCAGCGAGTTCACCACCGTCAACTATATCCAGTAACCCGGCGTTTCCCGCAGCCTGCGGGCCGCAAACCGGCAGGCCGCTTTTATGAATTACTCAATGCAAAAACAGGGTGCCCATTGCAGGTGGGCACCCTGTTTTTGTGTGTCCGGGCATGGCAGACCCGGCGGAAACTGTGCAAGATGCTTCAAAAGTAATACTTTTATCTGTACTTTCTGCCAAAAACGAAAAAAGCCGTGTGCAAATTGTCGGAAATCAGGTATAATGAAAGATAGAATAGTATAGGTGTCGATACGGCACGAAAGGAGAGTGAGCAGATTGGCAGAGGATTTTGTGATCGAGATGCTCCACATCACCAAGGAATTCCCTGGGATCAAGGCAAACGATGATATCACCCTGCAGCTGCGCAAAGGCGAGGTACACGCCCTGCTGGGCGAAAATGGTGCCGGCAAAAGTACGCTGATGAGCGTGCTGTTCGGCCTGTACCAGCCGGAGGCTGGTCAGATCCGCAAGAACGGCAAGGAGGTCGCCATCCGCAACCCCAACGATGCAAATGCACTGGGCATCGGCATGGTGCACCAGCACTTCAAGCTGGTGGAATGCTTCAGCGTTCTGGACAACATCATTCTGGGCGTGGAGCCCAATAAAATGGGCTTTTTGCAGAAAGCCGAGGCCCGCAAGAAGGTCATGGCCCTGAGCGAAAAGTACGGCCTGCGCGTGGACCCGGATGCCCTTGTCAGCGATATCTCGGTGGGCATGCAGCAGCGCGTGGAGATCCTGAAGATGCTGTACCGCGACAACGAGATCCTGATCTTCGATGAGCCCACCGCTGTGCTGACCCCGCAGGAGATCGACGAGCTGATGGAGATCATGCGCGGGTTCAAGAAGGAAGGCAAGTCCATCCTGTTCATTACCCACAAGCTGAACGAGATCATGGCCGTGGCCGACCGCTGCACCGTGCTGCGCAAGGGCAAGTACATGGGCACCGTAGACATCAAAGACACCACCAAGGAAGAGCTTTCCCGCATGATGGTGGGCCGTGATGTGCAGCTGCAGGTGGAAAAGCAGCCTGCAAAGCCCGGTGCCGTGGTGCTGGACGTGCAGAACGTGACCATGCACAACGATCAGCGCAAGAAAGACTCGGTGAAGGATGTCACCTTCCAGGTGCATGCCGGTGAGATCGTCTGCCTGGCAGGCATTGAGGGCAACGGCCAGACCGAGTTTGTCTACGGCCTGACCGGTCTGGAAAAGCTGGCCAACGGCAAGATCACGCTGGATGGCAAGGACATTACCCACGCCACCATCCGCCAGCGTTCCAAGGACGGCATGAGCCATATCCCGGAGGACCGCCACAAGCACGGTCTGGTGCTGGATTACAGCTTGGAAAACAACATGGTGCTGCAGCGCTACTGGCAGCCGGAGTTCCAGAAGGGCGGCTTCATCCGCTCGGATAAAGTGCGCGAGTACTCCGACCGGCTGATCGCACAGTACGACGTGCGCAGCGGCCAGGGCAGCTCCACCATCGTGCGCAGCATGTCCGGCGGCAACCAGCAGAAGGCGATCATTGCCCGTGAGATCGACAAGGATCCCAAGCTGCTCATTGCCGTGCAGCCCACCCGCGGCCTGGACGTGGGTGCCATTGAGTATATCCACAAGCAGATCGTGGCAGAGCGTGACAAGGGCACTGCCGTGCTGCTGGTCAGCCTGGAGCTGGACGAGGTCATGAACCTGTCCGACCGCATCCTGGTCATGTACGAGGGCGAGGTCGTGGGCGAGTTTGACCCCAAGACCACCACCGTGCAGGAACTGGGCCTGTATATGGCCGGTGCACGCAAGCAGGGAAAGGAGACTAAGTAACAAATGGACAAGAAAAAACTTTCCCACAGCAGTCTGCAAAGCTCGGTCACCAGTGTGCTGGCGGCTCTGCTGTGCATCCTCATCGGTCTGATCGTGGGCTTTCTGGTGCTGCTGGCCATCAACCCGGCACACGCCTGGGGCGACGGCTTTGTGCGCATCCTGAAAGGCGGCTTCCACGACGCTCCCTACGGTGTCGGCAAGGAGCTGGCCAACGCAGCACCCCTGGTCATGACCGGCCTGTCGGTGGCATTTGCCTTCAAGACCGGCCTGTTCAACATCGGTGCCGCCGGTCAGTACACGCTGGGTGCCTACGGTGCCCTGTACTGCGCCATTATGCTCAAGATGCCCTGGTTCGTCTGCCTGCTGGCAGCCACCCTGCTGGGCGGCATCTGGGGCGCGATCCCCGGCTTCTTCAAGGCCTACTTCAACATCAACGAGGTCATCACCTCCATTATGTTCAACTGGATCGGCCTGTATCTGGTAAACGAACTGGTCTACCAGAACGGCACCGGCCCCATGTACGACGTGCGGAACACCCGTACCCTGAACCTGAGCAAGAACCCGGCCTTTGCCCAGTCCATCATCCCGGATTTCGGCCTGAACAAGATGTTCCAGACCAACAGCACCACCATTGCCATCTTCCTGGCAGCGGTGGTGGCCATCCTGATCTGGGTGGTGCTGAACAAGACCACCTTCGGCTATGAGCTCAAGGCCGTCGGCCTGAACAAGAGCGCTGCCCGCTATGCCGGCATCAACGAGAAGAAGAACATCATCCTCTCCATGGCCATTGCCGGTGCACTGGCCGGTTTTGGTGCGGGCCTGTACTACCTGTCCAACGTGTCCCAGTGGAACCCGCTGAACTCCACCAGCCTGCCGGCCATGGGCTTCAACGGCATTTCCGTTGCTCTGCTGGCAAGCTCCAACCCCATCGGCACCATCTTCTCGGCACTGTTCATCTCGCACATCTCGGTGGGCGGCTCGTTCCTGTCCACCAAGTATTACCCCACGGAGATCTCGGACCTGATCAGCGGCATCATCATCTATCTGTGCGCGTTCTCCATGCTGTTCCGCGGCAAGATCCACGGCCTGCTGTTCAAGAATGCCGACAAGACCAATGTGAACGCAGAGCCCGCTCCGGCCAAGACCGAAACCAAGAAGGAGGGCAAGTGATATGCTGCTTCTGATCAAATATACGCTGCTGTATGGCATCGTGCTGATGCTGGTGGCTCTGGGCGGTATGTTCAGTGAGCACTCCGGCATCATCAACATTGCGCTGGAAGGCATCATGGTCATTGGCGGTGTGGCAGGTGTGCTTACCCTGACCCTGCTGCCCGCCGACATGTCTCCCTTCCTGGTGGTGCTGCTCACCATTCTGGCGGCGGCCCTGGCTGGCATGGTGTACAGCCTGCTGCTGGCCTTTGCCTCCATCAACCTGAAGGCGGACCAGACCATCGGCGGCACAGCCCTGAACCTGCTGGCCACCGCCATTGCCGTGGTCATCGCCAAATACTTCAGCGACAGCGGCAGCGCCAAGCTGAACTATTCCAATAAGCCCTTCCTGTTCAGCATCGGCGGGCTGGAGCTCAGCGTCTTTGTTCCGCTGGGCATCATCCTGCTGATCATCAGCTATGTGGTGCTGTACAAGACCCGCTTCGGCCTGCGTCTGCGGGCCTGCGGCGAGCATCCCCAGGCAGCCGACTCGGTGGGCATCAATGTCTACAAGATGCGCTACGCTGGTGTGCTGCTCTCCGGTGCCCTGGGTGCCATTGGCGGCATGGCTTACATCGTGCCCCCGGTGCAGACCTGGAACTTTGAGGTGGGCGTGGCCGGTGCAGGCTTCCTGGCCCTGGCCGTTATGATCTTCGGCCAGTGGAAGCCCTTCAACATCTTTGGCGCGGCCATGTTCTTTGCCGTGTTCAAGAGCCTGGCCAACATTGCAGATTCCACCTTCCTGGCACAGCTGCACTGGTCCAGCAACATCTACAACATGATGCCGTTCGTGGCGTCCATGGTCATCCTGGCCTTCACGTCCAAGAACAGCATGGCCCCCAAGGCAGAGGGCATCCCCTACGACAAGGGTTCCCGCTGATCCGGGGCGTTTCTCCGCAAACCTCACAGGCGCAGCTGCTTTTTCGGGCAGCTGCGCCTTTTTGCTTAAAAAATGGGCAAAAGTTACAGAAAAAACCTTGCTTTTGACTGGAATTTTGCTATACTGAGACTACAATGTCATACTATTTCGACAGGAGCGTGAAGTTATGCGCATTTATGATCTGATCGCCAAAAAACGCGACGGCGGCACCCACAGCCGTGAAGAGCTGGAGAGCATCGTCAACGGTTATGTGTCCGGTGAGGTGGCCGATTATCAGATGGCTGCCTGGATGATGGCTGTGTACCTGCGCGGCATGACCGACGAAGAGACGGCAGAGCTTACCGACGTGATGGCCCACAGCGGCGTCATGGTGGACCTTTCGCCCATTCCGGGCATCAAGGTGGACAAGCACTCCACCGGCGGCGTGGGCGACAAGACCACGCTGGTGATCGCCCCCATCGTGGCAGCCTGCGGGGTCAAGATCGCCAAGATGAGCGGCCGCGGTCTGGGCCACACCGGCGGCACCATCGACAAGATGGAGAGCGTGCCTGGCACCAAGACGGCCCTGACGCAGGAAGAGTTCTTTGCACAGGTCAACCGCATCGGTCTGTCGGTCATCGGCCAGAGCGAGGGCATCGCCGTGGCAGACAAAAAGATGTACGCCCTGCGGGATGTGACCGCTACCGTGAGCTGCATCCCGCTCATTGCGTCCAGCATCATGTCCAAGAAGCTGGCTTCCGGCTCGGACGCCATTCTGCTGGATGTGACCACCGGCACCGGTGCCTTTATGAAAACCGTGGACCAGAGCATCGAGCTGGCAAAGCTCATGGTGTCCATCGGCACCCACCATGGCCGCCGGGTGGCCGCCATGATCACCGACATGGACACCCCGCTGGGCCACAACATCGGCAACAGCCTGGAGGTCATGGAGAGCATGGATGTGCTCAAGGGCCGTGGCCCCGCCGACCTGACCGAGGTGTGCCTGCAGCTGGCCGCCAATATGCTGGTGCTGGCAGGGAAGGGCACCCCCGCCGAATGCCGCGCCATGGCACAGGCGGTGATCGCGGACGGCTCTGCCTTTGCCAAGTGCAAGGAGATGTTTGCCGCCCAGGGCGGTGATACCCGCGTGCTGGATGACTACAGCCTGTTTGAGCAGCCTGCTGCCCGCTATGAGCTGCTGGCCGAGCAGGATGGGTACATCGTGGCCAATGATGCCGAAAAGATCGGCTCGGCCAGTGTGCTGCTGGGTGCCGGCCGCCAGAAAAAGGGCGACCCGCTGGACTTTGCCGCCGGCATCACCCTGCACAAAAAGCGCGGCGACTACGTCCACAAGGGCGAGAGCCTGGCAACCTTCTACGGTGCAGCGGACAAGTTTGAAGCCGCTGCCGCCGAGTACCGCAGCGGCCTTGTGTACGGCGCGGAAAAGCCGGAGGAAGCCCCGCTGGTATACGCCCTTGTCACCAAGGACGGCGTAGAGCGGTACTGAGACCTGACAGCAGGGGAGATCTTGCTTTTATAACGATACTTTTCCGCTGATGACGCCCAAAGCGCACGCGGAGGGCATTCTGAATCATTTTGACACAAGGAGGCTGCTGCACAAAAGCTGTGCGGCAGCCCCTTTTTTGCGCTTTCACGCTGAAAACAGGTAATCCTGCACAAAAGAACCGTCGCTTTTTAAGCAATTCGATGTATTTGTGGGGCAAGCAGTGGAACTTTGCGGCTGGATATGATATACTAAACTGTGTTTGTATGCTCCGGGAAAGGGGCTGCCAAAGGAGAAAGGACTTGTTATGAAGATCATTCTGGTGGGCAGCGGCAAGGTCGGTACCGCCCTTGCGCGGCAGCTCAGCGAGGAGGGCCACAACGTGACCGTTGTGGACACGAACAAGGCGCGGGTGGAACACCTGATCGAGACGTACGATGTGCTGGGCATCGTGGGCAACGGCTCCTCCATCACCACCCTGTCCGAAGCCGGCATTGAGGACGCGGACGTGTTCATTGCCGTGACCGGTTCGGACGAGCTGAACCTGCTGTGCTGTATGTTTGCCAAAAAGGCGGGCCACTGCCACGCCATTGCCCGCGTGCGCAACCCGTCCTACAGCCACGAGCTGGACTTTATCAAAAAACAGATCGGCATTTCGGCCATCATCAACCCGGAAATGGCGGCAGCCAAGGAGATCTCCCATCTGCTGCGGTTCCCGGGGGCCAGCAAGATCGACACCTTTGCGGGCGGCCGCGTGCGGCTGATCAAGTTTGCGCTCACCGAGGCACAGGGGCTGGACGGCGTAGCCATCCGCGAGATCCCCAGTCGGCTCAAGAGCGACATTCTGGTGTGTGCCGTGGAGCGTGACGGCGGGGTGATCATCCCCAACGGCAACTTTGTGCTGCAGAACGGCGATCAGGTCACCTTCCTGGCCACCCAGGAAAACGCGCATGCCTTCTTCCGGCAGATCCACATGCCGGTGCGGCCGGTGCGCAACGCCCTGATCGTGGGCGGCGGCGCCATCGCGTTCTACCTGAGCCAGGAGCTGATAGACAACCATGTGCGGGTGCGCATCGTGGAGCGGGATGCCGCCCGCGCCCAGGAGCTGGCCGAGCAGCTGCCCGGTGCCCAGGTCCTGAACGAGGACGGCTCCAACCGGGACTTCCTGCTGTCGGAGGGCCTGGAGTCCGCAGAGTCCTTTGTGGCTCTGACCAACATCGACGAAGAAAACGTGCTGCTGACCCTGTTTGCCAAAAAGCATTCCCACGGCAAGCTGGTGACCAAGGTGAACCGTCTGGAGTTCGATGACATTCTGGCCGGGCTGGACCTGGGCAGCGTGGTGTACCCCAAGTACATGACCTGCGATTACATTGTGCAGTATGTGCGTGCCCTGCAGAATGAGGCGGGCAGCAACATCAAGACCCTGTACCGCATCCTGGACGACCGCGTGGAAGCGTTGGAATTCACGGTGCACGAGGAGAGCCGGGCCACCGGTGTGCCCCTGAGCCAGCTGCATCTGAAAAAGAACCTGCTGCTGTGCTGCATCACCCGGGGCAATCAGATCCTGATCCCCCGCGGCGGCGACCAGATCCAGGTGGGCGACAACGTGATCGTGGTCACGCTGGAGCATGGCCTGCATGACCTGCGGGACATCGTGGAGAGCTGACGGAGGCGGGCTATGAATTATGCGATCGTTTTCCGTCTGCTGGGCTATATCCTGATGATCGAGGGCGCCCTGCTGCTTCTGCCCGCCGCTGCCAGCCTGATCTACGGCGAGTGGATGGTACTGGCAGTGTTCCTGCTCACGGCTGCCGTGAGCGCAGGCATCGGCTTTGCGCTGCGGGCCATCAAGCCCCGCAGCAAGGTATTCTATATGCGGGAGGGCTTTACTGCCACCGCACTGAGCTGGATCGTCATCTCGGTGGTGGGCGCCGCGCCTTTTGTGCTCACCGGCTGCATCCCCAACCCGGTGGATGCCCTGTTTGAAACCGTGTCCGGCTTTACCACCACCGGTGCCAGCATTCTGCCCGCCGTGGAGGGCCTGCCCAAGGGCATTTTGTTCTGGCGCAGCTTTACCCACTGGATCGGCGGCATGGGCGTGCTGGTGTTCCTGCTTTCGCTGCTGCCGCTGACCGGCGGCTCCCACGTCAACCTGATGAAGGCGGAGAGCCCCGGCCCCCAGGTGGACAAGCTGGTGCCCAAGGTGCAGTCTACCGCCAAGATCCTGTATGGCATCTATCTGGCCTTGACCGTGCTGGAACTGTTGTTCCTGCTGGCAGGCAGAATGCCCCTGTTCGAGGCCCTGCTTACCTCCTTTGGTACCGCAGGCACCGGCGGCTTCGGCTTCCGGAACGACAGCTTTGCTAGCTTCTCGCCCTACATCCAGTGGGTCGTGACCGTGTTCATGATCCTGTTCGGCGTCAACTTCAACGCCTACTTCCTGCTGCTGATGCGCCGGTTCCGCCGTGCTGCAGCCAGCGAAGAGGTGCGCGGCTACTTTGTGGTCATTGCAGCCGCCATTGCCATCATCACGGCCAACATCTACAGCCTCTACAACAGCTTTGGTGAGGCGCTGCGGCAAGCGGCGTTCCAGGTGGGTTCCATCATCACCACCACGGGCTTTTCCAGCTGCGATTTTGACCTGTGGCCCACCCTGTCCAAGGAAGTGCTGGTGGTGCTGATGTTCATTGGTGCCTGTGCCGGAAGCACCGGCGGCGGCATCAAGGTGAGCCGCATCCTCATTTTGGGCAAGACGCTGGGCAAGGAGCTCAAGCAGGCTCTGCACCCGCAGGTGGTGGCTCCGGCGCGTATGGACGGCAAGCTGCTGAACCATGAGACCATCCGTACCACCAACGTGTTCATGGCGGCCTACAGCTTCATCTTTGTGGGGTCCTTCCTGCTCATCAGTCTGAACGGCTTTGACATGGTGACCAATTTCACTGCCGTGGCCGCCACGCTGAACAACATCGGCCCGGGCCTGGAGCTGGTGGGCCCCATGCAGAACTTTGGCGGTTTTGCAGACCCGGCCAAGCTGGTGCTGATCTTTGATATGCTGGCAGGCCGGTTGGAGATCTTCCCCATGCTGGTGCTGTTCCTGCCCGACACCTGGCGCAAATTCTGATCGTACAACGAAATCTAAAAGGGGCCACCCGCTGCGGGCGGCCCCTTTGCCATGCTTGCGTTCTGCAGGCAAAAAGGGTACAATATAACTGCTGGAAAACCAACGCCTTTGGCAGAAAGGACTGCTATGGAATACGATTTTTATACGCTGGGCGTCCTTTACCTGGTCTACTCGTTTGCGGGCTGGGTAGGGGAGACGGTAGTAGCTACGGTGCGGGGCAAGCATTTTGCCAACCGCGGCGCAGCAGCCGGGCCCTTCTGCTTTGTGTACGGCTCCACGGCGGTACTGCTGGCCGTGGGCTTCACGGATCTGCGCAGCGACCCGGTGTACCTCTTCTTTGCCTGTACGCTGGCCTCCACGGTCATGGAGTGGCTGACGGCTAAGCTGCTGGAACGGCTGCACCGCCGCAAATGGTGGGACTACTCCGGTAAGCGCTTCAACCTGAACGGCTATGTCTGCCTGCAGTATTCGCTGCTGTGGGGCGCGCTGGGCACTGCCAGCGTGCTGTGGCTCAATGGCCTGCTGCTGCGGCTGTGCCAGGCCATCCCGAGCTGGCTGCTGCACCCGCTGGTGTGGGCGGCGGTCATCGTGGCAGCGCTGGACCAGATCGGTTCGGCCGTGCTGGTGGGGCACTATGCGGCCAAACACCCGGTGCTGGAACAGCTGAACCAGCGGCTGGGTGAAAGCTCCGACGGCCTGCGCCGCCGCATTGCCCTGTATGTGGAAAAGCGCATCCAGCGGGCCTACCCGGAGGCGGCCCGGCAGGAACCGACCATTGCTCAGAACGGCGAAACGCCCCTGAGCGCCGCCGACCTGCTGTGGCTGTTCGTGGTGGGCGCGTTTCTGGGTGACCTGGTGGAAACAGTGTTCTGCCGCCTGACGGCAGGCGTCTGGATGAGCCGTTCCAGTCTGGTGTGGGGGCCGTTCAGCGTGGTGTGGGGCCTGGCTCTGGCCCTGACCACCGTGCTGCTGCGCCAGAATCAGGACAAGAGCGACCGCTACCTGTTTGTGTTCGGCACGGTGATGGGCGGCGTGTACGAGTATGTGTGCAGCGCCGTGACCGAGCTGTTGTTCGGCACGGTGTTCTGGGATTACAGCAAATTCAAATTCAATCTGGGCGGGCGCATCAACCTGCTGTACTGCTTCTTCTGGGGCATGGCGGCCGTGGTGTGGATGCGCTATGGCTACCCGGTGGTCATGAAGTGCATGACCCGTCTGCGCAGCCGGGTGCGGCCGTGGATGACCGTGCTGCTGGCGGTGTTCATGGCGGTGAACATGGTTACCAGCTCGCTGGCGCTGGCCCGTTACGACGCCCGCACCAGTGGGGTGCCAGCTGCCAATGCCGTGGAGACCTATCTGGACGCCCATTTCGACAATGCCCGCATGGAACGCATCTATCCCAATGCGAAAAAAGTGGAAAAGGCAGGATGAAATTTGCAGGTTTCCCCTTGCGCTTTGCCGTTGAAACAGGTATAATATGCAAAGATAAAAGGGAGTAAAGGGCGTATATCCCGCAAGAGATGATGCGCTGTGCTGCAGCGACAACCCGGCAGAAATGCCCGATGCAGCACCGGATGCTTGAGACTTTTATTACAAGGACGTAGTATGCGTACCCTGTAATAGGAGTCTTTTCTTTTTTGCCCGGCCGAGAGACTCCCATTCCCGGAGCCGGGCCAAGGAACGATCAAAAAGGAGAAAAAACATGCTTATACCTGTTTTGCTGTTCATCGTGGGCCTGTTGTGCCTGATCAAGGGCGGTGACTGGTTTGTGGACGGTGCCACCGGCATTGCCCGCCGCTTCCATGTGCCGGAGCTGCTCATCGGTGCTACGGTGGTGTCCATCGGCACCACCCTGCCGGAGGTGATGGTGTCTACCACCTCGGCTCTCACCGGTCACGGCGAGATCGCCTACGGCAACGCCATTGGTTCGGTCATCTGCAATTCCGCCCTCATTGCGGCCATTCCCATTGTGGTCAAGCCGGGCAAGGTGGACCCCAAGAGCCTGCGCACCCCGGTGCTGTTCTTCTTTGTGGCGGCAGCCTTCTACGCTGGTGTGGCCTACACCACCGGTTCCTTCACCCGGCCGGTGGGCATCATCCTGCTGGCCATGTTCGTGGCCTACATCGTCTGCAACGTGATGGCCATGAAGAATGCCCCCGCCCCGGAAGAAGAGGAAGAGCCGGAAGAAAACGCTTCCTTTGCCAAGGAACTGGGCCTGCTGGCGGTGGGCGCGGTGCTCATCGCGGTGGGCGCGGACCTGCTGGTGGACAACGGCACCCTCATTGCACAGGCACTGGGCGTGCCGGAGTCGGTCATTGCTCTGACCTTTGTGGCACTGGGTACCTCGCTGCCGGAGCTGGTCACGGCCATCACCTCGCTGGCCAAGGGCCACGGGGCGCTGTCGCTGGGCAACGTCATCGGTGCCAACGTGTTCAATCTGGTGCTGGTGAGTGGCGTCAGCGTGACGCTGGCCCCCTTTACCATCCCGCAGAACTCCACCATTGCTGGCATGAACGCCTCGCTGGTGATGGATATTCCGGTGATGTTTGCGGTCATGCTGTTGCTGACGGTGCCCGCCCTGCTCAAGGGCAAGCTCAGCCGCCCGCAGGGCATTGCGCTGCTGTGCATCTACGCTGCTTTCTGCGTGGTGCAGTTCACCATTTGATGACGAAGTTAAAAACAGGCCCCCGCACGGTTTTGTGCGGGGGCCTGTCTGCGTTTTGTGGTTACTGCTGTGCAAAAATTTTGACTTCGTCCTTGTCCATGAAGGCGGCACCGGCAAACCCGGCGGCCTCCAGCTGGCCCAGCTGCTTGCCCAGCTTCTTGGCCTGCTGCAGCACGGTGACGTTGTAGGTGTCACGCAGGGCGGCGGCCTTGCTCAGCACGGCGGGGAAGTCGGCGTCCTTGCCGTACAGCAGGGCAATCTTCTGCTTGGCACCGGGGATCTGATACCCCTGTTCCAGCAGGATGCCGCACACGCGCTCGAAACCGATGGAGAAGCCCACGGCAGGCACCTGGGTGCCCAGGAACTTGCCCACCATGTTGTCGTAGCGGCCGCCGCCGGCCACGGCACCGCTGAACTGCGGGCAGGTGATCTCGAACACCATGCCGGTGTAGTAGCCCTGACCGCGCACCAGGCTGGGGCAGTAGGCCACCTGATAGCGGCCGGCAGCCAGCGCATTGGCGGTGGCCAGAACGTACTTCAGGTCATCGGCGATGGCGGGGTCGGCGCAGCGGGCAGCCACGGCGTCCAGCGTCACCTCACCGGCGGCGATGAAATCGGCCAGTGCGTTGATGGCGGCTTCCGGCAGCTGCTTTTCGGTCAGCTCGGCCTTCACGCCGTCAGCACCGATCTTGTCCATCTTGTCAAAGGTGATGCAGACGGAATCCAGCGTATCGGCGGCAAAGCCCATGCTCTCCAGCATGCCGCGCAGGATGCGGCGGTCGTTGATGTTCACCGTGAAGCCGGTAAAGCCGATGTTCAGCAAAGCGCGGGTGGTCACGTCGATCAGTTCCACCTCAGCGTTGGGGGAATTGTCGCCCAGAATGTCGATGTCGCACTGCACGAACTCGCGCAGACGGCCCTTCTGGGGGCGCTCGGCACGGAACACGCGGTCGGTCTGGATCACCTTGAAGGGGCTGGGCAGCTTGTCCTTGTTGGCGGCATAGTAGCGGCTCAGGGGCAGGGTGAGGTCGTAGCGCAGGCCCATGTCGGAGAGCTGCTTGGGGTCGCCGGTGTTCAGGGCGGCGGTGAGCTTGTCGCCGCGCTTGAGAACCTTGAAGATCAGGTTCAGGTTGTCGCCGCCGTCGGACTTGTCCAGATTTTCCATGTCCTCCAGCATAGGGGTGGAGATGCGCTCAAAGCCGGACGCACGGTAGGTCTCCAGGATCTTGCCCTGGATGTAGTCGCGCAGGGTCTGCTCGGCGGGCAGCAGGTCGCGCATGCCCTTCAATGCCTGTGTTTTCATGGTTGCAATACCTCTCTATATGTCAATTGAATTGTTTCCAGTACATCATATTATAAAGGAAACTGCCGGATTGTCAATCCGAATGGGCACACTATCGCAAATTGCACGGATTTTGAGGTGAAACGATGAAACAGCAGTTTGCAGCAAAACACCCGTGGACGATCCTTGCCGCCGGGGCCGCCATTCAGGTGCTCACGGGGCTTCCGGCGGCGTGGGGCGTGTTCCAGCAGCCGGTCATGGAGGAATACGGCCTGTCGGAGCAGGGGGCGGGGTATGCGTTTGGCATCCTCATCGCGGCCTTCGGTGTGGGGTGCGTGCTGGGCGGCTTCCTGCAGGACAGGCACGGCCCCCGCTGCGCGGGCCTGTGGGGCACCGCCCTGCTCTGCGGCGGCTTTTTTGCGGCGGGCCTGCTGCCGCCGGGCAGCGCAGAGGCGTTTTTTCTGGCGTTCAGCATCCCGGCGGGGCTGGGCACGGCGTTTTTGTATCCGTCCATCCAGTCCTGCGCCCAGAAGTGGTATGCCGACCGCAAGGGGCTGGCCACCGGCGTCATCGGCGGGGCGGTGGGCCTGAGCGGTGCCTTCCTCACCGTATTCGTGCGCACGGCAGTGCGGGGATTTTGGGTCGTGCAGGGCATCCGGGGGGCCTTCTGGGCACTGGGGGTGGTCACCCTGCCGGTATGCCTTGTGGGCAGTCTGCTTTTGCAGGACCCGCCGCAGACCGGGCAGACCCAAAAACCGCAGGAGAACGGCAAAAACACCATTGACCTTGCCCCGCAGCAGATGCTGCGCACAAAGCAGTACTGGCTGTGCGCCGGAGCGGTGTGCTTTTCTACCCCCGCAGTGCTGCTGTTCAGCCCCATTATTTTAAAGCTGGGCATGGAGCGCGGGTTGGAGGAGCAGGCGGCGCTATGGAGCGTGGTACTGGGCAGCGTGGGCAGTGCGGCAGGCCGCCTGTTGATGCCCCTGCTCAGTGACCGAATCGGCCGCCGCCCCACCGACATGCTGCTGTTTGCGGTGTCTGCCGGGCTGTCGGCGGGGTTTGCCTTTGCACAGGGCTGGGGCGTGGTGGCCTGCTATGCGGGCCTCACCTTCTGCTACTCGGCGCTGGCGGCGGTTCTGCCGGCCCTTTCCACCGACCTGTTCGGCTTCCCCCATGCGGGGGTCAACTATGGCTTTCTGGCGCTGGGGCAGAGCGTGGGCAGCCTTGCCTTTCCGTTTGCAGCCAATTTCTTCGGGCTGGAAGTCGGTCGGCATTGGATGGCCGTGGCAGCCGCCGGGGCCGGCTTTGCCTGCATCCGGGCCTTGCGGCCGGTGGAACCGTCTGCTGGGCGCGGACAGCAGGGCATGGACCGGACCTGCTGACAGAATTGACAGAAAAATGACAAATGCCCGGCAGAAAGCGGACGAATTGACGGTTAGATGGAAATGACCCGAAAGAGAATTGCGGATTTTTGGCGGAAATGTCTTGCAAAATGCGCGCGCATTCTCTATAATAAAATCATGCGTGGTAGTGCTGTGCGGCCGAAAGAGAGAGCGGCCCGCGCAGCCGATGCAAAACGGGAGGGCGAGCTGTGCCGGCAGGGCGCAGCCGTGTTCCCGCCAAGCGACATTTGTCAAAAGGAGAGTATGATTATGACCTATTCGCAGCAAGTACAGAATATGT
>ERZ836441.2081-NODE-2081-length-16874-cov-4.627386_pt1 | contig 16874 bp, 15 predicted proteins | sample MGYA00519686_ERZ836441 | MGnify/ENA primary metagenome ERZ836441 (study PRJEB31850, sample SAMEA3708800) | human gut metagenome | biome: human gut; feature: human-associated habitat; material: faeces | place: China | collected 2014 ... | reverse complement strand
CCGCACACGCACCACATCCGTTGCATTTTTCTTCGTCTATATGAATAATTCTTCTGATCATAAGATATCCTCCTGTTTTTGTTATTTATTTTTATTGGTTTCTTCTTACTCTTTTTCTTTTGGTGCCTTGACCTTACACACAAAGAATACTAAACTAATAAGAAAAAATATGTGGTTATAACCACAAAATAAACAAAAACGGAGAATTGCTATGGATTATGAACTGATTTCCCACACATCACTTTTTCAGGGGTGTTCCCTCGCTGAGACAGAAAAGCTTCTGCACGGGCTGAAAACTTTTACAAAAAAATATAAAAAAGGAGCCCCGGTTTATCTTGCCGGAACTCCTGTCACTGACGTAGGAATCGTATTATACGGTACTGTCCAGATTGAAAACAACGACCTGTGGGGCAACAAAAATATCATCAGTCTTGCACACACCGGGGAAGTGTTTGCAGAAGCTTATGCCTGTGTTCCCGGTGAACCGATGATGGTCGATGTCATCGCAATGGAAGAAGCAGAAATCCTCTTTCTGAATGTACCGGAGCTTTTCAGGCTTTCCGCCTCCGGAAAAGGTGAATATTCGCATCTGATCCACAATATGGCGATAATCAGCGCACGCAAAAACCTGCTGCTCTCACGCCGCATCCTGCACACCTCTTCCAAGAAGATCCGCGATCGTCTGCTCTCCTATCTTTCCTATCAGGCAGGACTGCAGAAAAACCGTTACATCGACATTCCGCTGAACCGCCAGCAGCTTGCAGATTACCTCAGTCTGGATCGCAGCGCCCTGTCAAAAGAACTCGGTAAAATGAAAAAAGAAGGGCTTCTGGACTATCACAAAAATAGTTTTGTATTAAAAGATATCGAATAGATTGCACTTGCTTTTATCACATTTTGCCATGTTTGATACGACAGCTTTATCAGAATTCAAATGCCTGTTTGATACTGTCATAATGAAGGAATTTATCCTCTGCCGCAAAGGCTTTGATCTCGTCCAGAGTTGCAAACATGTAGCCATCTGTCTCTGCTTCCTGCAGATGCAGATCTTCATCTTTAACATCCATAATAAAGCGGTATACATCGACAAAATAGTTGTCACCCTCGCCCGGATTTTCACGTTTGTAAGTAAACAAATAACCGCCGTCAGCATCCCGTGCATCAAGGCCGGTCTCTTCTTTTACTTCGCGAAGAACAGCCTCGCGTGACTCTTCACCTGCCTGTGCTGCTCCTCCGGAAACCTCCCAGCAGCCCGGTGCCCACGCCTTGGTCATGACACGTTTTGTGATCAAAAATGTTCCATCCGGTCGTGCAACTACGCCAAGTACTGTCAGATGATATTCCCCGTCTTTCAGACACCAGTCATTGCGTTTCATTGTACGTCCGGTCGGTTTCTTATCTTTATCATAAATATCCCAGAATTCCATTTTCCTATCTCCCTGTTGCGTTTTATCTTGTTTATTTTTATAATAATTAATGACTTTATCATAGCATTCCAAAGAAGTTATTGCAAACAGGAGTTTTGTATTTATATAGATAAAACAGAAAGGAAATCACCATGAACTTTAGAGATATGGCAGAACAAAATGAATCCTGGATCATCGAACAGCGACGTTATTTTCACGCACATCCGGAGCTTTCTTTTGAAGAAAGAAATACCACCCATGAAATCGGAAATCGTCTGAAGGAGATGGGACTTATCCCTCACTATTACCCGGATTACAACGGTCTCTGGACAATGATCAAAGGTGGAAAATCTACCCTGGACAGTAAGACCATTGCACTGCGTGCAGATATTGATGCATTACCGGTTGAGGAACATACCGGTCTTTCTTTCTGCAGCCAGAATCCTGGCGTCATGCATGCCTGTGGACACGATTGCCATATTGCAATGCTCCTTGGCGGCATCCGACTGCTGATGGCACAGAAAGAACAATTAAAAGGCAATGTAAAGATTATTTTCCAGGCTGCTGAAGAATCCTGCCATGGTGCGCAGTATTATGTAGAGCATGGTTTTCTGGATGATGTAAATGCCATTTACGGAGTCCACATCTGGGGTGATCTGGACGCTCCTTATATGAATTTTGAATCCGGTCCGCGTATGGCCAGCTGTGATAATTTCCGCATTGAAGTAGAGGGAAAATCTGCCCATGGATCCACACCTCATCAGGGTGTCGATGCCATTCTGGCTGCTGCTCATATCATCACCGAAATTCAGACTGTTGTTTCCCGTATGAATGACCCGCTCAACCCACTGGTCATTACCGTTGGAACCATCAACGGCGGACAACGTTTCAATATCCTGGCAGACAAAGTTGTCATGGAGGGAACTACCCGTACACATTCCCCAAAAATGCGCCAAAAAACAGAACCTTTACTCCGCAGAATCATAGAAAATACAGCGGATTCCATGGGTGCAAAGGCTACCCTTACATTTGAATATTTTCCTGCGCCAATCATCAATGACCACGAAGATCTCGTCCGGATTGCAAGAAATGCAGCTACCAAAATGTACGGTACAGACTCCCTGAAGCCATTCCCTAAAATGATGATCAGCGAGGATTTTGCCTACTATATGGAAAAAGTTCCAGGAGTCTTCGGCCTTGTTGGAAGCCAGAATAGGGATCTCGGTATCACCGCCAAAAATCACAACGATCACTACACAGTAGACGAATCCGTTCTCAAACGCGGAGCGGCTATGTATGCACAATTCGCGTATGATTTTCTGGAAGAAACGTCCGAATAATTCAAGAATGCCCTCGGCATTCTTTCTGCTTTTCCATGTCTTCTGGATAATAATCCCCGGTATCAGAAACAGAAGCAATAATCTGAGCATTTTGCTTCTTCCTGTTTTATCCTGTTCAATTTCCATACCTTCCCCATAAATCACATTATGTTCAATATACCCTACTGGCTCAGACTATGTCAAATTATGTGGATCTGTTTTCCGCTTTTCTTTATTATTCCCTCTTCTTCCAGATTCTTAAGTTCTCTCGTCATCGCACTGCGATCGACACTTAAATACTGTGCCAGTGCAGTATAGGACATAGGTAACTTAAGATCTTTGCTGTGTTTTTCTGTAGAGAGTGCGTTCAGATAAGCCATTAATTTCTTCCGTGTACTGGATCTGGAAAGCATATAGATCCGTTCATTCTGCTGTCTGGACTGGATTGCGGTGAGCTGCAGCAAATTACTGACCATCTGGCTGTGGTGATAGCATGCCTGGTCGCAGCGTTTGATCACATGTTCATAATCAATAAACATGATTTTTGTCTCCTCTGCGGCACAGACATAATAATGCTGTGAATCAGCAGGAAGAAGAAACGGTTCCCCAAAAACTGCATCTTTATTAAATTCGTCGATCAGGTACTGGTTTCCTTCCGTATCACAACAGTAAAGGATTGCCCTGCCATAAAGAATCAGCCCGATCTTTTTCATGGAACTGGAATATTCCATGATGGTCTCTCCATTTCGAAATGTCATTTCTCTCGCATGGAAACAGATTCGCATTCTTTCCTGTTCTTCGGGAAGAATATCTGTAAAAAGTGTAATATGCTCCATCGTTTCTCACCTCATTTTCCGCTATTGTTTTCCATTATTATAACACAATTTTTCTCAACTAATCGCATCTTTGTGACTTTTGCAACAGAATTTTCCCTGATATTCTGTTATAGTTTTAACAAAGTTACAGATAAGAAACCTTTTTACATAAACTCATAACAAACTGGAGGGAATGAAATGAAGATTACAGATACAATCCGATACGCAGGTGTAAATGACCACCAGATTGACCTTTTTGAAGGACAGTACAAAGTTCCGAATGGCATGTCCTACAACTCCTACGTAATCCTGGATGACAAGATTGCAGTTATGGATACCGTAGATGCCAACTTTACTCATGAATGGCTGGACAATATCCAGCAGATTCTCGATGGACGTACACCAGATTATCTGATCGTACAGCATATGGAACCGGACCATGCCGCAAACGTTGCAAACTTCCTCAAAGTTTATCCAGACACTACGGTTGTTTCCAATATGAAAGCATTCAACATGATCCAAAATTTCTTTGATCTGGATCTCACCGGACGCAAGATCGAAGTAAAAAATGGTGGCACACTTTCTCTTGGATATCATCAGCTTACTTTTGTTTTTGCCCCGATGGTACACTGGCCGGAAGTTATGGTAACTTACGACAGTACAGAAAAAGTTCTCTTTTCCGCTGACGGTTTCGGTAAATTTGGTGCTCTTGATGCAGAGGAACCGTGGGATGACGAAGCAAGACGCTATTTCATCGGTATTGTAGGAAAATATGGAAAACAGGTACAGGCACTTCTCAAAGTTGCCGCAACACTGGATATCCAGAAGATCTGCCCTCTTCACGGCCCGGTCCTTACCGAAGATCTTGGCCATTATATCGGGCTTTATGATACCTGGTCTTCCTACACACCAGAAGCAGATGGAATCGTAATCGCCTATACTTCTGTTTACGGTCACACCAGAGATGCTGTATATCTTCTTGCAGAAAAGCTCAAATCCAAAGGATGCCCGAGAGTTCTTGTCTATGACCTTGCAAGAGATGATATGTCACAGGCAATCAGCGATGCTTTCCGTTATTCTAAACTGGTTCTTGCGACCACCACTTACAATGCAAGTATCTATCCATTTATGAATGACTTTATCACCAGACTGGTGGAACACAATTTCCAGAACCGCACCGTAGGCATCATCGAAAACGGTTCCTGGGCTCCTCTGGCTGCCAAAGTCATGAAAGAAATGATGGCTCCATGCAAAAAAATCGACTGGTTAAAGAACAACGTTCACATCTGGTCTGCTGTAAAAGAAGAAAACAGAAAAGAAATTGAGGCAATGACTGATGAACTTTGCAAAGAATACATTGCCAAAAGCGATACTCTTGCAAACAAAAATGATATGTCTGCACTTTTCCGTATTGGATACGGTCTCTATGTTGTAACCTCCAACGATGGAAAACGTGACAACGGACTGATCGTAAATACTGTTACTCAGCTGACCGATAATCCGTACCGTGTAGCAGTTAACATCAACAAAGCCAATTACTCTCACCACGTAATCCAGCAGACAGGTGTCCTGAATGTAAACTGTCTGTCCGTGGAAGCACCGTTCTCTGTTTTTGAAAGGTTCGGTTTCCAGTCCGGCAGAACTGTAGATAAATTTGAAGGTCAAAAAGTCAACCGTTCCGGTAACGGACTTGTATTCCTTGACAAATACATCAACGCATTCATGTCTCTCAAAGTAGAACAGTATGTTGACCTCGGAACCCACGGCATGTTCATTTGCAGTGTCACCGAAGCTCGTGTCATGAGTGACCAGGAGACCATGACCTACACCTATTACCAGAACAATGTCAAACCAAAACCACAGACAGAAGGAAAGAAAGGCTTTGTCTGCAAGGTCTGCGGATATATCTACGAAGGTGATGAACTTCCGGAAGATATCATCTGCCCGTTGTGTAAACACGGTGCCGTGGACTTCGAGCCGATCCAGTAAAAACCTCCAATTCAGATCATTGTAATCTGTTAAACATTCAATCCATAAAAAGACCTGCTGTACACTTTCGATCAAAACAGCAGGTCTTTCTGATTTATTTAATTCTCTTCAGCTCATACTCTCTTGTTCCAAGACCGATCTTCTCAGCCTGATCCAGAGTTGCCTTCCATTCAATATTCGGATTGGAATCCTTGAAATGATCATGGTGGCAATGCCATCCCGGTTCTGCCAGATGTTCACCCAGCTGACTGTCTGCAATCGGTGTTGCCTTCAGACAGGCATCTGCACATGCCTGATCCAGTGCAACCGGGTCAAAGCTTGCAAACATTCCAATATCCGGAAGGATCGGTGCATCATTCTCACCGTGACAATCACAGTTTGGACTGATATCCTGAACCAGTGCGATATGGAAATGCGGGCGTCCATGACAGACTGCCTGTGCATATTCTGCCATCTTACGGTCAAGCAGCTCGTTTGCACTGCTGTTTGGATTATAGACAGCATCAAAGCTGCAGGCTCCAATACATCTTCCGCAACCCTTACATTTATCATAATCGATCACAGCTTTTTTGTTTACATATGTAATTGCGTCACTTCCACATTCTTTGGCACAGCGATGACATCCACGACAGACTTCTGCATTGACTGCCGGCTTACCACTTGCATGCTGCTGCATCTTTCCTGCACGGCTTCCACAACCCATACCAATATTTTTAAGGGCACCGCCAAAGCCTGTTGCTTCATGTCCCTTAAAATGACTCAGGCTGATAAAAACATCTGCATCCATGATTGCATGTCCGATCAGTGCGGTCTTGCAATACTCACCATTCACTACCGGTACTTCTACTTCATCCGTACCTCTCACGCCATCACCGATAATGATCTGGCATCCTGTTGTAATCGTATTAAATCCATTTAAGTTTGCACAGTCCAGATGTTCCAGTGCATTCTTTCTGCTTCCCGGATAAAGTGTATTACAGTCTGTCAGAAATGGCATACCACCCTGCTCTTTGCACAGGTCTGCAACAACTTTTGCATAATTCGGGCGAAGAAATGCCATATTTCCAAGCTCACCAAAATGCATCTTAATTGCTACAAATTTTCCATCCATATCAATATCTTTGATACCGGCTGCCACACAGAGCTTTCTTAACTTATCCAACTGACTCGTTCCGACCGGACAGCGAAAATCAGTAAAATAAACGGTTGATTTTTCCATGTCTGAATCCTCCTAATATAAAAATATTTCAAGTATTATCACTCAATAACTATAATAATACTTGAAGTATGGTTGAAGTCAATATTTTTATAAATTTTATCGTCTGCACATATCTTGACATGACATCCATACTGTTTCTGACGTGTTTTTGTTCTGAAAAATTTCAGTCGGGAATCTTTTTTATATTCGGTATTATTTTTCTTTACAACAACAATTTGAATGCTATAATAGGAATGTTTTGAATACAAATATTTTGCAATTCAAATAATTAAATCATCGAAAGGATTTTAGATTTATGAATACATTACGAAAAATTTACTGTCGTGCTTTCCAGAAAGCCTTTAAATTTGCACTTCCATTCCTTCCATATCGCAATCCTGAAGTTATCGGAAGCGTGAAGTCCCTGCCTGAAATTCTTCTCAAAAAGAAATGCGATAACGTTCTTATCATCACAGATAAAGGCATCCGCAATCTGGGACTGACCGACCGCCTGGAAAGAGCCCTGAAAGGAAACAATATTTCTTATTCCATTTATGACAAAACCGTTGCCAATCCAACTACTGTCAATGTAAAAGAAGCTGAAGACCTCTGGTATCAGTCTGAATGCAAAGCAATCATTGGTTTTGGTGGTGGCTCCAGCATGGACTGCGCCAAAGCAGTTGCTGCGCGCATTGCAAAACCGAAACAGTCTCTTGCACAGATGAAAGGCATCCTGAAAGTACACAAAAAGCTTCCACTTCTGATCGCCATTCCTACCACTGCCGGAACCGGAAGTGAAACAACTCTTGCAGCCGTTATTACTGATGCAGAAACAAGATACAAATATGCGATCAATGACTTTCCTCTGATTCCAAGATACGCTGTTCTGGATCCGAAAGTCACTTTAAGCCTTCCGCCATTTATCACTGCTACCACAGGCATGGATGCCTTAACTCATGCTGTTGAAGCTTATATCGGGAACTCTACAACACCTGGTACCCGAAAGAATGCACTGGATGCCGTACAGCTGATCTTCGAAAATCTGGACCGTGCCTATACAAACGGTTCGGATAAGGAAGCTCGCAAAAATATGCTCCGAGCTTCTTATTTTGCAGGCTGTGCTTTTACCAAATCTTATGTTGGATATGTTCATGCAGTTGCACATACCCTTGGTGGCCAGTATAATGTTCCTCATGGACTTGCAAATGCAGTACTTCTTCCATTTGTACTGGAATCATATGGGGATACGATTCATTCCAAACTCGCCCGACTTGCCCTGACAGCCGGTGTTGCTGACAGCAGTACACCTGAAAAAGAAGCCGCGCATGCTTTTATCCAGGCAGTCAAAGATATGAAAAAACGTTTCAATATCGGGGATACTATACCAGAAATCAAAGAAGAAGACATTCCAAAACTGGCTCATTATGCAGACAAAGAAGGAAATCCTCTCTATCCGGTGCCGGTACTGATGGATGCACACGAACTGGAAAAATTTTATTATATTCTCATGGACAAAAAACAGGAGGACACTTCGAATGAATCAGAATGACATTCATAAACTTATAGAAAAACAGCGAGCATATTTTTACAGTAATGAAACTTTAAATATAGAAAAACGCATTCATGCGTTGAAAAAACTAAAGACATGTATCCAGAAAAATGAAGCAGAAATCGCAACGGCCCTGGAAGCAGATCTTGGCAAAAGTAACTTCGAAAGCTACATGTGTGAAACAGGTCTGGTCTTAAGTGAAATTTCTTATATGCTGAAACATATACGCAGATTCACACGTGAAAAACGGGTGCACACACCACTCTCGCAGTTTCATTCCCGGAGTTTTACCAAACCAGGTCCATATGGTGTCGTTCTGATCATGAGTCCATGGAATTATCCGTTCCTGCTCTCTCTTGATCCACTGATTGACGCAATTGCTGCCGGAAACACCGTGATTCTGAAACCAAGTGCTTATTCACCGAATACCAGTAAGTTGATTGAAAAAATGATCCGGGAATGTTTTTCTCCGGAGATGGTTGCAGTTGTCACCGGTGGACGTGCGGAAAACACCAGCCTGCTGGAAGAACATTTTGATTACATCTTTTTCACCGGCAGTCAGAATGTAGGCAGAGAAGTGATGAGAAAATCCTCCGCACATCTTACTCCTGTAACGCTTGAACTTGGCGGAAAAAGTCCCTGTATTGTTGACGAATCTGCTGATTTGAAACTGGCTGCACGGCGGATTGTTTTTGGTAAATATCTGAACTGCGGACAAACTTGTGTTGCTCCGGATTATATCTGCTGTCACAGTTCTGTTAAGGATGCTTTTCTTGCAGAAGTAAAAAAACAGATTTCACTTCAATTTGGGGAACAGCCGCTTTCCAGTTCAAATTACGGAAAGATCATCAATGAAAAACATTTCCATCGAATTTCAGGTCTGATCGATCATGATAAAGTCATTTTCGGCGGCCATAATGATCGCAATACACTGCGTATTGAACCTACAGTTATGGATCATGTAACCTATGAAGATAAAGTAATGCAAGAAGAAATTTTCGGGCCAGTCATGCCCGTTCTCACCTATAATTCACTGGATGAGTTAATCGGTAAGATCAATTCTATGCCGCATCCGCTTGCTCTGTACTTTTTTACCCGTGATAAAGTGGCTGCTCGTAAGGTCACCTCTCAGTGCCAGTTCGGTGGTGGCTGTATCAACGACACTATTATCCATCTCGCGACCAGTGAAATGCCTTTTGGGGGATTTGGTGAAAGTGGTATGGGTGGTTATCATGGCCGTGAAGGCTTCCGGACTTTCTCCCATTATAAGAGTATCGTGGACAAAAAAACATGGCTGGATCTGCCAATGAGATACCAGCCATATAAGAGAATTAATGATAAGTTGATTCATTTCTTCTTGAAATAAATATGACGGAAGGGATATCTGTATATCCAGAGGTTCCCTTCCTGAATACTTCAAATATCATCTTTACATTTTAGTCTAATTTCTTTATAATGTATAACAATCATAACGGATGGCTTTTCCATTTAACGTGTAGGAAGGTTTTCTTCCGGCAAGGAATTCGCTCTTCAGCGGACGTTTTACGATAATCTTCTCCGGTGTAGCTTTGATTGCTGCATCAAAGAGATCCGTCTCTTCGGAACATGGTGGTTCAAGTTTCTGGATCAGCTGTAGCTTCTTGTTGATGAGGCTGGATTTCTGTCGTGCCGGGAACATGGGATCGAGGTAAATAACATCTACCGGATCCAGAAGTTTGGACATACATTCTACGCTGTCTCCCTCGACCAGTTTCATCCGGGCTGCGATTTCCTTCAATATCGGATGTTTCTTTGCGCGCCGCAGTGCGTCTTTCAAAAGGACAGCAACGACCGGATTCTGCTCGTACAGGGTTACTTCGTATCCCTGCGCTGCAAGCAGGAAGGCATCTTCTCCCATACCTGCCGTGGCATCAATCGCCTTGCGTCCTTCTTTTTCTGATTTGGCAGCCCGCACCAGCATTTCATGCTGCAATCTCCCGTTTGTGACACGGTGAAGCATATTTTCAAAATCGCCCTGATAGGTTAATCCATATCCCGTCAGAGAAATACCTTTCGAATCGAACAAAACTGTCAGGTTTTTTCCTGGTTTATCTGCAATGATGCTCTCCGTTTTCCGTGCAAAAGATTCTGCCTGGTCCCGTTGTCCACCTTTTCCAATACATACTGCAAATTTATCATTCATGCTATTTTTTTCACTTTCCTAGGATATGGATATCTTACACTGAAATTCAGAAAATTACAATTACTGCGATCGTCAAATGACATACAGAAATTTTCTGTTGCCATTACATGTAAAAATGTTATAGAATATTTATAAAAGAATGCTAAATAATTCTCATTATAAATTCAACATATAAAGGATGGAAAAATGGCTCAGATTATCTTAACTTTTGGACTTGGAAAAGAAAAAATCAAGGTAGTCCGCAGTATTGCTCAAAAAAACAGAATTCAGATAAAAGAAATCTCTCGAAAAGATTATAATCAAAAACTTGGTGCCCTCGCCGGGATTCAGGGATTTGCTAAAGAAAAAGTAATCTATAACGGCCCGGATTTTCCTCTGGAAATGATTGTATTCTCTGGAATAGATTCCGCACAGATAGATTCCTTCCTGGCAGACTACAAACAGACTGGTGCTCAGCCAGTTCCCTTAAAAGCAATCATTACTCCTCAAAATATTTTCTGGACTGTAGAAACATTATTCAAAGAATTATGGAAAGAACATTTGAGTTTTTTTCCTGAATAAGTTTCTCTGACGCGAAAATGTCAATAAATGTTAACAATAATTTGTGACATGCTCCCACCACTTAAATCTCTGATTTTGAAGTGGGGGCTTCTTGCTCAATGGCTCTACTGAGCCAAGTATCTACAAGCTATCCTCGCGTGCCCCGCGATTTTTATTAGTCCGGTTACGGACTTCTTATTGTGCTGTCATGCACATTCTGCAAAGATTCTTTTTCCCTCATTCATGATATTAACTGCTGCATTTGCATCGCGGTCCATTCTGTTACCGCATTCACAGTAATAAATCCTATCAGATAAAGACAATTCTTCTTTTTTATTTCCGCATACACTGCAAATCTTACTGGATGCAAAATAACGGTCTACTTTGATCAGATATTTTCCTCGTTCCTCCAGTTTATATTCCAGCATAGACAGAAACAGGCCATATCCATTATCATGTACACCTTTTCCAAGATGAAGTCCTCCTGCCATCCCTTTCAGATTCAGATCTTCCACGCATACTGCATCGAAGCTCTCAGCAAGACTGGCAAAGTATTTGCCGGATGGCTCCCTGCTGACCGTCACAGATTTCAGTTTCCATTTTTCTGATATCGGACGGTGAAGCTTCATTCTGACAGCCGTCATCTTAGGCAGTTTCAAATATTTTCCTTCCAGTTTGCAATCAAGAAATTCGATCTGAAAACTCCTGGCAGAGAAGATGACGAATTCTCCAAACTTTGCGAATAATTTAAAAATCAATACCGGACTATCCTGATGGGTAGCCCGGTATTTTTTTACTTCATTCTTGCTTTACTAATCAAAAAATGTCTGTTTTTTATCGTTGCTGCTTATATTCGAAGCATGATTTTTGCTGTAAATTCACCATCCTTATATGTAAAGTTGCTAGCACCACCATTTCTTTCTGTGATATGGCGTATGGATTGAATTCCTATTCCATTTCCCGAATGCTTTGTAGACTGAAAAACACCATTCTTTTCCAGTATCTTTGCATCGAAATTATTCTCAGCCTGAATCAGAAGAATATGTGTATGATGCAAATACATCTTTATAACAATCTTTCTTCTGGAATCTTCTGTCTTCAGACTTGCCTCTATTGCATTTTCCAGAAGGTTTGAGAGCACTAGACATATATCCATCTCATCCCCCAAAAAGTTATCTGGAATATCAATCTGTGCCAGAAAAGGAATACCTTCTTGTTTTGCATGATTCGAATAATATCCAAGTATACTGTCCACAGCCTGATTATCGCAGAAATGGAAATCAAAACTTGGCATTTTTCTATCGGCACTGGAAAGATATTCTTTAATTTTTTCCATATCACCTTTTTCTGCCAATGCAGCCAGCTGAAGATAATGATGCCGGATATCGTGACGTACCTGTCTTGTCTCTTCAATAGCCGCACAAAGATTGTCATATCTGGAGCGCTGCAGAGAAAGGAAATGATTTTCCTGCTGAAGCCTTGCATTTTTATTCAGACTTAATGCCATCATAAGAAATATCGCATAAAAGAGAGTCAGAATTATTAAAAGAACAATACTGACTACTATGTAAATCTGTAAAATCCGCCCTGTATATAAAGTACTCTGATATTTTGGGACCATGAATTGATTTAATCCGATAAAAATCAACGGCAGGATCCAGAATATATACCACGTCTGAGCGAAATTTTCATCTGCTATCAGAATCCGTACCATATGCGTGGCAGGATACCATGCAATCAATACAAAACTCAGACAGATGAGATTATAAAAAATCCCTGCTTTCACACATAACCATAATTGTTTTTCTGCGATATCAGGTTCAAAGATCATAATAGCATTTACTGCCCTGGACAGACTTTTTACGCACGCAAAAACAGCACAGACTGCCAGAAAAATACTACTGGATTTCCAAATGGAGATCTGAAGAGTTTTATGATAAAGCAGCATGAGAAACAGCAATACAGGAATCAAAAACAAAGTAGTCATAATCTGAAAATAATAACAGACAATACCTCCTGACAGGCTGATTCCCAAAAGCAGCGGAAACATCCATAATCCAAGTTTAAAAGGAGCCTGCCTCAGGCAGGCCTTTACCGGCAGATATGCAAGAAGCATACCCGGAATAATTACAGCAATTTCCAATATCGGACGCATTATTTCACTCATTTTTATTTTCCTCACTGAAACAAAAATTCCATAAAAGTCTGCCTTGCATTTTTAAGCAGCTTACGACTGACAGGAATATTATTATCATCATCCATAAGAAACATACTTCCATCAAAATCAACCGCATGCTCCAAATTGATAACAATCCCTCTATTGCATGAATAAAAGCGAGAATCCATTTTCAGCGAAGCCGTAAATGCCTCAAAAGACTGACGGGTGAGCATCTCCTTTCCGCCCGTAGTGTGTATATGGATCATGTGTGAAAAATGTTCTGCGTAAATAATATTTTTAAAAGGGATCTGTATGTTACTTCCATTCACTTTTACATCAATGTACTTTCCAGAATCTGGAATTCTGGAGAGTATTTCATCAAGCAGTGTTGAAATTTCTTTTTCGTTATATGGTTTTACAAGATAATGCAGTGCCCTGACTCTGAATCCTTCCAATGCATGATCTGTGGATGTGGTAGTGAAAATCAGGAAACAATCTGAATCTGACATTCTAAGTTCTCTTGCAATTTCAATTCCATTTGCACCATTCATATAAATATCCAAAAACACTACGGTAAAAGGGCGTTTTTTTGCTGCCGCCAGAAATTCTTCTCCTGATTCAAACTCAACGAAATCACCAGGAATATTCCTTTTTGAAAGCTGGTTACTAAGCCATCCATACAATACCGCACGCTCTTCTTTTATATCATCGACAATCGCAATTCTCATAGTCGCTCCCCCTTCATGTTTCTGAAACATATAAAGAGTATAGCATAATTTTTTTATCCAATCCATGAAAGTGTTTTTGCAATTCGTGCCATTTTCTGCTGTTTCGTGACAGAATTCTTGAAATTCTTCTTACTTTTCATATAATAAAACAAACGAATATCCCTCACAATAACTTACTTGATTCCACTAAATATGCTTTTAAATATAGGTAAAAGGAGGAGATTTGTGTATCGTATTGCAGTATTAACTGATTTAAAACATGAAGGGGAACATTACGCAAAAGTAATTAATGATTACTGCATAAATCAAAAGCTTTTTCCATTACTTGAAACTTATCAGAATCAGGAAGTTTTTTTTAAAGAGATACAAACACATGTACCAGATATTGTACTTCTTGTACTACCTGGAGTAGATGGACTCAATGCGGCAGAACATCTGCGCTCCTTATTTCCTGGCTGTGGAATTATCTGGTGCAGCAATTTAGATTTTTCACTTCATGCTTTCAGGCTTCGTGTAGAATACTTTTTTCTGGAACCAGTGAGGGACGATGAAATCCAGGAAGGTCTCAGAGCCTGGTTCAGATTGAAAAAAACAATCATTTAAACAATATAATTTCAGGAGGAAAATGAATGAAGAAAAGAACTTTATTCCTTGCAATGACAGCATTAATGATCACTATGACATCTGGAGGCAGCTTGACTGCCGTATATGCCGATGAAATACCAACAGAAGCAGCCGAAACCTCTGAATCAACAGAATTACCAATAAAATCTCTGACAGCCAAAATAGTGGATGAAAATCCTTATATGGCAAAAAGTGATTCCAATATTCACCATGACTGCTACAATACTGACTCTACAGATGAGGTGCTTCCTGTTGATATCTATTCAGAAATCAATGTTTCTTATGAGAAGACAAATCCAAATGCTTCTCCTGCAATCTTTTTTGACACTTACGGACATGCCGTAGTTCCGTTCCTTGGCGGGCTCGCCATTCGCGACATCAATGCTGATGAAACTCAGACACTGGGCTGCTTTTCTCCAAAACAGCATGATGGTGGTGGTTATATGATCCAGAGTTCCTATTCCTTTGTCGATGAGAGCAACCGTCTGGTATGTCCTACCAGCAACAATCATGTTCTTATGCTGAAGGCAACTGATGACGAAGGTAATGTCCTTCCTGAATTTGAAAAGGTACTTGATATTGATATAAAAACAGCTGCCGAAGAAAAACTTGGAAAAACACTGGATCAGAATCTTCTTTCTGTCGTATTTGATTATGATGGAAATCTGTGGTTTGCAACAGGTGGATTCCGTATTTATCCTGATCGAAAACAGCAAGGGGCAGTTGGTTATATTTCCCGGGCGGCCATTGATTCTATTCTGAACGGTGAAGAAATAAACCTGTCAGATGCCGTATTTGTATACGAATTAACTCCTGGTGAAGGTGCAGAAAACGGAATTTCTGCTTCAAAAGATGGCGCTGTAATCCTTACAAATACAAACTGTTATCTGTTCCAGGCAGATAATGGAATAAATAAAGTATGGCAGACTGCTTATGAAAGTGTCGGTGCCAAAGAGAGCAAAGAAGGAGATTCTACAACCGGTGGCTGTCTTGCATGGGGAAGTGGATGTTCCCCATCTTTGACAAAGGATCTTGTTATGTTTACAGACAACCAGAACCCGGTAAATCTGCTTGCACTGGACATGAAAACCGGTGAAACAATGGCAACCATGCCAGTCATCGATGAACTTCCTGAGGATGTACAGGTATCTGTTGAAAACTCAGCAATCGTATACGATAACGGATCCGGAACAGTAAGTACGATCGTGTGCAACTGGTTTGGTGCTGGAAGTGCCAACCTTGGGAAAGAAGACAGCGACTCATCCATACAGAGCTATGAAAATATTTATGATGTAAACTGGTTAAGACAGGGAAACAGCATGATTGCTCCTGGTGTGGAACGCGTAGATACAATAAAAACAGATGATGGTTATGAAATGAAGAGCATCTGGTGCAGAAGTGATCTCTCTGACACTTCTATGCTGAAGCTTTCTACCGCGACCGGATACATTTACGGTTATGTTCAGGATATGGAAACCAGCATGTGGCAGTATATTATGCTTGATTTTGAGACCGGTAAAACTGTGTTCACGATGAATGTATCAAATAAACCTGGATATAATAACATGGCGATTGGCATGTATGCAGGAAACAGTGGAAATGCCCTCTATTGTCCAACCGGATATCTTGAACTTCTGAGATTACAGGATCGATTTGTATATCTTCCGGAAATGCCTTATCGTAAAGTCAATCTGGACAAGGCTAACCGAAACGTTTTAAGTCAGGATAAGTTTGAGGCTGATGGCGGACAGGGAACTGTAACAGGATGGCTGAATACTGTCACAGTTGAAAATGTTCATCCAAATACTACGGTTGCTCTGCGTATGAAGGGTATATCCGGAGAAACTGGAAGTCTTAAACTTTATTCCTATGAAACAGATGGTTCTTTAAAAGAGGTCCCTGCAGAATTGTGGCATATTCAGACAGAAGCTGGTGAAACACCAGATACTTTATCTGACAATATATTATACGAAGTTCACTTTACCGTACAGGATAATGAAGCGTTTGATCTTTGCGAAGAGGAAAAAGAAATTAAAATCTCAGCTGTACTTGGAAACGCATAAACAAAACTTGTATCGGGAGTATCCCAAATGCTTTGACTGCAAATCCATGGATACTATCTGCTGCCAGTTCCTGATTACCAGATTCTCCAGACACACTGACAGAATCCACGTGATCCTCGTTAACGACACACTTGGATATTGATTTGACAACTACAAGAAGCCGGAAAATCAGTAATGAAAAACTGATTTTCCGGCTTCTTATCATATGTTGTTGACTCCTTAAATTTCAGTGGTTATCAGCACATTCCTATTCCCGCACTTCAAGCCACTGGTCAATGTTCCCAAAATGTACCGCCTGCAGGT
>ERZ836441.2078-NODE-2078-length-16889-cov-2.665855_pt1 | contig 16889 bp, 13 predicted proteins | sample MGYA00519686_ERZ836441 | MGnify/ENA primary metagenome ERZ836441 (study PRJEB31850, sample SAMEA3708800) | human gut metagenome | biome: human gut; feature: human-associated habitat; material: faeces | place: China | collected 2014 ... | reverse complement strand
TTTAACTAAACGTACCAGCGTATATGCTACAGCCGCATACGGCCGAAACTACGGTCAGCTGATTAAATACAGCGGCGGCAAGAACCTTTACACCGGCATGGTCGGAATGGCCCACTGGTTCTAATCCGCTCTTTGTTAATTTCTAGCGTTTAGGCTGTCTATGGCATGAGAGACAGCGGAAAAGCGGACAGGCAGTTTTGTCCGCTTTCTTTTTGCCCATCACAAGTAAGGAAGATATAAAGATGAGTACAAAATTCGTAGCCAGCGGAGATTGCTTCATTACTAGAAGCATTCCTGAAAACGGTTATCCGGGATTCAAAGAAATCAAAGAGCTAATCGAAACGGCAGATGTCCGCTTCACGAATTTAGAGATGACTTTCCATGATCAGGAAGGATATCCGGCAGCTGCGAGCGGCGGCACATGGGCCATGGCAGCTCCAAAACTGATTGATGATGTCTGCAAATACGGCTTCAATTTATTCAATACGGCCAACAACCACTCGGGAGATTTCGGACAAGAAGGCGTCATGGCGACGATTCGTCATTTGAAGGAAAGAGGGCTACTTTTTGCAGGTTCCGGAGAAAATCTTAGAGAGGCTGCAAGAGCGGTTTATCTCGATACTAAAGAAGCAAGAGTCGCATTAATCGGTATTACGTCTTCTTTTGATCCGGCAGCAGCTGCCGGTGGGCCGAGCATTGATATGATGGGCCGACCTGGTCTGAATCCTCTCAGATTCAAAACCATTCACCACGTCAATGAAAAACACTTTGAAATGGCCAAAGAGCTTGCTGAGGTCTCCGAAGCGAACAATTTGAGAACACTCAAAACACAAGCCGGTTACCTTCCTCCTCTTCCAAACGATATTTTCCCGTTCGGGAAACTGACTTTCAAGCTGACTGACGGAGAAGAAAGAAATGAAACAGTTCCTCATCCGGCAGATGTCGAAAGAACTATTCGGGAGATTAAAGAAGCGAAAAGACAAGCTGACATTGTTCTAGTAAGTATTCATGCTCATGAATTTCCCGGCCTAGAGATGGACAAGCCGGCAGAATTCTTAAGAACTTTTGCGAGAAAGTGTATTGATGCCGGGGCTTCGGTCGTTATTGGGCATGGTCCCCATGAACTCCGAGGCATTGAAAAATACGGAGACGGCTTGATTTTCTACAGTCTCGGCAACTTTATTTTCCAAACCGAAACCATCGAAAGACAACCGGTGGAGGCTTATACAAACATGGGCATGCCGTCTGACTCACAAGTCGGCGACTTAATGGATAAGAGATCCGGCAACGGTACCCGCGGCTTTGCAGCACAAAAAACAATTTGGTCTGCAATCCTTCCTGTCTGGGAAATGGAGGGCGGAAAAATTACTTCCGTCACTCTCCATCCCATCGATCTTCATCAGCATGATCCTCGTTCACGGAAAGGCTCCCCGACCCTTACAGACTCGGACGAAGCTCTTCATCATTTAAAGGAACTCTCAAGAGAGTTTGGAACTGATATTCAGATCAGAAACGGTAAAGGCTACATTGATATGGCAGCCGTAGCTTGATTCAATTGCTTATCTTCCTGTTGTTTGCATCCTCCTAGGCCAGAACTCTAGGAGGATTTTTTCAGTTCTCGTTTGAAAGAAAAAGTCTGCTGGAGAAAGATCGCTAATTTAGGTTTTTTCTGCCAATATCTTTACTCTCAAACAGTATCAGGATAATGCCTCCTACCAATGCTTTCTCAAAGATTCTTTTTGTAGAAATCTACGATCTTCTGCCACGGAATAAACTTGTCGTTATCGTACAAGTCAACATGATTAGCTCCGGGTATGACCACTAACTCTTTATTGGCACCTGTCAGTTTTTTAAATGCGTCTTGACTGAAATACAAAGAATGAGCTTTTTCTCCATGCATCATCATTACAGGGCTGCGGATTTCGTCGCTGTAGGCCAGTATCGGCATATTTATGAAAGACAGCTGGGAGGTTTTTGTCCAGCCCTCGTTTGAATTCAGAGATCTTGGATGGTAACCGCGAGGTTGCTTGTAATACTCCCAGTATTCTTTAACAAACAACGGCTCAGACCCGTTAAGCTTATCCGGAAGGCCGCCGGCTCTCTCTGGCGTACCCGTTAAGGCATCCTTAGTTCTTTGCTCATTTAACTTCTCTCGGAGCTTGTACCTGTCCTCAACAGTCATTGAATCAAAATAGCCTTTCGACAGCACTCTCGTCATGTCATACATAGTTGAAGTGACTGTGGCTTTAATGCGCGGATCATTGGCGGCCGCATTTAGAGCGAAACCGCCGAAACCACATATCCCAAGGATACCGATTTTATTAGGATCCACATCTTTTCTTGTAGACAAATAATCAACTGCGGCACTGAAATCCTCGGTGTTGATATCAGGTGAGGCCACCGCTCTTATTTCACCTCCACTTTCACCGGTAAATGACGGATCGAAAGCCAAGGTAATGAATCCGTTTTCAGCCAGTCTCTGAGCATACCTTCCGGAAGCCTGTTCCTTCACTGCCCCAAACGGTCCGGACACAGCAACCGCCGGCAACGGAGTTTTGTTGCTCTTTGGAATATACAGGTCCCCAACTAACGGAACACCATAACGATTTTTAAAACTGACCTTAACACATTCGACTTTGTCACTTGGAGGAAAAGTCTTATTCCATTTATCTGCCGTATTCAACAATGTCACTTTCTTATCCTCTGCGTAAGCTAATGAACCAAGAGCCGCAGTAGCTAAAGAAGCAACTATCAGATCTCGTCTAAACATCTCAAACCTCAAAAATAATTTTTTGAAATTTTAAGAACGAGTAAAATTTATATCCAATACTTATTTATTTGAAAGAGATATAAGAAAAAGGCATATCAATGGACATTCGGGCTTTGAAGTATTTTGTAAAAGTTGCAGATGAAAAGAGCTTTCTGAGGGCATCCGAAAAATTATTTACTACTCAGCCGAATGTCTCCCGAACCATTAAGCAACTCGAAGAAGAGTTGAATGTACAGCTGTTTATTCGGCACGGAAAAGGCGTCTCATTATCCCCGGCAGGCATTTCATTGCTTAAGCGGGCTAAAGTTATCGTTGAATTAACCGATAAAGCGAAAGCAGAGCTCGCATCGGAAACTATTCCTCAAATCAGCATTGCTGCCGGTGAGACAACTGCCATTGGCCCGCTCGGAACGGCCTTGAAACAACTCAGAAAACAATATCCGCAGGCACTCTTGCACATCTATAGCGGAAACGAAGAAGAGGTTTGTACAAGAATCGATGATAGGACCTCTGATCTCGGAATCATTTTCGATTCCAAACGACTTCATTCCTACGACTATTACCGCCTCCCAAGACTAGAAAAATGGGCCTTGGTGATGAGAAACGACGCACCTTTAGCCAAAGAAAAATTTATCACGCCGGAAATGATTAAAGGCCTGCCGTTAATTCTGAGTAGGACTCTTCTTACCGTCAACATGCTTCCCGGTTGGCTAGGATATGACATTGATCAGCTAAACATTGCCGCTACATTCAACCTTGCGACAACTCCAAAATTTATCATCCCCACCACCGATTATTACATGTTAACTTTCGGTGATATCGTAGTCGGTCCGGAAGAGAAAAACTTAACCGCAGTCCCCTTGAAACCGCCTCTTGAAAGTCCTATGTTTCTAATTTGGTCTAAAGAACTTATTTTTAACAAGCCTCTTAAACTTTTCTTAGACTGCTTAGTAAAAACTTTTCAAGAACAGGCCAAAGAAACACAGGAGAAGCCGTTTTTACTCGGATGACTACGTTGTTTGTCCCGTGTACCCTTAGGATCCTTCCAGGGCCCTCCAATCTTCTCTCATTACGTTTTAGTCTGTTAAAAAAACGAGAAAGAACCTCCAAAATTAGAAGCTCTTCCTCGACGGACAGCTGCCCGCTATTTCGGCTGGAATTGATATTAGTGGCACTCTGCACAGTTGTTGACCTGCGCTTCATGCATGCGGTGGCACAAAATGCACTCGCCGTTATGAGGCGGATTGTGAGGATTCACAGATTTATTTAGATGTTTTGTTTTTTCTATCAACCACTCTCTAGGATGGCACTGCAGACAAACTTTATCGGTCTGCTCTTTTGGCTTATTCATATCTGGGCCATGGCAAATCACGCATTGCACGCATTTTTGAACATGTTTGTCCGCACTAAAGTCTGCTGCTTGTACCATCGTTGCCGAGCAAATAAGAGCTAACAAAGTCAAAACTTTTCTCATAATTACTCTTTTTTCAGGCTTGGGCGCCTCAGGCGCCCAATTTAATGGATTATTTAGGGGCCGCGACTGGGTCGACCGCGATGGCTCTACCATCGCCAACATGGCTTCTCTGGGCGCTGTTGTAGAAGGCGCAACGCTTGACGAATTGGCCAAGAAGACAGGTAAGGATCCCACCAAGCTTAAGGCTTCCGTTGATGAATACAACAAAGTTGCAACCGGTAAAGTTGAAAAAGACAAATATGGCTTTGTTGCCAACAACAAGGACGACAAGCCTATGACCGAAGGTCCCTGGTATGCCGTTAAGAAAGTTCCTACAGTTCACCACACCATGGGCGGTCTAAAGATCAACACCCAGACTCAGGTTCTTGATGCGGCCGGAAAACCAATTCCAGGACTTTACGCAGCCGGCGAAGTCACAGGCGGTATTCACGGAGCTAACCGTCTTGGTGGTAATGCCATTGCCGATATCTTCACTTCCGGAAGACAGGCAGGTAAAGTGGCAGCAACTGCACAATAGAAGCGACACTTTAGATTTGATTTGAGTTAATTTGGCGCCCGAGAGAAATCTTGGGCTTTTTTTCATAGAAAACTCAGCCAAAATAGATCAATCAGATATATTGAAACACTCACGCCTTTGAGAAATAAATTTTCCGAGATTTCGCGGCTCGAACTCTTCTCAAATTTGCATCACAACTAGCGCCAATCGTTTTAAAAATTTCGCTTTCTTTTCGATGAGTTGCAAAAACATTATCTATGCCTGACTTTTACGGCGCAAATCCTTTGAGAAGACCGAACAATCGGCGCTCACAGCCCAAATGGTAAAAAACCGTTTTAGATAAATGAGTTATAATAATAGTTTGTCTAAAGATATGTCGTTCATGGAGGAATTTAATGGAGCTCAAAGCCACGACTGTAGGAGGTTATCTTAGAGAATTACCTGCCGATCGGCGTGTTGCCATGGCTCGCGTCTGCAGTATGATTAGACGTTCGGCTAGAGGCGTCCGCGAAAGCATGAGATATGGGCTCGCTTTTTATGAACTTCATGGTCCTCTTTTCGCCCTTGAATCAACAGAAAAAACAATGACTCTTTTCATTGCTGAGCCTTCTGTTGTTGAAAACTATAAAGACAGTGTGAAGGGCGTTTTGGCTGACCGCAGTGCCATTTGTTTTGACGACCTTAACCGTATCCCTCTCGACAGCCTCGAAAAAATCGTCCGAGATTCCGTTGCTGCCAGAAGAGAGCGCGTAAAAACAACTCCGGCACCGACACAAAAAGAACTTCTTGAACTCTGGAAAATCACGGAGGAAGAAGCTAAGGCACCTCCTCCCATTGTCCGCATTCCGATGGGCAAGGATGAAGAGGAAGTTCAACAGGAAGTTAAAGTCGAGGTTGAAGAGCCGGAAAAGCCTGTTGAAATTTTGAGAGCTCCGACTTTCAAGGACCCGGCTATGACCGCCAGCTCTCAGCCAAAAAATCCGGCTCTGAAAAAGGTTGCTGCTCCAGCAAAAAGTCCTATCCGCAGACGGGCTCCTAGAAAAACTGCTGCAGCCGAAGACACAACGGCAAAACCAAAGAGAACCAGAAGAACAAAAGCGAAACCCGCTGAAGAATAACAAGTTGCTAACTTTTTAGGCTTATAACTCTCGATTTCCCAAGATAAGTTCGAACGGAAATCGAGAGTTTTTTATTGTGTATATTCTTTTCCTCATGGGACAATGGGATAGGTGTCCGTTGTACTATTCACGTCTCTTTTTCCACTTTTTTTAATTCGTTTGTATTTCACTATGGACTCTCGAGAAAAGAAAAAACTCTGGAAGTGGCTCGTTGTCGCTGTGGCCTTGATTTTCTTTGCTTTTATGGCATTATTGCCCCTGCCTTGGGAGGAGGGCGATGATGTTCCGGCACCGAATCCAAATATCACAAGTCCATGATCCCATTCAGAACATTTTTTCCTATTACACTTATTGCAATAGGTAATATAACGAATTGAAATTCATTGTTACATTGGAACCTGTTTTACCGCTTTATGAAAAAAAACGATAAAAAGCTTATATGGGAGCTTTCTGCAGTCATCGGCTGCAAGCTTGCAATCATTGCCGCAATATGTTTTGTCTTCTTCGGACCTGATACCAAAACCGAGCAGACTCCTGAAGCCGTAAGCGCAGGTATTCTTTCCAGAAATACTTCTATTAACACTTCTTTAATTAATAACGAAAAAGGAGAGGGAATATGCTCTCAACAGAACTAGTTGATCTGTCGCGTCTGCAGTTTGCGGCGACCGCGATGTATCACTATCTTTTTGTCCCACTAACCTTGGGTCTCTCGATGATTTTGGTAGCAATGGAAGCCTGCTACCTAAAGACCGGGAAACAAGTCTACAAAGACATGGTGAAATTCTGGGGCAAGTTATTTGGTATTAACTTCGCCTTGGGTGTCACAACCGGTATTACCATGGAGTTCCAATTCGGTACTAACTGGTCATACTATTCTCACTATGTAGGGGACATTTTCGGTGCTCCTCTTGCTATTGAAGGCTTAATGGCTTTCTTCTTAGAGTCCACTTTCATCGGCCTATTCTTCTTCGGATGGGATAAGGTTAAGAAAGGTACTCACTTCTTATGCACCATCCTCATGGCATTAGGCTCCAACCTTTCCGCCTTGTGGATTCTCGTTGCTAACGGCTGGATGCAGTACCCTGCCGGTGCCAGCTTCTCTTATCAGACAATGCGTATGGAAATGAATGACTTCTTCGCAGTCATTCTTAGCCCATGGGCTCAGACAAAGTTCTTCCATACCATTACTGCCGGCTACGCTACCGGTGCTGCTTTCGTTTTGGCAATCTCCGCATGGTACTTGCTCAAAGGCCGTGACATTGACTTCGCAAAACGCAGCTTCCGTGTTGCTGCCTGCTTTGGCTTCTGTGCTTCATTGCTTGCCGCTTGGCAAGGTGACGAATCCGGCTATTTAGCAGCTCAAGACCAGCCTGCTAAGTTAGCCGCCATGGAAGGTATGTGGGAAACTGAACCTGCTCCGGCTGCAATGGCCTTAGTCGCTTTTGCTGATCCGGAAAAGCAAGAAAATACTTTTGAAATCAAAGTTCCTTATCTCGCCGGTATTCTTGCAACCCGCAGCTTCGATAAGACAGTTCCGGGCCTTAAAGAAATCATCGCGGAAAACAAGGCTAAGATTGCTAGCGGCGTAATCGCTGTCGGCGCTCTTGAGCAGCTCAGAAAAGATCCGAATAACGCTGAAGTCAAAGCTCTCTTTGAACAGCACAAGAAAGATCTTGGCTTCGGACTCTTGACTAAGAAATATCAGAACGACCCCGCTAAGGTTACTGAAGCAGATATCCAAAAAGCTGCTAATGATTCCATCCCGTACTCTATCGACGCAATGTTCTATGCATTCCGTTTGATGGCTGGCGTCGGTGTTGCTTTGATTTTCATCTTCGGTCTCTCTCTTTGGTATGCATACAAGAGAGTTATTGATAAGAAGCATTGGCTTCTTAAATTGGCCGTCATCTCCGTTCCATTACCCTGGCTTGCTTGCGAAGCAGGTTGGTTCGTTGCTGAATACGGCAGACAGCCATGGACAATTTGGGAAATTCTCCCGACCCACTTGTCAGTTTCTTCCTTGTCTGTGGGTTCAGTCTGGGGTTCATTAGCCAGCTTGGTTGTTCTTTACACCGGCTTGCTCATTGTTGAAGCTTGGTTGATGATTCGTTTCGCTAAATTAGGTCCTAGCTCTTTGGGAACAGGCGCCTATCACCACGAACAAGCTGCCAAGGCTGCCAAGTAAGGAGGGTACATAAATGTTAGATTATGAAGTACTAAAAGTTATATGGTGGTTGTTTATCGGGGTTCTCCTTGCCGGCTTCGCCATTATGGACGGTCAGGACATGGGTATCGGTACCTTATTGCCGTTCCTCGGAAAAAACGATGATGAAAAACGCATCATGATTAATGCCGTAGCCCCTCACTGGGACGGCAACCAGGTTTGGTTCATTACCGGCGGCGGTGCTATTTTTGCTGCATGGCCGTTGATTTACGCAACATCTTTCTCCGGTTTCTACTGGGCAATGTTGTTGGTTCTCTTTGCTCTGTTCTTCAGACCGGTCGGTTTTGACTACAGAAGCAAAGTGGAAAACACCACTTGGAGAAGCACTTGGGACTGGTTGTTGTTCGTCGGCAGCGTTGTGCCTCCAATCGTTTGCGGTGTGGCTTTCGGCAACCTCCTTCAGGGCGTTCCATTCCACTTCGACGATAACCTGCGCAGCTTCTACACTGGTTCCTTCTGGGCTCTCCTCAATCCGTTTGCCCTTCTCTGCGGCATTGTCTCTATCTGCATCTTCATTTCTCAGGGTGCTAATTACCTTGTCTTGAGATCAGTAGGAGATTTGCAAAGTAAAGCTGCCAAGTGCTCTCAGATTGCAGGTTTCCTCTATGCAATCCTGTTCATCTTGGCAGGTATTTGGGTCTACTTCGGAATCAAGGGTTATGTCATCACATCCGCCATTGATCCTGCAATGCTCCCGAATCCGCTCAACAAGACCGTTGAGATTCAAGACGGTGCCTGGTTTGCCAACTTTGCTAAGTATCCTGTGCTCTGGATCCTTCCTGTTCTTGCTGTTGCAGGCGGTGTTCTCTCCTCCCTGTTTATCAGCGGCAAGAAAGCCGGCTGGGCCATCATCTGCTCTTCTTTAGCAATGATCGGTACAGTATTTACTCCGCTCGCAGCAATGTTCCCGTTCTTGATGCCGTCCTCAACAAACCTGGCTTCTTCTTTGACAGCCTGGGACTGCACAAGCTCTCACACAACATTGTTCGTCATGTTCTGCGTTACTTTGATTTTCCTGCCGATTGTTCTTTTTTACACCGGCTGGGCTTACAAAGTATTGAGCGGCAAGCTTACACCGAAGGTTATCCAAGATAACTCTAAGAACTTGTACTAATTAAGGGACGAGCCCTTCGGGGCTCTCGAAGGAGTAAATAATGATCTACTTTTTATGGTTGGCTTGCTTAGTTCTCATGATCTGGGGCTCAGCAAACTTCGCAACAAAGATCGATAACGATAAATAATTTGAAACGGGCCCGGTGCAAACCGGGCATTATTTTTCTTTTTCAGATAAGAATGAGAATACTTTCTTTTTTACTTGCATTAGCCATTGCCGGTACCATCATCGTATTTCCAAGAATCATTTCAACGGATATGCACTCGGTTCCTCACGGCTGGTTGGTAGGCCTGATGTTAGGCATGAGCTTCTGCTTCGTCTACGGCGTTGGCTTCATTCCAAATAACCGCATTCTAAGAGTGATTTTTTCTCCCCTGGTCGCCTGGCCTCTGGTAATTATCTGCGGAGGAGTTATCTTGGCTCAAAGTCCGATGAAGTTTTTCTAGATACTCTGAACAAATTTCTGGCTGGAAAATCCTAAATCACTAGAATTCGAAAGCCCAATACACGATGGCCGATTGGTAGTTAGTTCCAACCGGCCATTTTTTCAATTCTTCGCGTATCTAAGTAAGTAACTGCTTACTAGTATATTGGCATCGGCAACCCATCAGACAATCTCAACCAGCCGCGAATAATACGGTAGCACACCCAAATACCTAAGACAATAAAACCGATGAACCACACGGCTAATCCAACGAGGATGAAGGCTAAGAAGAAGCCGACGACCCAAACAAAGATAATCCACCAGAACGCATACCAGAACGTTCTAATCTGCCAAGTGAAGTGGCTGGCGAGGTACGTTCCTTGCACATCGCCTCTTTTAACGTAGTTAATGATGACGGCAATAATGGACGGCCAACCGAATACGAATGCAGTGGCAATAGAAGCTCCGGAAAAAACTCCGAGCACGATGGAAAGGCCGTGCAGAAAATACACTATCTGCGTAACGGTAACTAAATTGCGAGGAACCTGATTAACCGGAAAATTCGGCTGCTGCTGAAAGTCCGGCTGCTGTTGGTTCATCATTTGATAATCGGACATGGCTTACTCCATTAAATCCATTGTTTTATTTAACACTAAAAATATCACTTGCTTTCTTTTGATAGGTATTTTTAGGAACGTGATTTTATTTCTTTGGAGAAAAATTGTCGGGACGGGCGCTTGTAAAAATATCCAATTTGTCTCTACGGAACCAAAACAAGGTTCATCTTAAAAACTGTTGAAAAAGTTCCGAAATGGAATCACTTTCTTCCTGAAGCTCCATGAAATCCAATAGGTCTGACCGGTTATGAAGATTCAGTTTTTTGTATAAAGACTGTCGATGTCCTTCGATAGTTCTCTCGCTTAGATTCAACCTTTCCCCAACTTCTCGGTTGCTGATATCGCTTAGAGCTAGAATGCTCAGGACCTCTTTTTCTCTCAAACTCAAATCCGATAGTGCCGCCTCCAACTCCGATTCGTTGGCCAATTTGAATTTGGAGAGAGCTTTAAGTTGTTTTACCTCGGTTAATCTTTTACATAATTTATCGATATCAACTGGCTTTTGGAAAAAATCGTAAGCTCCGTACTTCATGGTATGGACTGCCAAATCAACGGTAGCATAGGCAGTCATGAAAATAATAGGAAGACGCGCCCGTTCGTTAGACAAGAACTCTTGGACTTCCAATCCGTCCATACCAGGCATTTGGATATCCAGAAGCAGGCATCCTCTCTCGTACAAAGGATCATTCTTCAAAAACTCCTTTGCTGAGGTATAAGTACGCGTAGTCCATCCTCGTCCTTCCAAAACGATCGATAAAGACATCAAAACATCTTCATCATCGTCAACAATTCTAATTACGAATGGCTTTGTCACTTTCTTCCGTGTTAAATACAAGAATTGCAATCATACCGCCGCCTTGTCTAGGCAGAAACTTAGTCTTTAACGCCTGCGCCTGCATAAGCAAAGAAACAATCGACATTCCCAGGCCCAATCCTTTTTCTTTGGTAGTCTTAAACGGCTGCCGCAGCGTCTCTATTTCTTCCGCCGATATTTCCCGGCCTTCGTTTTCAACTTTCAGTTCTACGGTACCTGCCTGAAAAGAAACAGAGATCTGGATAGGCACTTTTAACCTGCCCGACTTTTCCAGTTCATCATTGGCATTTTTCAATAAATTCAGCACAACCACTTCAAAGTCGAACGGATCAAAAAGAATTCTCGGAACCTCACCAGGATAAGTAAAGATTGGAGTGGCCGCAATGACCTTTGTATCGATTAAGTCATGAATAATCGTTTTTGTGGCCTCAACAACGTCCATATACTGCTTGTTGTTCTCTTTCCTTCTGACATAACTTCGGACTTTTTCTACCAACGCGACTGATTTCGAAACGCTCTTATCTAATCTCTCGACAAGCTTATAGAGCTTGGACTGAGGATCCGTTTTCAAGATATCCTGAAGAGCCGTGGTGAGGTACCTAGAAGCTGCCAAAGGCTGAAGCAATTCATGAGTCGTAATGCTGGAAAGAACACCAACGGCACTGAGTTTTTGCATCTCTGCAAGTTTGAAGTTCAGACCCCGGACACGGTTCAGAAGTTTTTGCTGTTCATCCAGAGCAATCGCAAGCTCACGTGTTCTCTTTTGAACCAGGACCGTATTTCTCCAGTTATGAAAAATTGAAAATACAAAGAGTGCTATGGCGAGAACGATAAAGAGTTTGTACTCGTCCCAGAATCGTTTAAGAGACCAGAATTTGAGGTGTTCATACGGGCCGGCCTTTACGTTTCTATAGACGGTATCGACACGAGAGTAGTCCGTTCCTAAAAACCATTGAGCACCATCTAAGTCCTTAGGTTTTAACGAAAGCAACTCAACCGTTAGGTCTGTGGCTACTTCCGGATTGACCTCGCGGCCTGCAAAGAATGTCCAGCCCGGAACCGGCTTTGTGCTATGAAGGTATTTCAAGGCGTCATTGTTCTTCTGCTCGATAACGTCAAAATTGTCTGCAAGCGGATCTCCTCTTTTCTTTAAGCCTTCTAAAAGACCGGCTCTTACAAAAGCCGCATCTGCCCGGCCGGCTTCAACGCTTTCCAACAGACCTCTCATCGGGCGTCCTTGCTCTTTAATTTCACGGAAATAATCATCAGGATTTTTTCCTTGATCCACAACTTCTGCTAAGACCAGCTGAGAGTTCAAAAACGCATTTTTATGAGTTACTGCAACAGTCTTATTCTTTAAGTCATCAAGTTTTTTTATTCCACTATGTTTCTTTACGAGAATTGCTCCAGCCTCTCCTTGGTTCGGATCGGGAGCATTCAATGTGGTCAGCGTGGCAAGCCTCCAGGCTCCTTTAAATTGCTTTTTATAAAAGTCGCCGGAAGAAGATACGAAGAAACATTTAGGACAATCTTCAAATTTCCTCTGAAGCTCATCAGTGTTGACGAAATGAGTTTGAAAAGAATAATTCCCAAAAGTTTTATCAACTTTCTCTATCGTTTTAGCAATGGCGGCATCCGCCTCGTTCGTGTGAGAAAAAGCCAAGCAATAGATATCGACTTTTTCCGCTGCGGCAGAAACTGCGATCCCTAAAGAAGAGACCAATGCACAGAGACAGGGGCGCACAAGCCAGTAATCCATATCTGACCTCAATTACGAGTCAAGCAGAGAAAGTTTCCTGGAGAAGACCGAACAACTCAACCATTCAAGTCATTTTAACCGTCCTCCAGAAAGCACCACAGGAAGAACACATATCTTTTGATCTAGATCAAAGTACTTGAGTACAGATCCTGAAAACATAACAACCATACTCACTTCACCAGGAGCAATCATGAAAAGAAGAAGTTTCTTTATAACCAGTACAGTTGCCGCTCTCGCAACTCCGTTCTCTTTTTCTTACGCCGCAGAACAGCAACCGGGGGCTCTGTCAACAGATGCACCAAAAAAATGGGATCGCACTGAACAAGTCGTTATCGTTGGCGCAGGCGGCGGTGGATTAACAGCAGCCGTGTCCGCAGCACAGAACGGTCAGAAAGGCATCCTTGTTCTTGAAAAAATGCCATTCCCGGGAGGCAACACAGCTATCTCCGGCGGCGGCATGAACGCTGTTGACGACAAACGTCAAAAAGCCCAAGGAATCGAAGACACTATTGAAAACCACTACAAAAACACGATTCAAGGGGGCGACTACCGCGGCAATCCCGACCTTATCCGCGAGTTAGTAGAAAATGCTCCTGAAACTGTCGCTTGGCTTGAGTCCATGGGCATGAAGTTCAAGGATAAGATTTATCAAGTCTATGGTTCTCTCTACCCGAGAGGTCATGCTCCTTTCGGTTCCCTTGGTGCTGACTACATTAAAGTCTTAACAGACCAGTGCAAGAAACTTGGTATTCCAATCCAAACGAACACGAAAGTTATCGGGCTAATTAGAGAAACGCCTTTAACCGGAAAGATTCTTGGCGTTAAGGTTTTAGTCAAAGGCAAAGTTGAATACATTCGTGCAGAAAAAGCTGTTATCGTTGCGGCAGGCGGATTCGGTGCCAACAAAGAAATGCGTGCCCTCCACGACCCACGCATGAAGAATCTCACTACAACAAACCATGTCGGCGCTACCGGTGACTTACTCCCATTATTGGTTGATGTTGGCGCAGACTTGACTGGTATGGATCACATCCAATGCAATCCTGGCTGCCCTCCGGGAAGAAAACATCGCGTTCCACTCCATCAAGGCGGCCGTTTCATCATTGTTGACAAAAACGGTCAAAGATTTATTCGTGAAGATGAAAGACGCGACGTCATCAGAGACGCAGTCCTTGCTCAGCCAAACAATACAGCTTGGGGTGTTCTGGACCAAACTCGCTGGGATATGGTTAACAAAGGCCAACAAGATGCTGCCATTAAAGGTCTTGAAACCGGAGATGCTTGGAAGGCTGACACCATTGAAGAATTAGCCAAGAAGATGGGACTCCCTCCGGAAAATCTTAAGAAGACCGTTGACGAATTCAACGAAGGAGTCAAACAGAAGAAGGACAAGCTGGGTAAATATGAACGCAACCTCTTCCCCATCGTTAATCCTCCGTTCTGGGGATGCTATGTTGGCATGAGCGTGCACCATACAATGGGCGGAGTAGTCATCAATACCAAAGCCCAGGTCATAGACAGACGCGGACAGGTTATTCCTTCTCTTTATGCCGTCGGTGAAGTCACAGGCGGCATCCACGGAGCAAACCGTTTAGGCGGAAATGCGATTGCAGACTGTCTAACTTTCGGCAGACTAGTTGGTAAAGAAATTGCTTTGATGAAGTAATAGTCCGACGTTATAACAACACACCGACTAAGCTAACTTGGCCGGTGTATTGTTTTTTAAAAGAGGTTCCCTTCAACACGAGGAACTCTTAACGCTCTACTTCCACTTTGAACGGTACGTATTTTGTCCGCAACAAAATATAATTAATGCTTTCTCAATCGCAACTTAATATGAATATGGATACCCATATCTTCCTCATCATGAGATAATCCCGAGAAGATGTTTGGAGAAAACTATGCGCGTTCTATTGGTTGAAGACGATGAAATGATCGGTGAGGCCGTCGTCGACGGGCTCAAATCGGAAGGCTATGCCGTTGACTGGGTGAAGGACGGGGGCTCTGCAACCATCGCTCTGGATACCACTTCATTCGGAATCGTAATTCTTGATCTTGGTCTCCCGGGCAAGGACGGACTTAATGTCTTAAAAGACATGAGACGCAAGAAAAACCATACACCGGTTCTCATTACAACCGCCCGAGACACCGTTAATGACAAAATTGAAGGTCTCGATGCGGGAGCCGATGATTACCTCATCAAGCCTTACGATTTAGACGAATTAAACGCACGTGTCAGAGCCCTTCTGAGACGCTCGGCAGGGCGCGCGGATCCAATCATCGAAAGAGGCCGTTTAACAATTAATCCAACCACCCGTGAAGTTTTATTTGACGGTCAATCCATCATCCTTTCAAGCAAGGAATACGCTTTGCTCTTTGCTCTGGCTGAAAGAAAAGGCATTGTTCTCTCTCGCGCTCAGTTGGAAGAAAAACTTTACAACTATGATTCCTTGATTGGCTCTAATGCTATTGAGGTTCATATCCACCACTTACGGAAAAAACTCTCGGAAGACAGCATTAAAACTGTCAGAGGCGTCGGTTATATTCTGGAGACCTAATTGTTCTCCATCCGAAAACGGCTTCTGGCGTCCGTTATTGTCGTTCTTTTATTCAGCACCTTCTGTGAAGGTATTGCTACCTATTTTGCCGTTCAGCAGCAGGTCGACAGACTTCTGGACAATTCCTTAAAGCAGGTTGCGCTTTCGCTTAACTCCATCCACAGCGGAGAGATCCCTTTTCTAAAAAAAGGTGCTCTTCTGCCTGCCGATGATAGTCTGGTGGTACAAATTCATGATCCCATCAGCGGAATGACATTTATCTCCCGCAATATGGAGACACTGCCGATAGCTGAGCGAACTGGTTTTTCAGATATCCTCATAGACGGCAGACCCTGGAGGCTCTATACCTCTCAGAACCTAACAGGTCAGATTGTGGAAGTGGCTCAGCCAGCTGTTCTAAGAAGCGAAGTCGCCATTAAAACCGCCAAAACTATCCTCATTCCGTTGATAGTAGCCGTTCCGGTGATCGCTTTGATTCTATGGATTTTCATCCGTCACGGATTCTCGAGCCTTGAGGGAGCTTCCCGGGCCATTGCCAGACGCTCTCCTACCTCCCTGCAGCCTCTTTCTATGAAGGGGATGCCTGTAGAGTTAGCCCCTTTGGTAAATTCTTTGAACGACTTGCTCGCTCGTCTATCCGACAGCTTCAAACTGCAAAGCCGTTTTGCATCCGATGCTGCCCATGAGTTGAGGACGCCCCTTACGGCACTAAATCTTCAAATTCAACTAGCAGAACGAGCTAAGACCGAAGAAGCAAAGGCGAAAGCATTCGGACGCTTAAAAGAAGGCATTAAAAGAGCAACCCGTCTTGTAACTCAGTTGCTGACGATGGCGCGTTTAGATCCGGACAATTCCGAAAAACCTATGGCGCCACTAGACCTTCATGCATTGGCAACAAGCATCCAAGATGAAATCAGCGTAGTCGCTGAACAAAAGGGCATTGAGATTTCGACTCTCGAAAAAAGCAAAGCAATTGTTTTCGGCAATAAAGATGCTTTACAGCTCATGATCACAAATCTGTGTGATAACGCCATTCGATATACACCGGAAGGCGGTCACATCAGAATTGCGACCGGTATCGAGAATGGTAACGGTATTGTTGAAGTCTCAGACGACGGTCCCGGAATCCCCGAAGCCGAAAGAGCAAGAATTTTTGAAAGGTTCTATCGTGCCGAAGGAACAAAAACAATCCCGGGAACCGGCATCGGTCTGGCAATTGTCAGACGAGTTGCAGAACTGCACGGCGGCAAACCGTCGCTAGAAGACGGTCTGGACGGGAAAGGCATCACATTTAAGATTTCTTTTCCCGCGACCCAAAAACAGAGATCCGAAAATCAGGACGAAGCTGACGACGAATATTCTGATAACTAGTTCTAGAATTTATTGGATACAGCGGTTGCGCCTTTATTGATTCCTTCTCCGGCAGCGGAGACGTCTTTACCAATACCTTTTACCGTATTGCACCCTGCGATAGCAAGAACGAATGCAACGAGAATTGCTGTAATTCCAAACTTTTTCATA